>Ga0163144_10031949_pt1 | contig 10018 bp, 10 predicted proteins | sample OliLak19BULKMAT1_FD_123175 | JGI IMG/M metagenome (GOLD analysis project Ga0163144, IMG submission 123175) | Freshwater microbial mat bacterial communities from Lake Vanda, McMurdo Dry Valleys, Antarctica - Oligotrophic Lake LV.19.BULKMAT1 | ecosystem: Environmental > Aquatic > Freshwater >...
ATATTTCAAAGAGGAAAGAATAGAGTTTAACGCTCTGCGTTTGCAATCCTCTACATTTTATTTTTATTATCTGACAGTATAGGTAAACTCCTTGCCATTAATGATAGCTTCGGTTATGCGGTCACAAGCCTCATTATTTAACAGATCGTAATCGATACTTATCTGTTCGCCCAAAACCGTTTTTTTTTAAGTTAATTTTCCTTTCACAAAGGTTTGAGAGCAGCCTGCTTCTAATTTCTTTTTTTAAGGTAAATCGACATTTACAGTAAAAGCCTCTCCATTTCGGTTAATACCTGAGCCACTTCCTGTTATTTCAAACACATAATCCAATAATCCTTCTACAGCATCACTTGTTCTGGTTATTGAACGGTTGGCTGCCCAAGTTATGCTTCCTTTATCATTGGTGGCTTTTCCATTGGCCACTACAATTGTAAATTGATCGGCACAAGTTCGAGTAATAACTTTTGAGCCCGATATTTGGGTCATGTGAGACCCATTTCCTCTGAAAAATTTATCACTTTCACCAATTGTAATAGTTAAAAACAGACCCTATCTTTATGTAGGGTGCTAACAAAGTGAAATTTATTTTACCTGCCCAATATCTGCCGTCGCCTCATAGTTTTCCCAGTGGTGCAATCTACAGTAATTGTTTTCCGTCTCTAACGGTAAATAAGCTGTAAGTAAAATATATTACAGCTCCTCTCGGCAAAATACCTGCATCCTTTTTTTAATCTGCTGTCCGAGGAAGCCACATCATCGCCCAAATCAAATGCAGATGTAAATTCACTTTCGGCAGTTGAATTGTCTTCGGCAGATGTAATGGTTTCAGAATTTGATACTTTATCTTTTTTAATGACAACAGAAACATGGAAGCAAATACCGCAGCAATTAAGAATATTCTTGACTTTTTCATATTTATAAAATTTCCCTTTTTAAACTGCTTAATTAAATTGATTCCAACTTTAATTCTATCTTCCTCTCCTACAATGGCAAGGAACCCAAACCCAACCGCTTCTATTTTTCTTCCAATGGCCTTCCGCATACCTATGTCTTGGTTTATTGTTTGTATAATGGCCGTCTTGCCAATAATACTTATTACCTTTTACAACCATGTGCCCACCTACCCATATTTTGCCGTTAGGTGCTATGCCTGGTGCTATTATAATAGCTCCTCTGGGGGGAGCTGGTTTTACCCTAACTACAATTTGTGCTTGGCAAATAAAGCCTGAAATTGCTAACACACTAATGAAAAATAATTTAATGACTTTCATGATTTTACTTTTTTATTAACTTTTTGACATTTTTAATTTCCATTTTATTCCAATAGCTTTTAAATATTATTAACGTCTTCCTCTCACTGGTTTTCTATCAGGATTTAGAAGCAAGAATTCGATAACATTTTTTTGGATCTGTTTAGAGCTTTTGAACTTTTTTGCTGAATAATCTGCAATATATTTTTGCTTAATGGCATCAATATCTGCATCCCATTTATCGCGGTTAGGTTTTAGTTCATTGGCAATTTTTTCTAATGATTGCTTATGATTTGATATAATATTTTGCAACTCTTTTTTGGCATCCATTATTGTATTTTCATCCTCTTCATTTAGTGATTGTCCTAATAATTCGGCCTTTACCATAGTCCTTCTTTTATCTCTCAAGTTCTGTATTAGTTCCTGTTCTTTTGGAGTAAGTTCTTCATCAAATTTTGAACGATATTCAATTAAGGTTGGGTATATTTTAGATCTGGTATACAGCCTTATTTCTTTTTGCATTTCAGGATTTTTGGGTTCATTTTTTCTGGTATCAATCATCGAATCTAAATTTTCTTTTTGCTCAGGTGTTAGTGATTCCTTAAACCTTTCAAATTGTTTTTGTTTAATGATTTTTAGTGTATTTTTTTTGCTTGCAGTATCTTTTTCCTTGGCTTTAGCAATTATAGTTTTGGGTGTTTTTAGAATTTTTTCTTTCTCAAATTCTTTCAATTCACCTTTTTGTTTATTATCCAAAAGTTGTTGAATTTGCAAAAACATTGAATCGCGCAAGTGTTTTTGATAGGCTCTGCTGATGGCTCTTTCTTCTTTTATTTTAGGGATGTACTCGGCCAATATGGAGTCAATCGCTTGCTTTTGCATAGCATCAGCCTTTAGATATTGATACAAATCCTTTTTAAATCCAACGGGCGTTTCTCTTTCTTTGGCTGCTTCAATGCTTCGTTTGGTAAGCCGGCCAGAAACTAAAAATCCTGATCCAAATCCTATAACAAAAATGGCAAGAAAAATGAGGAATGATTTTAGTTGGAGGTTCATATCACTGAATTTATATAGTTTAATATTTCATCGTCGCTATAGTTTCCAAGTCCCAAGAGGTTGTCAAGCTTAAGATTGCCTTCTTGATAAAAACTAAAGGCTAATAAAAGCAAAAGACCAAACGCCGCCGTGTACACATAACGTTTTAAATATAGACGATTGACTATGAGTGATCCTATAATAGGAAGGTTTTGATATCGCTCTAATTTACCCACTACTCGGGTACTAAAAAATGGCCTAAACTCAGGCTTCGTAACCTGGCTCATTAGTTTTTGTAATTCTTGATCTGTAAAGTTTTTCATCTTCGATATTTTTAACTTTTAGTTTTTAACTTTTAACTTCCTTCGTATCCCAACTGAATTAAAATAGTTTTTAATTTTTCTTGCCCGCGGCTAAGCCTTGATAGCACTGTTCCTTGAGGAATTTCTAATATTTCGGCTGTTTCGTGAGTATCATATCCTTCTATCATTCGCAACACAATTACACTTCTCAATTTAGAGTCAACTTTTAGTAATGCTTTTTGAACCAAATTTTTAGCATCACTTTTATTTTCAAATCGATTGGTATCAGCTATTTCATTCGATTTGATTTCTTCAGGATTAGAACTGTTCCAAAAATCAAACCTCATACTTTTAATTTTTCTTCGTTTTAATTCATTCAAACTAAGGTTGATTGCAATACGGGTAAGATAAGTGCCCAAAGATGAAGTTCCTTTAAATTGAAAGATATTATTATAAAACCTAATAAATACTTCCTGCCCCACATCGTCGGCTTCATCAGTATTTCCTAACATATTTATTACCGTAGCTGCCACTTTTTTCTCATACCTATCTATCAATTCCTTAAACGCCTTTTGGTCGTTCTTTTTTATGAGTTGTATTATTTGCTCATCGCTAAGGTTTTTCAAAAGATAAATGGGTTTGGTATTATGACAATGCTAAACTCTTAATTATTCAATCAATAAAAAAATATATTTTATTGCCCTGATAGTTTTTCTGCTCTGTGAAAACTGAAATGGTAAATTATTAACTTTTGGATTTATTTTCATTGCCCTTCTTTATACTTTTGTCTTAGTTCTGCCCAAATTTTAATTTGATCAGGGGTAAGTATTTGTTCAATTTTTACCTTTCGTTGTCCATTCAGTTTTTTTATGGCGGCTTTATCTATTGGTTCAGTTTTTTTTAGTTCACGTATTTGTGGAGCAAACACTTCGTTAATAGCTTTAATTTTAGCCACCTGTTCACCGGTCAAGTTCAATTCTGCTTTATAATCCAACAGTTTTTGGCCACCTTGGCCATTATTGTTTCCTTGGGCTTTGGTGCTGATTATTGCAAGCAAACTGAAAATTACTAAAATCAATTTTTGTTTCATGGTTTTAAATGGTTTTAAAAGTTAGACAAAGGTATTTAACAAAATATTCCAAAGTATTATTGGTTATTTTATAAATTATTTGAAATCAAAAATTTCCTGAATAAATAGTAAAGGTAAGAGCAAGTTTGAGGTCAAAGTTATCTTTGAAATAATCGAAAGATCAAATACCTTTCCTATGCCAAATACAACTCCGATTTTACGAATTATATCAAAATCAGACCGAAATAAATTTTCTAATCTTGGTGGCGAATTCTAACGGATAAATTTAAAATACATTAAGATAGTTGGGCACGTTTAGTTTCGATGCTGCGTTTGAGACTTTCAATCAAAGCTTTGTGAAATGATTAGAAACAAAAACTTCAATTCCTATTTTATAATGATAATAACAGAATGAATGACAAACCCAATCTAAAAATGTGTTTTATCAAAAAATTGGATATTCTTATTTAAGCATCTCATCCATAACTTCTATCTCGAAATCTTTGAATGTCTGTTTAAGAAAGCTATCTGAATCTGTTCCGTAGTTAACAAAGAAATTAGTAAAATACTGCTTCTCAGGAAAATAAAACAAATCGGCACTATAGCCTAAATCTCTTCCTGAATGCCCTAAACCAAAATTCAATCCACGGTCATTAAACTTTTTCATAATCCCAAGGCCGTAATTATTCACTTCATCTGGAGGCCCAAAAACCAACATGTAAGAAAGGGATTTATCAGAAAGGACTGTTTTTTTGACCAAGACTCCTTCAATAAATTTTTGAAGGTCGTAAACATTCGAAAATACGCCGCCATAACCGTTTCCGCTGCCGGGAATAATATTGCTTACATTGGTTAATTGCTTGTTATTATAAAGATCATAATATCCTTGTGTCAAATAATCAGGCAAATTTTCACGGCCTTGATAATAGGTTTCTGTCATGCCTAAAGGATTCCAAAGCTTTTCTCTCATAAGATCTCCATGCGGTCTATCAGTTGCCGCTTCAATCACCATGCTTACTAAAAGTGTATTCGTATTTGAATATAATGCTGTGTCACCATTCTTAAAATTGGCAGGTTTATTATAGACAAATTTCAACAATTCCTCCTGAGTCCAATGTTTATTTGGATCGTTCAAAACGCCAAGATAAAAATCCGAATCTATGATGATATCATATATCCCTGAGCTATGATTCATACATTGCCGAAGTGTTGCATCCATACCATTCTCAATTTTTTTCAACACATCATTGTTCAGCCAAGTACGAATGGGTTTATCCAAATCCAAATAAGATAAGCCTGAATTCACTGAATCTTCCATTAATTTAAACACCAAAGTGCCAACCATAAACTTAGTGATGCTGGCAACCTTTGCCACATGACAAGGTTTGTACTTTACCTTATCTTCTAGTGAACTATATCCTCCAACACCCACCCAAGAACCATCTTTATTGGTTACCATAAGCGAAATACCTGGAAGTCCCTTCTTTATGTATTTATCAATTATGGCTTGCATTGCTGCTGCTTTTGGATGCGCAAGATTAGAGTTTACACCATAAGAACAATCTGTAGTTTTACCAACTTCGGCTTCTTTACAAGAGGAAAATACTAATATAAAGAGGATTGCTATAAATTGAACGAGATTAATTTTCATAATAAATTTTTTTATTTATTGTTGAGGATAAAATCAAAACCAATATGAAACGAATTGTTGGGAAGCAGTGGCACATAAGATTTTATAAATGGTAACTGAAACCAAGGCTGATAATTAAGAAATAAGCGACCTTTTTGTTTTGAAATCAGAACTTCTTTCCCAACTTTTATTCCAATTCCTGTCATTAGTTGGGGGCGTCCTAAATTGAGTGCTTTCGTATAGTTTCCGTTTGCATCTGCCTTTAGCGTTGTTTGCAACTTAATAGAATGCAGGTATCCTAATCCAAATTCTCCTGCTAAAAAGAATTTATGAGGTAAATTTACCCGATATCCTAAATTACCATAGATCTGAACACCTGTTTGAATGAAGCGGTGATAGTAAATTCCAACTAGCGCATCCCCATAAAGCGTTGTCTTCTTTTTAACTTTGATGTCACGCATATAACCAAAAGATAAACCAGGATGATATTTTGAAGTGACAATATTTTTAATTCCAAGGAACGGAAAATAATATTGATTGGTAAAGATATTAAGTTCAAAAGATTCTGCTTTTAGTTTTTTACCCAACCCAACTAAAGGATTACCAGCAAAAGCACCTTGTGATAAAAAAAGGAAGACAATGATTAAATGTTTTGTTTTCATAGACAGTTTTTAGCTTATAGCGATGTCCAAGTTTAAAAATAGTGTTATAATTTTTTTTATGGAAGCGCCTATAAAATCTAGAATAAGTAAGGTTTACTTATCTTGCAAATCATAAATCTTTCCAACCCTGTCTTACTTGCGGAAGATGAACGACACCTTACTCGTAGTCTTAACCTGAGTATTAGGATTAACGAACTCATAGTCAGTAATACCCTTCAATTCGGTTTCTGAAACCGTTACTTGGTTAAGAATTACCTTGGTAGAGTTTATCAAACTGAAATATGCTGAGTTTGTGATTTCAATTTGTGTTTCATTGTTTGCAAATTTCCAGTTACCATCCTTGGCGGTTTGTGCCTCAGTGGGTGAACACTTTATTTTTCCATTGTCAATGGTCATGGTTCCATCTGCGTTGAACATGATTTTATTGTCTTTTTGACATGAATCAATCACCGGAATATCAAATAAATTTACGAACGTAAAGTTGTTTGCACCTAAGGTAACAACCAATGGTGGATTAAAAGTCGCAGTAAACAATACCCAGTTGCCACTGCTTAATTTTTCTGTATTGGTTTTGGTGCCTGATGGATCGGGGTCTTTTTCGTCTTTACAAGATGAAATGAGAATAGTTCCAAGCAATGTGAGCATTAAAATAATTTTTGAAAATTTCATATTTATATATTTTGGGCAAATGTGATTAAAAGTTTTGAAACTACAAAATCAATTATATCGATGTTACGATGAAAGGAGAATGAAAAAGTGAAAAGTGGTGAATCATCATTTACTAGCAAAGGGCGAGTTACAACTAATGTGTAATCTCTTAATTTAATGGCATTGATAGATCACGTTGGGTAGCAAAAGCCGGGGTAGGTAATGCTGAGATTACAGCTCCAGTGCGAGAAACTTACCAGTAATGCTCTTTTTATTGGCTGATACCTCTTCTGGGGTTCCAGTTGCTATTATTTCACCACCGCGTTTACCACCTTCGGGACCAAGGTCAATTACATAATCTGCCACTTTAATCACATCCATATTATGTTCGATTACTAAAACTGTATTTCCTTTTTCTACAAATTGATTTAAGAGTTCTAAAAGGGTCTTTATGTCTTCAAAATGCAGGCCTGTGGTTGGCTCATCTAAAATATAGAAAGTGTTACCGGTGCCGATTTTTGAAAGCTCTGTGGCTAATTTCACCCTTTGGGCTTCGCCTCCACTAATGGTTGTACTGCTTTGTCCGAGGGTGATATAGCCTAATCCTGAATCATGCAAGGCCTTTATTTTTCTGTAAATGGATGGAATAGGTTCGAAAAAATCAACGGCTTCATCTACTGGCATATCCAAAACGTCGCTGATGGATTTTCCTTTATATCTTATCTCCAACGTTTCGCGGTTATACCTTCTTCCCATGCAGGTTTCACAAGGGACTTCTACATCGGGTAAAAAATTCATTTCAATCACTCGCATTCCTCCACCCTGACAGGTTTCACAGCGTCCTCCTTTTACATTGAAGGAGAACCTACCTGGTTTGTAACCACGTATCTTTGACTCGGGTAACTCTGCATATAAGTTTCTGATGTCAGTAAAAAAACCTACATAGGTAGATGGATTGCTCCTTGGCGTTCTACCAATAGGGGATTGATCTATTTTTATTACCTTGTCAATGAGTTCAAGGCCTTTTACAGATTTGAAGTTGAGCGGTTTTTTATGGGATTTATAAATGTGATGCCCTAAGATTGGGTGCAAGGTTTCATTGATGAGGGAAGATTTGCCACTGCCCGAAACGCCTGTTACCCCAACAAAAACACCAAGGGGAATTTTAATATCTATATTTTTAAGGTTATTGCCATTGCATCCGTTCAGTTCCAAATACTTTCCTGTTAATTTTCTTCTTTTCTTCGGAACTTCTATTTTTAGATGGCCATTGATATAACCTGAGGTTAAAGTGTCAGACTTGATAAATTCCTCAGCCGATCCGGCAAACACAACTTGTCCTCCATATTTTCCTGCTTTTGGGCCGATATCAACAATATAATCGCTCTGAATCATCATGTCTTTATCATGTTCAACTACCAAAACAGTATTACCCACATCCCGCAACGACTTGAGTGATTCTATCAATTTTTCGTTGTCTCTAGGATGCAGACCAATGCTTGGCTCGTCTAGGATGTAAAGTACCTCTTCAAGTTTTGAACCGATTTGTGTCGCAAGTCTTATTCTTTGGGCTTCGCCGCCGCTTAAGGTTCTGGCAGGGTTATCAATGCTGAGATAATCTAAACCAACGCCAAGAAGGAAACTCACCCTGGCTAAAATCTCTTTTATAATTTCCGTTGCAATAATGGTTTGTCTTTCATTTAGATGGTTTTGAACGTCTTTGAGCCATTCATTTAACTCACCTATATTCATTTTGCTGAGTTCTGAGATGTTTTTCTCATTGATTTTATAGTGCAGAGCTTCTTGTTTTAATCGCGCTCCGCCGCACTCAGGACAATCAATCAGATTCATGTATTCTTCAGCCCAATCTGCCATGGCATCTGTTCCCTTCTCATTATAGGCCGTCATCAACATGGTTATAATGCCCTTAAATGTAGTTTGATAGGATTGTTTTACCCCATTATTATATGTGTACTCCACATCAAACTTTTCGGGACTTCCATTTAAAATGATATCCATCGCCGATTCACTCAATGAACTAATAGGGTCGGCCAAACTGAATTTATACTTTTTAGCAATAGCTCTTAACTGGGTGAAAGTCCAATTTTCTCTCATTTCACCCAAGGGTAAGATTCCTCCCTTGTTTATACTCTTGGTTTTATCGGGTATGATGTCTTTGATATCAATGTCCGACACCGTTCCTAGGCCATCACATTTCTGACAAGCGCCATAAGGTGAATTAAACGAGAATGAATTAGGTTGTGGTTCATCATAACTCAGACCTGTTTTTGCATCCATTAAAAAACGGCTGAAGTGATGGGTCACATTTTCAACAATATCCCAAACCACCATAACGCCTTTGCCCACTTTGAGTGAAGTTCTCACTGATTCTGTTATACGGGTTTTATTAGCATTATCTGATTCAATGCGATCAATCACGATATCTATATCATGTATTTTGTAACGATCCAATTGCATACCGGGTTTTATTTCAGTAATAACCCCGTCAATTCTCACTTTACTGTACCCCATTTTTATTACCTGCTCAAAGAGTTCCCTGTAGTGCCCTTTTCTGCCTTTGATAAGGGGGGCAAGAATAACAATGCGTTTTAGCTCAAACTTTTGAAGAATGGTATCAATTATTTGCTCCTCCGTAAAGCGAACCATTTTTTCTCCTGTCATGTAGGAGTATGCCTCGCCTGCCCTAGCATACAATAATCTAAGAAAATCATAGATTTCGGTAATGGTTCCCACAGTACTTCGCGGGTTTTTATTGACGGTTTTTTGTTCAATGCTGATAACAGGGCTCAAGCCATCAATTTTGTCCACGTCAGGCCGTTTCATTTCACCAATAAACTGTCTGGCATAAGCAGAAAAACTCTCCATATAGCGCCGCTGACCTTCTGCATAAATGGTATCAAAGGCTAAAGATGATTTGCCACTTCCACTCAACCCAGTAAAAACAATCAGGCTGTTGCGCGGTATGGAGATATTTATATTTTTAAGGTTATGCTCTCTCGCTCCAATCACATCTATGGTTGGATTGGCAACGAGAATTTGATCTGATATTTTGTCAGAATCAAGACTTAGAGATGATGCTTTTTCCGTTCCTGAAATGCTCTCTTTATTTTTTTGTGCCAAGGTATCTTCCACTAATTTTTAACAATCCGCGAAGGTAGATAGTTTTACGAATGAATAATAGGGGAGGGGGAAAGATTTTTGTTGGCAGGATGAGATTAGTTTTTGAAAGGGAAGTTGGTAGTGAGTTTCTTTTTGGGTGTTTTTTTTGAGTATTCTATGGCTTGACAAATAGGAAACAGACCATCAAAATGAATATGGAAGCCTGCATGTGGGTATTCAATAGTCTTGATGGCCTTTTCAATAAATTATCTTGGTCAAATGCTAATCAAAGAGAAAGAGCA
>Ga0163144_10031950_pt1 | contig 10018 bp, 9 predicted proteins | sample OliLak19BULKMAT1_FD_123175 | JGI IMG/M metagenome (GOLD analysis project Ga0163144, IMG submission 123175) | Freshwater microbial mat bacterial communities from Lake Vanda, McMurdo Dry Valleys, Antarctica - Oligotrophic Lake LV.19.BULKMAT1 | ecosystem: Environmental > Aquatic > Freshwater > Lake...
CCGCCAGGTCACCGCCCAACTGGGCTAAAACACATCTTCCCCATCCCCCGGCCGCGACTGCAGCCGATCATGCCGCGCCGGCCGCTGCGGCCCGCCATCCTCGTCATCCGGGGCATGATAATCCTCCGCTGCCTGCTCGAAGCGCATGGTCGAGGGAAAGAAGTGCATGTTGGTGTGGCCGGTCGGGCCGAAACGGTTCTTGGCGATAATGATCTTCATGTGCCGGCGCGCCTCGTCGCCCTGGTCGACGCGGTGGATGAAGATGACGGCGTCGGCATCCTGTTCGATGGTGCCCGAGCCGCGCAGGTCGGACAGGCGCGGTTCGCGCGGGGTGCTGTTGACGCCCTTCTCGCTGTCGCGCGACATCTGCGATAGGGCGATGACCGGGATGCGCATCTCGCGCGCCAGTACCTTGAGCACGCGCGAGATCTCGCTGACCTTCTCGTATTCGCTGAGGTCCGGGCGTGAGCCGTTGAGCAGCTGCAGATAGTCGAGCACAATCAATTTGAGCTGGCCATTGGTTTCGAGCATGCGCCGCTTCACCACCGAGCGCAGCGCCAGTACATTGAGATCGCTGACATCCATCAGATCAAGATTCCACGACTTCAATTCCTGGCTGGCGCCGATCAGCAGCTCTTGCTGGTGCGGTTCCAGGAGGCCGGTTTCGATCGCGCGAAAATCGAGCTTGGCGCTTGCCGAGAGCAGCTTCTTGACCAGGTCGACGCGGTCGACTTCGAGCGAGAAGAACAGCACGCCGGTCGGGTTGTCGGCCTGGCTGGCGACATGCGAGACGAGGCTGAGTGCGAACGAGGTCTTGCCGGCGCCGGGGCGCGCGGCGAGCACGTAGAGCCCGCCCGGGCGCAGCGCCATCAGCTTCTGGTCGAGGTCGGGGATGCCGGTCTTGACCCCTTCATTCGGATTCTGGCGATCGTGCTCGATGCGGTCGAGGGTCTCGTCGACCACGGTGCCGATGCCGTGTACGTGCGCGTTGGTGGTCATCCGGCCGAGGTCGAGCACGGTCTGGCTGCCGCTCTCAAGCAGCTGATCGAAGGTCTCGGTGGTGCGGTAGGCCTTGTCGGAGAGATCGGTGAGGCGGGTGATCAGCCGGCGCTTGAGGTAGTAATCCCACGCCAGCGCCAGGTTGCGGTCGAGGCTGGCCGCGGGCGCGAAGGCAGCGGCGAGATCGCTGACCGCATTGAAGCCGCCGATCGCGGCGAGCGCACTGTCTTCGTAGCCGGCAGCTTCCTCGGCGGCCTGCTTGCGCAGCAGCGCGCGCAGCTTGTCCTTGCCCATCTTGTCGAGCTGGTCGCTGTCGGCGAGCAGCTCCTGCTGCTTCAGTTTCTCGATCACCGACTTGAAGTCGTAGCGCGAGAGCAGTTCGGCGGCGGCACCGGCGTCGACGCGCTGGCCCTGGTCGTCGAGTTCGAGGCAGGCGAGGTAGACGATGCGGTGGTCGCGGGCGAAGAACGCCAGCGGATGCGGAATCGCCTGGCGGGCCTTGTGCATCGCCGTGGCGTGGCGGCCATCGAGCAACACCGAGAGCACGGCGCGCTCGAGTTCGAGGTTGTGCGGCAGCACGCGCACCGGCTGGGTGGCGTCGTCGCTGCGGTCAAGACCCTTGGCGCGTGAGATCATCGGGGAGTCGATGGTGCGGCGCAGTGGGGCAGTGCGACGGTTATCCCGGGGTCGGCTTCATCTTTTGAGCGGCTTCCCAACACTGGCCCGGCTTTCGACCGTCCTGGCAACGTTTTACGGGGACCGTTTGCACATTGGCTGACGGCTCGCGTCGCGGTGGCTCGGTTCCTATCCCCATCAGGCTCTTAGGCGTCGGCGGTGCGCCGTCGCGGGCGAACCGACTCCTCGACGATATGCGCCAGTTCATTCGCCACCTGCAGCGCCGGCCGGCTGGCGTCGAGGACGTGGGCAGCCACCTCGCGGTAGAGCGGATCGCGCTGGGCGAGCAGGAGCGGGACCTCGTCGGCCACCGGCTGGCCAGTCAGGCTGGGACGGCCGCCACTGTCACGGCGCAGCCGGTTCTGCAGCACCGCCGCCGGCACGTCGAGGTAGACGATGATGCCGCCATCGGCGCGCAGCCGGGCGCGGTTGTCGTCGCGCAGCACCGCGCCGCCGCCGGTGGCCAGCACCAGCGCATCTGGGCGCGCGAGCAGTTCGCCGAGCAGTTCGGCTTCGCGCTCGCGGAATGCGGCCTCGCCGTGTTCGGCGAAGTAGGTCGAGATCGCACCGATGCGCGCCTCCAACGCGCGGTCGGCGTCGATGAACGACCAGCCGAGGCGCTCGGCGGCCATGCGCCCGGCGGTGGATTTTCCCGACGCGCGATAGCCGACCAGGGTGAGGCGACGCGGCATGGCGCCAAGCGTAGCAATGCGCAGAAAAAGTCCCACGTCGGCTTGTTTGGCCGCTGCGGGCATTTCCGCACGTTTCGGCAGACTCACCCTCGCGCTGCGGGTGAGGCGCTTACCGCGCCAAAGCCGACCGCCCCCAGCTGGAGCGTGGTGGCGCGACGACTGGGGCTCGCGATCGGGTTTCCCAGGGGTGCCGTGTGTCTTTCCAGGGGGCATGGCCGATCACGACCATGCAAAGAGACGCTGAGGACGGACTTGCCTGGGCGCGGCCCCGGTCCACCCTGGCCTCTCGCATGTCGCCCCAGTTTAAGCCACAACAGCAGATCGCTGGCTACGAAGTCCTCGAGATGGTCGGCAAGGGGGGCATGGGCGAGGTCTATCGCGCCCGGCAGATCAGCATGGACCGCATCGTCGCACTCAAGGTGCTGTCGGCCAAGCTGGCCAAGCGCGATCCCAGCTTCGCCCAGCAATTCATCGACGAGGCGCGCGCCGCCGGGCGACTCAACCATCCCAACATCATTGCCGTGCACGACGTCGGGCGCACCACCCTCGACGGCGAGGAGATCGACTACTTCTCGATGGAGTTCGTCGACGGTGAGACGATCAAGGACGTCATCGTCCGCCAGGGTACCTGCCCGCTGCCGCTGACCGCCCAGGTCATGCAGTCGATGGGCGAAGCGCTGGTCTACGCCGAGGCGCAGGGCGTCGTCCATCGCGACATCAAGCCCGACAACATCATGGTCACCAGCGTCGGCACGGTGAAGCTGGCCGACCTCGGCCTGGCCCAGCAGGTCGGCAGCGACGAGGGCGAGATCAATCCCGACCCCAAGGCGCGCAAGGTGATGGGCACGCCGATGTACATGTCGCCCGAGCAGGCGCGCGGTCTGTCCACCGGCCACGCCAGCGACCAGTACAGCCTCGGCGCGACGTTGTTCCACATGCTCACCGGCCGGCCGCCGTTCACCGCCACGGATGGCAGGGCTTTGATGAAGGCGCACGTGCTCGAGCCGGTACCCGATCCACGCACCATCGCCGCCGAAGTGCCTGAGGCGTGGCGCGGGCTGTGCATGCGTCTGATGGCGAAGGATCCCGCCGAGCGCTTCCCCAGTGCCACCGATCTGCGCCTGGCGATCACGGCCGCGATCAGCGGCGAGGTCAACGTCGCGCGGCGCGCTCGCGGCGGCACCGGGCGCGCGAGCGGCGGAGCCGAGTCCGGCGGCGGTGCGGGCGGGCTGCGCAAGGCCCTGATCGGCGGCGCCGCGCTCATCGCCTTGCTGGTGGGCGGTGGGCTGGCCCTGCGCGGTGGTGCCGGCGAGGTCGGCAGCGAACCCAAGCCGGGCAACCCGATCGCGGCGCCCCCCCCGTCGGCCGTCGGCGCCGATCCCGCCGTCGCCAGTGCCCGTGCCATGGTGGGGCAGCTGCCGGCCGACCCGGCCGGTGCCATCGCCCGCCTCGATCAGGCCCTGGCGGCCAGCGATCTGCCCGCGGCCGCGCGCGAGATCTACAGCAGCGAGCGCGCCGTGCGCGAACAGCGACTCAAGGCCCTGGCCCAGCAAGCCGAGACGGCGCAGGCCGCGCGCTTCGCCGCCATCGATGGCCACCTCGCCCAGGGTCGACTGGCTCAGGCCAAGGCCGAACTCACGGCCTTCGGCGACCCGCCGGCCGCCCTCGCCGCGCGCGTCGGCGACCTGCGTCGGCGCTATGACCAGGCTTTGGCGGATCAGGCGAGCAAGCTCGGTGAGCGCATCGCCGGCGCCTCTGACGTGGCGGCGCTGGATGCCCTGATGGTGGAGTGCGCCGCCTTGCCGATCGACCAGGCCCAGCGCGAAACCCTCGATGCGGCGCGCCTCGCCCGCCAACAGCGGTTAGCCGCCGAAGCGGCCGATCGCGCGCGCGCCGCCGAAGTCGGCCCACGCTGGGCGGTGCTGGCTGATGCGCTGGAAGAGCTCCGCTACTCGACCCGCTATGACGAGGTCAAGGCGCAGGTGGTGGCGGTCGCCGAGGGCTTCCCCACCGCCGAATCGCAGGAACAGGCGCGCGCACTGGTCGAGCTGTCGACGTTCGCCCAGAAGGGTGAGGCCGCGCTGCGCAACCACATCCGCCAGCGCATGCCCGCCGCGACGCTGCGCGTCAACCGCGAGATCAAGAAGGTCACGCTGGTCGCCCTCGCCGACAAGGACGTCCAGGTCCGCAGTGCCGGTGCGGCCATCCGTCTCGATCGCCAGGGCTTGGCGCTCAACTACCGCGAACTCATCGAACAGGCGCTTGAACAAGGGCCAGCGGATCTGAAGAGCGATCGGGTCCGCATCCTGGGCGCCTTCCTCTTCATGTGGAGCCCATCCGAGGCGGTCGCTCAGTTCCGTCAGAACACCGAGGACCCGCTCTCGCGCGCGGTGCTGGCGCTCGAGCAGCAGCGCAAGGCGCTGCCGTTGGTGGCCCGGGTGACGCGGCTGGATGGCGGGCGGGTGCAGATCGGCTACGATTTCTTGCCCGGCGACACCACCTTGTTCGCTGATTTCGCCGGCGCTGGCGTCGAGGCCGGCGAGCACGGCCTGCTCTGGCGCAGCGGTCAGGCGGTGCCCAAGGGCGATAACAGCGAAAAGGGCCTGCCCACCCTTGCCTGGAAGGGTCGGCTGAATCCGCCACTGCGCATCGACGCGCGCATCCGCCTCAACCGCGACACGCACATCGCCCTGCTTGGCGTCAACGTCGGCAACCATTTCCACCGCATCGGCTTCAATCTGCGCCCGGTGAAGGTGGTTTCGGTCGGTCCCATGGTAACCGACGGTGCGAGCTTCGCCCCCGGCACGCCGATCTCGAAGGAGCTCGACCTCAGCCAGCCGGTGAAGGTCGAGATCGTGGTCGACGACAAGCGTCGGCTCAGCCTCTATTGCGCCGGCGCGTCGATCGATCGCGGCAAGGAGTTGCCCGAAGGCCCGCTCGGCTTCGTGCTGCAGCTCTACCAGACCGCCGGTGCGGGGTCGATCGAGGTAGAGTCGTTGACCTTCGACGGGGCCGCCGCCCAGTGAGGCCGCCCGTCAGGGCTTTTGACTGAGCGGCACCGGATCGTAGCCATGGCCGCCCCAGGGATGGCAGCGGCAGATGCGTCGCGCCGCCAACCAGGAACCGCGCACCGCGCCGTGGGTTTCCAATGCCTCGATGGCATACGACGAGCACGTCGGCATGAAGCGGCACAGCGGCGGTTTCAGCGGGGAAAGCCAGCGCCGGTAGATTCGCACCGGGGCGGCGAGCAGCCGGGCGATCACGACGGCGGCCGGGGCGCGTTGGCTGGGCGACCCCCGCGCGGCGGGCGTCCGCCCCGTCCGCGCGGCTGGGCCGACTGCGCCAGCGCCTTGGGCACCAGGGTGAGGATCTCGTGGTCGAGCGCGGCGTGCGCATCAGCCGGGGGATCGCTGCGGAAGAGCACCGCCACGTCATGCCGGCCGACGCGTTCGACCAGCCGGGTGCGGAACAGTTCACGCACCCAGCGCTTCAGCTGATGACGGCGAACCGCCGTCTTCACCGCCTTGACCGAGATCATGATGCCGAGACGCGGCAGGGCGTCGCCTCGGCTAGGTGCGACCAGCACCACCACCCAGCGGCCAGCGGCCTTCTGCTGACGATGGAACAGTCGCCCGTAATCGCGCCCGTGGTGGAAACGCATCGCGGGAGGGAAGGTCAGGCCGTGCCGGATCGGCGCGTCGCTCATGCGGCCCAGCGTCAGCATCGCGCCAGGCGCGGCAATCGATGGGACGGTGACGTCTGCCCGATCGGGTCCTGGTAGGCGCCACCGGCCGGCTCATCAGGCGAAACGAACGCGCCTGGGCGCGTTCGGCATCGACCGCGAAGGGCAGCTCAAAGGTGCCGACGAGTTCGGCGGGGGCCCGCTCGTGCCGCAGCCAGCGGCCGGATGGCATGCCGCATACAACCTACACGAGCGCCACCTGGGCTGACAGGCCGCAATTCGCCGAAAAATAGGGTCAAAGATACCAAATCAATCTGACTATCGTGTAATTTCAAACCGAAATGTGAGGCCAGCCCAGCCACCACTTGGGTAACGTGCCCTATCAACCGATACTCACATCATGCCCGATCTCCCCGGAGGCCAGCCGCCCCGCATCGCCGGCCCCATTCAGGGCGTGGCGCCGGTGGCGGCATCGGGAGGGGGCGCTCGCCGAGAGCCGGGCCAGGAGCAGCGGCAGCGGCCAGCCGATGGCCAGCCTGGTGCCGCCAAAGCGCCTACCCCGGTTGATGCCGGTCCGCCCGCGGTTCCCGACCCACTGGTGCAGGCCCTCGATCGGCTGCGTGCAACGAATGAACTGCGGCCGGTCGACGCCGAACTGGCCCGACTGCTGCGCGGCAAGCGCGAGTATGTCGCCAACACGCCGCCGGGGGGCCAGGCGATCCTGCCGCCCAGCGATCCGGCGCCGCCGGGATAAAGGCCGGGACGGTTCCACCTCGTCTGCCCGCGATTGACTGCCCAGGGGTCCCTCCTAGAGTTCGCCTCCCCTCGCGCCGGGTCATCCGTCGCGCCCGTGGTGTCTTCCCGCAACCGTGCGCCCCGTGCGCCTGGAAGCGGACCGGGAGCCCGCGGGTAACTTTCCCAGGTCCGCTTCCACTTCCGCCCCCGTGCAGAGGGGGCAGAGGCACATATGGCCATCGTCAATCTCAAGGACCTGCTGGAAGCCGGCGTCCACTACGGCACCTCTTCCGCCATGTGGCACCCGCGCATGAAGCCGTTCATCTACGGCAAGCGCAACGGCATCCACATCGTCGACATCCGCGAAACCGTTCGCGGCCTGATCGAGGCCTTCTACTACACCTCCAAGATGGGCCGGGCCAACAAGACCCTGCTCTTCGTCGGCACCAAGCGCCAGGCGCGCGACGTGGTGCGCGAATCGGCGCGCGCCGCCGGCATGCCCTTCGTCACCGAGCGTTGGCTCGGCGGCACCCTGACCAACTTCGAGACCATCCGCGCCAGCATCCGCCGGCTCGACGGCATCGAGCAAGAGATCAGCGCGCCCGAGTACATGCGCCAGTCGAAGAAGGTGCAGTCGCGCCACCAGCGCGAGAAGCGCCGCATCCTGCGCAACCTCGAAGGCGTGCGCAATATGACTCGCCTGCCCGACGCGGTCTTCGTCGTCGATCCGAACAAGGAACTCAGCGCCATCCGCGAGGCCAAGCGCCTGAACATCCCCATCATCGGTCTGGTCGACACCGACACCGATCCCGATCTGGTCAACCTGCCGATCCCGGGCAACGATGACGGCATCCGCTCGATCCAGGCGATCATGAAGGTGATCGTCGACGGCTTGGCCAAAGGTCGCAGCGAGCAGAATCAGCCGCAGCAGCCAGGCGCCGAAGCGCCGGCGCCCGCAGCGGCTCCCGCTCCCGCGGTTTGACCAGCCTTCCGACGCCCGCGCCGCGCGACGTGCGCGACGCGGGCGTCACCGTTTTCACGCTCTCGCCAACCCCCCCACTCAAGGAACATCCGATGCCCGAGATCACGGCCAAGCTGGTCATGGAACTGCGCGACGAGACCAACCTGCCGATGATGAAGTGCAAGCAGGCCCTCACCGCCACCGACGGCGACAAGGCCGCCGCGGTTGAATGGCTGCGCAAGCAGGGCCTCTCCGGCATCGCCAAGTTCGAAGGCCGCGAGACGCCAAACGGGGGCATCGGCATGGCGCTCGGCAATGGCAAGGGCGCACTGGTCATGCTCGGCTGCCAGACCGACTTCGTCTCGGGCAATGACGTCTTCAAGGCCTTCGTCCAGGAGCTGGCCGATCTCGCCCTCGCCACCGGCGCCAACAGCGTCGACGCGCTCAAGGCGCAGACCCTGAAGGGCCAGCCGGTCGCCGAGGTCATCGCCACCAAGATCGCACAGATCGGCGAGAACCTCGTCCTGGTCAAGGTCGGCACTACCGCCGGCGCGGTCGTCACCGGCTACAACCACGGCGGGCGAATCGCCACCCTGGTCGCCGGCTCGGGCGACGCCGCCAAGCTGCGCCAGGTCGCGCTGCACGTCGCCTCGGCCAACCCGGCGCCGGTCGGCCTCGACCGTTCCAGCGTCGACCCGGCGGTGGTCAAGAAAGAGGAGGAGATCCTCATGGCCACGCCGGAAGTGCAGGGCAAGCCCGAGGCGATGCGCACCAAGATCGTCCAGGGCAAGCTCGGTCGCTTCTTCAAGGAGAACGTCCTGCTCGAGCAGGAGATGCTGCTCGACGCCGAGAAGGGCGAGTCGGTCGAGAAGTACGCCGCACGCCACACGCTGACCGTCACCGGGTTCGTTCGCTTCGCCGTCTAGGGCGTAGCACGCAGCAAGGGGCGAGGATTTTCACCGCGCCGTTCGCCGCCTGCGAATTCGATCCAGCGAGACCCCCGGGAAATCCCCGGGGGTCTTCGCATGGGTGGCGTCCGGGATTCCGTTTGGCCTTCTCGCCACGGGGCGACGCTCGCACCCATGCGTCGCGAACCGCTCATCCTGCTCATCCTGGTCGGCGTGGTGTTCGTCGTCCTCGCCATCGCGCCAACGGCCGACCGCTTCACGTGGCTGCTCGAGAACCTGCCGGTGCTGATCGCGGCGCCGATCCTGATCGCCACCTGGTGGCGCTTCCCGCTCACGCCACTCGCTTACCGCCTGCTCGCGCTGCATGCGGTGGTGCTCATGGTCGGCGGACATTGGACCTATGCCGAGGTCCCCGCCGGCCACTGGGTCAAGGACTGGCTGCACCTCGCGCGCAATCCCTACGACCGCCTCGGTCATCTCGTGCAGGGCTTCGTGCCGGTGATCCTGGCGCGCGAACTGCTGGTGCGGCACGACGTGCTGGTCCGCGGCGCGTGGGCGGTGGCGGTGCTGCTCCTGGTGGTGCTCGGCATCAGCGCGACCTACGAACTCATCGAGTGGCAGACCGCGGTATGGACCGGCGCTTCGGCCGATGCCTTCCTCGGCAGCCAGGGCGATGTCTGGGACAGCCAGTGGGACATGGCGTGCGCTCTGCTCGGCGCGACCCTCGGACTGGCGTTGCTGACCCGGGTGCATGATCGGCAGCTGGCCTTGCTGCCATCGACCCCGTCCGCTTGACCCGATGACCCCTCGCCCAGCCTCCCGGCATGACCAGCCTCGGCACTCCGCTCTCACCCTCTGCCACCCGCGTCATGCTGCTCGGCTCCGGGGAACTCGGCAAAGAGGTGGTGATCGAACTGCAGCGCCTGGGCTGTGAAGTCATCGCCTGCGACCGCTACACCGATGCCCCGGCGATGCAGGTCGCCCATCGCCGCCACGTCTTCTCGATGCTCGACGGCGCCGCGCTGCGCCGCGCGGTGGAGGCCGAGAAGCCGCATCTCATCGTGCCCGAGATCGAAGCCATCGCGACCGACGTGCTGGTCGACCTCGAGCGCGAGGGCTACCGCGTCGTGCCCACCGCCCGCGCGGCGCGCCTGACCATGAACCGCGAGGGCATCCGCCGCCTCGCCGCCGAAGAGCTGCAGTTGCCGACCTCGCCCTACCGCTTCATCGCCAGCTGTGACGAATTCGCGGCGGCGGCCGAGACGGTCGGCTACCCCTGCGTGATCAAGCCGCTGATGTCGTCGTCGGGCAAGGGGCAGAGCGTGGTGCGCTCGGCGGGCGATATCGACCGCACCTGGCGCTATGC
>Ga0163144_10031952_pt1 | contig 10018 bp, 7 predicted proteins | sample OliLak19BULKMAT1_FD_123175 | JGI IMG/M metagenome (GOLD analysis project Ga0163144, IMG submission 123175) | Freshwater microbial mat bacterial communities from Lake Vanda, McMurdo Dry Valleys, Antarctica - Oligotrophic Lake LV.19.BULKMAT1 | ecosystem: Environmental > Aquatic > Freshwater > Lake...
GATCGGCGGATTGGCGCGGACATTGGCATGGGCATAGGTGGCAATTGCGCCCCCTGCGGTGATCGCGGCGAACAGCGCATTGAGATCGACGTCGAGCAGCGCAATCACGCCGATGCTGATCAGCAACAGTTCGATCGGATTGCCGATAAAGCCCTTCATCGCATTCAGTTGCGTGATGTGATGGTGCGGCGCATGGGTCAGCCACAGCGGATGCCAGTTGTGCATCCCCCGGTGCAGCCAATACTGGCCAAATTCGAACACCACCATCACCGCAAACACCTGCACCAGAAACGGGCTGGCGGCGAGCCACGGGGTGGCAATACCGAGCTGACCCTTTAGCTCCGCCATCGGAGAATTGATCAGCGCATCACTAAGAAACCCGATCACTCCGTAACCGAAGGCAACATAGAAAATGTCGGTCGCCAGTTCCTTGCCGTTGATCCGCCAACCTTCATGCCGTTCAAACACGAGTTCGAGCAGTTGGACAAAGGCAAGGGTGCCAAGGCCCACAAGGATGATCGTCCACGGCGTTTCGACCCATGTTGCGGGCGCAAACGCCCAGAAGGCGAAAATCGCCGCAATGGTCGCAGGTGGCAGCAAATTGATGAGCGATTGTTTCACCGGTCGTCCCCATTCGATGGTTGTGCGCTCCCCATAGGATCGCTCACCAACGCCAAGAATACGCTATCTGGCGCAGATCGCCAAGATAGGGCAGGGCGGTTAGGCAACCCCCCCGGTGCGCCGCTGGCGCTAGCGCCTTTTGAGCAGGTGAGCGATCGTGCCCCGCCGCCGATGCTCATCACTATCCGCGCCCACCGCGTGTTCGAGCGCGCTGCGGATATCCTCGATCTCATGGTCGGTCAGATGTTCGATCCCGACAAATTCGTTGCGGGCATTGTGTACCGCGCGGATCAGTTCATCGAGCTTGGCCTGCATCGCTGCGGCATCGCGGTTTTGCGAATTCTGGATCAGGAACACCATCAGGAACGTGGCAATGGTGGTGCCGGTGTTGACCACCAATTGCCAAGTGTCCGACCATCCGAACAGCGGGCCGGTGAGACCCCAGCCGGCGATCACCAAAACCGCCACGATAAACGCTGCAGGCTGGCCTGCGGCGAACGCGGTGCGTGATGCCACAAGCGTAAAAAACCGGTCCATTGGCTGGGCTCCCGTTATGCAGGCGGGCAGCCTACCGCCGGATGCGTAGCAAAGCCAAGCGCAGGACCAACAAAAAAGGCGCGGAAGTTGCCCTCCGCGCCGTTTTGTTTCGTGTCTCGCAAGCGTGCTTTAGTACACTTCGAACAGGCCTGCTGCGCCCTGACCGCCGCCGATGCACATCGTGACGACGACATATTTGGCGCCGCGGCGCTTGCCTTCGATCAACGCGTGGCCGGTGCAGCGCGCGCCGGTCATGCCGTAAGGGTGGCCGATCGAGATTGATCCGCCGTTGACGTTGAGGATGTCGTTATCGATGCCGAGCGTGTCGCGGCAGTAAAGCACCTGCACCGCAAACGCCTCGTTCAGCTCCCACAGGCCGATGTCGTCCATCTTGAGCCCGGTTGCTTTCAGCAGTTTGGGGATCGCGAAGACCGGGCCGATGCCCATTTCGTCAGGCTCGGTGCCCGCCACCGCCATGCCGACATAACGGCCGAGCGGCTGGAGGCCCATCTGTTCAGCCAGCTTTGCTTCCATCAGCACGCTGGCAGACGAACCATCCGACAGCTGCGACGCGTTGCCTGCGGTGATGCACATGCCGGGGCCCATCACCGGCTGGAGCGATTGCAGCCCCTCCAGCGTGGTCGAGGGGCGGTTGCCTTCATCCTTGGTCAGGGTGAATTCGGTTTGTGAGACTTCCTTGGTTTCCTTGTCGACCACATTCATCGTGGTGGTGACGGGGACGATTTCGGCGTCGAACAGGCCGGCAGCCTGCGCCGCCGCAGTGCGCATCTGCGACTGGAAGGCGTATTCATCCTGCGCTTCGCGGCTGACGTTGTACCGCTTGGCCACGGTCTCGGCGGTGCCGAGCATGGGCATGTACACGTCCTTGTGCATCGCAATCAGTGACCGGTCAGGGGCAACCCGCATTTCCGGCGTCTGCACCATCGAGATCGAGTCCTGCCCGCCGCCGACGACGATATCCATGTTATCGACGATGATCTGCTTGGCCGCGGTCGCAATCGCCATCAGGCCGGATGAGCACTGACGGTCGATGGTTTGGCCGGGAACGCCCACCGGGCAACCGGCGCGCAAGGCGACCTGGCGGGCGATATTGCCGGCCTGTGTGCCCTGCGTGAGGACCGCGCCCCACACCACATCATCAATCGCGCCCGCTTCAATCCCTGCACGTTCAATCGCGGGGGCAAGGCTATAGGCGCCGAGCGTCGCGCCCGGCGTGGCATTGAAAGCGCCCTTGTAAGCGCGGCCAATCGGGGTGCGGGCGGTGGAGACGATAACGGCTTCGCGTGACATTGGGGGTATCCTTTGTTCGAGGTGCGCGCCCCCGCGCAGGCGGGGGCCTCAGGCAATCAGGTGCCAGTTTGCGGGAGGTCCCCGCCTTCGCGGGGACTCTCACCAATTGCTAGACGAAGTATTGCGTGATCCACTCGCAGATCAGGGCGGGCTTGTCCTCGCCTTCGATCTCGATCGTGATTTCGGCGGTTTGCTGCCACTGGCCGGGGCGCTTTTCGACCATTTCGGCCAGCTTCCAATGGCCGCGAATGCGCTTGCCCGCGCGAACGGGCGCGATGAAGCGGGTTTTGTTGCCGCCGTAATTCACGCCCATCTTGATGCCATCAATGCGCGGCATATCGCTGGTCGCGCCGAGATAGGGGATCATCGAGAGAGTCAGGAACCCGTGGGCGATGGTGCCGCCGAACGGGGTCATCTTGGCCATTTCCTCGTTCACATGGATGAACTGATGGTCGCCTGTCGCTTCAGCAAACTGGTTGATGCGTTCCTGGCTCATGGTGGCCCATTCGCTGGTGCCGATATTTTCGCCGACCTTGGCGGCCAATTCCTGGGGGTTCATGGGCTTCCTCCTTCGCTTGCGCGCGGCCTGAATCCCGTGTCCGCCGCGCCGCTTGTGCGCTGGTCTAATGGCGCATGATTGCAGGCAGCGCAACGCCCCTGCCGATGGCGCTGTTATGCCGTTACGGCACCGTGCACCTTGTCGCCGATCAGGGCCTTGCGTGCGGTGCTGCGGGCCAGCAATCGCTGCGCCGAATCGATCCGCTTGCAATAGGAATGCAGCCCGATTTGCAGGCCGACCAGCATCAGCATCACCGGCTGATAGGCGATCCCCTGAAACAGCGCGCCAACAAGGTAGATCACCGCGCCCATCTGCAAAGCGGCGGCCAATGGCGCGATCCAGCGCTCCGCCTCGCCCTCAGCAGCGCGCCACCGCCGCTGGATCCGCTCCATTTGCCACAGGCCGAGCAAGTGCAGCGTCAGCCACATGATCAGCCCCGGCCAGCCCTGTTCGCCAAGCATTTCGAAGACCGACGAGTGATAAGCGCGGCCTTCGTCGACGACCTCTTGATAGCGCACACTTGTGGTGTTCCCGGCGACCTCTTTCACCGGCATGGTGTAGGCAAAGCGGTTGCCGCGATAGGCATCGAACCCGCCGCCGAACGGCTTGTCCGCGGCGTAATCGATGGTCCATTCCCACACCGCCATACGGGTCGAGGCGCTTTCGTCGCCCCCCGGTTCGGCCAGTGTCGACATCCGGTCATAATAGCTCTGCGGCAGAAACGGCAGCGCGGTGAGGCCCAGCACGGCTGCTCCGGCGATGAACAGAAACCGCCGCCGGGTGTAGCGCAGCATCAACCCGCCCAGCGCCGCGATGCATAACAGCCCAGTGCGCGCCTCGGTGCCGATGGGGACGAGCAGGCAGGCAAATGTCAGCGCCACTGCAAACCCGGTCACCGCCCAATGCGGACGGAACACCGTGCCGTGCCGCACAAACCACCACAGCATCGGGATCAGCCCGATCGCGACCGTTGCCAGCGTCGAGCTTTCATAGATACCGCTGTTATCATTGACGAAGAATTTGAGGTTTTCATACCCACCGCCGCCCAGCACAGTCTTCAGCCCCGTGCCGATCACGATGGTCGCGACCGATAGCAGCAACACCAGCGCCAGCCCTTCGATCCGCGCGCGGGTGGTGAGGGTGAGCGGCAGGAAAATCGCAAACAGCAGCGCCTTCCAAACCCAATCCCACTTGGTCGCCGCTGCCTCGGCGAAATCGGCGTTCCCGGTGGTCCACCCGCAATAGAGCAGCAGCGCCGCCATCAACCCCTGCCGCAACGTGAACCGCGCGCCATCCTTGCGATCCAGCGCCAGCCACCCGCCAAACGCGGCGGCAAAGGCGATCAGCGAGACGGGCAGGGTGGAAATGATCGAATAGCCGATCCGCTGCGGGGCGAGGATGTCGATATAGACATACAGCAGCACCCACAGAAACGGCCGGCGCAGGCCGAGCACCAGCACATATCCGATGAAAGCAAGGAAGATGAGATCAAGCATTGGGTTCTTGCGCGCTACCGGTTCGCGGCTTGAGCGCGGGGATCGTCCGGATCGCCCGCGTCAGAACCCTTCGCGCGCCGCGCCTCGTTACGGCCCGCGACGCTGGTTGCCTTGCGATTATCGGCAGCTTCCGACGTGATCGAACCGATCAGCGGATCAGCATCCAACCCTTCGCGCAGCACCAGCCGCAGCAGCGCAATGGCGATCAGGCCATGGCCTAGTGCAAGCGCGAAATAGTCGATCATCATGGGGCTCCGGGCCGCGTCAATACGGCAGTCTTAACCCCAGGCAGTTGACGCGGCGTTAAGCACAGCTGCGATAACACGCGCACCATGACCCGCGTTCTGCATGTGCTTGACCATTCGCTCCCGCTTCACAGCGGCTACACCTTCCGCACCCGCGCGATCCTGAAGGCGCAGGAGGGCTTGGGGCTGGAGGTGCGCGGGATCACCGGGCAGCGCCATAATGTCGAAGCGGCAAATAATGGCGCGCCCGAACAGGCCGACGGGCTGACCTTCCACCGCACCCCCGGAACACCCGCTGGCTGGCCTGTCTTGCGCGAATTGGGCGAGATCAATGCGCACGATCGTGCGATCCGGAAGCTGACGGCTGAGTGGCGGCCAGACATCATCCACGCCCATTCGCCCGCGCTGTGCGGCGCGGCAGCACAGCGCGCAGCGCGGGCGCTGGGCATTCCGTTCGTGTATGAAATCCGCGCCTTCTGGGAAGATGCGGCGGTCGGCAATCTGACCGGGACCGAAGGCAGCATCAAATACCGCCTGACCCGCGCGCTGGAGACGCGGGTGGCGAAAGGTGCCGACGCGCTGTTCACCATCTGCGAAGGGCTGAAGCATGATCTGACGCAGCGCGGCATTCCGGTGGGCAAGATAGGGGTGATGCGCAACGGGGTCGATATGGACCTGTTCGGCGAACCGGTCGCGCGCGATGACTGTCTCGCGGCTGAACTGGGGATTGCCCCCGGTGCGCCGGTGATCGGCTATATTGGCAGCTTCTACGCTTATGAAGGGGTCGACGATCTGATCGCCGCGATGCCGCTGCTGCGCCAATCGCACCCGGACGCACGGCTGCTGCTGGTCGGCGCGGGGCCGATGGCGGAAGTGTGGCGCGCGGCAGCGGCGGCTTTGCCTGAACCCGAAGCGGTGATCTTCACCGGGCGGGTGCCGCATACTGCGGTGGAACGCTATTACTCGCTGGTCGATGTGCTCGCCTATCCGCGGAAAGGCCAGCGTCTGACCGATCTGGTCACCCCGCTAAAGCCGTTGGAAGCGATGGCGCAGCAGCGGCTGGTCGCAGCCTCCAGCGTCGGCGGGCACCGCGAATTGATTGACGACGGGGTGACCGGCACGCTGTTTGCGCCCGATGATCCTGCCGCCTGCGCCGCGTCGCTCGCCCGGTTGCTGAGTGAGCGTGAAGAGTGGGACGCGATGCGCGCGCGCGCCGCTGCCCATGTCCGTGCGCACCATGATTGGGCGGCCAATGCCAAAAATTATCTTCCTGTTTACCATCTTTTGTTAGCCCAGCGTGAAAGCGGCGACGAACGGGGCGTTCGCGCAGCGCGATCAGCAGCGGGAAGATAAACGAATGACCAAGGGGCAAAAGGATCGGGCCAAGCAGCGCAAGCGCCGCACTTCGGCTGCGCAGCAGCGCGCGACGCTGGCCGCGCATCCGGTGTTCGCGCCCCTGCTCGGCATCTGGGGCGCGTCCTTGGCGGGCCTATCGATCCTGGTGCTGCCCGCACCGTTGATGATGAAGGCGAGCAAGGGCACGGGCCTCGTGCTGCTCGGCGATTTTGCGCAATTGGTGCTGGCTGGTTTTGCCGCGCTGTTGCTGGGAGGTGGGCTGTTTGTCCTCGCTGACCAGATGCACCGCAAGTCCCTCCGCCGGGCCGATGCGCCTTCGATTGTGTCGCTGGCCGCGCGCCGGGTCCGTACCATCGATCCCAGCCGCGAGCTGGGTAGCCTGCGTTTGGACGATCCGGTTGAAACGATGCCGTTCGCCGCGGCACCTGAACCTGCCGCGCCCGAACCTGCCTTACCCGAACCTACCGTTGCGCCAGCCGACATTGCGGCACCTGCCGCGGTTCAATCAGCGGTTTCGATGCCGCCGCCGCGCGCGCTTGATCTGGCGGAGTTTGCCACCCTGCCGGGCCGCAATGCGGTATGGGTTGAAGAGGTTGCGGCTGAGGCCGCGCAGCAATCCCCGCAATCGGCCCCGCAGCCCGCTGCCCAGAATGTCACCGCTCACGTGACGCTGACGGCGGTGCCCGATGCGGCCCGTCCTACGCCGCGCCCGCCGGTGGTTGACCCCCGTGCCGCCGCGCTGGCGCAATTGCGCGCCACGCCGCCGCAAGAATTGAGCCTGGTGCAAATGGTCGAACGCTTTGCCGGCGCGTTGAGCGAACATCGCGAGGCCGCCTCGGGCCACGCCCAAACACCGCGCGATCTTGCCGCGCGTGAAGCTGCGTTGGCACAGGCGCTGCGCGCGCTCGCCGCGCTCAGCGGGGATAGCGCTGCACCGGCCACCGAAGCTGGCGAGCCGCTGCGCGACGCTTTGACCCGGTTGCAGAGTGTGCGCGGGGCCGCCTGATCACGCAAAAGCTGCAAGCGTCGCGGCGTTTTGATGCGGCCCGCGCAATCTAACGATAGTTTGAATAGGCCTGCGAGAAATATTGCTTCGCGCAAACCCATTGCCAAACCCGCATCCTGTCGGCATGAGGGGGCCGAATCCCGGGCAAGGCAGGCCGCCTGCGGCATCGCTTGTCCGGAATAATCGTCGGCATTCGCCCGTTCGGCCCGCAAGGGCGCCCGCGCGCCTGTCGGCATCTGACAGATCGGACCTACGCCATGGGATACCCCTCCTCCCAGGGTCTTTACGACCCCGCCAACGAACATGACGCCTGCGGCGTTGGGATGGTTGCGCATATCAAGGGGACTAAAAGCCACGCGATCATCGCGCAGGCGCTGGAGATTCTCGAAAAGCTCGACCATCGCGGCGCGGTGGGTTCCGATCCGCTGTTGGGGGACGGCGCGGGGATTCTGATTCAGATTCCCGACCCATTGATCCGCAGCTGGGCAGCAGCGCATGGGCACGATCTGCCGCCGCCCGGTGAATACGGCATCGGCATGTGTTTCCTGCCGCAGGATGACGCCGCGCGCGCTTTCGTGCGTGAACGGATGGAGACCTTCACCGCCAAGGAAGGTCAACGCTTCATCGGCTGGCGCGAAGTGCCGACCACGATGGATGGCCTCGGCGCGGCGGTGATCGCGTCGATGCCGGTGATCCAGATGGCGGTGATCGCGCGCGGCGCCAATTGCGCCGATCAGGATGCGTTCGAACGCAAGCTGCTGACGATCCGCAAGCAGGTGCAAAACCCGCTCGCCAGCCTCGCTGAAAAGCATGGCCTGCCGGGCGTGACCGAAACTTACATCCCCAGCTTTTCAACCCGTACGGTGGTCTACAAAGGCCTGCTGCTGGCCACACAGGTGGGCAGTTTCTACGACGATCTGCGTGATCCGGCCTGCGTTTCGGCGCTGGGCCTGGTGCACCAGCGGTTCAGCACCAACACCTTTCCCAGCTGGCGGCTGGCTCACCCGTTCCGGTTCATCGCTCACAATGGCGAAATCAACACCGTGCGCGGCAACGTCAATTGGATGAACGCCCGCCGCCGCACGATGGAAAGCGAGCTGCTCGGCCCCGATCTCGACAAGATGTGGCCGATCATCCCGCACGGGCAATCGGACACAGCCTGCCTCGACAACGCGTTGGAACTGCTGATCGCGGGCGGATACAGCCTTGCCCATTCGATGATGATGCTGATCCCCGAAGCGTGGAGCGGCAATGCGCTGATGGATCCGGCGCGGCGCGCCTTCTACGAATATCACGCTGCGTTGATGGAACCGTGGGACGGCCCGGCGGCGGTGTGCTTTACCGATGGCCGCCAGATTGGCGCGACGCTTGACCGCAATGGCCTGCGCCCGGCGCGCTTCTGCGTGACCAAGGATGATATCGTCTGCCTCGCTTCGGAAAGCGGCGTGCTGCCGTTTGCCGAAGAGGACATCGTGCGCAAATGGCGCTTGCAGCCGGGCAAGATGCTGCTGATCGACCTTGATCAGGGCCGGATCATCGAAGATGACGAGCTGAAAGCCGATCTCGCCAATGCCGAGCCCTATGCCCAATGGCTCGCGCAGGCGCAGTACAAGCTGCAAGATATCACCGATGTGATCCCCGAACTGGCCGCCGTGCCGCCGGAGGAAAGCACCCTGATGGAGCGCCAGCAGGCGTTCGGCTATACGCAGGAAGACATCACCCGGTTCCTTGAACCGATGGCGGTGGACGGCGATGATCCGATCGGGTCGATGGGCACCGACACGCCGCTCGCCGTGCTGTCGAACCGGGCGAGGCTGCTGTATGATTACTTCAAGCAGAACTTTGCGCAGGTCACCAACCCGCCGATTGATCCGATCCGCGAAGAATTGGTGATGAGCCTGACCAGCATGATCGGCCCGCGCCCCAATCTGCTGGGCCGCGATGCCGGCACGCACAAGCGGCTTGAGGTCGACCAGCCGATCCTGACCAACGAGGACTTGGCCAAGATCCGTTCGGTCGAAGAGGCGCTGGATGGCGCATTCCGCTGCGCCACGATCGACATGACGTGGGACGCAGGCAGCGGGGCCGATGGCCTTGCGCTGGCGCTGAAGGAAATGAGCTGGGCCGCGACCGAGGCGGTGTTGCAGGATCACACCATCCTGATCCTCAGCGACCGCGCGCAGAGTGAAAGCCGCGTGCCGATGCCCGCTCTGCTGGCGACGGCGGCGGTGCACCATCATCTCGTGCGTCAAGGCCTGCGGATGCAGACCGGCCTCGTGGTCGAAAGCGGTGAGCCGCGCGAAGTCCACCATTTCTGCGCGCTGGCGGGTTACGGTGCCGAAGCGATCAACCCCTACCTCGCGTTCGAGACGCTGGAGGCTTTGCGGGCCAAGCGCCACACTGACCTTTCGCCGGCCAAGGTGCAGCAGAACTTCATCAAGGGTGTGGGCAAGGGCATCCGCAAGGTCATGTCCAAGATGGGCATTTCGACCTACCAGTCCTATTGCGGGGCGCAGATCTTCGACGCGGTCGGCCTTTCCACGGCCTTCACCCAGAAGTTCTTCACCGGTACTGCCACCACCATCGAAGGCATCGGTTTGGCCGAAGTCGCCGAGGAGGCATTGCGCCGCCACGCGCAGGCGTATGGCGACAACCCATTGTATGACGGGATGCTGGATGTCGGCGGGATCTACCAATACCGCCTGCGCGGCGAAGAACACGCCTGGACGCCGGAAAACGTCGCGCAATTGCAGCACGCGGTGCGCGGCAATGATCCCAAGAACTACGCCGAATTTGCCGCCAGCATCAACGAACAGTCCGAACGGCTGCTGACGATCCGGGGGCTGCTCGAATTCAGACACGCGGATCAGCCGATCCCGCTGGATGA
>Ga0163144_10031956_pt1 | contig 10018 bp, 7 predicted proteins | sample OliLak19BULKMAT1_FD_123175 | JGI IMG/M metagenome (GOLD analysis project Ga0163144, IMG submission 123175) | Freshwater microbial mat bacterial communities from Lake Vanda, McMurdo Dry Valleys, Antarctica - Oligotrophic Lake LV.19.BULKMAT1 | ecosystem: Environmental > Aquatic > Freshwater > Lake...
GGGCCGGACTCGAACCGACGGCCTTCGGGTTATGAGCCCGACGAGCTACCACTGCTCCACCCCGCAATATATCTTTGTAAATTGAATGATTGCGTTTGCGGGTACAAATATAGCGCTAGTTTTTTGGCTGGACAACATTTGATGATAAAATTTTGCAGTGTTAGAAAAATAGTTAATTTTCTCCTTTCTAATTATAGTTATTGAGAATGATATTCATAATTCCATTAATCAAGATCTACGCACTTTAAAAACTCCAAAAACTCGATTTTTCGAATTAATTTTTCTTTGGTTTTTCTCCTACATTCTTTCTTATAACATCATAAATATCTTTTCTTCTGTCTTTTAAATTTCGTACACTTCCAAACTGATGTAGCTCTTTTAAAAGACTTAAATCAACATCAGAGATCAGAATCATTTCTGTATTTTATGTTGCTTCCGCTTTTATTCCGTTTGAAGGAAAAGGGAAATCGCATGGAGTAAAAAACCATTGATTGAGCAAATTGAACATCCATATTATGCACGATGGAACGATTACCAACACTACCTGCAATTGCAACAAAACATTCGTTTTAGATTGCTCTAGCTTGTGTACAATAACGCACTCGAGAATATCCGTTTTGTGTATCAGTGAGGAAAGGGACAAAAATAATTTCTACACCTTCTTCTGCTAAAATGTTGGATAATTCTGGAAATCTTGTAATAAATATTGTTCCATTGCAACAATACCGTATACTCTAGAGATGCAGCGTCGCCATTCAAATAATTTTTTATAATTCGAATCGGATAAAAATCATTGGAGATTTGGAAATTAAATACCGGATCATGAATTTCTTTTCTTCGAACTTTTTCTATGAATTCTTTTGGTTCAATTTTGTCGGCCTACTTGTGATAGTTTGGAATTCTTCCACCAAAAACAATGCTGCTCAAATTTAATTGTTCGCACAGGTTTTTTCTAAAATCATAAAGTCTTTTCCCTAAGCGTAGTCCTCTAAATTGTAGCTTAATAAACACATCAATTCCATACAATGTATCTCCTTCATTTGTATGTGTGTCAAAAGTAAAATCACTCGTAATATCTTTATAGGTATGCCTATCTTCAAAGTCATCTTTGTTTATAATAATTGACAAAGCACAGCCAGCAATTTGATTTTTAATTATCAAAACTACTTGACCTTGAGAAAATTTTTCAATTAGCGTTTTAATCTGAATTTCTTTCCAGAACGAGCTTGGCATTGTTCTATAAGCCTCAACCATCGTCTCTTTCAAGTCTTCATAGTCACTTAGTTTTAGAAATCTTAATTCTATATTATCTATTTCATTCGCCATTACAAGTGTATTTGTTTTGCAAAAATAAAATCCTCTTTTTAAAATTTTGGTTACATTAAAATCAATTGATTTAAAAACAACTTTCTGAAAAGTGTGTTGAATGCAGTACGTGTAAGTTGCAGATCATTTATTAAAGAAAACATTCATTCAAATTTACACAATTCTTGGCATCCCTTACATTTAAATAAGTTTCGTTCTATTTATCTGTACCTTTACCATCGATAGTGCAGAGGTCTGGTTGAAACACAATTTCAAACATTGTAAAAATTTATTCAGAAATTTAAATAAAAAAATAGCTCGTAAAAAATTTTACTCAAAATTAGCAACTGCGATTCAAATGAAATCAAAAGGAAAAAGTAGAAAAAATAAAATGCTCGCTGATAGATGGATTATAGATCCTATGACTCGGTTTCTGCGTAACCAATCAATGAGCGGGATTGTACTTTTTATTGCAGCTCTACTTGCTTTGATTCTCGCCAACTCTGCTTTTACACATATCTTTCATGATTTATGGCAAACCGAATTTATGATTGGAATTGGAGAACATGTCTTATCAAAAAGTTTGCATCACTGGATTAACGATGGTTTAATGGCGGTTTTCTTTTTTGTTGTTGGGTTAGAATTGAAACGAGAAATTGTTGCCGGACAATTGAACAATCCGCGAAATGCGATTCTTCCAATTTCAGCGGCCGTTGGTGGGATGATTTTTCCTGCGCTAATATATCTAATGTTTAATCAAGGTGAAGAGGTTTCACGAGGTTGGGGAATACCTATGGCAACGGACATCGCTTTTGCATTAGGTATACTTTTTTTATTGGGAGATCGTGTTCCTGTTTCAGTAAAATTATTTATTACCGTGTTAGCAATTGCGGATGACTTAGGAGCTGTAATGGTCATCGCATTTTTTTATACTTCGGAAATTGACTATTATAGTTTGTTGTACGCAGCCATTTTTTTAGTAATCCTTATCGTTGCAAATAAAACAGGTGTGCGCAACACATTGTTTTACGCAGTAGTTGGTATTGGCGGATTGTGGTTAGCATTTTTAATGTCAGGTGTACATCCCACTATAGCAGCGGTTATTGCTGCTTTCACAATTCCGGCATCTGTAAAAATTACAGAATCGAAATATTCAGAAAAAGCAGTTAAGCTTTTGAATGATTTCAAACAACTAGAACCAAACGGCAAACGCACCGTTTCTTCTGATCAATTAAAAGTTTTGCAAAAAATCAGAAATTTGACTAAAAAAGCATTGACGCCTTTACAAAGGCTTGAACATTCGCTACATTATTTCGTAGCATTCATCGTTTTACCACTTTTTGCCTTGAGTAATACTGGCGTTACTTTTGATAAAAATTTTTTTGAACAGATAAATTCCTCCGTTACTATTGGCGTATTTTCTGGATTAATCGCAGGAAAAATAATCGGAATTATTTTGACGGCATTTATTCTAATCAAATTAAAATTAGCTAAACTTCCTGAAGACATGAACCTAACTCATCTTATTGGTGTTGGATTTTTAGCAGCCATAGGTTTTACCATGTCACTATTTGTAGCTGAACTTGCTTTCGATAATGAAGTCTACATCAATCAAGCAAAAATTGGAATTTTGTTTGCATCCTTGATCGCAAGTATAATCGGTTATATTCTAATGCGAAAAGCTAGTAAACCTCTGATTTAAAATTCGGCTAAAAAAAAACGAAAATGTAAATAACCATTTGGTAATTAAAAAGTCAACTTCTGTTAGTTATCTTTGAACCATCTGGACAAATTCCGGATTATACTTTATGGAATTTGTAATAGCAATATGTATACTAATTTTAATTGCTTATGGTTTTGATTTAAGCGCAAGGCACACCAAAATTCCTTCCGTTATTCTGTTAATGATTTTAGGATGGGGTGTTCAACAGTTTGTCCGAATTTTTGAAATTGACGTTCCAGATATGGAAGATTTGTTGCCCGTTTTTGGAACTGTTGGTTTGATTCTAATTGTTCTAGAAGGCGGTCTCGGACTCACAATCAACTCTAGCAAAAAAAAGATTTTACGTTCCGCTTTACTATCTGCTTTAATTCCGCTTATAATAATGTTTTTTGGGCTAGGCTTTTTAATTAGTTACATTAGTGGTGAAACGTTAACGAATGGCCTGATAAACGCGGTTCCGTTCTGTATCATTAGCAGTGCTATTGCTATTCCAAGCGCAGCACATCTAGGTGAATTCAACAAGGAATTTGTCATTTATGAAAGTAGTTTGTCGGACATTTTTGGCGTTATTCTTTTTAACTTTCTTATTTCAAATGATGTAATCAATTTTGAAGCATTCCTTTGGTTTTTTGGTGAAATTTTTGTTATGCTTGTTTTGTCCTTTTTTGCAAGCATTATGCTAGCAATTTTAATCAAACGCATCGACCATCATGTGAAATTTCTCCCCATTATTTTGATTATCATTTTAATTTATTCAATTTCCAAAATATATCATCTCCCTGCTCTTTTATTTATTCTAATTTTTGGATTGTTTTTGAATAATATGGACCAAGTAAAAAGATTTAAATTTGTCAGACAACTTGATCCAGAAAAGCTGACAATAGAAGTTAAAAGATTCAAAGACTTGGTTGGAGAATTTACGTTTCTAATACGAACTACTTTTTTTATTCTTTTTGGATTTTTAATTGATATTGAATTATTAGCAGACACTAAAATATTAGGGCTCTTAGCCTCGGCAGTCGGTATTATTTTCTTGATTCGATTTGTTCAGTTAAAAATTTTTAAAATGAAACTAATGCCCCTACTATTCATAGCGCCCAGAGGTCTCATTACAGTTATACTTTTTTTATCAATACCAGTTGCGTACCAAAATGAATATGTAAACCAAGCCTTACTTTTGCAAATTATTTTGTTGTCTGCTCTAATTATGATGTTTGGACTAATTTTTCATAAAAAGGCAATAACCACAGATTAAATAATACTATTACTTAGTTCAAATTAGTCCAAAGGATAATTTGGGCTTAGTAATGTAAATGCCGATACCTGCCTGACTGGGAGAAGCTGTTTGATTTCAATATCTATTTTGATATTGAACTAATACAGATACCGTATCGGTATAAAATCTGTTTTGACATAAATAAAAAAGACAGATTCTTAAATAACATAGGCCTTTTTTCTATGATTCAATCTTTAAACTTTCTTCTTTAAAATAAAGAGCTAAACGTTCAATTAATTCATTCTGTTTTTTTTTACTCATCCAATCAAGGATTTACTATTTTTGAATTCATGAAAAAGGAAATCAGCTTCAATCCTTGCACGATTGCAGTCATTGTAGCGTTTTTAAGATATCACGTTGATATTTATAATCACATTCGCATACCATTTTATCCATCAAAGTCAAAATGGAATCACGCTACTTGCAACCGAAGTTTACTCAGTCAAAATGTACGTAGGATCTTCACAACCCTTTATTTTAAAGAGCCAAAGGCATAACCTACGCCCAATACCGACAGTTGATTTTTCGCCATTAGATCAATGAGTTTCAATTTTGCATTTATATAATCCATTTCGCGGGCATTGACCATGAAGAGTGAACTTTCACCAATCATAAAAAGTGTCTTTTCACTTTCTAAGAGTAGCTCTAAATCAAAAACAGTTTTTGTAAAGACGATTAATTGTTGTTCACTCAATCGCCATTCAGCTAAGGCATAATTCACCTCAGCCAATAACTTCTGTCTTTTCATTTGCGTGTCGAGATAAAGTTCTTGTTGCTTAATTGTTGTGAGCTGCAATTGCCCTCTTTCTTCTCTTAAAAATAAGGACGAGCTAAACTGAAGTCCCCAAGTGTAATTATTTATGCTATAATTAGAGAAGACATCCCCATTTACATTTTCAGTAATAGCATTATAACTAAGGTCTATTTCAGGTTTCAATTGTTCTTGCTTGTATCTTTTTTCTAGATCTATTGACGAGTTTTTATAGGCATAAATTTGCATGCCTGGATGATTCTCAATTAGACTATCTGTGGACAAAGTAAGCTCAGGGTTAAACGGTATAATTCCAACCGACTGAAGAATTGTTGGATAAACGGTTGAATCAATTTCCATTGGTACTTCACCTTCAAGCCATAAGTGAACCGACAAATAAGCCGAAGCCTTTTCAAAATCGATCAACGCTTGATAATAATTAATTTTACGATTTTGAACTTGAATGCCAACTTCGAGCGTATCAACACTTGGCTTATCACCTATGTCGGCAGACAATTTTACACCTTTTGCTCGCCACTGTGCAATCTCAAAAGCTTCATAACAAACCAATAATTTGTTATACGCAATAAACCAGTACCAATAAGTTTTTCCCGCATCATAAATCAACTCATTAATCATTAATTGTTGTTCTGCCGATGTGCTTAATTGATAAATTTTTGCTTGATTCAAAATAAATCTTCTTTTATCAATAAACAAATCCTGACCCAACGGTACAGAGACGCCGGCATAAAATAAACCACCAACCGGTAAATTATTTTCAGGGTTTAAATAGAGACCTCTGTTTTGATCAAATCCAGAATAAACCTCAATACCAAACCAAGTAGGAATTTTTAGACCCGCATCAATAAAACTATAATATTGGTTTTTGTCAAAATATTTTTGATTTACATTTGCATCAACTGTCGGATCAAAACTGCCCTTGGCTGATAATACTTGAGAATTTCCTTTTTCCAATGTAAGATTCGCTTGCTTAATTAGAGGATGATGAGCGCGGACGATATCACAATATTCTTGAAACGAAAAGTAATTCACGCTGTCGTTTTGAGCCGACACAGTGAAAGAAAAGACAGCCAAAAAACAACAGAGTCTTATTTTAATCTTAGATATCATTTCTCATTTTTTTGTGTTCAAAGCCTCATTTTTTGCGTCTTGAGTCATGTAATAATCTGGCGGAAATCCGTTAATTTTTCGCCATAATTCGTACCAAATTGGAACGTCTTTTAACAAGAGCATATTTGAAGTTCCTGCTCCTACTCGAAGTGGCTCTGGCCATGGCGCATCCTTTTTATCCGGAATTACCAGCACACGGTACTTACCATTTTCACTGATAAAATTATCAATTGCATAAATCTCTCCACCAAATGTTCCAACACTAGAGTTGGGCCAACCGGAGAAAACTATTGCAGGCCAACCATCAAATTGAATTCTAACATGCTGTCCCTTTTCTATCAGAGGTAAATCAATTGGGTCAACATACATTTCTACAGCTAAATCATACTTTTCAGGCATGATACTCAGAACCGGAGTACCCTCTTTGATAATTTCTCCCAAACCGTTTTGAATAACTTTTGTAACAAAACCATTTTGTGGAGCAGTGATATAATAAAAGCTTTGACGCTTTGTATAATTCTGCAATTGATTTTCTAGTTTAGTCAGATTTGAAGACGCATCAAACTTTGTTGCGAGCACAGAATTAATGTCCGATTCGACCTTAGAAATTTCATATGCATATTGCGAACGAATTGACAAATATTCTACTTGCGCATTTATTAAGCTATTTCTACTGACTAATAAATTATTTTCTGCTCCAATAAAGTCAGCACGTGTTTTTTGCACACTAAGATTTCTGTTCTCAACATCCGTAAGCGATTTAAGTCCTTGTTGATAGAGTGTTTCAAAACGAGTAAACTGCTCCTCGGCAGTATAAAAGTTTGCTCTGCTTGAAACAAAATTGAGGCTATCATTAATAACCTTGAGTTGTGCCTGTTTAATGTTATTTTCAGATTGTTCAAGTTTTAATTTTAAAATTGAACGTAAGGATGTGACCTGATTTTCTAGCGCAATTAATTTATCATCATACGACTCAACACCTGACTCTTTAAAATTCATTTGTTCTTTGGTTCGATCTATTAAACCTGCATCAAAATAATCATCTTTAATTTCTGATATATATAAAATTGTATCTCCCTTTTTTACTAAATCGCCTTCTTGAACAAACCATTTTTCAATACGGCCACCAATTACAGAATGAATAGTTTGCGGACGTTGATCTGGCCTAAGCGCAATGACTTTTCCTTGGGATTGAATGTTTTGCGTCCAAGGTAAAAACATAACCACTAGTAATACCAGCGTCAATGTTATTGCGAGGCGAATCAATACTCGTCCACTTTTTTTATTTTGAGTTACGTTCAACGCACTGAATTTAGATGGTTCAATATGCTCGTTAACGCTGTTTTTCGAAATATTCAACATATAATTAAATGTTAGAAATAATTGATTTTAGCTTTTCATAGTTTCCTGAATCAACAATTTGACCATCCTTCATCAATACAATTAAATCGGCTTGTTGGGCGAAATAATCCTCTTGAGATACAACCACGAGTGTCCATTGATTAGATTTTCTACAGATGAATTCCATCAATTTTTTTCTCTCTTTTATTTCAATTGATTTAAAACAATCATTAAGCAATAAAAGTTTCGGCTTAATAACAATGCTTCTAGCTAAAAGCAATCTTTGAACAATGCTCCGAGATATTTTTTTTCCACCGCCATCAATTAAGGAATCATAACCTTGCGCAGATTTTCTGATAAATTCTTTTAATCCTAAATTTTCAACTGCCCAAGTTACATTCTCCATTGTTGCCGCCGGTCGGCCCATTGTAATGTTCTCTAAAATTGTACCGTGAAATAATTTCTCATCTGTTAAACATTCGCCAACAATATCCCAAAGCGAAGTGAGTTCTAAACTTCCTTTTGGAAATCCGTTATAAGACAAATGCCCCCCGCTTACATCGTATAGACCAGATAAAATATTCAACAAGGTTGTCTTGCCGGAATTATTCGCTCCAGAAATCAACACGTTTTGACCAGCTTCAATATGGATTGATATTGATTTTAATTGATATGCTAATTCATCTGGGTATTTAAAGGATACGTCCTCAAGCTGAATCGATAAGCCATTCGTTAGTACTGAATCAGAAACAATTACAAACCCATTGCTCTTTTCTATTTCTAAATCCGTCACTTGACCAATTTTTTCAAGAGAGGAGAGCACGTCATAAATTACCTCCATATTAAGAACCAATTTTTCAATAGAAGACATAATCAATAAAATAATAATTTCGGCTGCAACAAATTGACCAATATTCATTTCTTGATTCATAACAAGAACACCGCCAATTACTAGTAAGCCTGTAGCAACTAAAACTTTGAAAAGTACTAGTAAAGAATATTGTTTAACCAAGACTTTAAAATGATTCTCTCTTGCTATTAAATAAGAATCAACTCTTTTGTTGACCCCATCTAAAGGCAAATCAGTTGTGCCAGCCAATTTAAAAGCAATGTTTGTTCGAGCTAGTTCTTGGAGCCAATGTAAAACTTCGAATTTATGTTTGGACTCTGCCAAACTTGTTGACAAGCCTTTCTTAATGGCCACTCTAAAAAACAAATAAATGACACCAATTAAACCGATGCTAAACAAAATAAAAAATGAATGATAAAAAGATAGTACCAATAGGCCAAAAAGCACTTGAATAATTGCTGACGAAAAATCTATGAATATTTTTGAAAGTCCTCTTTGCAATGTGATAGTATCCATAAATCTGTTTGTCAATTCGGGCGCATAATATTTGTAGAGCGCCTCCAATTTTATCCTCGGCAACCTGAATGCAAATTCAAATGCAGCCCTTGTAAAAATTTTCTGTTGCAAAATTTCTGTCACTCTAAGTTGAACAATTTGAAGTATTCCAACTAAAGCAATTCCAGAAATGACAAAAATAACAAGCATGACCCAAGAAGTACTTATTTTTCCACCCTGAATTAAATTAATAATTGCTTGAATACCTAAAGGCATAGACAAATATACAAGCCCATTAAAAATTGAATAGATATAAACATTTGTTATTTCTCGTTGGTCTGGTTTTATTAACAACCAGAATCGTTGGGCTGGAGTTGGATTTATTCGATTTTCTAACATATTCGATTTAGTTATTATTGCTAAAGACGCAACAAAGATAAACAAATTTTATTAATGATAGCTTTACTATCTTATTTTGTTGTATTACTATTTTCATTATACTTTTGTACTAATCAATAAAAAAACCACAAACCATGAAAATTTTTTGCAAATTTCGGTGAATGAAATCATATCACTAAAGAATCTAAACTAATTAAATTTTTAAACGACTTAGCTATTTCTACTATCTAACCATTCTTTGGGAAAATTACTAGTCTAATTTTAATACGACCCTAATTTATACCATTACTTAGTCAAAATTAGTCCAAAGGATAATTTGGGCTTAGTAATGTAAATGCCGATACCTGCCTGACTACAAGTCAGGCAGACATGGAGTAACTGTTTGATTTCAATATCTATTTTGATATTGTACTAATACAGATACCGTTTCGGTATTAACCACTCCTCCTTAAACCTTACTCGGCTTTTTTTTACTAAATCCATCAAGGAATTACTATTTTTGAATTCATGAAAAAAGAATTCAGTACCAACCCATTCAACATCGTTGTTATCGTAGCGGCACTTGGTTATTTCGTTGATATCTATGATTTAATCCTATTCAGCATTGTTCGTGTTCCAAGCTTAACGGAGATTGGTGTTCCTGTTGATCAAATTAAAGATACAGGCATCTATCTGATGAATATGCAGATGATTGGAATGTTATTGGGTGGAATTGTTTGGGGAATTTTAGGCGATAAAAAAGGAAGA
>Ga0163144_10031957_pt1 | contig 10018 bp, 5 predicted proteins | sample OliLak19BULKMAT1_FD_123175 | JGI IMG/M metagenome (GOLD analysis project Ga0163144, IMG submission 123175) | Freshwater microbial mat bacterial communities from Lake Vanda, McMurdo Dry Valleys, Antarctica - Oligotrophic Lake LV.19.BULKMAT1 | ecosystem: Environmental > Aquatic > Freshwater > Lake...
GCGCTCGGCTTCGAAGTGCGCGGCGTGAATTTGCTGGTGCCGATCGACTCGGTCCATCGGCAAAGGGCCGAGGTGGAGCTCGGGGTGCAGCGATGGGACATCATCCAGTTGAAATACGCCAACCACAATTGGAACGCCACGAAACTCTTTCGCAACGTCGCATCCGCCGGCAATGTCGATTCGGTCCTCCAGGTGATGCTGGCCTATCAAGAGGGCGGTTCCGATGCGGCCGCTTGGGCGGCCTCCTATGAATTGATCATGAATGTTCCGATCATCGCGCAGGGTAATGCGGTGAAGGATCTGGTCGTGCATCGCAAGCCGCAAGGAGTGGTGATGCTCGGGTCGGCAATGCTGGTGCCCGGGTTAGGTCACGTCTATATAGCGGTCAGCATTGGAAAGACCTCGGTGATGCTGCTGGGGAATGCCGTTTTGCAACCGCTGCGCGACGACGATGCCGACAAGATCTAACAGGGTTTCCTCTCCAAGGAGAACGGCTTCAAGAGCATCAATCGCTCGCAGCGCTGCAATCTGCTCCACTTCGTGCCGCGCCGCGTGGCGATCATCAGCAAGATGGATGCGGAAGGGAAGGCCTTCTCGCATCTCGTCTGGTCGGCCTATTCGAAAGCCGAAGCGGAGAAGCTCTTCGGCATGTTTCCCGAGGAATACGCCGAACTGCAGAGCGACGGCATTCTCGGCGGCGATGAAGAATGGAAACAAGAGCTGGCTTCGATCGACGACTATGTGAATAACCCCGTCGGTTTTTTCCAGGCTCAGCGGACGAGCATGTATTACTACTACCGGGATAAATTCGGCCGTCCCTTTCTGGAAGCGGCGCTCGATGAACCTGAAATGGCCATGCCGCGCATCGTGAAATTCTTTGAAGGGCGCGTCGACGATTGGGTGAATGCCAAGGGAGAATTCGCGGGCTTCGATGAGAATCTCACGATCAGCCGCCGCTTTGAAGTGAGCGAAAACATTGATTTTTCCGCGGTCCGGCAGAAGGTGGCGGTTCGCGCCGCGCAAGACCTGCTGCAAAGCTTCCGCATCGTGAAGGGACTCGAAGCGTCGATCGAGCTGCATATTCGCAAGCGGCGCGACGACAAGCTGCGCCATGAAACGATCGCTGGCGTGATCGCCATCGATGAAGCCTCGCAGGTGGAACCTGATCCTGAATTCGCTCGCGCGGTCTATCTGGCGAAAGACGCCTCGCGCGAATCGGGGCGGGCCCCCGATCCGCGGATTCACGTCCGCCCGCGACTCATCGCCGAGAAGGAACCAGGCGGGAACGAGCTCAAGGAGAAGATCGATTTCCATGTTTCGGTCGTGGCGGATCCGGTCACTCATCCGCCCCTTACTTACGACGGCGAATCGGCGGTCTACGATATCCGCGTCGATTGGAAGCTGGCGGCGAAAGGAGGCGGCAAGCGCGAGGTGACGGCAATTGTCAGCGTGTTCGACAAGAATAAGGTGATCGTCGGTAAGCCGGCCGAGTTGGTGCTGGGCGCGGTCGCCAATCCGGAAGCGGCGCCGGATGTCGGCGAGCTGAAACTTGCGTTCCGCCCGAAGACGACCAATTCCGCCGGCAAGCCGATCGCTCCTCCTGCGCTCGGCGGATCGAACGGCACGACCGTCGATCGCGGCGGCACCCTCTATGAGAAGTATGTTTCGCAGAAAGCGATCCCCAGCGGCGAGCGCTGGGGCGAGCTGGAAGTGGCGTCGGTCCGCCCGCAGGTTTGGCTGCGCTGGAAGGATGCGCCGGCGAAGACGTCCTACTTTTACTACGAGCTGAAAGTCTCCGGCGGCGCGCATCGCTATGAAAAGGAATACGGCGGCGGAACCGGCATGTCGGACCGTTTCCCTGATGAATTGCAGGGTTCCCCTGCGAACCACTGCTTTGTGTTTCATCTGGATTGGCCGGTGGGGCATGTCGGCAATCTCCGCGTGCAAGGGACTCTCAAGGCATTCGAGAAGCCCATGCCAGGCGACACCTGGAAGCGACAAACTCCCGCCGCAAAGATCGATTTCGATTTCCCGCTGGAGATTCCCGACCAGCGAAAAGGGAGCCAGGTGGAGCTGGTGGCCATGCTCACCAAGCGGATCCCAGTGGGAGAGCTCGCCGGAGTGGATCTCCCTCCGGCCGATAAGGAGCGGCTGGCCAAGTTTCTCCAGAATGGGATGGTGAGCGTCGAGCGGGCCGAGCCGTTTGATTCCAGTAAGGCCGACATCTGGAAGCGCAAATGGGGAACGGAAGAAATCGGCAGCACGGCGAAGGTCGCGAGCGTCGGCGCCAGGCTCCATATCCGCTGGCACGACGCGCCTCCCGACCTGACTTATTACTACGATTTCGAGGTGACCGGCGGTGCGCCCGAGGTGCAGGTCAAAGAAAGCGATTCGATCCTTCCGCGCGACGACTTTCCGCCGAAAGCGACTTCCTTCGCGCCCGGCGGAACGGCCTTCGCGCTGAAGCTTCCCTGGCCGATGAGTGGCGGACCCTTGTCAGTGAAGGGAACCCTCTACGCGCTGCCGAAGAAGGATTACCGCGGCGAAACCTGGCGCGAGGCCAAGCCGGTGGCGACCTATCCGTTTCAGGCCAGCTACCAGCTGCGAAATCTCAGCCGCTATGGCGAGGCGCAATATGTCACTCAGGGATTCGCCCAGCTTCAGGTGATGGTGCTAATGGCCTACGTGCAGCGCGGGCGTCGCGTCGCGAAGATCACCAGTTGCGGGAAAACGGTCTACGGCCTGATCGATCCCGAATACTACAGCGGCGGGTATTTCCCCAAGAAGCCCAGCTACAGTCACTGGCTGGTTCGCAATCTGCCTTATGGAGCGCAGGTGGGTGGCAGCGCGAAGGTGGAATTCAAAGACTTCGGCGAGGATGTGTCGCTGGAAATTCCCCTCGCGCCCCTCAATGGCAAGCAGGATCCGCTCGCTGGCCCCACTCCAATGTTTCTCGACTACACCCAGAAGGCGCTCGAGAAGCTGGAGAAGCTGAAGGCTGGAAATCCGATTGGTGCCACTCTCGACACCATCGGCCGCGAGTATCAGGGGCTTTCGAATAATTGGCGGCAATGGGACTACAGCAAGGCCGCCGAATACATCCGGCTGGAAGAGGAGTACTACGAGAAGTATTACAAGGGGCAGCTCGTCGGTGAGAAGCGCCCCATCTATATCGCTGCCGCGCAGCGAGCGCTGGCCAGCCAGCATGGAGGACGCTATTTCCTCGCCGTCGAATGGGGCAATAAAGCTGCGGATGGATTTCTCAGCGAGGCGGTGAGCAAGATCCAAGCGAGCGGCGCGCCGGCCGGCGAGATCGCGTCGGTCCTTTCAGGACTCTACAGCTCCCACGCGGAGAATCTGCTGAAAATGACCGGCGACGTGGCCGCCGCCGAGGCCGCCTGGCGACAATCGATCGAGTATGCCGGAATCCGCGAAGGCGATCCGAGCAAGGTGGTGAGTCCGTATCAGGTCGAGAAGAGCTTCCGGTAGACGGGGACGGAACGACCGAACAATAACTTCGGCTCTTCGGGGAATCTTGTCGTGGCTTGGGTCTCCAGACCCGAGCATTGAATCTCGTGACGGGCCGAAGCGCATCGCTTCAACCGATTTAGAGCCTATCCATAAACCGATGCCAACCGGAGTTCCACGGCGCACCAAGAGCGGGTGCGGGCTACTTCCAAGGAAGATAGAAGCTTGATTCGGCATGCTTACCGCAAGAAAGTAGCCCGCACCAAACTTGGTGCGCCGTTGCGTTGCGGTACCATTCAAGCCAGCACTACCAGCCGCGTTAATAACCGAGTAACTGGATATTCTTAGTAGCTCGGTCGATGGCACCTGGGCGGCCGCCGCTTAAAGATCGCCGTAAGGCAGACTGAAGAGGTCTTCGATGCGGCTCAGGTCGCCCGATTTCAGGCCGCGAGTGAACCACCGCGTGCGCTGCTCCGAGGTGCCATGCGTGAAGCCTTCCGGCGAGACAAACCCGCTGGACCGTTTCTGCAGCCGGTCGTCGCCGATCGCCTGCACCGACTTGATCGCCGCTTCGATATCGCCCGGCTCGATGAAATTGAATCGCTTCTGGCCGTGATGGGCCCAGACTCCGGCGAGGTAGTCGGCCTGCAGCTCGAGTCGCACCGACCACTGGTTGTATTGCGACTCGGGAAGACTGCGCCGCTTCTTTTCGACGATTTCGTTGTAGCCTAACAGATTCTGGACATGGTGACCGACTTCGTGCGCAATGACGTAAGCCTGGGAAAACTCCGCCTTCGATCCGCCCAGCTTTGTTTCCAGCTCGTCGAAGAAAGATGGATCGACATAAACGGTCCGGTCCGCCGGGCAATAGAAAGGTCCGGTCGAGGCGGGCGCGTCGCCGCAGCCGGTTCGCACCATGTCGGAGAAGAGGACCATCTTCGGCGGCTGGTAGCGATTGCCCTGGCGGCGAAATTGCTCGGTCCAAACTTCTTCCGTGAAGCTGAGAATCGTGGCCGCGAATTTGCGGCTACGGGCTTCCTCCGGCGTTTCTTCCCTGCGCTCGCCACCGGGGCCAGCCGGCGCGGCTTGCTGCTGCCCCTGGAAGAGCTGCATGATCTGCCGCGGATCGCCCCCCATGAAATAGAACACGATCGCGATCAGGAAGACGATCGCCCCGCCTCCCGCCGCGATCGGCCCCGCGCTGAGCTGCCGGCGATCCTCGAGATTTTCGCTTTCCTTATTACCTTCCCATTTCATGGCCAGTCTCTCCTGATGCGAAAATCGATGAACTCGACGCTGCGGCTCTGCACTACGCTCTGTGTGATTCTCTCACTCCGCTTCAACTAGGGAAGTGTCGCGGAGCGGGCTGACTTCACTTTAGCCTCAAATGCGTGAAGCCGCACGAGGCCGGACTCCGTCGATCCGCCGCGAGGCAATCGTGGAGCGACGTTCGTTTCGGCACTGGATTTGCTTCCTTCTCTGGGGCGGCCACCACAGCGAGGGAAAACCCTATGAAAATCGGTCTATTCGTGTATGTCGAGCAGGAAGACGCGCCTGAGGTCGACAAGTCGATCGACCAGATTGCGGTTGCGCTTCGCCGAAATGGTCACGAAGCGACCATCGTTCTCGTGCATTCCGACGTCAATCGATTCATTGCCGAGCTGCAAGAACAGCAATTTGACCTCGTCTTCAATCTGCTCGAACAGTTTGGTGAAGGGAATCTCGGGCTTGTCGAAGCGACCGGCCTTTATCAGCTTCTCGATGTCCCTTTCACCGGCAGCGGCCCGGGCGAGATTTTCCTCCAGCAGGATAAAGCCCTCAGCAAGAAGCTCTTGGCCTACGAGAAGATTCTCACTCCGGACTACGCGGTGTTCACTGCCGAAGCCGATCTCGAGACCGGCGGTAACTTGCGGCTGCCGCTGTTTGTGAAGCCGCTGCAGATGGATGCGTCGTTTGGCATCGAAGCCAAGAGATCGCTGGTGCGAAATACCACCGATCTCATGGAGCGAGTGATCGAGATCCACAAGCAGTTTGGCGATGCGGCCCTTTGCGAGCAATATATCGAGGGGCGCGAGTTCTATGTCGGCATCCTCGGCAATCTCGAAGCGGTGGCGTTGCCGCCGATCGAAATGGATTTCTCGAAGATGCCGGAAGGGATGCCGCATGTGAAGGATTCGAATGCCAAGTTCAATGAGAGCTCGGTCGAATACAAGAGCACCAAGCCGGTCGTCGCCGATTTGCCCGACGAGCTCCGCGCCAAGCTGCAGCAGGTGGCCCTCAATTCCTATCGCGCGCTGCGGCTCCGCGATTATGCCCGCGTGGATCTGCGCTTGACGGAAGCGGGCGATATCTATGTGATCGAAGTCAACGCCAACTGCTATCTGGAAATGGAGAGCGAGTATGCCATGGCCGCGAAAGCCGCCGGCATCGCCTTCGATGAGCTGATCGAAAAGATTGTGCAGCTCGCGCGCGAAAGGGGCAAGCAGGCTGCGAAGCTGCGCGCCACCGTGAAGGAGTCGAGCAAGACTTCCGCCAGCGAGATTCCCCTATGAGCCAGCCAGGCATCAGTAGCGCGGACTCCAACAAGCTCGGCTTCGATAAATTGCCGATCCGCGATCTCGGCCTGGCGATCGAAGGGACGCGGCTCGAACCGCTCGTCACCCAATTCGAGGCCGAGCTGCGCGAGGTTGGAATCGTCGCGATTCGGCCGAACTTTTACCTCTCGACCGATTGGGGTGTGCCGTTTCCCTCGGTGTCGATCGGCATCCCTTTTTATCTCGCGCGGCCGGAGCTCTTGGCAATCCATGCCAGCCAAGTGGGACATGTGGAAGGGCTGCACGACGCCGACATCCTCCGCTACTTCCGCCACGAGATGGGGCATGTGATGAACTATGCCTACAAGCTCTACGAGCGCGAGGAATGGGTGGAGCAATTCGGCTCGATGACCCAGCCCTATGTGGAGGAATATCGCCCGGAACCATTCAGCACGCGGTTCGTTCAGCATCTCCCTGGGTTCTACGCGCAGAAGCATCCCGACGAAGATTGGGCCGAGACTTTCGCGGTGTGGATGACACCCGCCGCGAATTGGCGCGAGATCTACGCCGCCTGGCCGAAGGCATTGGCGAAGCTGACTTACTGCGACGCGACAATGGCCGAGGTCGCCCCGAAGCGACCCTTCCTCGACACCATCGACGACGACGAGCATGTCAATAGCTTGCCGCAATCAGTGGAGGAGTATTACCACGCCTCCTCGCTGCAATCCGAGGAGCTGCCCGCTGGACTCGACGGCGCGCTACGGACGATGTTCGACGACTTCGAGCCTTCGCACTCCCCCGGGGCGACCCAAGCCGCTTCCAAGCTGATGCGTCGGCTGGAGCGTCCGCTGATGGCGAGTGTCTTTCGCTGGACCGGCCATTTCCCCGAGCGGACGCGCGAGCTGCTCGGCTACCTCGCCAATCGGGCCGACAAGCTCCGCCAGGTATACGATCCGGCCCGCGAGTCGGAGGTCGCTCTGGAGATCACGGTGCTGGTCACCTCGCTGGCGGCGACGTACGTTCGCAAGGGATCGTACCTAGCATGATGCTTCGATGACGAGCATGAAACACGCGCGACATCGATCCCACCAACAGCATCCCAGCCCGCTGCGTCAGCAAGGGACTGCGCGAGTGACATTCTGCTGGCTGTTGCCGTTCGCCAAGGGGTGCCGTCGAGGTACGGTCCCTTGCTGACGCGGCGGGTTGGGATGCAACCAGATCGGGTCGCACGGGCCTCTTTCGCCCCGCTGGGCGATTCCTATCGCCTGGCGCCGCAGAAATCTTCGCTGATGCTCGGCACTGGCAGTAACCAGTGGCACCCTGATGTCAGCCGCTACTTCTTCGGCTTGTCCGCATACCAGATCGTCCACGTCGATTCCGGGGTCTTTGAGCCGTCGAGATACAGGAGCAGGGTCAGGCTGCTGTCGCTATTGATGTCGACAACGAGCTTGCCGCCGATCTGCTTCTTGTCGTCACCGGTGCCGCTCCAGCGACCCTTGGCCCCTTTCCGGTTGGTGTCGATCGTGGCGTTGTAGGTGCCATTGATATGTTTCGACTGGGCGCTAATCGTCGTGTCGGTGATGGTCACTTTGATTTCCCCCAGGCCGAATCGGGCGGAATGAAGCGCCCAGCTCTCGCCGCCAACGGTCGCGGGTTCAGGTCGGCCGAGCAAGAAAGGCTTGTCCTTGAGCAGGCCCGTATTGGCCGAGTCGACAGCGGCGGTCTTAAAGGCGTCGAGCGTCGCTTTGTCCACTCCCTGCAAATACTTGTTGCCATTGACGAACGTATTCAGAGTAAGAAGCGAGTCGATATTCTCCAGGTCGTAACCGTTCACAGGTGAAAATGCTCATTTTCCCTGCAAAAACGAGGCGCTACCTGGTGCTTTGTCACAGCTAAGAATTAGGGTGCCACTGGCAAAGCCAAGGGCACCCGGCATGAATTACCGGAAAAACTCCCCGAGTCGGGCTTAGTTGATCAGATCGCCGACCGTGACTTGCACCGAGTCGAGCTGGCCGAGAGCGATCGAGGAGAGGAACCAGTCCTCGCCTGCGCCGCCGATCATCGTGTCCTTGCTGCCGTCGTTGCTCTGCACCGTGCTGCCCGGATCGAGGGTGTAGAAGTTCGTCAGGCCGGCACCATTGATCAGGTTGTCGCGGCGATCAGCGATCGATCCACCACCATTGGCCCATTCGTCCATGAAAGAGACCAATGCTTCGAGATTCGAGTTGGGCACGCCCGGCGAATCGAAGCCGGCCGCGTCGTAGTCGGTGGTGCCGCCGATCAGCACGTCTTCTCCCGTGCCGCCGTTGAGGTAATCGGCTCCTCCGCCCCCGATGAGGATGTCGAAGCCTGAGTCGCCAAGCAGGCGATCGTTGGCGCCCCCACCGACGAGGATGTCGTTGCCGACGCCGCCTGCCATGGTATTGACGCTGGGCGCGCCTTCAGGAACCGTGCCGAGCGAATCGTTCGCCCCGTCGCCGAAGATGATATCGTCGCCAGTGAGGCCGTTCAGGGCCTTGTCGATGTCGTTGCCGCCGAAGATCACATCGTTGCCCGCGGCGCCGGAGATCGAGTCGGAACCTGCGCCGCCGTAGAGCACGTCGTCGCCAACGCCGCCGTCCATTTTGTCGCCGCCTTCGCCCCCTTCCAGGAGGTCGTTACCAGCAGCGCCGGTGAGCGTGTCGACCCCCGCGTCGCCATACAGCGAGTCGTCGGCGTCGAGTCCGGCCAGCCTGTCGTTGCCGTCGCCGCCATGGAACTCCACTGACAGACCCTTGACGCTATTGGTGATCGTGTCGTTGCCGTTGTTGCCGAAGATGATCACGCGCGAATTGGCGTTGATCGGCATATTCACGCGATCGATGGTGCTGCCGGTCTGGATTTGAATCTTCACAAACGCGCCGCCGGAAACGGGGGTCACCGTGATCCGGTCGGACAGGTCCGACGCATCGAGCACCACATCGTCGCCGACAATCGCGAGGAAGAGGTCTTCGACATTGATCGTCATCGTGGCCGTGTTGTTCGCGTTGAACTGGTCGGAGACATTCACCTGAAGCGTGAAGCTGGGAGTGGTCTCAAAGTCTATCTGTGCGGCGTCGGCGACCGTGATTTCGCCGGTGGCGGGATTGATGGCGAAGGCCGTCGCGCCGGTGCCGCCGGTGATCGTGAAGGTCTTGATGGCGAAGGCATCGGGATCCGTGGCCACCACGGTTCCCACCGAGCTGCCATTAGGCGAGAGCTCCGTGACCGAGAAAATCTGCGGCGCGATCGTGGGGGCTTCGTTCACGTTCGTCAGATTGACGGTGACCAGCGTGCTGACACTGGTGCCGCCATTGTTGTCGGTGGCGGTCACTTGCAGCGTGAACGAAGGGGTGACTTCAAAATTGAGCGCTGCAGAGTTGGCGACGGTCACCTGACCGGCCGCATTGATATTGAACACGCCCATTCCGGTGCCACCGACGATCGCGAAGTTGGTGATCGTGCCCCCCGTGTCGGGGTCGGTGGCGGACACTGTGCCAACGACAGTGGCGTTCGCAGAGTTTTCCGGAACGGAGAGGATTTGACCCGGGTTGACCGCCGGCATGTCGTTCGCGCCGATGATGGTGACAGCGGCAGCCGGCAATACCGTGGCGAAGCCGAAGACATCCAGCTCGCGATAGCCGGTGTAGTTATTGTCTTGCACGCCAAACACAAAGCGAACCTTGGTGACATTGGTGGCCAGCACTCCGCCGCCGGCATTCGTCGTCACAGCGCGAGTGCTGCTCGGAGAGCCGGAACCGACGTTGTAGGCGACATTCGCGATTTGCGTCCAATTCGCACCGTTGCCGACCGTCTGCACTTCGAGCGAGTAACGAACGTCGTCTCGCCCGCCGTCCTGCCAAGCTCCGTAGCCGGCAACGCTGGTGATCGTATAGCCTTGCAGGGCCGGATTGAGCGTGTACTCGAGGGTGGTGTTATTTTGGATGGTGGTGGCTTCGGTGGTGCCAAATCCAAGACCACCCGCTCCAACTGTGCCA
>Ga0163144_10031958_pt1 | contig 10017 bp, 8 predicted proteins | sample OliLak19BULKMAT1_FD_123175 | JGI IMG/M metagenome (GOLD analysis project Ga0163144, IMG submission 123175) | Freshwater microbial mat bacterial communities from Lake Vanda, McMurdo Dry Valleys, Antarctica - Oligotrophic Lake LV.19.BULKMAT1 | ecosystem: Environmental > Aquatic > Freshwater > Lake...
AACAGTAACACCTGAATAACAGTAAAGCCAAGCACGCTATACAGAAAAATCGGCTCAAACAGCATTACCACCGAAAGAGCCAGGTTGGCAATAGCCGAAGACGCATATAACTCCCCTATTTCTTTTTTTACTTTTTGAGAGAAGTAGCTGGGGAGGTGGTAGTTGAGGAGCATAGAGGCTTTATTTTATCGGATTTGTTTTTTTGAAGACAATAAATCAAAATGTAAAATGTCACTGCGTCATATTTTACATTTTATCTTTGTCATTTTCAATTTTAATCTTTTATTTTCAAATTATAAACTTAAACAACAAAATTAATCAGCCTATTCGGGACAAAAATAACTCTCTTTATAGTTTGTCCCAAAAGTGCTTGCGTTACTGTGGGCAAAGATGTGACCAAAGCTTTTACCTGCTCTTCCCCGCTCCCAGTAGGCACGCTTAGACGGCCTTTCATTTTACCGTTAACCTGCACGACTATTTCCACGGTTTGGTCAATAATTTTTGCCGGGTCATAAACAGGCCATGCCTCGTGCTGTAAAGATTTTTTCCCTCCCAAGTTCTGGTACAATTCTTCCGTAACATGAGGAGCAAAAGGGTAAAGCAATTTCAAAAATATTTTAAGCGAATTTACTGACATCACCTCGTCTTTTGTTTCGTTATGAAACTCCATAAAACTGGAAACAGAAGTGTTAAACCTCTGGTTTTCCAAATCATCGGTAATCTTTTTTATCAACTTGTGCAATTGTCTCTCTGCTTTCTCAGAATCTTTTACCTTTAATTTTTTACCCTTAAGCTTAGATGCCTCTTCAATCCAAACCCACACTCTGTCTAAAAATCGCTTCACACCACTGACACCCTGGTCATTCCAACTTACCGAAAGTTCGTGAGGACCCAGGAACAGTTCGTACATGCGCAAGGTATCCGCACCATGAGATTTAACTATATCATCCGGATTTACAACATTACCACGACTTTTGGACATTTTTTCGCCGTCTGCGGCTAATATAATGCCGTGCGGCTTTCGTTTTTTATAAGGCTCTTGGGACGTAATAAGTCCCTGGTCATACAAAAATAAATTCCAAAAACGGCTATACAGTAAATGTAGCGTAGTATGCTCCATGCCCCCAAAATAAATATCTACAGGCGTCCAGAACTTTTGTTTTTTCTTATCAGAAAAAGATTTCTTATTTTTAGAGTCTGCAAAGCGCAGCCAATACCACGAACTTCCTGCCCACTGAGGCATAGTGTTTGTCTCACGCTTTGCAGGGCTTTTACAGACAGGGCATTTTACATTTACCCAATTCTTAATCCCCGCTAAAGGTGACTCCCCCGTTCCGGTTGGTTCATATTTTTTTACGGACGGCAGCTTTATCGGCAAATCTTTTTCCGGCACCGGCACTATGCCGCACTTTTCGCAATGTATAATAGGAATAGGCTCACCCCAATATCTCTGGCGACTAAAGACCCAATCACGAAGTTTAAAATTAACTACCCTATTACCCCAGCCTTTCTGTTCCAGGTAATCCATTATTTTTACCGTAGCATCGTGAATATTTAGCCCATTCAGAAATTCTGAATTAACCATGACACCTTCCTCTTCCTGAACTTGATCAATTGTGGTTATTGGACCTAAATCTGAATTGTCTTTTTTTACAACACGCACTACGGGAATATTAAAAACCTGAGCGAAATCAAAATCCCGTTTATCATGTCCGGGCACACCTACTACTGCGCCAGTACCTACATTACCCAATACATAATCCGCCACATACAAAGGCATGCGATAACCATTTAAATTGTTTATACAGTAAAGTCCGGTGAATACTCCTGTCTTTGTTCTGTCTTCTGCGGTTCGTTCGGCCTCAGCTTCGCTGGAAGCTTTTTGTTTGTATGCTTCAACGTCTTTCCATATTATCTTATTGATATTTAAAATATTCCGGTCGCTTAGCATAGGATGCTCAGGACCGACAACAATAAACGTAGCACCAAAATTGGTATCCGGCCTTGTAGTAAAGCATGTAATTTTCGGCATGAGTGCGCGTAGAATTATAGGCTCTTCAGAAGCTGTAAAATGCGGTTGCTTTCCTTTAGTTTCCCAAAGAACGCCACCTAATTTTTGTTTTAGCAATTTACCCTGCTCAAAATAAACTGCAAAATCGCTGGGGTCACTTAAAATTTTTATAAAGCCGGTTTTTTGCTTCATAATTTCATAATCAAAATTCCAATTAAAGGAATTATGAAAAGGACGCGGCCTGTCTTTAAAATCCGGAGTTGTAAATGTACCAGCCAAAACCAATCCGGCAATCTTATGCTGAATTTTTTCCAGTACCTTCATAGCAACTACGCCGCCAAGGCTATGCCCAAACAAAACTGTGTTTTTGTCAAACGAGCAGTTCTTTAAAACATAATCAACCTGTTCCGCTTCTGTAGGCGCTGATGAATTGGGTAAATTAGGTGCTTGATATTTTATACCTTTTGCCTCAAGCGAAGATTTTAGCCAAGGGAAAAACACGCCTTCATTGTTACCGTCAAAACCATGGAGCAATACATAATTATAACGGGGTTCAATTTCATAAGTAATATTAATTCCCGTTTTCTTTCCAATCCAATTTTCCTGCTGAAGTTTTACCGCATCCGGCCACTGATCCAAGCTTTTAAGTCCCTGCAAAAGTTTTTCCGCATAGGCAGTAATTTTTAAGTACCACTGGCGAAGTTCTTTTTTCTCAACGATACTGCCGCAGCGTTCGCATTTTCCGTCTATGACTTCTTCATTTGCAAGGCCGGTCTTGTCTTTTGGACACCAGTTAATCATTCCAGTCGCTTCGTATGCCAAGCCTTTTTTATAGAATTGCAAAAACAACCATTGTGTCCATTTGTAGTAATCCGGATCCGTAGTATTTATTTCACGACTCCAATCAAAAGAAAGCCCCCAACCTTGTATTTGCCTTTTAGCATTTTTTATATTTTGAGCAGTGATCTTGGAAGGGTGCACGCCCATTTTAATGGCGTAGTTTTCCGCGGGCAAACCAAAAGCATCCCAACCCATGGGAAAAAGTACTTCCTCGCCTTGCATGCGTTTAAAACGGGTAAATACATCCGCAGCCACATATGGCCTTAAGTGTCCCATGTGAAGCCCCGCACCTGAAGGGTAAGGAAACTCTACTAACACATATTTTTTTGGCTTCTTACTAAAATCTTTTGCCTGGAAAGTCTTCTTAACTTGCCAATACTTTTGCCACTTGGCTTCTATTTTTTTGTGATTATACTTTTGCATGGGATATTAGATATAAGAATTATTTGCAGTAAATATAGATACTTAAGGCCGATGAATCGGCAGACTACATTGGGGAACAATCAAAAACTGCTAAGTTGTAGACCTACCTAGCGGCAAAACGGGTCTATCAGCTCACCAAGACTAAATTGAGAAGTAATCTTAGGCTTGTAGTTTGCCGATTCATCGGCCTGCCAGTCTTAAATTAAGGCCCATTTATGGGCCCACTACACAATCTTGGGATCGTAGTTTGCCCATTTATGGGCCCACCCTACCTCATTTATAAAACTGTTTAAGTTCTTCCAGTTCTTCATTTGGATTCTTTAAAATATATTCTCTAATTTTACTCAAAGCTTTTTCATTCCTTATAACGTGCTCAAAATAATTCGGCTGCCAAGTAAACTGCTTAAATTTGTGAGAAACCTTGGCTTTAAATCTTCGGACAATTTCTCCGAGTAATAAACTGCTGTTTCTTAAAACAAAAATTATATGTACATGATTAGACATTACAACAAAGAAATCTAACTCTAACCCGGAAACCTTACCAACCAAATCCTTTAGCTCTACTTCAACATCTTTTTCTCGAGTAAAAAAATAGTCAATTTTTTTATAAGCGATTACAGTTACAAAATAATAGCCGTCTGATTTATAATCGTATTTTGACAATCTGATGTCTTTTATACCTCTCATATTCTCCACCTCCGGTTGTGATTTGCCGATCTGCCTCGCTGGCAAGGCGGGTTTATTGGCATCTAAGCAAGATCGCCTCTTAGTGTAGTCTGCCGATTCAGCGACCATACTTTGCTGTAAGGCCGATGAATCGGCAGACTACACCAGGTTAAATAAATTTTTAGCATTAACGGTGGTAATACTTTCCACTTCTTTCAAATCTACATTCTTAATCTGCGCCACCTTTTTCGCCACATGCTTTACATAAGAAGGTTCATTTCGCTTACCCCGGTGCGGGATGGGCGTAAGGTAGGGCGAGTCGGTTTCAAGAACAATCCGTTCAAGAGGAACAGCTTTTACCACTGCTTCCATATTGCCGGTTTTATCAAACGTAATAATTCCGTTCATTCCCACATACGCGCCACGTTTCAGAAATTCCTGAGCACCTTCGGGACTGCCGGTAAAGCTATGGATTTCCCATTTGAAATTTGAAATTTGTCGTGAAGATATGCCTTCAGCATAAAATTTGTTATTTCCAAACTCCACATCCAGAATTTGCAATATATCTTCATAAGCATCCTGCGAACCTGTGGATGGACGGCAGTGGATTACCAGAGCCTTGTCCAATTCTTTTGCCAATCTGATCTGCGCTATAAACGCGTCTTTTTGCAATTGCTTAATCTGTTCCCTACTTGTGTACAGTGTACTGTTTGCTGTTTGCTCGGGTAGTCTATAATAATCTAGCCCGCACTCCCCTATGCCAACAACTTTAGGGTCCTGACCCAATTTTATATATTCCTCGGTATTGAAAATTTCTTCACGGGATTTAAAACTTGTTTCCTCTTCATCCAAATGTTGGCTATAAGTATGGACTGGGTGAAGGCCAATAACCGCGTATACTCCTTCTGGATATTGATTCGCGAACTTAACCGCTTCCCTTGAGGTGTCTATTTGAGTACCAACATTGACCATCCAAGTACCCTCATCCAAAGCCCGCCGGATTGCAACATCCGCGTCTTCCTTAAACGCTGTAAAATTTACGTGTGAGTGGGTGTCTATGAGCATGCTACTTTAGTAGAATCAAATAATTGGAGCTTACGTGATCAGCATTAACACTTTTTCCTAGCTCAAATAAGTAATTTTCTTCTTCTAAAAATTCTAATGTTTTTTTATCTGCTAAATCGTCAAAGTGCTTTAAACGATCAAGGTCTTTACTGCTTCGTTTAGCAGGAGCTTTTCCATGAAGATTGAAATATTCCGAATTTTGATCAAACAATTGTTGTTTAATGAATCCGAATCTAGCTGGATATATCCTGCTTTCTCCACCCTGGACCTGAACCCTAATCATCTCGTCCAAAATCGCTTTAGCTTCAAATTTAGATTTTGCCAAAAAAATTGGTCCATGCCTGCTGATTATTAAGTCAAACTGTCCTGATTCAAAGGGTATATGAGAAGCTTCAGCCTTAATATAATTAAACCCCTGATTCTTAACTTGATGGGGTACATCCAACGATAGCGATACAAACTTCCCCCCTTCCCTTTTTAGTTTCACTGCCTGCTCTAAAACAGCAACCGAAGCTCCTAAATCCAAAACACGATTTTTCTGTATGACATCTTCAAGACTCAACCCCATATCTGATAAAATTTTCTGGGCTTGAAAAATAACTTTTTCGTTTTTTTCGGCTTCTTGGCCGCTTTCTGGGTTAAATGTTTCCATTATTCAATGCGAGGAAATAATCTAGGGATATTTTTTAATCTTAAATCTGCTAATGCTGCTAAAATCTTTTCGCTTGTTTGGGGGAGAATGGGTTTTAAGGAAGAAGCAATGCTATGGAGGTTAGTAAGCAAGTGTTGGATTTGCTGCTTCCCTTTTTCTTCATCTACCTTAATAACCTTAAACGGTTCGTTCTCCTGAATATACTTGTCCTGTGTCTGAATATTTTTCCAAATTAAATCCGCCGCCTTCTGAATTTCATAGTTGTCTAAGTACCCGCGAAGCTCCGGTAGTTCTTTGTAATTTGTTATTTGAAATTTGATATTTGCGTTAGCTGCCATCTTCAAAATCCGACTCGTCAAATTCCCCAGCCCGTTAGCCAATCCTGCATTATAGCTTTCTTTAAACTTGTCCCAGGTAAAATCCCCGTCTTCAAAAGTAGAAACTTCCCGCGCAAACCAATACCGCAAGGCGTCCGTGCCGTATTTATCCACTACCTCATATGGATCAACCACATTACCCAAAGACTTGGACATCTTTTGTCCATTGCTGTTAATAAAACCGTGAATAATTACCTGTTTAGAATTCGGAAGCCCCGCGCTCATAAGCATAGCCTGCCACATGGCAGACTGTTGACGGAGATTATCTTTGCCAGCAATTTGAATAGCATTCTCGTGGCCTGTGGTACCCCAGTAGTCGGAGAACTCGGACGTTTCGGAATTCAGACGTGTTCTATTTTCCGACTTATCCGATTTTCCGGCTTCCGAAATATCCGACCCCGCCCATCCCAGAGTAGACACATAATTAATCAATGCATCAAACCACACATACATCACATGGTCTGCATCCCCCGGCACCGGCACACCCCAAGGCATCTTGCTTGCAAGACGGGAAATGCTAAAATCATGCAGGCCGGATTTTACAAACTGCTTTATTTCATTAAAACGAAAGTCAGGAACCACAAAATCAGGATGGCTTTCATAGTAGTCCAACAGTGGCTGTTCATATTTGGAAAAACGGAAAAAATAGTTTTCCTCTTCTCTAATCTCCAATTCCAAATGCGGATGAATTAAGCACTTACCTTGTTCATTTAAATCACTCTCAGTTTTTTCTAGTTCGCAGCCAACACAATACTTTATTTTGTAATCTTTTTTATAAATATCGCCGTTCTTTTCACAGAGTTTCCAAAATTCCTGAGCAGCCTTTTTGTGCTTCGGGTCGGTAGTTCTAATAAATTTATTATAGCTTAAATTTAAGGCTTGTTTAAGCTGGTCAAACTTAGCGGCGTATTCATCGGTGTAAGCCTGAGGGTCTTTCCCTTCCTGTAAGGATTTTTCGTAAATTTTTTGCCCGTGCTCATCCGTTCCAGTGTTGAAAATGACTTCCTTGCCCAAAACATCTCGCTGATAACGAGCAATAATATCCGCGTACACAAACTCCTGAGCATGACCCATATGGGGCTTGGAATTAACGTAAGGAAGGGTGGTGGTAAGGTAAAATTTTTCTATATCAGACATAATAAAAAGGCAATTAAGCCCCTTTATTATAGCGGTTTTGATGATTTTATACAATTACCAAATTTCCTGCGAACTTACGAACTGACCGAACTACGAACTTGGGGGGTAATTGTTCCATTTATGGAGCTGCAGGACAACCAGAATTATAAACCCGCCTTGCCGGCGAGGCAGGTCAGGCAAATTTAAAATGCAGGCGTTCGTAAGTTCGTAGGAGCTACATCTACGCTTTAATATGATGACTTGACCATACTTCTCTCACAACAACGGTTACAGCACCAACTAAAGGGACTGCTATAAGTAGCCCAATTACCCCCGCCAGTTTAAAACCAATAAGCAATGCGACCAAAACCACCAAAGGCGAAGTACCAACTGTTTTTTCCATAATTTTAGGCACTAAAACATACCCCTCTATTTTTTGGATGATTAAATACAAAATGGCAACCCCTAAGGCAAGTGGCGGGTTTTGAATAAAAGCAATAAATATAGCCGGTACAGCGGATACAAAAGGACCTATATAAGGAATGACTTCCAGAAGCCCTGCAACAAGAGCAAGAACCAGAGCGTATTCACCCAATCCTAAAATTGATAACCCGACCCATGACAATGCAAAAATGGAAAAACTTAAAATAATCTGACCAATAACCCAATGCCCCATTTTAGTCTGAACTTTTTCTATAACACCAATAGTAAATTCTTCGTGTTCCTGAGGAATAAGCGCAGCTATAAAATTTTTCATCCCTTTTTCTTCCGCGACTAAATAGAAAGAAACAACCAGGACGGTAATAAGTGTAAAGAACCCGTTAAATACACCAAATGTCCCAGTAACAACAACCTGCGAGGCCGCAAGGCCGGCAAGCATGTTCTGAATATATGAAGATACATCCCCCTCCCCGGTAAACGACCCTAATCGCTGTTGCAACATTTGACTATACTGGGGCAAATTATCACGCAGCACTTTAAACTGTTCCAACACAGGCGGAACCATTAAATACACCACAAGACCAACCAAACCAAGCACCAAAAGATACACAGTCAAAACGCTGACCACTCGCGGAATTTTCCGTTCGCTAAAATAATCTACCATAGGATCCATAGCAGAAGCCAATATAAGCGCCAGAATGAGCATAAACAGAATATCCCGGATAACCCAAACAAACGCCAATGCCAAAACTACAAATACCACTTTTAAAATTACCTGCGTTGATATGTCCAGATCGTTGTATTTCATAAGGTTATATTACAAAATTTAGCGAAAGAAAGCAAAAAAAGGAAGGAAAATTTAAGAATTTAATGATTTAAGAATTAGGTGCCGGAGACGGATTTGCCTTTGGCACGACATCCGAGTACTATCAGGGATCCAGAACAATGGGCTAACTACAACACTATAACCCCCATGCGCGAGGGTAACACCCTGCTAAGTATATCCATCCCGGAATTATTTAGGGCTGTAAATAATATCCGGGATCCAACACAGGGGAATAACTAGGCGTAGTCTGCCCACCTGCCTCGCCTAACCCGAGTCAAGGCGGGTTCATGGGCCTTCCTGAACTAAGCATTGGAATGATAAGGTGTAGTCTGCCGGCCGATGAATCGGCAAACTACATAACTGCAAGTCTCTGTTCCCTGTAGTCGCTCCATTTATGGAGCTCTGAGCCTGATGAACTAGGCAACTACAGGGAACATACAATCCTCAGCCGATGAATTACGTAGGTTTATCTTTATGTGATGAATGGGCAGACTACACTAGAAACAAAAACCAGCCTTTTAAGGCTGGCTTTATAAACTATTAATTGGATGTGTCTTTTAGCGCTTCTATAGCATTGTCGCAGTAGGCAATAACTTGTTCAATTAAAAATTCGTTTACACCCTCATTTTTTATATCTCGGATAAGTATTTCCTTGATAGTAGAGTCTAGTTCAGATTTATCTATGATTGTTATAAGTTCTTCGGTAGTAATATTAGTTTTCATAGGCTACCTTCCTCGCTCCTCACTAAGCGCTGCTCTTAGCGCTGCTCTTAGCGCCTCAATGCCTCTTACGGTATTGTCCACTCTGCCAGAACTTATTGCTAGAGCTATGGCCTCATTAAAAAAACCTGCTTGAATGTTTCTTTCTTCCGGAGAAAAACCTGTCTCTGCTGTGTTAAGCATATTTTTTAGATTATTTTGTCTCTCAATTTCTTTAAAACTTTTATATCTGATTCAACTTTATCATGCTCGGTCTCTAAAATCAAGGGCATGTCAAGGCTTTTGGCTTGAAAATACTGCAATAGCGCCCCAAAACCTTTTTCTCCTATGTGCCCATCCCCTATATGCTCGTGGCGATCTTTGCGGCCGCCAAGTTCTATTTTAGAATCGTTAATATGGCTCATGCGCAGGTACTTTAAGCCAATTATTTTATCAAACTTCTTGAAAACATCAACTATTGTTTCTTTAGTTCTTAAATCGTACCCGCTGGAAAAGGCATGCTGGGTATCAAAACAGATCCCGCCAAAAGTTTTAAACTTTACCAATGGCTCCATAAGTTCTGCCAGTTCCTCAAAAGAATCCCCAATAATCTCTCCTGCTCCCGCGGCTATTTCCAACAAAAACTTTGTCTCGCCTTCGTACTCTTCTAAAGCTTTTACAAGCATCTTCTTTGTTTGTTCAAAAGCCTTTTCCTGCCCCAAGGCCTTCGCCGATCCTAAATGAGTCATCACATACGTGGCGCCGATTGCATTTGCACGGTCCAGCTCCTGTTTTACAACCGCAGCGGAGCCATGATAAATCCGCGCTTCTGCTGAGCCAAAATTTACGAAGTACGGGCAATGAACCACAAACACATCGTATTTATACTTTTTCATTTCCG
>Ga0163144_10031960_pt1 | contig 10017 bp, 11 predicted proteins | sample OliLak19BULKMAT1_FD_123175 | JGI IMG/M metagenome (GOLD analysis project Ga0163144, IMG submission 123175) | Freshwater microbial mat bacterial communities from Lake Vanda, McMurdo Dry Valleys, Antarctica - Oligotrophic Lake LV.19.BULKMAT1 | ecosystem: Environmental > Aquatic > Freshwater >...
GAAAGCAAGGAACATTTTTCTTTGGTGTTGCCGAGTGAAGCGAGGCAGTGGCGGAACGATTCACTCATCATTGGGATTTTGCTCGAAATACATTCGAACTTTGTCCAGCAAACACCGCCAAGAAAATAGAGTATCGGCATGACCCACACATCCCAAACCATCAAAATAGGTAGGTACCGCCATTACAAAGGAAAGGAATACGAGGTCATTGGAATTGCTAAGCACAGCGAGACTTTGGAAGATCTTGTCGTATACAGGGCATTGTATGAATCGGAAGAGTTTGGAGAAAACGCGCTATGGGCGAGGCCGGCGGCAATGTTTCTAGAAACAACAATAATTGACGGCAAGGAGATTCCTCGTTTCGAATACATCGGTTAATTACAAGGGGCGGTAGACGCCGACCTCTGATACAATACGGCTATATGAATCATCAAAAATCTGAACTCTATTTTCTACTCGTTCTTTTGGCTGGAATTTTCGTGCTCGCATTTTTAATATTTAAGCCATTCATATACGCACTTGTGTTAGCGATGGTTTTTGCAACGGTGTTCGCCCCAGTTCATCGTAGGGCTCTTGTGTGGTGTGGCGGCAAAAATAGTTTGGCCGCGCTTATTTCGACAATCATTGTGCTTGTCGTTGTTATTGTGCCAGTGACATTTGTCGGAGCTCAGATTTTTACAGAAGCGAGCCAGCTCTACACCTCGCTTGTAAATAACGGTGGCGCTAGTGGTCTCACAAGAAGTATCAGCAACACAATTGAAGGTCTCACTGGATTTTCTCCTGTGCCAATCGAATTTACTTCTGACATTAACCAATACACACAGCAGGGTTTGAGTTGGCTACTCGAACATCTCGGTTTACTTTTTGCAAACATAGCACGTGCGGTTATTAGTATCTTTGTATTTCTTGTTGCTCTTTACTACATATTCAAGGACGGAAGTAAACTCAAAAAAGCTGTCGTTAGTTTGAGCCCACTACAAGACATTCATGATGAGACAATTTTTAGCAAACTTTCTCTCGCGGTGAATTCTATTATTAAAGGCAGTCTTTTTGTGGCACTGGTACAGGGCGTGCTCACTGCTGTCGGCTTTACTATTTTTGGAATCCCTAATCCAACATTATGGGGAAGTGTCGCGACGATTGGCGCATTGATTCCGGGTATCGGTACAACGGTCGTTCTTCTTCCTGCAGTATTGTATCTTTTCTTTAATGCTCAAACCGTTCTCGCTGTTGGACTACTTATCTGGGGCATGGTTGCTGTCGGACTTGTTGATAATTTTCTCGGCCCAAAACTTGTTGGAAAGGGGACGCACATGCATTCATTTCTCATCCTCCTTTCAATTTTGGGTGGTATTGGTTTCTTTGGCCCGATAGGTTTCGTGCTCGGTCCACTCTCGTTGAGTTTGCTTTTTGCTTTCCTTGAAATATACGTCACGATTGATAAGGAGCATCAAAACAGCGCGCACCCAATGTAGTTTTGTAAGCCCCCTGTTTTTTTAATTAGCTCATAAGCGTGGTTATTGGAAGAAAGTTTTTGTATAGCCGTGTATTAGTGCGCCACAGTGTATGCCCGGATATTTTTTGCGCCAGCAGAAAGGAGCGCCCGTCTTGCTTCAAGGAGGGTGGCCCCTGTTGTGGTGACGTCGTCAATAATCAGGACGTTTTTATTAAAAACTTTATGTGGGTCTGCAACAGCAAAAACCCCAAAAAGATTGTTGAATCTATCCTCTCTATTTTCGATTGAATTTTGTTTGGGCGTGTGGCGGATTTTCTGAAGAACATCATTAGCGAGTATAAAATTCTCCGGTAGATTTTTTAAAATTGACTCAGCAATTAATTCGGTGTGGTTAAAACCTCTCTCGCTAAGGCGTCGTTTGGTGAGGGGGATTGGGACAACAAGAACATGGTCGTTAGGATGTAGCGAGATTTTTTTAAGGTCATTTATTATTGCCTCGGCCATTAGTAGTCCAATAGATGAGGTTATCTTTTTGTTTCGATAATATTTAATTTCCCACACGAGATGTTTTATTTTTTCATCGGCATATGTGAAGAGGCTTGAAGTCCAATCGTTTATGTACGGGCTTTTTGGTAATTTTTCAGAAAGTTCTTTTGGGGAGGTTTTTTGAAGCTCGTAAACCGATTTGTTTATCGGAAATAAAAAATCAAGAAATGAATCAAGAAGAGCCCGCATCGTCTTTTTGTTGTCAGTAGTGGTCATAGTGATTGTGTTATAATCTTGGCATTAGCCTAGCTCGCGTATGGTAAATTTTTTATCAAATCTCTTTAAAAAACCGGAGGGTGGAATTCTCGGTATTGATATCGGTGCTTCTTCAATAAAAGTCGTTCAGTTAAGCAAAAAGGGTGGTAAAGCAATCCTAGAGACCTACGGCACACTTTCACTTGGTCCATATGCTGGAGTTGAAATTGGTCGCGCTACTGTACTTCAGCCAGAAAAAGTTATTGCTGCCCTCACTGATATCCTTCGTGAGGCAAAAACTACCACCAAAAAGGGTGGTGTGACTATTCCTTTTGGTGCGACCCTTATGTCTGTAATAGAAATGCCACTTGTTGGTCCCAAAGAGCTTGCTTCTATGGTTCCTATCGAGGCAAGAAAATACATCCCTGTGCCAATCACAGAGGTGAGTCTTGATTGGACGGTTATACCCCGAGAAGAAGTAATTCAGGCGGAGGGGCAGGTTTCCGAATCAGGACTTAAGAAAAAAGAAACCCAGAGCATTCTCCTCGTTGCTATTCATAATGAAACCCTTCGTGAATATCAAAACATTGTTACAAAAGTTGGTCTTGAAGCTAATTTTTTTGAAATAGAGATTTTTAGCACAATTCGTGCAGTGGTAGACAAAAACACTGCGCCCATCATGATTTTTGACCTTGGTGCAGCTACAACCAAAATTTATATCGTTGACCGCGGTGTTGTGAGAGCGTCACATACTATTAGTCACGGCTCGCAGGACATAACCATGACAATTTCTACTGCACTCAATGTTTTGCCCGAAAAGGCAGAGATAATGAAACGCACCATTGGTTGGAGCCAAGAGCCCCAGAACAAAGATTTGGCAAATACTATTTCTTTAACGCTGGATCATATTTTTTCTGAGGCAAAGCATGTTGTTACTAATTATCAAACCAAGCATTTGAAAAGTATTGAAAAGGCTATTTTGGTAGGAGGGGGTGCATCGATGAAAGGTTTTGCAGAATTGGCAAAAAATAATCTTCAGATGCCTGTTGAGCTCGGTGATCCCTTTAGTAAAGTTGAGGCGCCGGCATTTCTTAATGATATTTTGAAAAAAAACGGCCCGGAGTTTGCCGCTGCACTTGGTATCGCGCTTCGGAGAATAGAAGAATAAAAGAGTATTCGAATTTGCCCTGGTTAAATTTTTGTCCACCGTTGTTCGTTTGTTTTTTTATTCGCATCTCATATAATTGTAGAAGTAATGGACAATCGTCTTCAAGCAACTTTTATGCCGCGTCAGACAACCCCAGGTGGGGATGCCTACGAACGTCGGAAATCTCCGCCCAATTTTTTTATGCTGGCTGGTGTCGGGATTTTTTTAATAGTCCTCGCTCTGGGAGGTGGTCTTTATGTGTATAAAGGAGTTTTGACTTCTAGTAACGAAGCAAAGCGGGCAAGTATTCAGGAGGCAATTCGTGATTTTGAACCTGAATTAACAAAAGAGCTTACCGCCCTCAAAACAAAAATAGATGCTGGTAAGGCTCTTATTCAGAATCACAAAGCTTTCTCACTTTTACTTGGCTTACTCGAAATGAATACTGCACAAACTGTTCGCTTTAATGAATTTTCATACACAGCTGGTCCAGACAACAAAATTTCTATTGCGATGCGAGGTGAGGCGCGCACATATAATGCTATTGCATTTCAGTCCGATGTTTTTTCAAAAATTCCCCAGGTTAAAAATCCTATGTTCACAAATCTTTCTCTTGATGAAAAAGGTGTGATTAGTTTTAGTGTTGCAGCAGATCTTGACCCGAGCGTTCTTTCATACAGCAGGCTGGTTTCACCGAGCGCCCCTCTGGTTCCCGCGACAATTCGCGTAGTGCCGGTTGCATCATCAAGTCCAGCACGAGCAACAACGACCTCGCCGGTAAGTAGTACTACACCACGATCATGAAAAGCTTATTACCTATTATCTTAATAATTGTTGCCGGAGGTATTTTTTTCTTGGAGATCAATCCTCTTTATACTGATGTTAAAATTCTTCGAGCAGAATCAAAGCAGTATGATGAAGCACTAAGGATCGCTGATCAACTCGAGGACCTAAGGACAAGCTTGTCCTCTACACTTGAAAGCTTCTCAGACGCTGACCTTGCTCGTCTTGATCACTTCCTTCCAAGTAATCTAGATACAGTTCGAATCGTTCTTGACCTTGACGGCATGGCTGCTCGTAACGGTTTGAAATTAACAAATCTCTTGGTTGGTGCGGGTACAACAAAGGCTGGTACAGCCACGACACCCGCAGCTGGCAAGAGTGCATATGAAAGTGTCGATGTTTCTTTCTCATTCACTTCAACATACCCCCAAGGAGTCAAATTTATCGAAGATGTTGAGAAAAGTTTACGCTTATTAGACAGTGCCGGTGTTAAAGTTAAGCCATCAGCAAATTCTTCGTCACTATACGACTTTAGTTTGAGTCTTAAGGCTTTTTGGATGAATCGATAAAGTAAAATTATGACAATGCCAAAAATTAGCAAGAATAAAATTCTGATCATCGCTCTACTTGTTGTTGCCGGTGTCGGATATTGGCTTTTTAAGCCAGAGGCTGCTCCAGACCCCCTTACTAGTTCTCAAACTGGTATTACCGGCACTATTGGTCAAGAGCTTGTTGTTGAGCTCAATCGTCTGAAGGCTCTCCAGAATATAAGTGGAGATATTTTTCAGGATCCGACTTTCGTTTCTCTTCAGGATTTTACACAAATAGTTGTACCACAGCCGCTCGGTCGAAATAATCCGTTTGCGCCAATTGGTTCAAGTAATTAATTTTTTGTACTTAATATCTCAAGTTTTAAATCTAATTTGTACAAATGTATTCGTATTCAGATATCAGGTTTGAGGTGTAAGGTTTAATATCCCATTATGAATCTCCTAGAAATCCTCGCAGACAAAAAAATAATCAAAAGGACTGACGTCGATGCGCTTAAAAAGGAAGTGGGCGCTGGTAAAGAATCTCTTGAACAAATTTTGAGTCGAAAGGGTGTTTTGATTTCTGAAATCACAAAGGCTGTTGGTGAGTACTATGAAATGCCAGTTAAAGAAATTGGAGATATTTCTATTCCAAGTGAAATTCTCGCGTATATTCCTGAAGAGTCAGTCTTACATTACAAATTTGTACCAATGGAGGTGACCGACGGTGTTCTTCAGGTTGGTATCGTTGACCCAGATATGATTGAGGCTAAGGCTGCCCTAAATTTTATTGCAGGGCGAGTTAATATGCCATTCAAGCTTTTCGTTATTTCCGAAGAAGATTTTAATAAGGTTTTAAATATGTACCGTGGTCTTTCTGAAGAAGTTGGCAAGGCACTTTCTGAACTTGAGCCAGCAGCGTCAGAGGGCGTGACATTTAACCTTGATTCTGCCGAGACAAAAGAAAAACAACCAGACTTAGCTCAAAAAACTCAACAAAAAATTATTGAGGAGGCTCCGATCACAAAGATTGTGGCGACGATCCTCCGATATGCAACTGAAGGTAATGCATCCGACGTCCACATCGAACACTTGCGTGAGACCATTCGTGTTCGTTTTCGAGTTGATGGTGTGCTAAATACGAGTCTTGTGTTGCCCGCAAAAGTTCATTCACCAGTTATTTCTCGTATAAAAATTTTGTGCAATATGAAACTTGACGAAAAACGTAAACCACAAGACGGTCGTTTTTCCGCTCAGATCGAGGGTAGAAAGATTGATTTTCGTGTCTCAACCTTCCCAACGTACTATGGCGAAAAGATTGTTATGCGTATTCTCGACAACGAGCGAGGTGTAAAAAAGCTCGATAATCTTGGTTTGAGTGCCAAAAATCTTTCTGCTGTGAGGCGGGCAATAGATAAGCCATTCGGTCTCATTTTGATTTCTGGTCCGACGGGTTCTGGAAAAACAACGACACTGTACTCGATTCTCAATGAATTCGACCGGGAGAAGTATAATATCCTTTCCCTCGAAGACCCGATCGAATATTCGATTGAAGGTGTGAATCAGTCTCAGGTTCGTGCTGACATCGGCTATACCTTTGCCAACGGTTTGCGTACAACACTTCGCCAGGACCCAGACATCATCATGGTCGGAGAAATTCGAGATGAAGAAACAGCCGGTCTCGCTATTCAGGCGGCGCTTACTGGTCATTTGGTGCTCGCTACCATCCACACCAATAGTGCTATCGGTGTTATTCCGCGTCTCATAGACATGAAGGTTGACCCGTACCTTGTTGCGCCAACACTCATCCTCGCTGTTGCCCAACGCCTTGTACCTATTTTGTGTCAGAGTACAGGTGAGGCTATTCCAGTAGTAGACAGCACAAAGGCTCTTATCGACAAACAGTTTGCAGATTTACCAGAGAAATTCAAAAGTGAAATTCCTTTTGCTGACACGGTGTATCGTCCAAAGCCAACCCCCGAGTGTCCTATGGGTACTTCAGGTCGAATAGCTGTTATGGAAACACTTGAAGTTGATAAGGATATTGAGCAACTTATCCTTAAAACTCCAAACGAGCCCGATATTTATAAAGTTGCACGCCAAAAGGGTATGCTCACAATGCGCGAAGACGGCATTATCAAGGCATTTCAAAAGCAAATATCCTTTGACGAAGTTTTTGGTCTATAATTTCAGCCCCTTGTATCAAATCTAATTTATTTGAATACCCTCCTGCCGACCTTTGTGCTTGCGGTGGGGAATTTAAAATCTGTGCCACTTATACCTCGCCACTCTTAAAAATTTTCTGTAAAATGACCCTATGGAAGGGAATAAATACAAGATCCTGATTATTGACGACGATGCCTTTATTCTCAATTTGTATGTTGCAAAGTTTGTTAAGGCGGGTCAAGAAGTAGAAACAGCAAGAAGTGCAGCGGAGGCGTTTTCAAAAATAAAAAATGGCTACGCTCCAGATATCGTGCTCGTAGATATCGTTCTGCCAGATCAAAACGGTCTTGAATTTTTGAATACCATTAGAGCAGAAAAGTTGGCGCCAGACGCAGTTTTTATAATGGTCACAAATCAAAACAGTGATAATGAAATCATGAGAGCCAAGGAGTTAGGTGTCGGAGGTTATATTATTAAGGCGAACCTTATCCCATCAGAAGTCGTGACAAAGGTATTCGAGGTAGCGCATAATTATAAAAAGTAATATGGAATATAAAAAAGATCTCGAAGCCTTGGTTGATATTGTTATAAAGGAGGGCGGTTCAGATATTCATCTCGCCGAAGGTCGTTTTCCTATAATTCGTGTTGCGGGGTCTCTTGTCCCACTCATTAAGCATAAGGTTCTGACCAAAAAAGACATGCTTGGGTACCTCGATGTTCTTTTGTCCGAACAAAGCCGTGATATTTTTACAAATAAAAGGCAAGTTGATTTTGCCTTTTTGCCAGAGAATACGAAGTCTCGTTTCAGAGGCAACACCTACATTCAGCAAGGTCATATCAGTATCGCCCTTCGCCTCATCCAGGAGTATATCCGAAACCTCGAAGAGCTCAGTCTGCCACCAGACCTTGCAAATTTTGCTCGCAAACAGCAGGGTTTCTTTTTGGTTGTCGGTCCATCGGGTCAGGGTAAGTCCACCACCCTTGCAGCCCTTGTGGATATGATCAACAGCGAACGTCTCGAACATATTATTACCATTGAAGACCCTATCGAATACGTTTTCAAACCCAAAAAGGCAATTATTGATCAGCGCGAGGTTCGTACAGATACGCCAGACTTTTACACTGCACTGTGGGGTATGTTTCGTCAGGATGCAGACGTGGTGATGATCGGTGAAATGCGTCAGCCAGAAACTATGTCGACCGCAGTTACTGCCGCAGAGACAGGCCACTTGGTTTTATCAACACTCCATACTAATTCTGCCTCTCAGACTGTTGAGCGTATCATTGATTCATTTCCTTCTTCTCAACAAAATCAAATCCGTCTTCAGATCGCTGGAAGCTTGATCGGTATTTTTTCTCAACGCTTGATTCCAAAGATCGCTGGAGGTTTGATTCCTGCATATGAATTACTTATTAACAACACCGCGATCTCAAACGTCATTCGAGACAAACGCACGCACGAAATCGATACGATTATTGAAACAAGTTCAGACGAAGGCATGATCGACCTCAACAGATGTCTTGTAAAGATGGTTCGTGACGGAATTATTACTGTTGAAAACGCATACCGCTACTCCTACAACCCAAAGACGCTTGAGAAAATGCTCTAAATTTTATGATTTTTACATATAAAGGAATAAATCAAACAGGCGAAGCTCAGGATGGTCTGATCGATGCGATTAATATCGATGTGGCAATTACCGCTCTCCAAAAACGAGGAGTTATTTTGTCTTCCATAAAGCCACAAATAAGCAAAAAAATTACCGATAGAATTCCGTTCCTAAACCGAGTAAGAAATAAAGATATCGTTGTTGTGTCGAGGCAGATGGCTACACTTTTTGGTGCTCAGGTTTCTGCACTGCGCGTGTTTAAGCTCATCGGCACACAAACAGAGAGTACTGCCCTTCGTACTGCAATGAGCGAAATCGCCGACAATTTGCAGGAGGGAAGTTCTATTTCAAAAGCACTTGCAAAACACCCACGTGTTTTCTCTGAATTTTTTGTAAATATGGTTGCGGCTGGCGAAGAGTCCGGCCGGCTCGACCAGACCTTTAGCTTTCTCGCCGATTATCTAGAAAGACAATACGAAGTCACCTCAAAGGTCAAGCACGCCCTCGTATATCCAATATTTGTTGTCATTACGATGATCGGTGTTATGACTATCATGCTTACCTACGTTATTCCACAGATTTCACCGATTCTTTTGGAATCAGGCCAAGAATTACCAATCTATACAAAAGCAGTTATTTGGCTCAGTGATTTTGTTTCAAATTACGGATTAATCGCTGCTGTCGTCGCAATAATCGGAGGTTACTTTTTTTCTCGATATGCTCATGGTTCAGGTAAAGAATCGTTCGATCAATTCAAGCTCGGCCTTCCAGGTTTTGGAAATTTGTATAAAAAACTTTTTCTTTCTCGTATTGCCGACAACATGAACACTATGGTTTTGAGTGGTATCTCGATGGTTCGTGCACTCGAAACAACTGCATCCATCGTTGGTAGTGAAGTATACAAAACAATTTTACTCGATTCGCTTCAGCAGGTGAGGGCCGGCAAGGCACTTTCTACAGCCCTTTCACAATACCCCGAAATCCCGAGCATTATGGTGCAGATGATTAAGGTTGGAGAAGAAACCGGAGAACTTGGTAATATTTTGAAAACGATGGCTTCCTTTTATGAAAAAGAGGTTGTAGCTGCAGTTGATACGCTCGTTGATCTTATTGAGCCTGCAATGATAATCGTCCTTGGACTCGGTGTCGGTTCGCTTTTGGCGGCGGTGCTTCTGCCTATCTACAACCTTGCCGGGTCTATATAGTATTTTGGCAATCCCCAAGAGTTTTGATTGTTCCTTGCGTCAGTATTTCTTATTTCTTATAATTGATTCACGATCGAGTGCCGCTGAGTCAAAGTGCACTTCGTTTATAAATATTAATAGTTAATTTATACATAGAGTATATGAAGAATGTAATGAAAAAAGGTTTCACACTGATCGAACTCTTGGTCGTTATTGCGATCATCGGTATTTTGGCCTCAGTTGTGCTCGCTTCTCTTAACACTGCGAGAAACAAAGGAAAGGACGCAAGTGCAAAGGCAAGTATCAGTTCTGTTCGCGCACAGGCGGAAATTTACTACAACAACTCGGCTGATAACACCCCCCCTTCAGACGGAGGAGGAAATAGCTATGAAGTAGCTTC
>Ga0163144_10031962_pt1 | contig 10017 bp, 5 predicted proteins | sample OliLak19BULKMAT1_FD_123175 | JGI IMG/M metagenome (GOLD analysis project Ga0163144, IMG submission 123175) | Freshwater microbial mat bacterial communities from Lake Vanda, McMurdo Dry Valleys, Antarctica - Oligotrophic Lake LV.19.BULKMAT1 | ecosystem: Environmental > Aquatic > Freshwater > Lake...
CGTTCGGCCAGGCGGCGGGCAAGAGCAACAAGACGTCAGAAGGTCTCTCGGTGAGCGCGACGAGCATCGAGGAAGCGGCGTTGATGATCGCCTACGCGCAGTCGGTGATCGTGGTGCCGGGCTACGGCCTCGCGGTCGCGCAGGCACAGCATCAGGTGCGCGAGCTCATGGACCTCGTGGAGAAGCGCGGCGGCACGATGAAGTTCGCCGTGCATCCGGTCGCGGGACGCATGCCGGGTCACATGAACGTGCTCTTGGCCGAAGCGAACATTCCGTACGACAAGCTGATCGACATGGATGACATCAATCCGGAGTTCGAGCGCACGGATGTCTGTTTGGTGATCGGCGCGAACGACGTCGTGAATCCGGCGGCGCGCACGGATCCCTCGTCGCCGATCTTCGGGATGCCGATTCTCAATGCCGACCACGCCAAGCGCATCATCGTGATGAAGCGCGGCATGTCGGCAGGGTTCGCGGGCATTGAGAATGAGCTCTTCTACAACTCGAAGACGCAGATGCTCTTTGGCGATGCGAAGGGAACGCTCTCGAAGCTCGTGGCGGAAGTGAAGCAGGTGTGAAGCAGGTGTGAAGCAGGTGTGACGCGAGGTGCCGTTTACCTCGCGTCGCTCGCCACGGCGTACGTGCGCGAGCGCCACTGCTTCGGGCGACGCACCGAACTGATCACCAATCGCACCGCCGCGATCGGATCGGCGAAGGGGCTCAGCCACCACGTCAGCCCGCGGCGTGCGTAACTGCCGCGGAGCGCGAAGAGCAGCATCCACCGAATGCCGAGCAGCACGCCCGTGCTCACGCCGAGGGCGGTGCGGGCGGGGCCAGAGGGGAGACTTGGCCACACCATCGCGATGATCACTGCCAGCGGCCACTGGAGGCCCTGTGCGAGCGCCACGAACAGCGTATCGAAGGTCTGCCTCGCCTTCCCCGTCGCGTCCTTGAGATCCAGCGATCTGCCCCACTCGCGCCACATCTGCGCGATGCCGGTATAGCTGCGCACGGTGTACAGCCGCGATCCGTCGAGGAATCCCACGGGAACACCGCCGCGCGCGAGGTGCCGCACGAGGCTCACATCCTCGGCGAAGGAATCCTTCACCGGTGCGTAGCCACCGTTCGCGAGCAAGACCTCGCGCTTGAGCAGAAAACACTGCCCATTCGCAATCACGCGCGCCGGCTTCACGCGTGGATCGCCCACCGCACCACTGCGAAAGATCAGTGTGACGAGGAGCGCCGGCTGCAGCCACCGTTCGGCGGCGCTCTGCCCGTCGAAGCGGGGAGCGAAACTCACGGCATCGAAGCCTTCCCGTCGCGCGGCCGCGAGCACTGCCGCCGCGCAGCCGGGAGCTGCTTCGGTATCGGCATCCATGCCGAGCACCCAGGGCTGCGAGGCCTGCTCGGTGCCGTACTGGAGGGCCCACGCCTTGCCGATCCACCCTTCGGGAAGCGGAGGATCGGTGAGGAGTCGAATGCGCGGGTCGCGCTGCGCCGCGGCGAGGACCAACTCGCGCGTGCCATCGGTCGAACCCGAGTCCACGACCAGAATCTCCCGCACCGGGGCCCCCTGCGCCTCGAGGCCGCGCAAGCAGGGCGCAATGCGCTTCGCTTCGTTGAGCGTGGCGACGATCATCGTCAGGCCCTCCCCTTCGAGGCCCTGCGGCAGCGGCGCCTCGGCGGGACGACGGGTACGACCGCCCATCAGGCGAAGCACGAGCAGGGCGGCGAGCACCGACTGCAGGAGGGTGAGAGCGAGGAGCATGAGGAAGTGAAGAGTAGTCGAGCGCGAATGGTTCTGCGAAGCCACGAGTGCCACGACGCAGGTGCGAGCCGCGCGCCTTGACGATATGGGCTGAAAAGGTGAACATGCGACCTCACTCTTCCCCACTCCGCCATGCGTTGTTTGCGTTTGACTCTTGCCCTCCTCATCGCCGTCACCCCCGCGGTCGGTGACGCGCAGTCGCGCACAGCGAGGGCCGCGGCCAGCGCCGCCAGCATGGAAGGTGCCGACAGCGCCCTCCGCGCCTACGGGGATCTGCCGTGGCGCAACATCGGGCCCAGCCGTGGCGGGCGCTCTGTCGCGGTGAGCGGGGTGCCGAGCATGCCGCTGACCTATTTCGCCGGCTACACCGGCGGCGGGCTCTGGCGCACGGACAACGCGGGCATCAGCTGGCGCAACATCTCCGACGGGCAGTTCAATGTCGGGACGATCGGTGCGATCGCCGTCGCCCCGTCCGACCACAACGTGATCTATGTGGGGAGCGGCGAACACGCGATTCGCGGACAGTCGTCCACGTATGGTGATGGCGTGTACAAGTCCACCGATCTGGGGCGCACTTGGACGCACATCGGGCTCGCGAGCACGCGGCAGATCTCTGCCGTGCGTGTGCATCCCACCGATCCTGAGGTCGTGTACGTCGCGGCGCAGGGCGACCGGTGGCAGGGGTCGGCCGACCGCGGCATCTATCGCTCGCGCGATGGTGGCGCGACCTGGCAGCTCGTCCTCAAGGGGATGAATGCCACCAGCGGTGCAAGTGACCTCTCACTGGACCCCTCGAATCCGCGCATTCTCTACGCGGCCTTCTGGGATCATCAGCGTCAGCCTTGGTTCGTGCGCAGCGGTGGCGCGGGGAGCGGGCTCTGGAAGTCCACCGATGGCGGCGACACGTGGACGCGTCTGACGACTGGTCTCCCGGCACTGATCGGCAAAGTCGGCGTGTCGGTGTCGCCGGCGAACCCCGATCGCCTGTTCGCCATTGTGGAAGCAGAGCGCGGCGGGTTGTATCGCTCCGATGACGCGGGGCTCACGTGGCGCCTGCTCTCGTCGGACCGCCTGATCCAGACGCGCTCGTGGTACTACATGAAGGTCTTCGCCGACCCCGCGGACGCGAACGTGGTGTGGGTGACGAATGCCCCCCTCCTCCGGTCGATCGACGGCGGCACGACCTTCCAGACGGTGCCGGCCACGCATGGCGACAATCATTCGCTCTGGATCGACCCCACCGATTCGAAGCGGATGATCAACGGCAACGATGGCGGCGCCTCAGTCACGCTCGATGGCGGCGCAAGCTGGAGTTCGCAGGACAATCAGCCGACCGCGCAGTTCTATCACGTCACCGTGGACGATGCGTTCCCGTATCGGCTCTACAGCGGCCAGCAGGACAACTCGTCGGTGGTCATCAAGAGCCGCGGTGAGGCGGGCAGCATCGGCATCCGCGACTGGGACTCGAGCGCGGGATGCGAGAGCGCGAACATCGGCGTCAGCGGTCGGTCACCGCGCTACGTCTACGGCGGCTGCTTTCAGGGCATCCTCGACGAACTCGACCAAGAGACCGGACTGAGTCGGGCCATCATGACGTGGCCTGCGATGAATCTCACGGAGCGCACCGACAGCACGAAGTATCGCTACAACTGGACGGCGCCGATCCTCGTCTCGCGCTTCGACCCGAACACGATCTACACCGGCGGCAACGTCCTCTTCCGTACCGCCGATCGCGGAACGACCTGGCGTCCGATCTCCGGAGACCTCACGCGCGACGATCCGGCGCGTCAGGGCTGGGGGGGCGGGCCGATCACCAACGAAGGGGCCGGCGGTGAGGTGTACTCGACGATCTTTGTGATCGCCGAGTCGCCGTTCGATGCGAAGACGCTGGTGCTCGGTACGGATGACGGCCTCGTGCAGCGCACCACTGATGGTGGCGCCACGTGGACGAACATCACGCCGGCCGCGGCGGGGGATGGCCTCGTGAACGAGCTCGAACTCTCGCCGCACGACGCCAACACGCTCTATGTGTCCTTCCGCAAGGATCGCGTGGGCGATCCGACGCCGCACATCTTCCGTTCGACCGACGCGGGACGCACCTGGACGCGCCTCGTGGACGGACTGCGTGCGGGTGAGCCCGTGCGTGTCGTGCGCGAAGATCCCACGACGCGCGGCGTACTGTACGCTGGCACCGAGACCGGGGCCTACTACTCGCTCGACAATGGCGCGAAGTGGCGCCCCTTCACCGGCATGCCCAAGGTGCCGGTCACGGACCTCGAGGTCCGCCATGGCGATCTGATCGCCGCGACCGAGGGACGTGCGTTCTGGATTCTCGATGACATTGCGCCGCTGCGGCAGCACTCGGCGCCGGTCGCCGATACTGTGGCGCATCTCTTCGAGCCACGCGCGGCAATTCTTCTGCAGTCTGGCGGTGGTGGCGGCGGCGGTGGTGCGAGCGGCCCCGCCCGCGTCGGTGCGAACCCGTCGGACGGCGCGCTCATTCAGTACCGCTTGGTGCGCCCCGATTCGAACACGAAGGTGACGATCGAGATCCTGAATACTGCGGGTACGGTGCTGCGCACATACACGAGCGTCGGCACGGGCCCCGGTGCGCGTCCGACCACCCGCGCGGGGATCAATCGCTTCGCCTGGGACCTCCGGTACGCCGGACCGACCACGCTCCCGAACGTGACCCTCTTCGGGACCCCGGGGGGCGGCGCGGGACCACGCGTTACTCCGGGGCGCTATCAGGTGCGTATGACGAGCGGCGCCGTCACGCAGACGCGTTCGCTTGACGTGCTCCCCGACCCACGCCTCACACCGATCGCCCCGGCGGTGCTCGCGCAGCGCGATTCGATCGCCCGCCTCTTGAGCGATCGCATCAGCGAGATGTCGAATGCCGTGCTACGCCTGCGTGATTTCAAGGCGCAGGTCGGCGGCATCATCACGCGGACGACCACGAACGAGCTCGCGGATTCTATCGCCACGACGGGGCGCGCCGTGACGGGTTCGATCGATCGCCTCGAGCCGCGCCTCACCACCAAGGCGGCGAACGGTCAGGACATCATCAACTACACCAACGGCATCAACGGCCAGTTCGGCTTCCTGCTCGGCCAAGTCGAAGGACATCCCGAGTTGACCGCCATGGTGCGCGAGCGGCTCGTGGAAGTGGACGCACAGTGGGCGGCGTTGCGGACGCAGTTGGAGGCCTTTGAGTCCAACGAGCTTGCAGCGTTCAATCGGTTACTTGGGCGCGCCGGAGTGCCAGGCGTGATCATTCCCGCGCCCAAGCGGCCGGTGCCGATCATGTGATCGGTACGGTGATCACCACCCGCAGCTACTGCACCAGTCCTTGCCGCACCTGATCGATCATGAATGCATACCGGAACGCCATCTCCCGATACCGCTCATAGCGTCCGGAGCCACCACCGTGCCCGGCGCCCATCTGCATGCGAAGGAGCAGGGGATGCTCGTCGGTCTTCATCTCGCGCAGCCGCGCGACCCACTTGGTCGGCTCCCAGTACGCCACGCGGGAGTCATTGATCCCGGACACGACCAGCATGCGCGGATACGCCTGACGCTGCACGTTGTCATATGGCGAGTACTGCATCATGTAGCGATAGTGCTCGAGGTTCTGCGGATCTCCCCACTGCTCCCATTCCTGCGCCGTCAGCGGGATGCTGGCATCGAGCATCGTGTTGATGACATCGACGAACGGGACATCCGCCACCACGACCTTGAAGAGATCCGGACGCATGTTCGCCACCACGCCCATCAGCAACCCGCCCGCACTCCCGCCATGCGCGATGATCCGGTCGGGCGAGGTATAGCCCTCCTTCACCAAGTGTTCAGCGACGTCGATGAAGTCCGTGAAGGTGTTCATCTTGTGCATCATCTTTCCGTCGTCATACCACTGACGCCCCATCTCCTCGCCGCCGCGGATGTGCGCGATCGCATACGTGATATCGCGATCGATCAACGAGAAGCGCACGGAGCTGAAGGTCGGCTCCGTGGTCGCGCCGTAGGAGCCGTAGGCGTAGAGCAACAACGGGCGCTTGCCGTCGCGCGCGAGGCCCTTCCGGTACACCAGTGAGACCGGCACCTTCGTCCCGTCACGCGCCGTCGCGTACGTGCGTTCCACCACATACTGCGTGGGGTCGTAGCCGCCCAGTACCTCGTCGCGCTTCTTGAGTTCGCGGGCCCGCGTGTCCATGGCGTAGTCGAACACGCTGTTCGGAGTCACGAGCGAGCTGTAGGTGAAGCGCACCGTGCGCGTCTCGAACTCCGGATTGCCGCCGGGGAACACGCCGTAGGCCGACTCAGGGAATGCGACCTCGTGCGCGGTGCGCGTCGCGAGGTCATGGACGCTGAGCCGACGCAGACCCTCGCGGCGCTCCATCACGACGATGTGCTGCTTGAAGGGCATCACGCCCTCCACATAGACCGCGGGTCGGTGACGCAGCCATTCCTCCCACTGCGACGGTCCCGTCGCGTCGAACCGTGCGCGCATCACCTTGAAGTTCTGCGCGCCGTCGTTCGTGTGGATGTAGAAGTACCCTGCTCCGCCCTCGACGCTGTACTCCACGTTGGGCCGGCGCGCGGCCAGCAGACGCGGCGGTGTGCTCGGCGCATCCGTCGGGATCACGTGCACTTCGCTTGACGTGAAGGAGCCGCTCCCCATCACGATCCACGCAGTGCTGCGGTCGCGATGCAGATTCACATTGAACAGCGGGTCGGCATCGTGATAGACCATCACATCGTGCGCGTGCGGCGTGCCGAGCACGTGGCGCCAGACCTTGTCGCCGCGCTTGGCGGAGTCGAAGGTCATGTAGAACAGCGTGCGATTGTCGTTCGCCCAGGCGAGACCCCAACTCACCTTCTCCACGCGGTCCTCGAGCCACGCACCGGTGCGCAGATCCATCACGCGGAGCGCGAAGTCCTCATAACCGTTGGTGTCGACAAGGAGGGCGAGGAGATGGTGGTCCGGAGAGACCTCCATCGCCGCGAGCTGGAAGAAGGCATGGCCTTCCGCCTCCTTGTTCTGATCGAAGTAGATCTCTTCTGCGGCGTCGAGCGATCCACGCTTTCGCGCGAAGATCGGGTACTGCTTGCCCCGCTCGGTGCGAGAATAGTAGAACCAGCCGTCGCGCCGCACCGGCACGCCGCTGTCGTCCTCCTTCAGGCGCGCGATCATCTCCTGATACAGCTGCTCCTCGAGCGGCTTGGTGTGCGCGGTCATCGCGTCCGTGTAGGCATTCTCCGCTTCGAGGTAGGGAATCGTCTCGGGATGCTTGCGGTCGCGAAAATGCGCGTACGGATCCACGCGACGGTCGCCGTGCAGCGTCGTTTCGGTGGGAATGGGGCGGGCCGTCGGGGGCTGCGGAGTCTGGCTCATTACTGGCTCGGCGACGCCCGCGAGGAGCGCCGCCAGAAGAACGGGACGAGAGAGAGGGATCACGACCTCACCAAGGATTCAGCGGGCCATCGGGGTGAAGCGGCCGAGACGGTCCACGCGCCCGAGCGGCTTGCTGGGTTCCGGCAAGGCGAACACGGTACCCCCCGACGCATCAAAGAGCAGCCCCGAGACCATGGGCAGCAGCGAATACTCGTCCCCTTGGCTCGCGTTGACGGCATAGCCAAGGTCGCCGAGCGACTGAATGGTCATGCGCGAGAACGGATTGATGCCGCCGTTGATGTAGCCGGTCATCAACTCGTTGGTGAAGGTCGGTTCCTTCCAGTGCGAGTTGATCGTCCCGCTGCCGCAGCCGGCGATGCCCACGCAGTCCTCGACCGGAACGCCGCTCGTACAGACGCCTCCACCCGCATGCTGCGTCAGGCAGGCATCCGTGGCGAGCGATCCGGTGAACCGCGGCGCAGAGCCCACCCCGACCAACAAGCTCTGCGTGCTCCAGATAGTCCCGATGCCGAGGACATGGAGCATCTCGTGCATGATGACGTTCTTCAGACTGCCGTTCGTGATCATATTCTCGAGGTCCGCGACATCGAAACGCATGCGGCCGACGCTTGGCAGATTGCTCCCCGAGCGCAGATAGCAGGGGCCGGCAGACCCGAGAATACGCCCCGGCCCGTCAATCGGCTCAATCGTTGCGAAGATCAATAGCCCCGGCACGGCTTCGTTCAGCGTGACGCCAGTGGCACAGCCGCTCGCATTGAATGCCGTGTACGTGACCGACGGCAGTTCATCATTGATCGCCGCACGGATCCGCGCCACGGCGCACGTAAAGGCCAGCGAGATGGCCGCATTGGGCGAGCCACCGGTATAGCGGATCTCAATTGGGTAGGCGCCCGCGGGTCCATTGCCACACTGGTTCACCGTCAGCAACGTGGCGGCCGAGGTCACACCCACGGTCGCGGAGATGGTCGCGGCCCCCTCGCTCTGCGCGGTCGCGATGCCATTGGAGGCGATCGTGGCCACCGCGGTCGCGTTCGAAGACCAATTCACCGACACCCCTGGGATCACGATCCCGAACGGGCTGTAGACGATCGCGCGGAGCTGGCGTTGGCCCTCCACCGGGACGAATCCGCTCCCGGCAAGAATTCCGATGCTCTGCACCGTGGTCGGCGCCACCGACACCGTGAAGAGCGCCGTCGCGTTCCCAGCATTTGCGGTGACCTGGGTGGTGCGATTCGTCGCGCCGAGAAAGGCCCCGGTCGTGACGACGCCGCCGCCGCTGACTTGTGCGACCGTGGTGTCGAAGACCACATAGTTGACGCTGCGCCCCGTGAGCGTGTTGCCGGCGGCGTCCTTGACCAGTGGCGCCAGCGTTGCCTCCGCGCCGTGGGCCAACGTGAGCGTGGTCAGGCCGAATGCCAGCGTCGCGGCCAGACTTGTCTCGACGACCACGCGCACCGTCGCCGTCTGGTCCTCGGCGGTCGCGGCAATGATCGTCTCGCGATCGACACCCCCGGTGATGAATCCCGCGGTGACCTTTCCCGTGGAATCCACGGTCGCCACCGTGGGATCGGCGCTGGTCCAGGTGACGCGCCGGTTCAGGAGGACTTTGTCCTTTTTGCTGAGCGTTGTCGCCAACAGGGAGTATTGCGCTCCACTGGCGATCTGAATGGTGCTCGCGCTCAGGGTGACCGAGGCGACGGGGACGGGGCCGGTTGCATCGCTGCAGGCGAGCAGGGTCGCCGCAAGCGTGGCGAGGAGGACGCGATTTGTCATCCTCGAAAACTGGGGGATTTCTGGGACTCGTCAAGAGGAGGCTGTTGAACTTCCGCGTGCGAACCGCCAGTTTTTGACGTCATGTCACAGACTCCCGGCACTCGCCTCCTCAAGCTTTGGCGCCAACTCAGCCCCCTCCCCGGCGGGGAATGGCTCTACGCGCAGATCTTCAGCCGCATGGTTCCCTACTCCGGTTCCGTGAAGCCCCGCATCCGTGTCCTCGAGCCCGGGCGCGCCGAAGTCGAGATCCCCGACATCCGTGCCAATAGGCAGCACCTCGGCTCGGTGCACGCCATCGCGCTGATGAACGTGGCCGAGATGGCGAGCGGACTCGCGATGATGGCGGGATTGCCGGACGGCGTCCGCGGCATCGTGACGAACCTTTCGATCACCTATCACAAGAAGGCGCGTGGCACGATCCGCGCGGTCTCGCGGGTGGCGGTGCCGACGGTGACGGAGGATCGCGAATTCCACGTGATCGCCGAGTGCCTCGACCCATCTGGGGCCGTTGTCGCGACCGCGACCGTGACCTGGCGCCTGGGACTGAGCAAATCATGATGGAGACGCAGTTCACCAAGCATACCGGTGTGCAGGTGCCGCTCATTTGCGGGCCGATGTACCCCTGCTCCAACCCCGAGCTCGTCGCGGCCGTGAGCGAAGCCGGCGGACTCGGCATTGTGCAGCCGATCTCGCTCACGTACGTGCATGGCTACGACTTCCGCGAGGGGCTGCGGCACATCCGCTCACTCACAAGCAAGCCGATCGGCTTCAATGCGCTGATCGAGGGGAACAACAAGCTCTACAAGGAGCGGATGACGCAGTGGATCGAGATCGCCCTCGAGGAAGGGGTGCGATTCTTCCTCACGTCACTCGGCAATCCCAACTGGGTCTGTGATCGTGTGCATGCCGCGGGTGGCGTCGTCTATCACGATGTCACCGAGCGAAAGTGGGCACAGAAGGGGGTCGATGGTGGCGTCGATGGCCTCGTGGCGGTGAACAAGCTCGCGGGCGGACATGCGGGGAGTCGCGATCCCGAGGCGCTCTTGGCCGAGCTCGCCCC
>Ga0163144_10031963_pt1 | contig 10017 bp, 6 predicted proteins | sample OliLak19BULKMAT1_FD_123175 | JGI IMG/M metagenome (GOLD analysis project Ga0163144, IMG submission 123175) | Freshwater microbial mat bacterial communities from Lake Vanda, McMurdo Dry Valleys, Antarctica - Oligotrophic Lake LV.19.BULKMAT1 | ecosystem: Environmental > Aquatic > Freshwater > Lake...
AATTCAACTGGTCTCTGGGGGTCAGGGGGCGGTGCGCGATGCCCACGACCCCGCTGCCCTTCCTCCGCACGGAAAAACGCCCGCGACAAAACCGCAGCGGATCGTGAATAATACCGGGTAAGGGACAACTAAACCAGCCGGATTTCCAGCATACCCCGTCACTTGATACGTCGCGTTCGCGGCTAGAACCGTCGAAAACGTTTGCGTCACAGATCCTGCGGCCCCAAAGTAACCTACCCAAATGACTTGTTGGCCCTGGGGTGCGGTGGGCGGCGTGAAATACCCATATGTGTTTGCCGCGAAGTTCCATATCCCTCCTCCTGAGGGAAGCGACAGATCTGGAACCCAACCGGGAATGTCGTTCTGCTGGCCAACTTGACCCGATGGAAAGATATTCGGGGATTCAAACCCACCATTCGTAACAGGAATTGGGTTCAGCGCGCTGGCGATGGTTTGGATGCCGAGCAGCGCGCTTGCGACCAAACATCCACAGAATAGTCTTCTTGTACACATGGGTAGTACGTCTCCGGCGGAAAAAGGGACTGGGGGTGGGGGCGAAAACTCAACGGGGTGCGGGTGCGAAAACTCAACTCTCGTCTGATGGCGCCTCTTGGATTGTCCCTGATGGTTCCTCGCTGCCCGATTGTTCCACACTGCCCGATCGTTCCTCTCTGCCCGACGGCTCCCCTTTAATTGTTTCGACGTGCGACAGAATCGGGTGATTGTCCAGATTGTGATGCGACAGTGCTTTGCGCGCCGCGGACCACTTCTTTTGCAGCAAGGCCGTTAGTATTTCGCGGTGTTGGCGGACCGTTTCAATCGCCGTCGCGCGATCGTGGTCTTCCCACTTGAACAACAGCCGGTAGTACCGCCCCTGTCGCTCCAAGAATTCCTTGATGTATTCATTGCCGGCAGTCGTCACGAGGTAATCATGCAGCGACTCATCAACACGGGGTGATTCGGCATCGGTTGCTGGCAGAACGTTCGCATCGAGCATGCGCTGCAGTTCCTTGGCGTCGAGTCTGGGCCAAGCCAGGGCCAGGGCCCTTAGTTCGAACGCGTCTCGTGCTTCGAGAAACGCTTGCAGGTCGTCCTGGCGAAACGGCCGCAGCCGCCAACCGCGCCGCGGGATATGGTCGAGCATTCCTTCGCCGGCCAGCCGCTGCAGAATGTTGCGGATGGCGCCACGGCTGACGTTGTACTTCTCAGCCGTCGCTTCCTCGCGCAGGTAAATCGGTTCGCCCTTCAAGCTGAGCTGGACCAGGTCGCTGACAATGACGTCCATGGCGTCAAATGGACTTTGCGGCCGATGGGGCAAGTCCGGAGCGAGAGGCAAGCGGCTTCTCGCAGCGGGCGAAGTCGCCGCGGGCGAAGTCGCCGCGGTCAAACGGCGATTGGGCCCCTTTTCGAGCAGCCCTTCGTTGATCAGCTCCGCCAGGGCAGTCCGAACTGGCGTGAAACTGACGTTGTAGTGCTCGGCCAGGGAGTCGATGGTCAGCTCGACGGGCAGCTCGTGCCCAGATTTCATGCGGGCGGCAAGGTCTTCTTTGATGTAGCTGGCGATTGACATGACCGCAGTTTACTTGCGGTTGTAACCAAAAGCAAGTATATTGTTCACAAAATCAAATTCTTTGTGAGCAAAAGCAATAATTCCGCCTCCCTACAAGATTTGCTGGGAGATGTCAAAATGGGTGGCAATCGAAGAATTCGAAGTCAAGCGGTCCGTCCGCCAGTATCGTAACATGAGTCGAAATAGGCCGTTCTGTCGATTGCCTCTTGGATTTCTTGCACGAGGAGACGTGTCCGATGACGGTTGAGAGCAAGGTGATACGCGTGCTGGTCGCCAAGGTTGGCCTCGATGGCCATGACCGGGGAGTGAAGATTGTCGCGAGAACCCTCCGCGATGCTGGCATGGAGGTTATCTACACGGGCCTGCATCGGACGCCCGAAGAAGTCGTCGACGCGGCCGTCCAGGAAGACGTTGACGTGATCGGCATCAGCATCTTGTCCGGCGCGCATATGACCGTGTTTCGACGATTGCTGGCGCTGCTGGCAGCGCGCGAGGCCACCGACATTATGGTCGTTGGCGGTGGCGTCATTCCCGATGAAGAAGTGGCTCAACTAAAAGAACTGGGCGTTAAGGAAATCATGCTGCAAGACTCGCCTCCGGACGCCATCGTGGCAATGATCCGGCGGATTGTCGCAGAGCGTGGTCCGCGCTAGAACAACGGAGAAGACGATGGAGTCTTGGTCATTCCCCCCGCGATACGATCCCGGCTACCTGCCGCCGGCCGGCTCCCGCTACTGGTTTCCGGTGCGCGAGACGATGCCTGCCGCCGATCGCGAACGCGCCATACTCGAAAGACTGAAGGAAGTCACCCGCTACGCCTGGACGCACGCACCGTTTTATCGGCGCAAGTGGGAAGAGGCGGGGTTTCATCCCGATCATCTGCGCTCGCTCGAAGATTTCGAGTCGAAAGTGCCGGTCGTTACCAAGCGGGACTTGCGCGAATCGCAGGAGCGCGCGCCGCGATTCGGCGACTACTTATGCGTCGACGACGCCGAGATTCATCACATCCACGGAACATCGGGGACGACGGGACGGCCGACTGTATTCGCCATCGGCCGCCACGATTGGGACGCGATCGCCAACGCGCATGCCCGCATCATGTGGGGCATGGGCGTGCGCCCCGGCGATCTGGTTTTCGTCGCCTCGATCTTCAGTCTGTACATGGGCTCCTGGGGCACGCTCTGCGGGGCCGAACGCTTGCACGCGAAGGCTTTCCCATTCGGGGCCGGAGCTTCGGGCATGACTGCCCGCGCCGCAATGTGGCTAAACCTGATGAAGCCCTCGGCGTTTTATGCGACTCCGTCGTTTGCGCTGCATCTGGCGGAAGTCGCCATCCGTGAAGGCTTGAATCCCACGGATTTCGGGCTCAAGACGATGTTCTTCTCGGGTGAGCCCGGCGCGTCGGTGCCTGGCGTCCGCGATAAGATCATGGCAGCCTTCGGTGCGAACGTCATCGATTGCGGGTCGATGGCCGAGATGACGCCGTTCATGAACATTTCTGGCACTGCCGAGACCGATGGTATGTTGCTGTGGCAGGACGTCATCTACACGGAGGTTTGCGATCCCACGTCGTTCCACCGTGTGCCCTACGGCCAGCGCGGCACGCCCGTTTACACCCATCTTGAGCGGACGTCGCAGCCGATGATCCGCCTCGTTTCCGGCGATCTTACCCTGTGGGAGGACGGACCGACGGCATGCGGCCGCACCTATCCAAGGCTGCCCCAGGGGGTGTTTGGCCGAATCGACGACATGTTCACCATCCGTGGCGAAAATGTTTATCCAAGCGAAGTCGATGCCGTGGTGAACCAGTTGCCAGGTTATGGCGGCGAGCACCGGATCCTCATCAGCCGCGACGGACCGATGGACGAGCTGCTTGTCCAGGTCGAGGTCACCAATGAAGTGCAGGCCCAAGGCGCGGGCGGCATTCGTGCACTGCGCGATACGGCGGGCCACCAGTTGCAGCGAATGCTCGGGCTACGGGCTAAAGTCGAAGTCATGGCGCCGGGGACCTTTCCGCGAACTGATTTCAAGGCGAAGCGCGTCATCGATGATCGCGATGTGTTCCGCGAGATGAATCAACGGCTTACCAGTTCAGGCGGTGACGTCTGATGGCATTCATCGGTTCATCGGAGCTCGTGCCGCGCGTCCTTGCCGGTGAGGTGCGCGCGATTGCGCGGATCATCACGCGGGCGGAAGCCGGGATGGTCGAATGCCGCCCGGCACTCGATGCAATTTACGGCCACGCGGGCAGGGCGCACGTCGTCGGCATCACCGGCGTGCCCGGCAGCGGAAAGTCGACGCTGGTGGCAAAGCTCGTTTCCGCATGTCGTCAAACCGGACGCCGTGTAGGAGTCGTCGCGATCGACCCGTCGAGCCCGTTTTCGTACGGCGCGATCCTAGGCGATCGGATTCGCATGTCAGAAGTCGCCGCCGACCCGGGCGTCTACGTGCGCAGCATGGCAACGCGCGGCGCCATGGGCGGACTTGCCCAGGGCACGCTCGACACGGTCGACGTGCTCGATGCGGCCGGGTATGAAGTCATATTCATTGAGACCGTCGGCGTAGGACAGGACGAAGTGGATATCGCGCGAGCAGCCCACACGGTCGTCGTTGTATCGGCGCCTGGCTTGGGCGACGACATTCAGGCCATCAAAGCCGGCGTTCTCGAGATCGCCGACATGCATGTCGTCAGCAAATGCGATCGGGCCGACGCCGACAAGAGTATTGCCGACTTGAAGAACATGATGGCGATGGGACTGGCGATGGACCGTGGCAATTCCTGGCAGGTGCCGGTCATACCCACGATCGCGCCGCGCGGCGAAGGCATTCCCGAGTTGCTGGCTTCGATCGACCGCCATTGGACGTTTCTCCACGATTCGGGAGAAATCGACAATCGGAGGATGCTGATCAACGAGCGCCGACTGCTGAAGGCTGCCGAAGACCTGCTGCGCCTCCGCTTCGTCCATCGCAGCGATGGGCGGATTCCCCAACTCCTCGAACAGCTTCGCGTGCGATCGATAAGCCCCCATAGTGCGGCAAAGTGCCTCCTTGAAGATATCCAAAGTGGAAAAGAGCCATGAAAGACTCCGCGATGAATCATTCCGTGCTTTGCATCTCGGCCGCACCCGACCCGGACATCCAGGCGGCGCTGACCGCGCAGACGGATGCGTGGGAAGCGAAGGAAGTCGCTGCCTTCACGGCGCGTTCGCCCGAACGCCGCGACGACTTCCGCACGTTGGGCGGCCTGCCGCTCAAGCGCGTTTATACGCCGCTCGATTTGGCGGAGACTTCGCTGGAAGACATCGGACTGCCGGGCCAGTTTCCCTATACTCGTGGACCGTACCCCACGATGTACCGCGGCCGCTACTGGACGATGCGCCAGATTGCCGGCTTTGGAACCGCGGAAGACACCAATCTGCGATTCAAATACCTGATCGGACAGGGGCAGACCGGTCTGTCGATCGACTTCGACATGCCGACCTTGATGGGCTACGACAGCGATCATCCGCGCAGCGAGGGGGAGGTAGGGCGCGAGGGCGTGGCCGTCGATACGCTGGCGGATATGGAGCATCTGTTCGACGGGATCGACCTCGAAAAAACCTCCGTGTCGATGACGATCAACCCCAGCGCTTGGATTCTGCTAGCGATGTATGTCGCGCTGGCCAAGAAACGCGGCAACGATCTCAACAAGCTCTCGGGCACGATTCAAGCCGACATTCTCAAGGAGTACATGGCGCAGAAAGAGTGGATTTTTCCGATCGCCCCCTCGGTGCGGATCGTGCGCGACTGCATCACGTATTGCGCACGCAACATGAAACGCTACAACCCCATCAACGTATCCGGGTATCACATCTCGGAAGCGGGCTCGTCGCCGCTCGACGAGGCTGCCTTTACCATGTGCAACTTGATCGCGTACGTCGAGCGGGTCACGAAGACCGGCATGCACGTCGACGAGTTTGCGCCGCGACTGGCTTTCTTCTTCGTTTGTCAGGCCGATTTTTTTGAGGAAGTCGCCAAGTTTCGAGCGCTGCGACGCGTGTACGCCAAGATCATGCGTGATCGATTTGGCGCGAAGAATCCCGAGTCGATGCGGCTGCGCTTTCATTGTCAGACGGCCGCGGCGACGCTCACCAAACCGCAATACAAGATCAACGTCGTACGCACGACCCTGCAGGCGCTCGCGGCGGTGCTGGGCGGCGCCCAGAGCCTGCACACGAATGGCATGGACGAGGCCTTCGCGATCCCCACGGAAGAGGCGATGAAAATCGCGCTGCGCACGCAGCAAATCATCGCCCACGAATCGGGAGTCGCCGACGTCGTCGATCCACTGGGCGGGTCGTACTTCGTCGAGAGTCTGACGACCGAACTGGAGCGGGAAATTTTCGGCATCATCGACCAGGTCGATCGCCGAGGAGGGACGATCAAACTGATCGAGGAGGGCTGGTTCCAGCGACGCATTGCCGATTTCGCCTACGAAACGGCATTGAACAAGGCGAGCGGCCAGAAGCCGGTTCTCGGCGTGAACCGGTTCGTCGATCCGGACGAGAAACTCGACGTCGAAACGCACCCCCACGACCCGACGACCACCGATCGCCAGATCGATCGCCTGAACCGCGTCAGGCGCGAACGCGACAATGCCAAGATTGCCGAACTGCTCGACCGGCTTATCGCGGTCGCGAAGAACGAGGACGAGAATATTCTGCCCATCACCATCGAACTTGTGACCGCTGGCGCGAGCATGGGTGACCTTATTGAGCGTCTTAAGACGCTTTGGGGCACGTACACGGAAGCCCCTGTTTTCTGAGTGTCGACATCACGCAAGATCCGTAATATCAATTACTTGCGGCATCGAGCGTTCGTCGGCCTTGAGATCGGGAAGCAAAAGCCGTGGGGATGCCTGCGAGCCAGTTGTCACGATTGACTGACCAGGCCAAGACTCGGCAATAGTTTGCTTTTGTAAACAAAATACTTGTTTTTGCGAACAACCGCAAGTATCCTAACCTCGTCATGAATACCAAAAACAACCTGCCCGGTTCGCTGGCTGTCACGGTTTTGACGCTGGCACTGTCGTTCACCCCAGCACGTGCCGCCGATCCGGTTGTGGTCCCTGAACCCCTCTCGGAAGTCGAGCGGACGGCCATCCTGGCCGAACTGAAACCGCTCGAGGATCGGCTCGCCGCATTGCGAAAAGCGCCAAACGTTTCGCCGGACCATTGGGCCGACGCCCAGATGTTCGTCAAAGGTGTTGTCTGGGCGCTCGACTTTGGGCCCGTGTCCGATGCCAAGAGCCGTACGATGATCAGGAAGGCCCTGGATCGGGCCCGCGAACGCACGGATGCACTGGAAGCCGGCCGGCATCCGTGGGCGGGTCGGCGAGGACGCAGCGCACGTGGATTCATTTCGGCCGTGGATGACTCGGTGCAACCCTACGGTCTCGTGGTGCCGGAAAGTTACGATCCCGCCAAGCCCACGCGGCTCGATGTCGTTCTCCACGGCAGCAGCCCCGTGACGGGGACGGCCGAGTTGACCTTGTTCTATTACTACGACGGTGGCGACGAGGGCCAAGCGACGGCGCCTGCGATCCCGTCGATCGAGCTCTATCCCTTGGGAAGGCTCGGTGAGAATGCGTATCGTTTTGAGGGTGAAACCGATGTGTACGAGGCCATCGAATCGGTCGCTCGCGGATACAACATCGATCGGTCGCGGATCGTGTTGCGGGGCGGTTCGCTCGGGGGCGTGGGCACGTGGCAACTTGGCTTGAAACGGCCGGACAAATTTGTGGCCCTCGGCCCCAACGCGGGTCCCGTGGACACCATCCAGTTCTCCAACTCGCCGTGGGAGCATTTCGTACGCCTCGATCCGCTCACGCCGTGGCAAAAGACGATGCTCCATCTGGTCGACGCGATTGATTACACCGCGAACGCCGGCATGGTGCCCGTCGTGGCTTCCATGGGGGACAAGGACGCTTACTATTCGTCGCACTTGCTGATCGAAAAGGAGTTTGCGAAGGAGCGCATTCCTTTCGTCGGCCTGGTCGATTATGGCGCCGGGCACAGCATTACGGCGGCGGTGTTCCAGAGGCAACTCGACCTGCTCGGGGGACTCGCTACCCGAGGGATGGATCCTTTTCCCAAGCACGTCCGCTTTGTGACGTGGACGCTCAAGTTCAGCCGCTGCCACTGGATCGAAGTGCTCGGACTCGACGAACATTACCAGCGCGCCGAGATCGATGCCCGTATCGACGACGATGGCTCGATCCATGTCGCCGAACCGCGGAACATTATGCGTTTCGCTATTCATCCGCCCGCGGTTTCGAGCAAGGGCGGTACTGTGACCATCGCGGGCGCTCGGATCGCTCTGCCCGCACCCGAGGGCGGGGCCGCGCGGCCGGTAGTTCTCGAGAAACGAGACGGAAAGTGGAACTGCCAGGGAACTCTCGACTCGGTGACTCTGACCGGCAAGCGGCCAGGACTTCAGGGGCCGATGGATGACGCCTTCTCGAGAAAGTTCCTCTGCGTCCGCGGCACGGGCACGGCGTGGAATCCGGCCGTCGCGGCCTGGGCCGATGCGAACCTGAAACGCTTCGCCGACGAGTGGCGCCACCATTACCGTGGCTACCTGCCCGTCAAGAACGACACCGAAGTGACGGAAGACGACGTGCGACAGTCGAATCTGATCCTATTTGGCGATCCCGGGAGCAATCTCTGGATCGGCAAGGTTCTGCCGCAACTCCCCATCCAATGGACACGAGACACGCTCCGACTGGACGCGGAAAGTCATCCCGCCGCCGATCACGGCGTGCAGTTAATTTGCCCCAATCCCCTTCCCGGCGCCGAAGGCCGATATGTTGTCCTCAATAGCGGCCACACCTACCACGCTGCGGAATTACGGTTCAGTTATATGGTCTTCCCGCGGCTCGGCGACTGGGCCATCATGAAGGTTGGTGACAACCCGGCGACCGCCCCCGTCTTGAATGTCGCGGAAACCGTCGTCAATTCGGGGTTTTTCAATGAAGCGTGGACCGTTTCACCCAGCCGATGATTCTGTCCCCACGAGGAACCGAAAAATAGCTTCGCCTTTTTCTTCCCCTCACCCTGCCCTCTCCCGCATGGGGCGAGGGATTAGATGACAAAGTTATTCTTCGGTCGATGCTTAGGTTCGATGATCCACGTCAATGGTTGCCGTGGTCGCACGATTCGCCCGTAAACGTCCTATTGAGATTAATACCTGTAAAGTTCGGTCAGGGACGGTTGGACTAAGGCGGCTGTCGGGCCATAATCAAGTCGCTGGGTCTGATGGGAGCATCCGTCTCGGTGAGCCTCGGCGGACACGCCGCTGCCTGGCGTACCTTTTGCCGCAGCGTTTCTGCGGATAGAAATGAGTGCGAGATGTCAGAGTTTCGAGCACTTCTGTCGCCGTGGCGTCCGATCGGATTAGCGATCGCGTCGCAACTTCTATGCGTCGGCTGCCTGTTTTCGGGCGCTCGCGCCGTCGAGCCCGCGGCGAATTCCGTGGAGTTCAATCGCGACATTCGTCCGATACTTTCGGACGCGTGCTATCGCTGTCACGGACCCGATTCCGCACAGCGCAAGGCGGATTTGCGTCTCGATACCGAAGACGGCGCTAAGGCAGACCTGGGAGGCCACCAGGCAATTCAGCCCGGACAGGCCGGCTCAAGCGAACTGGTGCGTCGCATCACGTCGGACGATCCCGACGAGCGCATGCCCCCGCCTGACGCTGGACCACGACTGACCGAGAAGCAGGTCGCGCTCATTCGCCGCTGGATCGACGATGGCGCGCGATGGCAAAAGCATTGGGCGTATATTGCACCGCAGCGACCCCCTCTGCCAAACGTCAAGAATACCGCCTGGCCACGGAATGAAATTGACCACTTCGTTCTCGCTCGCTTGGAGCACGAAGGGCTCGCGCCCTCGCCGACGACCGACAACGTCACCTTGTTGCGCCGGATTACGCTCGATCTTACGGGCTTGCCGCCGACGGTTGCCGAGGTGGAAGCTTTCCTGGCGGATGGTTCTCCGGATGCCTACGAGAAAAACGTCGACCGTTTGCTGGCGTCACCGCGGTACGGCGAACGAATGGCGGCGCCGTGGCTCGACGCGGCCCGGTATGCCGACACCAACGGTTACCAGACCGACGGTGAGCGGACGATGTGGCGCTGGCGCGACTGGGTCATCGAGGCGTTGAACCGCAACATGCCGTTCGATCAGTTCACGATCGAGCAGTTGGCCGGAGACATGCTTCCCCATCCTTCGCTCGACCAGCAGATCGCCACGGGCTTCAACCGCAATTTGCGCGGCAATGGCGAAGGGGGCATCATTGCCGAGGAATTCGCCGCCGAATACGTCGTGGACCGGGTTGAGACGACTGGCACTGTGTGGTTGGGGCTGACGTTTGGGTGCGCTCGTTGCCATGACCACAAGTACGAC
>Ga0163144_10031964_pt1 | contig 10016 bp, 5 predicted proteins | sample OliLak19BULKMAT1_FD_123175 | JGI IMG/M metagenome (GOLD analysis project Ga0163144, IMG submission 123175) | Freshwater microbial mat bacterial communities from Lake Vanda, McMurdo Dry Valleys, Antarctica - Oligotrophic Lake LV.19.BULKMAT1 | ecosystem: Environmental > Aquatic > Freshwater > Lake...
CAGCCGTTACACGCGGCGGATGTATGATTTGAGCGAGTTCATGAAGTCGCTGCTGGAGCGCTTTACGAAGTGGTTTAACCGGATGCACGCGCGCGCGGGCACGCTGTGAGAAGAGCGATATAAGAGCGTGATCGTGGAGGATGGGGCGGCGGCTCGGATGATGGCGGCTTATATTGATTTGAATCCGGTGCGGGCAGCGATGGTGGCGGACCCGGCGGAGTATCGCTGGAGCAGTTATGGCGAAGCGATTGGCGGCGGGAAGAAAGGAAATGGCAAGAAGGCGCGGGAGGGCCTAGTGCGAGCTTGGTTTTCTCAGATTTGACAAGCCTGACTTCGCATTAGTATTTACGTGTCAGACGATCCATTCGATCATTTGAGAATTTCTAACTTCACGTCCTCCGAGTTTGCGCGGAGTTCGGGGGCGTAAATGGCTTCTGCAGTGGCGGGGAGGGCTTTGTAAATTCCGGGGGCCTCGGCGCGGAGCTGGTAGCGAAGGGTGTGGGTGCCGCGGGGGAGGGCGCGGATGAAGAAATCCACGGATTGGTCGCGTGGCTCCATGTAGGCGCTCAGCCCACCGCCGTCGATGTAGCCGCTGAGGGAATCGAGGGCTTGGAATCCGGCTGCCTTGATGTCGGAAAAGAGCAGGTATTCGTAGTCGTTTTTACTTTCGAGCACGAGTTCCACTTCGACGCGGTCGCCGGAGCGGAGCTGGGCACCATCGGCAAGCGGCTCTCGGCGAAAGCGCGCGGCCTGTTGTTTGACGATGAGGCCGGTGGCGTCCGGAACTTCGGTTTCTTTTTCGAGGGTGATAAGTTTGGAGATGTTGCGGACGACTTTCACTTCGAGGCCGGCAGGGCGGAGTTTGTCTTCAAGGGTGAAGACTTCGAGGTAGGCGTTTGCGCAAAGGCTGCCTTTTCCGGTTTTCCGCAGCTCGATCTCGTGCTTGCCGATGGTGAGGGAATCTCCCGTGAGAGTGACCGTTCCGTCGAAGGTGAAAAGGTTCTCGCGGGTGATGGAAATTTTCCGGAGTGACTTACCGTCTAACAACACTTCGGCATCCATGCGGGGTGCGTCCTCTCCGCTGGCTTTGAAATAGCTGGCAAGCGCCTCAATGGCGAAGGCGGTGTCGCGGGTGGACTCCCAGTAGGTGGCGTGTTTGCGGTTGTTGACAAGATACTTGACGAGGCCGCGGGTATCGGGATCGCTGGGTTTTACGGCGGCAAGCAGCTTGAGATACCAGGCATGGGCTTCAACTTCGCTGCCATACCAGTTCCACCGATAACTGTTATTTTGAAGGTCGAGGTAGGCGGTTTGATTTTCCGAATCGCGTTTGAGGAATTGTGAAATGATTTTCATGACTTCATCACGCCGGGCCTCGTCGCCTTTGCGGTGCTGTTCGAGGGCAAGCAGGCACTTGGCATAAACGGGGAGGGCGATGCGGCCACGATGGAGAAACGCAAGCATCGGCGCGGAGTCGCGCTTGGCTTCACCGAGCACGAGGCGCACAAAGGCATCCATGGGGTCACTGGTGGATTTTTCATATTTGTTAGAAGGTTTGAGTTTTTTGCCTTCTTGGCGGAGGGCGTCGCGCTCGACGTGGCGTTGCAGGCCTGCAATCTGCTTGCGCTCGTAGGAGGTGAGCCAAGCCAGGCCACGGGTGAGCATTTCCTCAGGGATCCTGGCTCCGCTTTGGTTTGCGACTGACAAGCCATGCACCACCACTGCGGTGGTGTGCGGATAGGAAGTCTCGCCGTAGCCGGAGAACCATCCCCAGCCGCCATCGGAGTTCTGCATGGCCATGAGTTTGTCGATTCCTTTGGCGACCATTTTTTCAATCGCCACTTCATCGAAGACGGGATTCGTTTGCCATTGTTTCCATTGGGCGGCTCGCATGGCGGAATCGCCGAGTTCCTGTGGGTTGAGGTTGGTTCGCTTGGTTTTGATCTCGGCGAGGTTGATTTTCAAATCCTTGAGCATTTGCCGGGCGATGACGGCGGGTACGAAGCGGTTGAGCGTTTGCTCGGTGCAGCCATGCGGATAGTCTGCTAGAAAGGGAATCGCATCGACCACTGCACCGGCGATGGTGGGTGAGAAACGGACGGTGAGTCTGGATTGATCCGGGCGACGTTGTTCGGGGATTTCGATTTGGATTTTCGCGGAGTCTGCGTCCGGTCCGACCACGCGGCTCCATGCGTCCTGACGCATCATTCCGTGAATGCGCACGGGCAGCTTGCGTTCGACGGCATCGCCATCGTCGCCGGAATCGGCTTTCATTCGGAAGGTCGCCTCGCCTGCGGTGAGGGCCTTGACGCGCCAATCGACGCGGGTTTCGGATTTGGCTGCGATTTCGACGGTTTGGGGAGCGGTGTCGATGGCTTCAAGATTTTTTCCATCAAGTTCGAGGGAGATTTTGACGGTTTTGGGCGTGTCATGATCGTTTTGGACAATGGCGCTGAAAACGGCCTCGTCGCGCTCAACGAGGAAACGCGGGGCTTGCAGTCGGACCAGCAATTCTTTGGAGGTGATGATTTCCGCGCTGCCTTCGCCAACCTGGGTGCCCTTGCCTAACACCCAGACCCGGGCTTTCCAGGTGGTGAGGTTGTCGGGAAATTCCAGCGGGATTTCTGCATGACCGTCGGCATCGGTCTGGATCGCGCCGGACCATTTAAGGAGATCGGCGAAGTCCTTGCGGACGAGGATGGGAGTGGCGTTGGCCGCAGTCGCGTCAAGCGAGACACTTTTGTCGGCGAATCTGTCGGCAGCCATCGCCATGGGCGCTGCAGCCATCTCGGCGACACCACCTCCAAAACCAATTCCACGGCCGAGCATCATGCCGGCTGCGCCGGCTATGCGATGACCGCCAAATCTGCCGAGCGTTTGCATGGCGATGGCTTTGGGACGAGTTAGATTTTCAGTCGGGTGAGGAATGGAACCGAGTATCCCTCGCGGGGAGTAGTTGTTTTTCCAATTCCAGAAACTTTCCTGGATCTGGCCGACATTCGAGCCGCCAGTGATCGCTTCGAGGGATTTGTCGTAGATGGAAAGAACGGCGGTGCCGCTGATGGGTTTTCCTCCGGTGTCACGCAGGGTTACGCGGAGGGATGATTTTTCCTGCGGTTTGACCCGGTTTTTTGCGGGTTCCAAAGTGACTTCGATGAGTTTGCTCACGGGTGGCAGGAGGATTTGGCGGACGGCGGTGTGGACCTTGGCATCGAAGACGCTCACTCCTTCGATAAACATGTTAGGCATGTCCCGGAGATCCAGAGGAACCTCGACTTCGAGGCTTTTTCCATCCAACTGGATTCGGCGGGCTTCGCGCCCGGCGGAGCCTGCGACGTGAAGGAAGAGCCAGACGTGGGCGTTTGCCTGGTCGCTGTTGACGCGGAGTTTGAGAGTGTCGCCGGCGGCGTAGTCCGCATGGTCCGCGACGAGTTCGAGCGGGCCGAAGTTCCAGGCCGCAGGGTCGGCGCGGCCGGGTGCTTGGACGTTGAGTATGGTGGCGCCTTCCGCGGAATCCCCCGCTTGGAAGGACAGGCTTGCGGCGAGGCGATACTGGCCAGTGGCGGGCGCGGGGAAGCGCTGGCGGACTTCGCCGGCGGCGTCGGTCTCTATCGGAAACGACTGGACTTCCTGCTCATCGATGCGGCCGTTTTCTCCGCGTGTCATTTTGAAAAGGATGAGTTTGCCGGTTGCGCCGGTGACGGGCTTTCCTGCGAGAGTTGCTGCGGAGATGGTGGTTTCGAGCGCTTCGCCCGCGCGGGTGTGGCCCCGGTTGGTCCAGACGACGACTTCGAACGGTTTGCGGGCGGCGATGACGGAACCGGTGCCGCGTTCCTCGCGGCGTGAGGCATCGACGACGCGGGCTTCGATGGTGTATTTGGCATCCATGTCGCCGTGGATTTCCCTGGCGGCGGCGGTATCGACTTCAAGTTTGGCGGTGCCGTCCTCGCCGATGGTTAGATTTCGTTTGAGTATGAGTTCATCCGGTGTCCAGCGGTTGCCTTGCCACCATGGGGGATGGGGTGGCAGGCAGCCCCAGTTTTTCCAAGTCGGATGCCAGGATGCCTCGGTGCCGCTCCACCATGCGCCCGGGCCATAGAGCCAATCCCAGCGCCAGACCGGGAACCAACGCTCGCTGATGGAGCCGCGCTTGACGATGATCTCGACGTTGGCATTTCTAACCGGCGAGCCGTGGAAATAGGTGGCCTTGATGGTGGCGGTGAACTTGTCGCCGAGTTTGACGGGGGCCTCCGGGGCTTCCACGGAGACTTCGTATTCCGGCTTGCGGTATTCTTCGACGCGCAGGCTCACACCGGTGGAGATTTGGTCGCGGATTTGGAAATTGGCGGTCCACGATCCGAGGACGGCATCCTTGGGGATGATGACTTCGGATTCTACGGCACCGAGGGCATCGGTCCTGAGGTTTTCGATTTTGATGATTTCTTCTCCGCGACCGTTAGAGAGGGTGAGATTTCCGGTTTGGTTTGCGTATTTGTTTTCGTTTGGTTGGAAGTAGCCGACGTTGCGAAAGTAGAATTTCAGGTGAACGGTGTCGCCGGGTTTGTAGAGCGGGCGATCCGAGATGCCGTAGGTGAGGTCACGATCGGCGTTTTCGAGTTGTGGGACTTCAATGTAGTAGGATTGAAATCCGAAGAACGCGGGGGTTCTGCCCTTGTTGCGGGCGATGACCATCCATTGATAGTTCTCATCCCAATCGCCGGGTTTGAGCAGGGCTTTGCCATCGGCATCGGTGGTGCGATTGAAGGATTTCGTGAGGATGTTCATCCGCCGGCCGAGCGGGAGCCTGCGTTCGATTTCGATGGTGCGATAGCCGAAGAATTCGATTTCGGAGTCGGCGATGGGTGCGCCGGTTGCGGCGTCTGCGACCCACCATTGTTTGTTGCCACCGACGTCGTTTTGCACGAGGACGGAATCGACGATGTGGATGAGCGTGTGGAATGAGTTTCCATTTTCGATTTCGCCAGTGATCCACCATGAACCTGCTAGATCGATGGGGATTTCCAGATCGGTGCGGGCATCACGATGGTTGTCGCGAGGTGTTAGGTTGGTTTGCCAGGTGGTGGTCGGTTTGGCAACGTATTTTGAGCCGTCCTTGAGGATGATGTGGCGGGCGATCTGTGAGGGGTTGACCCGTTGCCAATCGAGTTCGCGGGGGTTGCTTTTCAGATACGCGATGGAGTCGCTGAGGACGGCGGCCATGTCCACGGGGGCGGCGCTGAGTTTAATGTTAGAAGCGTTGCGGAAGACCAACGGTAGTTTGGGCTTCACGCCTGCGGGGACGGTTTCGGTTTGCTCGAAGCGGCCCCAGTTGCCGGTGATTTGTTTGAGGAGTTTTTTGCGGGAGCCGTTGTCCCCCGGGCCGTGTTTGGCGATGGTCTGCTCGAGGACATCGCGGGCTTTGTCGGGTTGGCGACGAGTGAGGAAAACTTGTGCGAGCGAGTCACCTGCCATTGGGATCTCATTGAGAATGGATCGGTAAAGCGCGATGAAGTGTTGGTCTGCCGGGAGTTTGAAGCGGCGGACGCCATCGGAGGTTTTAGCGAGGCATTCGTCCTCGGCGAGGGTGTCCATTTCGAGGATGCCTTTGGCGCTTTCGGGGTCTTGTTGCTGCCACCAACCGTAGGATGACAGGGTTTCCGAGTCAAACTGGGATGCGGAAAAGCGGGCAAGGTCGAGGATGATGAGTGGGACGGATTTGGGATCGAGCTTGGACGTTTCCGAGAGTGCGAACCGCCAGCGTTCGCCATCGTTTTTGGCGGTTTCCCATGAGCTTGGGACTTGATAGAGCACGGGGGCGTTTTTAGACCAAGGAGCGCCTTCGGTGCCGCCGTCAGGACCGGGTTCGCCCCACTCGGGAAGGCTTTCGATGGGGGTCAGGGTTTGAAGTTTCCAAGTTTCTGCGGTACGGAGGCACTGGGCGATGGCCTTCCAGATTGTGGATTTTTGAGGATCGTCCTTGGCAAGTGGGATTGCCAGGAGGAGCAGTTGAAGGGAGCGGACGTGATCGCGATAGGCGGTTTCCACCTCCGCGCCTGCCGACGCTTCCGGATGGCTGCCGGGACCGCGGCCCCGGCCGCGATAGCCCGCTTGGCGTTCGAATTGACCGGCGATGATGCGTCCTTGATGGGGGGCGTTTTGGTAAACAAGAGCTGCGGCGCTTAGAAGCCATGGATTTTCAGGGTGGGTTGAAACGGCTTGTTCGATCAACCCATCGAACTCGGTGTAAGCAGAAAGACTTTGCAAGTGTTTGACGGCGATTTGAAGATCCCTGCCGGATTCCATGTCTGAGAGAGGCATCAATTTTGCCTCATAAAAAGTCACCCCATCTCTGGCCATGCCCCGGTCGTTGAGCTTGTCACGCTCTTTGCGCAACGCGGGGGAGGAGTCTTGAGCCATGAGGTTGAAAGGGATGATCAGTGCGGTGGACAGGCAGAGAAGGGCTTTCATGTTGCTTATTATGACACTTGAAATTGGGGATTCTTAGAAGAAATTTATTGTGAGAATAATCAAGGACGCTTGGAGGTAGAAGTGGCCTTGGGTAAAAAAAGTTTAGCGAAGTTGGGGGTCAATTCGTGCGTTAGGTTGACGCCGGGGTGGGAGTGGGCTAGTTGTCCAAAGTAATGACCACCCGATATCGTCTTTTTTTGTTCGTTGTCTTTTTTCTGACAAGCGCGGCACAGGGTCAGCTCTCGACAACCCTGAGGCTATCCAAGCAACAATACCTTGCGGGGGAGTCCGTGATGGCGGTGGTCACGGTGACGAATCATGCGGGGCAGGTATTGACGTTTGCCAGCGATGGGCGCACCCAGTGGCTGGATTTCCTCGTGAAAGACCGTCGCGGGGAGGCTGTTTCCCTAAAAGGAAATGCAATTTTCGGGAAGATGTCGATCCGTGCTGGTGAATCGCTCTCGCGGGAGGTGGACTTGGCGCAGCACTTTCAGCTAAGCGAGCCTGGTAATTATTCGGTGGCGGCGGTTGTTCACATGCCGGGGCGTGATGGTGGCGGGGCTTCCACCAATCGGGTTCAATTTACTCAAAGTCCGGGTGCGCGGTATTGGTCTCAAAAAGTGGGTGTTGCTGGAAAATCCGGGCAAACCCGTGAATATAGCGTCATCAGTTTCAGCGGTGATGACAAATCCCAGATTTTCGTCAGAATCACTGATAGCCGGACGGGCCGAAACATCCGTACGTTTCTTCTGGGTGAGGTTCTGATGCTCCGCAAGCCGCTTGTTGCGGTGGATCGTGAGCAGCGGATGCATGTGCTGTTTCTTGTGACGCCCACCACATGGGTGCATTGCATGGTGAATCTGGATGGAGCATTGGTGGATCGCAAGCTACACCAAAGGGGGCAGCTGGGGGATCCTCAATTACTGACATTCGGAGACGGCACGGTCAAAGTGACCAACAGTGTTGTTTACGACCAAAAAGCGGCCGCCGATGCTCGCTCAAAAGTGAGAAAAGCATCAGATCGCCCACAGATCACTTATTGAAGGTCGAACTTATCGAACTCCACCTGCTGATTTATTTAATTTCGCTTTACAAATCTTAAAAAATATCAACTTATCTTAATTGTTTTTGAACTTACCATTTCACACCATGAAGGCACTTTTACAAATATTCATCCTGGCGGCGGTGTGCGCGCTCAATCCGGCAGCGGATGCCGCCAATTTTCGGACGGTTGTCATCGACGCCGGGCACGGTGGTCATGACAATGGTGGTCAATGGGGCCAAGTCTATGAAAAGCATCTCGCACTTGATACGGCCTATCGGCTCGAAAGCAAGTTGAAGGCCTTGGGTTATCAGACGGTGATGACCCGGCGCAGCGACTATTTCATATCGCTGCCGCAGCGGGTGAGTGTTGGAAATCGCTACCGAAATGCGATTTTTGTCAGCATTCACTATAACTATACTTGGAAACAAGAGGTGAGCGGACTGGAGACCTTCTATTCGACCGCAGAGGGAAGGCGTCTCGCCCAGCATGTGCAAAACGGATTGATCCGGCGTACGCGGACCGTTGATCGCAGCGCCAAGTATGCACGTTTTTACGTGATCCGTCAGTCGACCATCCCCGCGATTTTGGTTGAGGGGGGATTCGTTAGCAATTCAAGCGAGAGAAACCGCATGAAATCCGGTTGGTTCCGGGACAGCGTGGCGCAAGGGGTTGTCGATGGCATCCAGCGCTATCGCCGCGAGTGATTTTTTGGATGACATCGGTGGGATCTGGGCAAGGATGACTCATGGGATCTCTCACCATCGCCGAAACGCTAGAGCGAGAGGCTCAGGTCATCGCCAACGGCTGGTCTGAAGAGCAATTGCTCAATCTCGCAGGAGAGCAGTTGGGAAGGGCGATTGGCCGCTATTTTCCGGATCCAGGAAGGGTTGTGGGCTATCTTGGAAAAGGTCACAACGCCGGAGACACCTTGGTTGCATTGAGGGTGCTGCGTGACCAGTTCGGTTGGGAAATCGCCACTCGTCACGGCTATCCCATCGCGGAGTGGTCTTCGTTGACTCAGAAAAAATGGGATCAGCTCGGCAGCCGCGTGGCACTTGACCGCTGCCCGGATTGGCAGAGTTTCGAGGGTCCACTCGTGCTGCTAGATGGTTTGCTTGGAAGCGGAGCTGCCGGCGAATTGCGTGGACCGTTGATCCAACTCGGCGCTGAAATGGCGACTCTGCGCTCGCAGGCGGGGGCGCGCGTGGCGGCTGTGGATCTGCCCTCGGGAATCGCTCCTGACACGGGAGAAATCTTCACCCACACCGTCATTGCCGATGTCACCTTCATGATCGGCAATGCCAAACACGGGCTTCTCACCCACCGGGCAGCCAATGCGACCGGCGCACTTGTGTTGGTTCCCGTGGAGCCATTGACGGATCACCGGATTCGTGATTTGGAATTGATCGCTCCGCAATCCCTTTCCATTGGCAAGTCTGCCAGGGCTTTTGACTTCCATAAAGGCATGGCGGGACGGGTGGTTGTTCTAGCAGGCTCTGAAAATTACCCGGGAGCCGCCGCCTTGGCTGCGACCGGAGCACTCCGCGGAGGTGCGGGTTTGGTGACCCTTTGCGTGACGGAGTCAGCGGTGGCAAGAGTCGCCGCGCTGTGTCCGCCTGAAGTGATTGTCAGGGGAATTCGAGATCCGCGAGAATTGCTGGATTTTATTTTTGATTCCCTAGTGGTGGGACCGGGCTTGGGAGAAATGGATGATTTTCCGGTGACTGGCTTGATAGAGCTGATTGCGAAATCCCCCGCACCCACGGTGGTGGATGCGGATGCGCTCAATCACATTGCAAAAACAGGAAGCCTTGAAATTCTGGGGGCACACCACATCCTAACACCTCATCCCGGTGAATTCGCACGACTTGCGCCTGATCTCGTTGGGCTGACGCGCGAGAAGGCCACCCGCCGTTTTTCCCAGCGCACTCCGGCCACGCTCCTGCTGAAAGGCTGCCGGACTCTGGTCACCTGCGAGGGGGAGCCGCTGTGGTGCAATGGCACCGGGACTTCGGGAATGGCGACGGGTGGGCAGGGCGATTTATTGGCGGGAGTGATCGGTGCCCGGCTTGCCATCGGCGACACCATGGTGGCTGCCGCTTCGCTTGGCGCATGGCTCTGTGGTCGTAGCGCTGAGATTGCCCTGCATGAGCGGCACCTTTCCGAGGAGTCGCTTCTTCCCGGTGACGTCCTCCATTTTCTGGGGGCTGCCTACCGGGATTGGAAGACTTGCCGGCGTTGAGGATTTTTATCAATCGACATTTTCCCGTCGCTGCTGCGTATTTCCGCCGTGCCGACTGTCCAACTCAAATATCAAACGTTCCACCCGTCGATCTGGCCGAAAATGATTGGCGAAGTTTCCCGTGATGCGACGCCGGGTTCCTTCGTGTTGGTGTTAGGAAAAGAAGGCACTGCGTTTGGTTGGGGACTCTGGAATCCGAAATCACGGATGCCACTGCGGGTCGTCAGTCATTCGCTTGAGCCGCTCGAAGACCAGGCGTTC
>Ga0163144_10031965_pt1 | contig 10015 bp, 10 predicted proteins | sample OliLak19BULKMAT1_FD_123175 | JGI IMG/M metagenome (GOLD analysis project Ga0163144, IMG submission 123175) | Freshwater microbial mat bacterial communities from Lake Vanda, McMurdo Dry Valleys, Antarctica - Oligotrophic Lake LV.19.BULKMAT1 | ecosystem: Environmental > Aquatic > Freshwater >...
TCTTCGAGACATAATAAAGCAACAACGTTGTGAACCTGTAATTCCGTTTAGATCTAATGTTCTTTGCCCGGTGAATATGATAAAGATATCTACAAAGAGCGACATGTTGTGGAATGTTTTTTTCAAAGATGAAGTATTTTAGACGGGTCTTTTCCCGATTTGATAAGTCAGCTCGCAGCTTCGGTTCGTTTCTGGCTTTTGTAGGAGTTCTCATATGGTTACGATGAAAAATCAACAGAGCCTAGCAACCCTAGTTCTTTTCCCATTTAGTTCCCTGTTTACCATGGAGCAACCTAGCTTGCCGAAGGTTTTCAAGGTACCAGCCCTCAAAGAGTTTGCCGCTCGCCAACTCGCCTTATCATGTGCCGCCAACCCAAACCAGACTCCGCCCCCTTTAGATCTAGATTGTCGGGACGAAGTAGCACGCCAAATCCTTCTTCATAAAAAATTCCAAGAAGTGGCTTCTATTGATTTGGCCGAATCACCCCTCTATTTGCTTAAGGAAGATTGCTTGGCGCAAGCAACCTATTATTCGAGCCACGCGCTGCAAAAACCGACTAAGCATAATAATAATCCCTTCATGGACAGTATTAATAATGAGGAAGGCTTGCGTTTTGGATATGATTTTACCCAAACTGAACCACCCTCAAATCTGCAATATTTTGTAGTCAATGCCATAAAAAAATAAAGCTTGGTATGCAATCATTTGCCGGAGAAAGCCCGACTCGCCTGTGTGCCGGTCCTAATAAAAATGATATGTTTGTCTATGCTGGCGATAATATTTTTAACGTTTGTGAGCTGAAGCATCAGGAAAAAGAGCGGTTAGCTATATGGGACGCGGTCTACCACGAAGATGATCAAAAACAGCCTGATTTTATCACCGCCGTTGAGGTGGATCCCAATGAGAATATTTTCTATAGCGGAACTAAATCGGGCAAAGTCTCTTTTTATAAATACTTTTTGGTCAATTCAGCATGCCAAAAATATAGATGGGTTCCCTTTGATTTCGTTGCTCTCCTGAATGATCCTATTGATGATATTCATCTTGCTCCATGCGGTGAGGTATTATGGATTCTCTGCAAAAATACGCTCTACACCTATAATCGGTTAACCCATGAACAGTTGGTTAAACTAGAGCTCCCAGAATTACCTGCTTTTGCACTTTAAGGTGAAGAAAAAGAATCGATGAACGTGTTTATCATCTCGCCCGACGCTCAGCACGCCCTCATTGGCGGAACGCGCGGTACCATTCTCATTGCCGATCTGGCAACCAACAAATCTTATTTACTCGAAGAAGAATCAGGGTCGGGCATTTACCAACTCTGGTGGACAAATCAAGACGTCGAACGCCCGGTGGTTGCACTCAAGAATGATGGCACCATGATTGCATTGAAGTTGGCGATTGCCAAGGCGGAACAGTTCTTTGATGTGGTATGAGGGTCGCCAAGTAATCAAGTGCGATGCGACTTCCTCAATTTTTAATGCACACTCGTCGCCGCATATCTTGTTTCCAAGTACCCACACACGCCATCCATCAACTGTGCCGTCATCGAATTTTCCATTACATCGTCACCGCCGGAAAACCATTTACTCCACAAACTTTGATCTTTGCGTGCATGCACCCATTCGATTTCGCCTTCGATTGCAGCTTTTGTTTTGAGCACCGCGGTCGCATGATGTATCGAACCGAGTTCATCAATCAATCCAAGTTCTTTTGCTTGTGCGCCCGTGAATATCTTGCCATCGGCCCATTCAGTTACTTTCGAGAGCGATAGTTTTCTGCATTGTGCAACGGACTTGGTGAACTGCGCATACGTGTCGTCAATTACACCCTGCAGATGTGCCTGTTCGGCCGGAGACATCTCGCTAAACGGGTCGCCACTTGTTTTATAGGCACCGGCTTTGATCGTTTTGTAGCCGACGTTATGACCTTCGATAAATTTGTTCAGTTGGAACAAGTACGGAAAGTAGGCGCCGATGCTACCCACGAGTGCAGTTGATGGTGCGATAATATGATCACCAGAACAGCTAATCCAATAGGCTGCTGACGCGCAGACGTTTTCGACGAGTACGATCACCGGTTTGGGGTATTCGGCCTTGAGCGCTTGAATTTCATTAAATAGGGTTTCACCCGTACCTGACGCGCCGCCGGGACATTCTACTTTGAGGAGTATGGCTTGGATATCGGTGTCTTTGAATAGTGCTTGTAGCCCTTTGACGTACGGAGCGGCATCATAGAGCACACCTTTGAATTGGACGACGCCGACCTTGGTCTTGGGTTCCAGGAGGTCTTTATATTGGCTTTTAATTCCTCGAATAAGGGGTGGGGCTATTTGGAGTAAAATAAGGACCAGAAAGATGTTCTTGAGATAGTCGTAGAAACGCATGGGAAGCCCTTTATTTGCAGGTAAAAGTTACTATTTTTTTAAATTTTGTTAATTTAATATATATGAATGCAGGAGTAATGCGAAATTAATAGGATTATTCTTTGACTTTCAGCTGAATTTCCTTTAGAATTTTCTCCATTGAAATCAAGAAATTAGGGGCGGTTAGCTCAGTTGGTAGAGCATCAGTCTTACAAACTGGGGGTCACAGGTTCGAGCCCTGTACCGCCCACCAGTCTTCGCTAATCCAGGCCTTCCGGCTTGGCTAGCTACGCCTGGCGCGCCAGTCAAGGAAAATTTCCTAATATTGGCCAATGACCCTTAAATAAATTGAAATTATGTTCCTCGGTAGCTCAGCTGGTAGAGCAAACGACTGTTAATCGTTGGGTCGCAGGTTCGAGTCCTGCCCGGGGAGCCAGAAATTCGCACTTTAGTGTTTAAATAGAAATTTTTATGGAGCTGTAGCTCAGTTTGGTTAGAGCGTCCGCCTGTCACGCGGAAGGTCGCGAGTTCAAGTCTCGTCAGCTCCGCCACTTTTTACGACAAGCAAAAAGTGTATTCCATAAAACAAAAAAAAGAGTCTGGATTAATTCCAGGCTCTTTTTGCTTTCTAACGTTTTTATTTACAATCTCAGCTAGCGGCTTTCCGCCTACACCTATCCGCGCCTTCTGGCTTGGTAGGCTACGTCGGACAAGCAATCTACAATCTCAGCCTGCGGCTTCGATTGTCCCCTTATCGATGATCATGCAGTAATCTAACGCAAGAAGATCGATAAGCGGCTCAACTTCAATGACATGGAATAACTCTTCTTGGGTAACTGTTTTGATGCGCCCGAGCGCAAATCCCTGGGGAAACACTAATCCCTTGCCACTCGAAACAACCAGTTCATCTGGTTCGACCGTATCCAAGTGACTCACAAATTTAAGCGCGGTAGCGCGTGATCCGTTGCACCCTTCATGAATGCCACAGGCGTTGGTCTTTTCGCAGTAGGCGGCAATTTTGCATCGTTCGTCGGTGATTAGACTGACCTTGGAATACCATGGATAGACTTCCGTCACTTTACCGACCAAGAAACTTTTGTAAATCGCCACCATATCTTGCTTGACCCCTTTTTGCGATCCGGCGGCTACCAAGAAATAGTGCGCGTCATCAGCCGCATGCTTGGTGAGCACTTGTGCAATCACACCAAAGGTCGGGTTGTAGCGTTGTTTGAAGTCGATTAATTCGTAAATGTCGTTTTGATATTTTTGTGAAACGCGCAGTGAAATATTTTCTGCGCACATGTGCTGATACTGATTTTTCAGATGATCGAGCTTTGCTTCAAGCTCGGAAACTGATTGATTATTGGTTGCACGCGCGTGCCACGGTTCGATGACCGATTTCTGGAATGCGAGCACGGGATAAGTGAGATACGAGGCAAATGTATTGAGCCATGAAAATGAAATAAATTGTTGATGGTAGGCGATGAGCCCCAGGCTAATGACACACACGAAAATAAGATGCTTATTATTACTTTGGCTACTCACCAATGGATCCAAAAAATTGTACCAGTCCTTGTTTTATTTCATCTGCACTCTCTGATGTTACCAACTCTTTTCGCAAAGCGCTAGCAGCGGGTATACCTTTGACGTAAAATGGCAGATGCTTGCGGTACATGTAGAGTCCGCCCGGACCGTAATAATCGAGAATTCCATCCAAATGTTTAATCGCGTATTTGAGTATGGTTGCATTATCAACTTTGTATTCGCGCCCAAGAGAATGCTCTTTCATCTCTTTGAGTTTCCATGGCTTGGCCCAAATGCCGCGCCCAATCAAAAATGCATCCACGCCCGTCTGCTCGTAGGCAAGTTTCGCAGTAGTGAAGTTGATCACGTTACCCGAAAGAATAACCGGAATTTGAACCGCTTGTTTGACTCGTGCGGCAACGGTGTAATCGGGTCGCCCTTCAAAGTGTTGTGTTTGCAAGCGAGGATGAATTGCAATGGCATCCGCTCCACAATCTTGAATCAGTTGTGCAATCTCAACAGCATTTTGCTCTTTGAATCCGGCACGAATTTTAACCGTGAAAGGAATGGGAAGGAGTGTGCGGAATCGCTTAAGAATTTTTTCTAGCCGTTCTGGGTCGGCCATCAATGCTGAACCCGAACCTGATTTGATCACGTTTTTTGCTGGGCAACCGATGTTGAGGTCAACAATATCAACCCCTTTGGCGAGTATTTTTTCGACTGCTAAATCAATGAATTCGAGTTTGTTTGCTGCAACTTGGTAGCTCAACGGCCGTTCGCCCTGCTCAAGTTTGAGGGATCGTTGGCCACCTTTATCATTGGCTATGCAGGCTACATGACGCATTTCGGTGTATAAAAGCTCTTCAGGAGAAAATTCCCGCACCAATTGCCGGAACGGTGAATCAGTGATCCCATCCAGGGGTCCACCCACAAACCGGGGGTATTCTAAATTGCCAATACGAAATTTTTGTTCCCAAAATGACATGAAATCCTCGAAATATACACGGTTATTCAGGCTTTTAGTATAAAGCACAATAGAGCGTAGAACAAATGGTTCTTGAGCCGTTAGCTTAAAAATCTTTTACCAATCATTGACTTGAGAACCTCAAACGAGTTATCGCTAAGCAAGAAACAACATGAATTTCTGTAGGAGTTGCTATGAACCGAACCTGGATTATTCTGCTCACACTCATATGCCAAACCACCCTTCCCATGAAGAAATGCGCAAGCTGGCATAAAAATCTGGCTACCCTGAGCCAACCATTATTGGCTGCACATCAAGAAGAACAACATGATGAATCAAACGATTCCTACTCCCAACTAGCATCCCCGAGCCATGGCGCCATGCCAATCGTCAGAAAAAGCTATGATGAATTAACCCAGTTAGCAAGCACAAGCCCAGTGGCATCCCATCGCGAACAGCCGCTCGAAAATGTCGAACTATCCGATCAAGACATCCTGCACCGACTTGCACAAAAAAGTTGTACCACCTATACCGGCGCGCAAGATTATGCACTCTTTGTACATGCATGCGTTACGCGATGTGAACCACGCGACTTTGAACACATCCCAGAGCACCAAAAGAAAAAATTACAATGGAACGAGAAACTCCATGCACGTTATTCTTCAACGCCCGGCAAAGTGGATATCGAAAGCAAAACAACGGTCAATTATGAAACATTCACCCATCGCGGACCGATTTACACCAACTTCAATATAACCACGATTGCACTCCATCCGAGCGGCACACTTATTGCAATTGCCGGATACAATTTTGCTAAAAATATGGTACTCATCTATCGTCTCGATCATGGATGCGCCTATGAAAAAATCAAATCACTCGTATCGACTGATAGAATCAAGTTGCTGGCATTCTCACCAAGTGGAAATCGAATGCTCTTAGGCCGATCTACCTTTAGCGAAAATAATGGCACCCGCAACTACGCACATGTTTTTTCATTACCAACTGAGACCGTGATTACCGAACTGGAAGATTTTAATGAGTATACGCACGTGACAGATTTTGCATGTGGATGGTTAGATGAGTATCGAATCATCGGCATTGCACATGACAACCAAACATGCTGCTGGCCCATACCACCATCAGAACCGGCAACAAAGTGAGAATAATGGCGTTCCATTTTCGTCACATTCCATGCCAGCCGACCAGCGATCACAGATATTTTTATCAATAACTTTATTTGCCGCCACTGCATAGATTGTTCCAAGTCCTGCGCCCGCAACCAGTTGCGAGGCATAGTGGCGATTACACACCAAGAATGCAACACCCAAAAACGCTGCCAAAAACCCAAGTGGCACCCCGTATTTGGGGCCAAAGCGAGATCCAAAAAGCACGGCGGTATACATCGCCTCGGACATATGGCCCGAAGGCAATCCACCAAAGCACCGCTTTTTGCGACTAAACTGTTCATTCCAGGGCCGATAGCACGCTCGCATATTAATTTTTTTGAGTAATGTCTTTCCCCAGATCACAAAGGGCAATCCAAGGAGGAGCATGCGCCCGGCTTGCGCTTTTTCAAAATTCTTTTCGAATAGTGCGTAACTTCCAAGCAACACAATCGGAATACCAATGCTATATTGCGCCGCATCATGAACCCATGCGGGAGGTTGGTTAATATTTTTGTGGTGCTGGCGATCGTAAAAACAGTTTTGAACTTTCTCATCGATCATGCGGGTACCCACAAAAAATGGAAAGAAGGTGGCGATAAGTTTTAGGGTATCCCAATCGAATAGGTTAAGGTTCAGATTCAGCACATCCGATCCTATGTCACCCAGAAACGAAGCCAGTTTGCCGGGTGGTGGGCAGCATTTTTTTTTGCCGGTTACGGCGTTGTAGCCATCTTGAGCTGCGGGGGAGGTGAGCGGAGTTGTTTGGGCGTAAAGAGGGAGTGAAAAAATTGCATAGGAGAATAGTACGATTGCAGAAAGAACTCTGTTTTTTTTGTGTAACATCCCTATCACCCTCCGAACCCATGTGCCCTACAGATAGGGTATAGGGTTCAGGGGGATTTTTGCAAGAGTCAGGAATAAATCAATTGACCATGAACTTATTCTTTTACAGGGCGCGTTTATCCATCATAAGATTTCGATATGCCTTTTGTAGCAATCGAATAGCGGTTTTAACGGCTTCACGGGCAGCTTGCTTTGAAGGCGCTTGAGCTAAGGGGGGCGAAATGCCTTGTTTTTATCACCACATCAGGTTTTCAGGCTGAATCGCTTTTTATTTTCTGTCAAAATAATGCTTGCGCACTGATAAAAAAACCTATAAGGAAACGCATCATGAATGCGCACATATTTTTCACACTCTCCTAGTTGGGTAAGCATCGCAACATTCTTTTAGAATGAGCAAGCTACCACCCAATATCCCAAGACCAATTCTAGAATTTCATAAGAACAATATTTCATTTTCATCATCGGAGTTTTCACATGTTTTCAAGACGTCTATTTTCACGTACTATTTTTTTCACGACCATTTTGTTGGTTAGCACCGTTCCATCCAATGTACTCACGATGCAGTTAAGCTACCAAGAGCAACCACTTAAACACAGTCAACCGCTAGAGCTAAAAAGTACCGTCAAGCATGCTGTTCAAGATTTCTTGCGCGCAAATAACCTCGCGCATATTGATTGCCCTGAGCTAACATTAAATAATAATAATTTATTTTTGCACTCCCATGAATCATTAAGGACTGCCCTTGCTGTATTTAAACTGCAAGACGTTATCAACCTGGCACCCATCACACGGCAAGAGGCGGATAATGCGCACCAACTATTCAAGGTCTACGACCTAAAGTGCAATAATGGGATCTGGTCGGTGATGTTTGATTATACCGATCAGAGTCTATTGCCCCAAACTAAAGAACAAGCTGCATTCATGCTCGTTGCTCCCTATTTAAAAGAAATGCCACGCGCCACTCAGTCTGCAAACCCCTCATTTCTTACCGTACTTCAAAAGCAAGCTCTCTGGAGTGAAAGCAAAGCTGTTGCCAATATTCTAACGCCAGCATTAAAGCAACGAGAATCGTGCAAAGCAGATCTCAAAGCAGGCAATTTGTTGCGAATTTTTAAAATGGCATTGCGCAACGAAACATCTGCAGTCAAACAAGTCACAGAATCTGATCACAAAATTATTGTTATCAACAAAAATCTTGGATTATGGCAAACCTGCAATCCTGGTCAGAAAGTGATTCTTTCAGAAAGCCTAAAGGTGCTGATTGATCAATTGTGGGCGCTAAGGGAGTGCGAAGGCTTTGAGATTGGTACCCTCGTGCGCACTGAAAATGATTATCAGAAAATCGAAGATATTAAGCCAGGGCAAATAGTAGTTGCGTTTGATACACAAAAACAAGAACTGACTGCTCGTAAAGTGCTCGCCACATACAAAGAGCATGTTTCTAGTTACGCACTCATTACCTTTACTGATACAACCATAAAAACGGCTGTTGACCAAAAATTATACATTCCAAGCCAGGATGTGTGGGTAACGGCAGAGGAATTGAGCAAATCAGCAGAACTTCAAGCGAATCTACCTGATGCAATTTTAGACATTAAAATCGTTCCCGAGCCGACCGATATCTGCAAGCTTACTGTTGAACAAGACCACAATTTTTTTGTCACGGAACATGATATACTTGCGCACAATGTGATACCATGTGTAGTGATACCGGCCGCAGGGGCTGCGGCACCATTTGGGATGTTCAGTTAGTAGATGGTGGATATGAAAATATTGTACCTGGAGGCAGAATACGAGGTGAAAAATGAAAAGTGAAAATATCCTTATATGCAAACGAGTCAAATTTTTTTGTTTAAAAGATGAAGATGCATTCTTTGAATGGATAAAAAGAATTTATTGTATTGATAAATTTGAAGGTGCAGGCAATGAGCTTTATTTATTTATTGCAAGCGGTAACTGCATGATCAGGATTTACGGGACTTAATAGCTCTATTTTATAGATATAAGGTGGAAATGAAGCAATTGGCTAGATTTCTAAATGATGAAAATCGTAAGTGGTTTTATTAAAACAAAAAAGCATTCTGGCGCAAACGTGTTTTTGGAGTTTAAAATATATGAAAATTACACTTATTTGTGCCCCACTGCGATTTTACACTCCAAATGATGAGGAGCTTTTTTTTGCCTGGATCAATAACAAAGAATGGTTTGAATAATTCAATTTTAACCTCATTCTAAAAAAAACTTAGGGCGCATCATGCGCCCCGTTTCACTTCTAAAGAGAATTTTATTCGACGTTCGGATGCTTGGTATGCCAATCAGTGCTTTCCTGGTACGCATGAGCAGTACTAAACAACAGCTCTTCAGATAAATGCGGCCCGACGAGTTGAAAGCCGATCGGGAGTCCCGTTGAGGTGAATCCACATGGCAACGCAAGAGCCGGAATACCTGCCAAGTTCATTGGGCAGGTGAAATAATCCTGGAGATCCATTTGCAACTTATCCTGATCAAATGCACCAAACTTAAATGCAGGAGTTGGGTGGGTTGGCATCACGAGCAGATCAACGTCTTTGAATGCTTGGGTAAACTCAGCCCTGATCGCGCGCTGTACCAGATTCGCCTTGCGATAATATTGATCAGAGAATCCAGATGAAAGTACATAATTCCCAATCAAAATACGAGCTTTCACTTCAGTCCCAAAGCCATCATGACGGGTGTTCTGATACATCGCATCAAGCGTGTGTGCTTTTTTGTCCCGCAGGCCATAGCGTACGCCGTCAAAACGAGCGAGGTTTGATGCCGCTTCTGCACGGCTCAAAATGAAATAGGCTGCTGCGCTGTAATCCAAGGTATCAAGTTTAATGCGCGTTATCGTTGCACCTAGTTTTTCGAACTGTGCAATTGACGCTTCAACTGCGCGGACAATTTCGTCGTCCATGCCTTGTGCGCCAATCGCATTTTCCACCACACCAATGCGCAAATTTGGGCGCAATGAACCGGTGAGCGTCGCGGTATAATCTTTGGGAGCCACTGGCAACGTGGATGAATCATTTTTGTCTTGACCCGCAATGCATGAAAATATCATCGCATTGTCATAGGCTGTGTGGGTAAATATCCCAATCTGATCAAGTGATGAGGCGTATGCCACTAGGCCA
>Ga0163144_10031967_pt1 | contig 10015 bp, 11 predicted proteins | sample OliLak19BULKMAT1_FD_123175 | JGI IMG/M metagenome (GOLD analysis project Ga0163144, IMG submission 123175) | Freshwater microbial mat bacterial communities from Lake Vanda, McMurdo Dry Valleys, Antarctica - Oligotrophic Lake LV.19.BULKMAT1 | ecosystem: Environmental > Aquatic > Freshwater >...
CTTAAAACTTGCTCTTCTGCGTTGACTTGTTTCACTGTTTTTCTTTTTACTGCTTTGAAATTCCTTTAGGATTTTACAGCTTTGGGTACCTTCTTTTGCGAAAATCGCCTCAGGGCTTTTGTAATTCATAAAAAGCGAGAAAAGTATTCTGATTCTACCCGTTATCAATATCGCTGCGACCTCAACCGACGATTGAAAAGAGCCTTGGCTTTAGAGCCAACTCAAGAAGACGGTATTAGGCTGCATAAGCGTTACACAAAAATTCAAGCGCATCTATTTCTATTCCTGGATGATGTTACAATTCCGCCTACGAATAATTCTAGTGAGCAGGCTTTGCGTTTGAGTGTGATTTTTCGTAAGGTTACAAATGGGTTTCGCTCGGATTGGGGTAAAAACCTGTTTGCCGCAGTACGGTCAATTGTCAATACTGGCAGACGGCACGGACTTTCAGCTTTTCAGGCTATTGTCAATGCTCTCTCTCCTATTTCTTCCCTTTCACTTGTCCCCCCCTAGTCGAGCAATTACAAATTTTATTTAGCTTATCATCTTTGCTCATTTCAGTCATCTCCTCCACCAACAGCAAAGCATCAGAAATATTGCCACCGACGAGTAATTCTCTAAATTCTAATAATTCTTCCATCTCATCAACCTCCAGCTTCGCAAACTATCCTATGTTTTTGCTTGATTCTAAAAACCAGATCATCACCCTTCAAAATTTACCTATTTAGTTCTGGGCTGATTTTAACAATTTAGGCGATCGCTTAATATCCATTTACTTACCAATACAAAAGCGACTAAAAATCCGATCTAAAACCGATTCTGTAACTTCTTGTCCAGTAATTTCGCCCAAGCCAGAAAGAGCGGCACGCAGATCAATTGTCCAAAAATCTAGCGGTAAGCGATCGCTAATTGCGATTTTAACTTTTTCTAAACTTTGAATTGCCCGCATTAAACAAGCCGCTTGACGTTGATTGATTGCCATATCCATATTCGCGGCGGTGAGAGAATTTTGACCGATACATTTCAGGATTGCTGCTTCCAAATCTCTAATTCCTTCAGAATTAATTGCCGAAGTCTCAACAATAGCAATAAAATTTTGATTGGGGAACTCTTGCGCAGAAATTGCCAGGTCTATCTTATTAATCACCAAAATTATTAAGCGATCGCTAAACCCATCCAAAATTTGCTGTTCGGCATCTCCCCAACCCTGCTGAGCATCAATTGTAAACAGAATTAAATCGGCTTGGGCGGCGGCAACAAGCGATCGCTCTACGCCCAATTTCTCTACCAAGTCTTCTGTAGCTCTAATTCCTGCGGTATCTAAAACTTGAACAGGAATACCACCCACCACCAAAAAAGAATCCACCACATCGCGGGTAGTACCTGGCAGATCGGTAACAATTGCACGATCACTCTGACTCCAGGCATTGAGCAAACTAGATTTACCCACATTTGGTTTGCCCACAATTGCGACTTTAATCCCAGTTCGCAAAAGTTCGCCGCCCTTGGCAGTTTCCAGCATTTGGCTAGCTATTTGATTTATTTGATCAATTTCCGCCGTAATCTTTTGAATATTCAGAATTGGTAAATCTTCTTCAAAATCAATTCTGGCTTCGATCTCTGCCAAAATATCTAAGCATTTTTCGCGCAGTTTAATGATCGGTTGCGATAGTTTTCCTTGCAGTTGAGCGATCGCCATTTCTGCGGCTTGAGCCGACTTTGCGCCCACCAGATCTTGAATGCTTTCGGCCTGAGCCAAATCAATTCTGCCATTCAAAAATGCTCGCAGCGTAAATTCTCCTGGTTGAGCCAGCCTTGCGCCTAGAGTTAAACATTCTTGGAGCACTTGCTGCACCGCAATCATGCCACCGTGACAATGAAACTCCACCACATCTTCTTTGGTAAAAGAGCGCGGAGCTTGCATCGGTAGTAAGAGACATTCATCAATTATTTTTGCTCCCAGATGTGCACCCTGATATGCGCCCTGGTACACATGACCATAGAGAATACGATGACTCTCCCAAATCTGTTTACCAGCAGGAATAAACAATTGTTTGGCGATTACCATGGCCTGATTTCCAGACATTCGCACAATTCCCACGCTACCCTGTTGTGGGACTACTGCTGTGGCGATCGCCACAATTGTTTGATGCAGAACTAGACTTGACATTTAGCTTTAGCCAATAAATTTCGCAGCCTAGCTTGCCAAATATTCCTGCATTCTGGCTTTACGTTTACGCAGACTATCCATCGCTTGACGTTCCAATTGGCGCACCTGTTCGCGACTCAAATCCATCCGTTTGCTGATACTTGCCAAGGACATTTCTTGACCATCTTCTAGACCATAGCGCAACACCATTACTTCTCTCTGCTTGGGCGTTAATTCAGAAAGAAGCTCTTGGATGCCATCGCGCAAGGACTCATTCACCGCATAGGTTTCAGGCGAATGCCCAGGATCTTCGAGCAATTCTGCCAATTCGGTATCTTGATTGTCGCCAATCCTTAGATCCAAAGAGACAGGCTGCCTTGCCAAAGAGAGGCATTCTCTTACTTGCTCAGTTTTGATTTCCAAAAGTTGAGCAACTTCTGCTGTGGTCGCCACTCTACCCAAGGTTTGAGCCAGTTGACGCTGCGCTTTTTTGATCTTGTTCAGCTTTTCAGTGATGTGCACTGGTAAACGGATAGTTCTTGCCTGTTGAGCGATCGCTCTGGTAATGGCTTGCCTAATCCACCAGTAAGCATAGGTAGAAAACTTAAATCCCTTAGTTGGATCAAATTTATCTACGGCGCGCTCAAGTCCTAAAGTGCCTTCCTGAACTAGGTCTAATAGTTCTAAGTTACGCTTTTGGTATTTTTTTGCCACCGAAACTACCAGCCGCAGGTTTGCCTCAATCATCTTGCGCTTTGCCTTCGCCCCTTGACGCAGAGTTTCATCTAAAGCCTCAGGCGTGGTATTTGCCGCTGCCGCCCATTCCTGATTGGTGGGTAAGCGATCGCTCTGATGAAATACGTTCTCTTGAATTTCAATCAAATCGACAAAATGGCGCACCAACTTACCATAGATAATTTCTTCTTCATTAGTAAGCAAAGGAATCTTGCCAATTTCATGCAAATAAGTACGCACCATATCTGCCGAAATCCCAGAAGACTTAAACTGCTTGGCAGAGGATTTGATAGCGATCGTCGCTACGACCTCTTCCGCAATTTGCCCATCATTATCATCATCATCTTGATCCAACTCTGGATCAGACAAGCGACTTGTAGCCCTAGACAGTTTTTGTTTTAACACGACGTTGACTCTCCACTGAATTCCCTAAACCCAATTTGTTGAAGGATTGCCTGAAAATTGATCTGAAGGTAAATTTGTAAAACTTACCCAGACTCTTTTGCTAGAAAAGCCTAGTGAAATAATCACAAATCTTTTTAGATTTCTCGAACTTTCCTTTGATCTTTAATGCTCAGAATCTTTCTACTTTCCTTGCTCATCTTTCCCTCCTCACTTACTTCTTCCTCACTTCATCTCAGCCCTATACTCAGGATTTACCCAAGATTTGCTTTTGCAAGAGTTTACTAAAACATTTAACTGATATAGCTATTTGTTAAAGCTGTATGAGCTGGATTCTCCTCTATCTTGTTTTTGTCGTCCGATTTTTATCAAAAACTTAGAATTACAATTTTTGATTGCAATTTTTAACTTTTGTAAACACTGACCCAAACCTCACCTAAATTACCTAAAGCATCGTTTATGCTTAAAGATTGGTCCCTGTACTTGATGTGATTTATATTATGTCAGATCCACTCAAAATGTCAAAGGTCGGTAAACACTAATTATTTGAAGAATTATTTAGGATCGGTTGAAGTTATCAACTTTACGAAATTGCTCACTTGATTAGATCACTTAATTAGATAATTGAGCTTGGGTAATTTTTTTGTTAAAGCTTTTACTAAAGAAGGCAAAACTCAAATTTTAAATTCAAATTTTGAGCCTACTAAGGTAAAGACTTGAGCAATTGTGACTAAGTTCACAGCAAAGCCGTGGTTTAGATCGCATACTCGACCTAAAACCCATGACATATTGAACTTGTTCTAAATGAAATTGTTCTAAAAGTCTGGATCTAGGACTTAGCTTAAAAAATGGTCTAAAGATTTAAGTTAAAGAATTTTAATTTATTGATTTAATTTATAAGATTTAGCTTAATAGTTTAGATTCCTAGAGCTAAAGGGGCATCGCACTATTGGATGAGTCTGGATAGTTCTAGTCTGGGTTTGAAATCTTGCTTTTGATATAGCTTTCTTGAAGCATCTTGAAGTAGCTGTTAGGTGTAGCCGCGATGATTGGTAATTTTCTTGGTGGTTATCCTGTCAGCAGATAATTGAATTTTGATTAAACTTTGTGAAACGGAGAGGATTCGGTGGCATACGCAGTAACGTTGGTTCGTGGTGATGGGATTGGACCTGAGGTGGCAAAAGCTACCCAAACAGCGATCGCGGCAACAGGTGTTGAGATTGACTGGACGGTGGTAGATGCGGGGATAGATGTGATGGAAAGCTATGGTACGCCATTGCCAGATCATGTGCTGGAATCTATTCGCCATACTAAAGTGGCAATCAAAGGTCCAATTACAACACCTATTGGTTCGGGTTTCCGTTCGGTGAATGTCGCTATTCGCAAAGAACTAGATCTTTATGCCAATCTGCGCCCTGCTAAGTCGATCGCTGGGGTGAGAAGTGCCTTCACCAATGTGGACTTGATTATAGTCAGGGAAAATACCGAAGATCTCTATGCGGGTATCGAGTTTGAGACTGGTACGCCTGAGGCTCAAGAGGCTTTAGATTTCATGGCTAAGCTATCTGGTAAAAGTATCAGAGCGGGTTCGGCGATCGGGGTAAAGCCAATTTCCGACTTTGGCAGCCGCCGTATTGTCAAGTTTGCATTTGACTATGCCAAGGCAAATGGACGCAGGAAGGTAACTGCCGTACATAAGGCAAATATCATGAAATTCACTGACGGCTTATTTCTTGAGGTGGCGAGAGATGTTGCTAAGGACTATCCAGAGATTGAGTTTGACGATCGGATCGTAGACAATATGTGTATGCAGCTAATGCAAAAGCCTGAACTCTACGATGTGCTGGTGTTACCCAATCTCTATGGCGATATTGTTTCCGACCTCTGTGCAGGCATGATCGGTGGCTTGGGGGTTGCGCCTGGCGCTAATTTTGGTGAAGAAATTGCCGTGTTTGAGGCGATTCATGGTTCTGCCCCCAAGTATGCGGGACAAAATCGAGTAAATCCTACTGCTTTGATCCTTTCTGGCGTGCTAATGCTAAAACATTTAGGCGAATTAGATGCTGCTCAGAAACTTCAGACTGCCGTGGAAAAGGTGATTGGCGACAAAACCCACGTCACTTATGATCTTGCACCCGTTGGAGTCACGCCCGTTGGTACTCAAGAGATGGCTGAAGCGATCGCGGCACAGATCAAAACCTAATATTTTAATATTTATGGAGTTAAGACTATGACTATTGTTAGAAAAATTGAGTTTGGGAAAATTGGCAGATTAAACTTGAAGCTGTTGTTAGCTGCGCTAGTGACTTTCAGTATTACTGCGCCTATAGGTGCTCAAGTGAAAAAAACCAACTTCGGCTTGGGTACGCCAAAAACGAGCGGTGTCAGTGGGGCGGTAAGGACAGGCGTAAATTGTCCGAAAATAGCGCTGATTACGCCAGCATCTGGGTCTAAAACTCTTTTGACTCAACCCACGCTTTTTTGGTATTTGGAAGGGAACAATTCACCTATAGATGTCACTTTGATTTTGCGTGGTCGCGATGATAGTGAGTACGGCAATAAAGCCCAAAATATTTTTACCGCTAAAGGTGAAGCAAAGAGTTCAGGTTTATATGGCTTCGCTTTACCTAAGTCTGCGCCTGCTCTCATATTAGGACAAGTACAACGTTGGGATTTGCGTATACAGTCGGCTGATTGTACTGACAGTAATTTGGTTAGGGTGAGTGCGGCGATTCAGCTTGACCAAAATCCAAAAGTGGTAACAGCGATCGCTAAATCTAGCAATGATTTACAAAAAGCCAGAATTTACAGCGAAGGTGGCTACTGGTTTGATGCGCTAAGCGCCTATGACAACTGGCTCAAAGCCAATCCCCAAGACAGAACTGCTCTGCGGGAGCGCAATAGTGTGATTGCCAATGGCTTCCAAGATTACGAAACCCTAAGTAAAACCGAGCCAAGTTCTGTCTTAGACTTTATCAAGCTGGTGCCAGCTAAAATTGAGACGATTACAGCGATGCCGATTGTTCTGTCTGAGTTGAAACCAAATAAAGTGACTAATTAAGCTCAATTTGCTAGACGCGAAGCAACCTATATGAATATGATGTCAGCGTAGCTCCAAATCTGGCAGTTGATTATTGGCAATAGGGTTTGATTAAGGGTATGTCAGAAAAATCTAAGGATAATTTTTGGGGTGGATTTCTCTTGGGAGCGATCGTTGGGGGGACAACAGCGGCTGTGGTTACGGCAATTTTGAGCAAAAATCAAAATGACGCAGAGGCTGATCTAGAAGCAGAAAATCCAATGGATGGCATAGCAGAGAGGAATCTCCACAACCAACCTGAAGGCGATCGCATTCGACAAAATCTGGAGCAAAAAATCGTGCAATTAAATCAAGCGATCGATGCAGTCAGTCAAGAGATGCAAGGCTCTTCTCAGAATGTGCCCAAGGGCGGTAACCCTACTACCCTAAAGCAAGAAAGCTAACAGCGGAAAAAGGTTAAAATATTCACAAACTAAAAGGCGAAAACGATGGCACTTGTAACTATTCTAAATACTTTAATAAACTGCATTCAAATCTACTCAGTCTTGCTGATTGTGACTATTCTGCTGTCTTGGTTTCCCCAGATCGATTGGTATAAACAGCCCTTTGCTGCCATGCGCCAAGTTACCAATCCTTTCTTAAACCTATTCCGTGGCATTATCCCGCCCATGGGCGGGATGGATTTTTCGCCAATGTTGGCAATTATCTCCCTAAGCATTTTGCAGCGTGTGCTTGCCTCCCTCCCCATCTCTGCCTACTAATTGCGATTAACTAATGTGAGTAAATGTTGAGCCAATCAATTAGGATGAGCTAAGTGAAAATTTGGAACACTATTCATGACCGATTCATTGGATCAATTGTTAGATCCCTTTTTAGATCTAAGGGGTAAAACAGCCTTAGTTACCGGAATTGCCAACAACCGCTCGATCGCTTGGGGCATTGCTCAACAATTAAGTAAAGCTGGCGCAAAGCTGGCGATTACCTATTTACCTGATGAGCGCGATCGCACCAAGGGAAAAGTTGCCGAACTAGTGGAACCCCTATCTCCCGAACTATTGCTGCCCTGTGATGTGCAAAACGATCAAACCGTAGCCGAGCTATTTACTGAAGTCAGTAAAACCTGGGAAAACCTCGACATCTTGATTCACTGTTTGGCATTTGCGAATAAAGAGGATCTAGCGGGCGATTTTAGTAATGTCTCCCGTGAGGGTTTTAGATTGGCTTTAGAAGTGAGCGCCTATTCTCTAATTAGTCTGGCACGAGGGGCAAAGCCGCTAATGCAAAACGGCGGCAGTATCGTTACGCTTACCTACATCGGCGGCGTGAAAGTGATCCCTAATTACAATGTAATGGGAATCGCCAAGTCAGCCCTAGAGATGAATGTGCGCTACTTAGCTAAAGAGATGGGTAGTCAAAATATTCGGGTGAATGGAATTTCGGCTGGGCCGATTCGGACTTTAGCATCTTCGGCGGTGGGTGGAATTTTGGACATGATTCACCATGTGGAAGAGGTAGCGCCGCTCAAACGCACAGTTAGCCAAATTGAAGTCGGCAATGCTGCGACTTTCCTAGCAAGCGATTTAGCCAGTGGCATTACGGGGCAGATCCTTTATGTGGATGCTGGTTACGAAATTATGGCGGCTTGATTTTTTTATTTACGAATTACCTGCGATCGCTTGACTTCTTTTTTACTTTTATGACTATTGCTACAGCTCCCACCAAGATTTTTCCCAAAGCGCCTGATGATGCTAAAACCCAAGTTAGTCAGTTCATGCGTGGCTTTCAGGATCGAATCAGCCAAGGCTTAGAAGCTTTAGATGGTGAAGCTAAGTTCCGCGAGGATGTTTGGCAAAGAGAAGAAGGTGGTGGAGGGCGATCGCGGGTGATGTCAGAAGGACGGATCTTTGAAAAAGGCGGAGTGGGATTTTCTGAGGTATACGGTCCAACTTTGCCGCCGAGTATTTTGAAGCAGCGCCCTGAAGCTACGGGACATGAATTTTATGCCACAGGCACTTCGATGGTTCTGCATCCGCGTAATCCCTATGTGCCAACCGTACATCTCAACTATCGATATCTAGAGGCGGGCCCAGTTTGGTGGTTTGGTGGCGGTTTGGATTTGACTCCTTATTATGGATTTGCTGAAGATGTGCAGCACTTACACAGCACGCTTAAATCTGCCTGTGATCTGCATAATCCTAATTACTATCGGGTATTTAAGCCTTGGTGTGATGAGTATTTTTATCTCAGTCATCGGCAAGAAACGCGAGGTGTCGGTGGGATCTTTTTTGATTACCAAGATGGCATGGGTGAACTCTATCGCGGCGATAAGCAACAGGAAGCAGCCAGAATAAGTGCGGAAATTGGCGCATTACCCCAACGTTCTTGGCAAGATATTTTTAACTTTGTGCAGGATTGCTCAGCTAGTTTTTTGCCGGCCTATGTGCCGATCGCCGAAAAAAGAAATCTAATGGAATATAGCGATCGCCAACGTCAGTGGCAGCTTTACCGCCGAGGTCGTTATGTGGAATTTAATCTCGTCCATGATCGCGGCACTATTTTTGGCTTACAAACCAATGGTAGAACTGAATCGATTTTGATGTCACTGCCGCCTTTAGTCCGCTGGGACTATGACTACCATCCAGAGCCAAATACACCCGAATCAGAACTTTATCAAACTTTCCTAAAGCCCCAAGACTGGGCAAACTATCAGGCTTAGCTTTATTCCTTTCTTATAATTTCTAGCCGATTTGGATTGTGGCGCATACTATAAAAATAACAATTAAAGGTTGCAGATGCTGATTACGAGATTTACCAAATTCTTAATAGGTGGCTTAGCTTCACTTGCCCTGGTAGTGTTTCTTATGACTGGTAGCTTACGCACCGTAAATTCTGAGCCAGTTAAAGTAATCCCAATCACTATTGAAAAAGGGAAACAAACTGCAGTCCTGGCGGGTGGTTGTTTTTGGGGAACGGAAGCCGTATTCGAGCATCTGAGAGGAGTATCGGATGTAGCTTCAGGCTACTCAGGTGGCGATGCCAAAACTGTAAACTATGAGGCGGTGAGTTCGGGGCGGACTGGACATGCAGAATCAATAAAAATTACCTACGATCCAGCCCAAATATCCTATGAGCAGATTCTTAAGGTTTACTTTTCGGTGGCACATGACCCCACTCAGTTGAATCGGCAGTTTCCTGACACTGGCACTCAATATCGTTCAGCCATATTTTTCACCGATGGCGAACAGCAGCAAGCCGCCCAAGCCTACATTACGAAGTTGAATCAATCCCGTGCCTTTGCTAAGCCCATTGTGACTCAACTTGCACCGCTCAAAGAATTTTACTTAGCAGAAGCATATCACCAGAATTTTATTGCCCATAATCCAAATCATCCCTATATAGTTGCCCACGATCTACCAAAATTGCGAAACCTCCAAAAGCAGTTTCCTGAGCTTTACCAGAAATAGGTTTTTTCTGCATATTCTTCTTCATTTAGTACTACTCAAGCCTTACTACATTAGCTATTTTCTCTAAGCATTTATTCCCAACTGCAGCTTCTCTTAATAAATCGTGACTACTCAGGACAAAAGGAATTAGACAAAAAGAGGCTTGCCAAGAAAGATATTAATAAGAGCATCCAGAATATCAAGATCCTGCTTTTTGAGCGTAGAGATGTAACCACGGATACGGGC
>Ga0163144_10031969_pt1 | contig 10015 bp, 10 predicted proteins | sample OliLak19BULKMAT1_FD_123175 | JGI IMG/M metagenome (GOLD analysis project Ga0163144, IMG submission 123175) | Freshwater microbial mat bacterial communities from Lake Vanda, McMurdo Dry Valleys, Antarctica - Oligotrophic Lake LV.19.BULKMAT1 | ecosystem: Environmental > Aquatic > Freshwater >...
AGCCCGGATATTTCATGCTCTACTCGCCAGCGACCCGACACGGTGTGCTCGGATCAAGTCTACCGATTCAACCGTTTTGGCGATCCGGGCCAAGTGCAAAACCCCAAGCGGTTTTGCTTTTAGCCCGCAGAGGACGCACGCTCACGCAAGCTCACCGCCTGGCCGCCGACAAACGCCGGAAAAAGGACGCAGAAAGCATGAAATATGCGGGCTAGGCGAGCGGAAGGCGCGTTTTCGCGATGGCCTCCGGGGCGTGAGCCGCCCAGCATCCGCGCGCCCCATGAAATTACTCCCTACGATTCGTCATGCGTGCGCGCTTGTCGTCGCCCTGTTCACGTCTGCGTTGCACGCGGCCCATCCGTTTCTCTGCACCGATTCAGCTGGCGGGAAAATAGCGATCGTCTCCGCGGCAGGAAATGTCGAGTGGGAGGTCGCTTACAAGCACCCGCAGGATTGCTGGATGCTGCCGAACGGGAACATCCTTTTCTGCTACGTCGCCGGCGCAATTGAGATGACTCGCGAGAAGAAGATCGTGTGGGAATACAAGGCGCCCGAAAAGACCGAGGTCCACGCCTGCCAGCCTCTGCCCGACGGCAAGGTGATGATCGTGGAATGCGGCACGAGCCGGATCATCGAGGTCGATCGCGCAGGCAAGATCGCGAAGGAGATAAAGCTTCCCGTGCCGCCTCCGCCGATCAAAGTGCACAATCAGTTTCGCGGCACGCGCAAGACCAAGGACGGCCGCTACCTCGTTTCGGCCAAGGGGCAGAAGCTCGTGCTCGAGCTCGATGGCGCCGGCAGGGTGCTCCGCGAACTTCCCGTGCCGGGCGACGTGCATGAGGTCGTCGAGCTGCCGAATCGAAACCTGCTCATCACCTGCGGCGACGGACACAAGGTCGTCGAACTGGACTCCAGTGGCAAAGTCGTTTGGCAGCTCGACGAAAACGAGGTGCCCGGACATCCGCTGCGGCTGATGGCCGGTTTCCAGCGTCTCCCCAATGGCAATACGGTCTTCTGCAATTATCTTGGCCACGGACATGTCGGCAAACAGCCGCATTTCTTCGAGCTGACGCGCGACAAGAAGGTCGTCTGGGAATTCACCGACCATGTGAATTTCAAGACGATCAACCAAATCCAACTGCTCGACGTGCCCGGCGATGTGACCAAGGGCGAAATTCTCCGCTAAATTTTATCCCATGAACTCCCACTGTTCCCGTCTCACTGCGCTGCTGGGCCTCGGTCTGGCGCTCGTCTCGGCTCACGCGGCTGATTTCAAACCCGAACCCGGCTTTGTCAGTCTCTTCAACGGCAAGGATCTCAGCGGCTGGTGTTATCGCGATGGCGCCCGGACCGACGAGAAAGTGGCGGTCGCCTTCGAGGGGAAAGTCGCCGCCACCGACGGGCGCTTCTCGGCGAAGGACGGCGTGTTCATTGTGCACCCGAAGGAGCCGCGGCTGGCGCAAAAGGTTTGGACGGTGCAGGAGTTTCCCAAGAACTTCGTGCTGAAGCTCGAGTTTCGCGCGGCGCCCAGCGCCGACAGCGGCATCTTCATCCGCAAACCGCAGCTCCAGTGTCGCGACTACCTCGTCGCCGGGCCCGACAAATACAAGACGCTGAAGAAATATCGCGCGCAGGATTGGAATGAGATCGAGATCACGGTGAAGGACGGAGTCGCACACTGCACCTGCAACGGCGAGGTGCTCGAAGCTGCACTCAAGGTGCCGGAGACCGGGCCAATCGGACTCGAGGCCGATCGCGGGTTGATGGAATACCGGCGGATCCGGATCAAGGAACTGCCGTAGGCGGCCGTCTGGAAAATCTGATTCGGGCGTAGCGGAGCCGATTCGGCTCCGTGCTTTCGTGCCCCTTCGTTCGGACCAGCAACGGAACGGAAAGCCGTTCCGCCACGCTCAGACCAGCGCCCGCAGCGGCGGGCGGTCAATTCATGCGTGGTGTTCGCCAAGGCACGCGTGTCGCGCGGACGCAGCCGGCGGTAGACTGGCCCCATGCATCTCCCTGTGCATGTCGACCTCGCGCAGTATCCGTCGCGCGTGCGTTGGTTCATGGGGCTGGCCTGGATCGTGATCGTGGCGAAATGCGTGCTCGTGTGGTGGGCGATGGCCCATTGGCGGGTGCCGTTTCATCCGATGTGGATCGTCGGGCCGACCCTCGTGTTTGCCGCGCTCGCTTCGGTGCTGTGGGTGACCCATCGCGAAGAGTGAGCCGGCCGCGGCTCAATTGACCGTCCGTGAGAAACACGCTCGCGGCGGGCGGAGCGTGCGCTGAGAGTGGGCGCGCTTTCTCCCCCTGATGAAAACCCTGCGCGTGGCCTGTCTTTGTCTTCTGCTGTGGATCGGGTGCGGCGTCGCCGGGCGGGCGGCGAGCGAGATCGTCGTGTCGACACCGATGCCGGCGCCCGAGTGGGCGAAACTCCAGCGGCAGCTTCTCGCCGAGCAGGTCCCGGCGTGCCGCGAGTTTTTCCAGAAATACTTCGACGCCCGCGGCTACCTGCAGTGCTTCGTGCGCTGGGGTGCGAACGACGGGCCGGATGATGCGTTCGAGAACTTCAACGGCTGGCCCGAGCTGCACGCGCTCGGCGCCGACGATGAGATCCGGCGGCTGTTCCTGATGGGCCACGAGGGCATGATCAAACAATACACCGAGGCGCGCACGACGGAGACGCCGATCGCGCGAGCGGGAATGTATTACCAGGAGTTCATCGTGCAGTCGGATTGGATGCACCACGGCGAAGGGCTGCAGTTGTTCAACCGCATGGGCCTCTCGATCGGCGCGGGCGATCCGCTCCATGCGACGCGCGCGCGACGCTTCGCCGGACTTTACATGGGTGAGGATCCCGGGGCGCCGAACTACGATCCGAAGCTGACACTGATCCGCAGCATGCAGAACGGCAGTCGCGGGCCGATGCTGCGCCCGGCGACCGCGCTCGACTGGGTGGGAGATTCGTTCGACGTGAGCAAATTCGTGGCGGCGCACGGCGAGAGCACTTACGCGCAGTTCCTGGACCACTATCGTGAATACACGGACGTCGAGGGTGATCACTTCCTGAACCTCGTGGCCACGACGCTGCCGACGACGGCGTTCCTCATGGCCAATGAGGCCAGCTACAAACGCTGGCTCGTCGACTACATGGACGCGTGGCTGGATCGCATGAAGCGCAACGGCGGTGTGATCCCGAGTTACGTCGATCATCGCGATGGCCGGATTGGTGGGCCGGATGGGAAATGGTGGGGTAACGCCTACGGCTGGGGTTTCTCGCCGGTGAATCCCGTCAATGGCCGCCGCGAGAACCGCAACCGGATCCCGCGCGCGATGGTCGGCTTTGCCAACGCCGTGCTGCTCACCGGTGATCAGAAATATCCCGACGCGTGGCGCGCGATGCAGGAGGCGGTCAATGCGCAGGCGCGCAACGTGGAGGGACGGAGGCAGTTTCCCACGATGCACGGCGCCGAAGGCTGGTATGGCTGGCAGGCACAACCATGGAACGTTGGGGCGCTCGAGCTCTGGTATCTGTCGATGCGCGATGACGACCGCGCGCGCGTCGGCGACAGCGGCTGGGTCGCGTATCTGCAAGGCAAGGACGCCGCGTTTCCGGAGACGGCGTTGCGGCGCGATCTGGCCGCGGTGGGTCGGAAAACGACGGCGTTCCGCGCGGACCAGACGCCGCCGGAGCGCCGGCTCGCGGATAACATGCTGGGCTGGAACCCGGCGTCGATCGCCGCCCTGACGCAGCTCATGCAAGGCGCACTCGTGCCGGGGCGCGAGGGCGGGCTGCTCTTTGCGCGGCTGCGCTACTTCGATCCCGAGCGCCGCCGCGCCGGTGTGCCGCCGGATGTCGCGGCACTGGTCTCCGAGCTGGGCGATACCCGCACGGTCGTGACCTTGGTGAACACGAGTGCGACCACGGCCCGCACCGTGATCGTGCAGGGTGGGGCCTATGGGGAGCACCGGTTCGAGACGGTGGAGCGCGACGGCAAGGTGGAGAAGGTGGGCGCACGCATTCTTACCGTGAAACTGGCGCCGGGGAGCGGCGCGAAGCTGACCCTCGCGACGCGGCGCTACGTCGAGCCGCCAACCATCACTTTTCCATGGGAACGCAAATGAAGCTCGTGGCGCCGCCTCCAGGCGGAATCAGGAAGCCCTTCCGCCTGAAGGCGGACCTGCGGGCAATCAGGAGCTGCTGCTGGCTGCTGGCCGGCTCCGCAATGGTATCGGCGGCCGAGCCGCGCGTGGTCGAGCTTTGGCCGGAAGGTGTGCCGGATTTGAAAGCGGACGCCGGCCCGGAGAAAGAGGACAACGGCCGCTTCGCCAACATCCATCACCCTTCGTTGATGGTTTACGCGCCGTCGACGGCAAAGGCCAACGGCACGGCGATCATTTACGCGGCCGGCGGCGGTTATGTGCGCGTTGCCGTGGGCGCCAACGGCGGTGAGATCACGCGCTGGCTGAACGGGCTGGGCGTGACGGTGTTCGTGTTGAAATACCGGCACGCCGACTACGGACATCCGGCGCCGCTGCGCGATGCCTTGCGGGCCGTCCGCACGCTTCGCGCGCGCGCGGGGGAGTTTGGCGTGAAGCCGGATCGCATCGGAATGCTGGGCGGTTCGGCCGGCGGCCATCTCACGGCGAGCGCCGGCACGCTGTTCGATTCCCCCGAGGGCCGCACGGGGGCGGAGCTTGATCGCGTGAGTGCGCGGCCGGACTTCATGGTGCTGATTTTTCCCGTCATCGCGATGGAGGGGCCGCATGCGCACGGCGCATCCCGCCGCGCGCTGCTCGGGGCCGACCCGAGTGCCGAATTGCAGGCGCGGCTCTCCGTCGATCGGCAGGTGACGAAAGACACGCCGCCGGCCTTCCTCGTGCATTCGGCGGAGGATGCGACGGTGGTGGTCGAGAACAGCCTGCTGTTCTACCAGGCGATGCGCCGGGCGAAGGCGCCGATCGAGATGCACCTGTATCCGCGCGGGCCGCACGGTTCGGGCCTGGATCAGAAACTGGGTCCGACGGCCGAATGGCCGCGGCATTGTGAATCCTGGCTGCGCTTCAATGGCTGGCTGCCGGCGCCAAAATCATGACCACGTCCTCGCTCAATCGCCGCCGTTTCCTGAAGGCCACGCTTGCCGCCGGCGTGGCGCCCTATCTGGGGCGGGGCGCGGAAAGCGGCGGGTTCGAGATCGGGCTGGTGGCCGATGCGCAATACGCCGACGTCGAGGCGAAGGGGACGCGGTTTTACCGGAAGTCGATCGAGCGGCTCGGTGCGGCCGTGGAGCATTTCAACGGCCGGCCGCTCGCGTTCTGCGCGCACCTGGGCGATCTGATCGATCGCGAGTGGCGGAGCTTTGACGAGATCGGCCGGCCGCTCGCCCGCAGCCGGCAACGCTGGCACCAGTTGCTCGGCAATCACGATTTCGAGGTGCTCGACCGCGAGAAGGCGCGCGTGCCGGAGAAGCTCGGCATGGCGTGGCGTTATGGCTCGTTCGACCACGGGGCGTTTCGCTTCGCGGTGCTCGATACGAACGAGGTCAGCACGTATGCGCACGCCGCCGGTTCGAGTGCGCAGGCGGCGGCGGAGACGGAGTTGGCGCGGATTACCGCAGCGAAACTCCCGCAGGCCAAGCCGTGGAATGGAGCGCTCGGCGCCGGCCAGCTCGCCTGGCTGGAACGCGTCTGCTCCGAGGCGCGCGCGGCGCGGAAAAAAGTGATTGTCCTCGCCCATCATCCCGTTTTTCCCGCAAACCCGCACAATCTCTGGAACGCGGCTGAAGTGTTGGCGTTGATCGACCGCCACCGGCACGTCGTGGCGTGGCTCAACGGCCACAATCACGCCGGGGCCTTCGGAGAGCACGCCGGCGTGCCGTTCCTGACGCTGCGGGGCATGGTCGAGACGGCGGACACGAGCGCGTTTGCGACGGTCCGGATTCTCGATGACCGCATCGTGCTGACCGGTCATGGGCGCGAACCATCGCGCGAGATGAAGATTCGCAGCGCCTGAGGGCAGGAGCGCGCGGCCCTGCGCGTCCTTGGTCCTCGATCGGCCAGGAGCCGGGAATATCCTCACGGTCGGGCGGGGGGCCCGGCCCGGACTTACTTCACCGCGGCCCAGACGCGCTGCACGTCGTCGTTGTCCTCGATCGCCTGCAGAAACTCGCCGACCTCGGCGCGCTGCGTGTCGTCGAGTTCAGGATACATTTTGGCGATGTAGCCGAGCTCGGCGGTGATCACGGCCCAGCCGTTTTGTTTCAGCCAGGCGGCGACGGCGTGCACCGCGGTGCGCTCCGTCCGGAAGCGGGCCCCGGCGTGTCCCTCGGGGATGTCGTCGTTCTGGGCGTGCGTGAGCGGCTCGAATTCGTCGGCCCCGGCCTCGATGCCGGCTGCTTCCAAGTCGGCTTTCGCGTCCGGGTGGTGGGCTTCCACGATGCCGACGTGATCGAAGAGAAACTTGTTGCTGCCCGCGCCGCCCAGTTGGCCTTTCTTGAAGAGGACGCGGATGTCGCTCGAGCTGCGGTTGTGGTTGTCGGTCATCACCTCGATGATCAACGGCACCTTGTGCGGCGCGTAGCCTTCGTAGACGACGTGCTCCAGATTCGTGCCTTCGCCGCCGGCACCGGAACCCTTGGCGATCGCGCGCTCGATGACGTCGCGGGTCACGCTGGCCTTCTTGGCCTTTTCGACCGCGGCAAAGAGCCGGGCATTCGCCTCGAGATCACCGCCGCCGAGCTTGGCGGCGACTGTGATTTCTTTGACGAGTTTCTGGACAACCTGACCCTTCTTCAGGTTGACGATTGCGCGTTTCGCGTGGAGCCATTGACGTCCCATGCGCGCGAGATTGGGAACGGCCGGAGCCTCCGCAACGCCGAACTTTGTCCTCCGCCCGCCGTCAGCTATTACAGTCGCCGCTGTAGCACAGCCAGCACATCAGCAGCACGATGACGGAGAAAATCGCGACCAGGATCATTTAGCCAATATCGAAGGGGGCAGGTAAACTGAAGGGAAGCGGGTCTACGCAAGCGGGCCGATCCGGTGTGGCCAGCTTAAACGCGAACCATTTTTCATGGAGAGCCGAACTATTTTTGAACGCGTCCTGTGCGTGGCAAAATAAAGGCGGGACGAACCATGCGGCTTGAGGTCCCGCCGCGCCGCCTCGAACGTGAGGCGTTGCTGCCATGACCCGTCTGCTGCCCACCATCGTTCACCTCGACGCCGACGCATTCTTTGTGTCGTGCGAACTCGCGCTCCGGCCCGAGTTGCGCGGCACGAAGTGCGCCGTCGGCGGCCGCGAGCGCGGGATCATTTCTTCGGCCAGCTACGAGGCGCGGGCCTGCGGCGTGTATACGCCGATGCCGACGCAGCGCGCGCTCAAGGTCTGCCCGGACCTCATCATGCTGCCGCACACCTCGGGGCTTTACGGCAAGGTCTCCCATCAGATGTTCGATGGGTGCGAGACGCTCACGCCGTTCGTGCAGCGCAATTCCATCGATGAGGGCTACCTCGATCTGGCGCCGTGCGGGTTTACGAGCACGGGAGAGATTGAGGCGCGGGTAAGGGCGTTGCAGGCAAAACTGTGGGATGAACTGCAGGTGCCGGTGTCGTTTGGCCTCGCGACGAACAAGCTGGTTTCCCAGATCGCTTCGAAGCTGCGGAAGCCGCGCGGATTCGTCGTCGTGCCGCCGGGGACCGAGGCGGCGTTTCTCGCGCCGCTGCCGATTGGAAAAATTCCGGGTATCGGGACGAAGACCGAGACGACGCTGGTCGAGCGCCATGGGATTAGGTTGATTGGCGACGTGTTGACCCGCAGCGAACGCGAGTTGCAGGCGATTTTCGGGGATGGTTGGACTGGCATGCTCGCCAATGCGCGCGGCGAGGACGAACGCGTGGTCCATACGGAGCACGAGGATGCGAAGAGCTACTCGCAGCAGGAGACCTTTGGCCGCGACATCGGCGACTTCGCCGAGATCGAGCGGATCGTGAAGCGGATGGTGGACGAGCTGCTGCCGAAGATCCGCGAAGATCGGAAACGTGTGCGAACGATGACGGTGAAGGTGCGTTATCCGGATTTCATGCAGGAGAGCCACGGCCGCAGTCTCGCCACCGCGACCGATCTGGAGGCGCCGTTCTATCCGCTCGTCGCGCCGCTCCTGCGCGAGGCGTGGACGAAGCGCCGGCCGCTGCGGCTGGTCAGCGTGCGTTTCTCGACGGTGGAGGAGGCGGCGGTGCAACTGGAGATGTTTGCCGAGACGGATGAGAAACGACGCCGGCTCGCCGGCGTGCTCGACAAACTGAACCAAGGCGGGCGTGCGGCCATCGTGCAACACGGACACCAGCTTGCCAAACGCGTCGAACGTTCCTAATTCCCGCAGTCAAGCCATGCCCATTTACGAGTATTACTGTCCGGACAACCACACGATCTACCAGTTCTTCGCCAAGACCCTGGCCCAAGGGCAGACCACGCCGAAGTGCCCGGCGAACGCGAAGTATCGGATGAAGAAAGTCGTCTCCGCGTTTGCGATCACCAGCGGCGGCGCGAAAGACGATTCGGGGCCGCCGCCGGCCGCGGACGCCGGTGGCAGCGGCGATCCGGCGGAAGACGCGAAGATGGAGGCCGCGATGAGCGCAATGGAAGGTGAGTTTTCGAACATCGACGAAAACGATCCGAAAGCGATGGCGCGGATGATGCGCAAGATGTCCGACCTGACCGGCGAGAAGATCGACGGCGAGATGGAGGAAGTCGTGCGCAAGCTCGAGGAGGGCGCCGATCCTGACTCGCTCGAGGAGCAGCTGGGGGGCGGCGAAGAGCCTGGCGGCGGGGCGGATGATCCGTATGGCGAGGGCATGGGCCCCGGCGCCGATGGCCCGAAGCCGGACCCGAAGGAGCCACGACATCGCTTCCGCATCCGGCGCACCGCGCCGCGTCGCGATCCGCAACTCTACGATTACGAGTGAGCGGACTTCCGCCGTGGAGTGCCGCGGCTCGCCAATTGTTTTGCGCATTGGCGCCAATTGGCGCGCAGTAGCGCGTTCATGCCTTCAGCCGAACTTCCCGCCCGTCTCGCCGCCGCCAAACGAGCCGTCCTCGCGCAAACCGAATTGCTGCACCGCGAGTTCGGCCGCGCGGAGAGCAAATGGAAATTCGATGGCTCGCGCGTCACGGCCGTCGACATCGCGATCTCCGAAAACATCTTTCGCGAACTCGCTGCGCAGTTTCCGGCCGATCAGTTCTTCAGCGAGGAACTGGCCGAGACCGATGCGCCGCTGGCGGTCACGGCGCAGTATTCCTGGGTGCTCGATCCCATCGACGGCACGAATAACTTCGCCCTCGGCATCGTGCATTGCGCGATCGCGCTCGCGCTCTGCGAGCGCGGCGAGCCGATTTACGGCGTGGTCTATGACCTGAGCCGCCGGACCCTGATGTGTGGCGGACCGGGGCTCGGGGCGTTTGACGGGGATCGACCGATGCAGGTGAAGCTCGCACCGCCGTCACGCGAGACGCTGATCGGTTTTCACAGTCCGTTCGACAAGACGCTCGTGCCGATGGCGAATGGGATCATCTCGAATTTCAAGATCCGGAGCCTGGGCACCGCGACGCTGCACCTGGCCTATGTCGCCGCCGGCATCCTCGATGGGTGCGTCGATTACAATGTGAAGATCTGGGATCTCGCCGCGGCGATCCCGCTCGTGCGCGCCGCCGGAGGGGAGGTCCACTTTCTCAACGGCGAGCAGCTCCCGTTGCGCACTTTCGATTTGAGGATGAAGCGCATCGTCTACGTCGCCGGCAGCCCGGCGATGTGCGGGCGATTGCAGGCCCTGCTGAAGGGGTGAAGCCGGAAGCCAGGAAACCAGGAACGAGACAGGGAGGAGTTGATGCAGAAACCAGAAAACCAAAAAACAGTTCCCGGCTTTTTGGCTTCTGAATTCCTCCTTCCGATTCCTGGTTCCCTGGCTTCCGGCTCAATCTTCCGGCTGCGGGCTTACACCTGATAGGTCTGCAGCGGGACCGGAT
>Ga0163144_10031971_pt1 | contig 10014 bp, 5 predicted proteins | sample OliLak19BULKMAT1_FD_123175 | JGI IMG/M metagenome (GOLD analysis project Ga0163144, IMG submission 123175) | Freshwater microbial mat bacterial communities from Lake Vanda, McMurdo Dry Valleys, Antarctica - Oligotrophic Lake LV.19.BULKMAT1 | ecosystem: Environmental > Aquatic > Freshwater > Lake...
AGGACTTTTTGCGATTGTACAAACGGACATCAAAAGGTGCAAAATATACTCGACAAGGCTGTTTGTCAAAAAATATTCCATACGATTTTACAAGTTGAAAAGCAATGCGTTGATGCTTTGAACCCGGTGCTGCCATTTGGCGAATATAGCCTTTGAGTAATTCTATTCTTTCCGAAAATTTCCACGTCAAATAATCGGCATAAGAATATTGTTTTGTAAGGTCGAGGTCTTCCAAAGAAACTATCATAGTTATTGTGTTTTTTGAATAAAGTTAAGAATTTTGATGAAATTGTTGCTGATTTATCCCCTACCCTACCCTACACTCTACCTCTATCGCCTCTAACTCCTTGATTAGACTGTTGGTAGGGTTGATGCGGAACTGATGTGCGGAGGTAGGAACAGCAATGCCCTCACTCCTATCAAACAGCTTTACACGCAAATCGTTATTGCCTTTATTTTTCTCCAAAACAGCCATGAATTTGTCTAAAAAATGCTCACTCTGAAGTAGCTGAACATCTATAGTAACTTCTACACTTACATTTACCGCTTTCAAATCTGCCAAAGGCTTGATTTCCAAAGGGTCAAAATCCCAAGTGCCGGGCTGATTGTAGCGTTCTCGGACTTTTCCTTTCATGACGACAAACGCCCCTATTTGCAGTTGGTCTTTGAGTTTTTCATAAATATTGCTAAAAAAAGTAACTCTGCTTGCTTTTTCATAATCCTCAAGGTTTACAAAGGCGAAAGTTTTGCCGTTTTTGTCTGCCCTCAAGTCCACCTGCGTAATGATACCCCCTACCAAGATTTCCTTGCCTTTGAAAAGCTCAATATTTGTCAAACTCATTACTTTATTTTTATCCATCGCAATCTTGTATTGGTCGAGCGGATGCCCCGAAAGATAGAAGCCAAGTATATCTTTTTCCAATTTAAGTTGCTCTAATTCAGTATATTTTGGGCAATCTGGTAGCTTAGGATTACTGATGCCATTAGTTCCTGCTGCGCCAAAAAGAGAAACGCCCGAATTATTTTTATTTGCTTGTTCGCTTGCTCCGTATTTCAATATTTTCTCGATGCCTGTACTTTGCTCATTTGTCGGCACGTAGGTAAATTGCGCTCTGTGTAGGTCGCCAAAGCTATCAAAACCGCCTGAGGCAGCCAAAGATTCAAAAGTTTTTTTGTTTACAGTCTTCAAATTCAGCCGCTTGGCTATGTCCCAAATATCTTTGAATACACCATTTTTTGTACGTTCCTCCATGATAGCATCCACAGCGGCATCGCCTGTGCCTTTGATAGCACCCATGCCAAATCGAATTTGTCCTTTTTTGTTTACGTCAAAAACCTTTGCACTTTCATTAATATCTGGACCTAACACTTTCAATCCCATTCGTTTACACTCTTCCATAAAAAATGCTATTTTCTCTATCTGCCCAATGGAGTGCGTCATTACAGAAGCCATATATTGAGCGGGATAGTTTGCCTTTAGGTAGCCCGTCTGATAAGCCAAAACGGAGTAAGCGGCAGAGTGTGAACGGTTAAAGCCATATTCTGCAAATTTTTCCATGACCGCAAAAATATCGGCAGATTTTTCTTGAGGAATATTATGCAGTTTTTCCGCTCCAGCAATGAATTTATCCTTTTCTTTTGCCATTTTTTCCTTATCCTTCTTTCCCATTGCCCGCCGTAGCAAATCGGCACCTCCCAAAGAGTAGCCCGCCAACACTTGTGCAGTTTGCATGATTTGCTCTTGATAAACCATGATGCCGAACGTATAACCCAAGATAGATTCTAACAAAGGGTGTGGCAATTCAGTTTTTTCTTTGCCCTGTTTGCGGTCTATGTAGTTAGGAATGAACTGCATAGGACCTGGGCGGTACAAGGCGTTCATCGCAATCAAGTCTTCTATATTCGTAGGTTTCAAATCCCTGAGGTACATACGCATTCCCTCTGACTCAAACTGAAAAGTGCCAACTGTTTCGCCTTTTTGGTAAAGCTCATACGTTTTTTTGTCGTCAAAAGGAATTTTATCTATGTCAATATCAATGTGATGACTTTTTTTGATGAGGGCAACCGCATCTTTGATGACGGTGAGTGTTTTTAGCCCCAAAAAGTCCATTTTCAACATTCCCGCATCCTCTATTACCTTCCCATCAAACTGCGTAACCCACAAATCAAGTGCTTCTCCACCGCTTTCCTCGTCATTTTCATCAGTTTTTTTGTCGCCTCTGTCTTTTGCAAGGCAGACAGGAATATAGTTCGTAATGTCATCAGGGGCAATGATAACGCCCGCCGCATGAATACCCGTATTTCTGACCGAACCCTCGATGACTTGTGCTGCCTGCAAAATCTTTGCTTTGAGGTCAGTTCCTTTTCTAAGTGCTTCCAAATCAGGTACATCTTCAAAGGCTTGGGCAAGGGTTGTTCCTGCTTTTTCAGGAATCATTTTAGCAATTGCATTGGACTCATCTAAAGGCAAATCCATCACGCGGGAAACATCTTTGACAGACATTTTTGCTGCCATTGTACCGTAAGTAATGATTTGGGCTACTTGGTTTTTTCCATATTTATCTACCACATAATCAATTACTTTGCTACGCCCTTGGTCATCAAAGTCAATATCTATATCGGGCATACTCACCCTTTCTGGGTTCAAAAATCGCTCAAAAAGTAGCTTGTATTGGATAGGGTCAATGTTGGTAATGCCTGTGCAGTACGCAACGACAGAACCTGCGGCACTGCCTCGACCCGGTCCGACCGCAACACCAATATTTCTGGCGGCGGCAATAAAGTCCTGCACAATCAAAAAATAGCCTGGGAAACCCATTTTTCTGATGATATCTAACTCATAGTTAATGCGTTGCTCTATATCGGAAGTGATAGTGCCGTAGTGCTTTGCAGCCCCAATGAATGCCAAATGCTTCAAAAAATCGTTTTGGTCTGAAAACTCTGGCGGAAGTGGAAAAGCTGGGAGTAAAATATCACGTTTAAGTTTTATTTTTTCTACTTTATCAAAAATTTCGTTTGTATTATCAATAGCTTGAGGAACGTCTTTGAAGAGTGCGTTCATCTGTGCCTGCGTTTTAAAATAAAACTCACTGTTTGGAAAACCAAATCTAAAACCTTTGCCATCTCCTTTAGGTGTTGCTTTTTTCTCACCTGTATTGATGCAAAGCATGGTGTCGTGTGCGTCCCAATCTTTTTCGTCTATGTAGTGCGAATCATTGGTGGCAATGACTTTTCGGTTATATTTTTTTGCCCATTTGAGCAATAGTTGGTTAATGTCCTCTTGGCTAATGCCTGTTCCATTGATATTTTCGAGCTGGTGTCGCTGTAATTCGATGTAGTAATCATCTCCAAAAACATCTAACCACCACTGCAATTTTTTTTCAGCTTCTTCTTCACCTTTGTTGAGTATCGTTTGCGGAATCTCTGCCCCTATGCAACAAGAAGTAGCGATAAGGTCTTCGTGATATTTGAGAATCAACTCTTTATCTATGCGTGGGTACTTGCTGTAAGTTCCCTCGATAAAGCCCAAAGAGCAAAGTTTGGAAAGATTTTTATAACCGTTTGGGTTTTTAGCCAACAATAATTGATGATGTCGCACATCTTTGTCGCCTTTACTAAAAACCTTGCGATGCCTATCTTCGACAAGGTAAAACTCGCAACCAATAATCGGTTTTAGCCCATATTTATCCGCTTCTGCTACAAACTTAAATGCCCCAAACATATTTCCGTGGTCAGTTAGGGCAATAGCTTTCATGCCATCAGCTTGCGCTTTTTTCATCATTCCCGATATACTTGCCGCACCATCTAAGAGTGAAAATTGGGTATGACAGTGTAAATGAGTAAATTGAAGCATATTTTCTAATTATGAAGTATAATTTTTTCTGTAAATTTACAGAAAAAGAGAGAAAATAGGGCTACATTAGCCTAAGTTATTTCTAAAAAATTTGCCTCATGGAAAAAAACCACACACCCAAGCACCCAAACTTGATTCTTAGCTCAACACTATATCTTGTAGATTTTCATCGAAAGTTACTTTTTTGCCAGAGTGTAGGGCAGCCGTAGTCATCATGGTCGCTATGGAGTGGCAATAACCCGCCCTAACACTCGCATTAGGCTCTTTTCGGCTTCTGACGCACTCCATCCAGTTCCTGACGTGGGCAGAGGTCATCGGGTCGCCGCCTGTATTTGCACTTGTTACTACAGCACCACTATCATCAGTTTTCAATGAGAAATCCTCTAATAGATTGGCTTTCATGCCCATATCGCCTGCAAAGTTGGCTTGCAATCCTCCTTCGGAACTTACCTTATTAGTATCTAAGTTTATCATGCCGCCATTGGAAAAGTACAATTCTTTAGTTCCTCCTGCCTCATTGTGCATTCTGGAAGTATAAAGCACTTGGAAGCCTTTGGAAAGGTCATTTTTGGGTCCGTAATCAAAAACGGCGGTCAGGGTATCAGCATTTATTCGTCCATCTTTCCACATATACACGCCCCCATTTGCCACTACACTTCTTGGGTATTCGTAGCCTGTAAACCAATGTACAGTGTCTATCTGATGGCACATCCACTGCCCAGGTATGCCCGAAGAATATGGATAGAACAGTCTATATTCCAAATACTTACGTGCGTCCCATTCTATTTGTGGGCGGTTCATCAGGTAGCGTTGCCAATCTGTATCTTCTTGGCGAATTTCTTTGACTAATTGCGGTCTTCTCCATCGCCCTGGTTGGTTTACGTTCCAGCTCATTTCCACCATTGTAATATCGCCAAATTTGCCAGACTTTACATAGTCGTATGCTTTGGCGTAGTTGGCTGCGCTACGTCTTTGCGTTCCTATCTGCACAATTTTTTTAGATAGGCGAACGGCTTTGTAGGCTCTGCGGTTGTCCTCCATGCTTTCTGCAAAAGGCTTTTCTACATAGGCATCTTTTCCTGCTTCTACTGCCTCGATAGCGTGCAGGGCGTGCTGAAAATCGCAAGTGCCAACCATAACGGCATCAAACTGCCCTTTTTCATACAGTTCTTCGTTGTTTCTTGCTTTGAAAATGTCTTTTTTACCCGTTTTATCGCTGATAAACGCTGCCCCTTCGTCCCTGCGTCTATTCCAAATATCGGAAAGGGCAACAATCTCAAAGTTCAATTCTTTGTTGTGGTTCAAAAAGGAAGGAATTAACGCCTGCCTCGCTCGGTCTGAAAAACCTACAATTCCCACCCTGATACGGTCGTTTGCGCCTATGATGTTGGCATAGCTTTTTGCACTGAACGACATTGCCAGGCCTGCGGAAAGCACACTGGACTTTTTGATAAAATCTCTTCTCGAATTTTCCATATTTTGATAGTTATTTTACGAATGATTTTTACTTATTGGCAAAGATTACATCTTTTTGAGAAAGATGTAATCTTTGAAAAAAGCAATTAATTTGTTAAGTATCTTTGCCTTTAGGCGAAGACTTGTTTTAAGTATTTATTCGCCTAAAAACGAATATACAATTTTAAAAACTACTTATTAAACATCAAACTTGATACCCTGCGCCAAAGGCAAGCTCGTTCCATAGTTTATTGTATTGGTTTGGCGGCGCATATACACCTTCCAAGCATCAGAGCCAGATTCCCTGCCTCCGCCTGTTTCCTTTTCTCCACCAAAAGCACCACCAATTTCAGCACCCGATGTGCCTATATTTACGTTGGCAATACCGCAATCAGAACCCCAATGTGCCAAGAATTTTTCAGTTTCCAGCATATTAGTAGAGAAGATAGCAGACGACAAGCCTTGCTTTACATCATTCTGAATATCAATTGCTTGCTGTACTTGCCCACTGTATTTGATGAGGTAAAGAATTGGCGCAAAAGTTTCCTCTTGTACCATTTCATAGTGATTTTCAGCCTCTACAATTGCCGGGCTTACATAGCAGCCGTTTGTATATTTTTCTCCAGTCAGTACCTGCCCACCTATGAGCAGTTTTCCACCTTCTTTTTGCACCTTTTGCAGTGCATTGGAAAAATTATTAACAGCATCTTTGTCAATAAGCGGTCCCACTAATACGCCTTCATGCAGAGGATTTCCAATAGGTAATTTCGGGTAAATACTTAATAATCTTTGCTTTACTTCCTCATATCTATTTTCATGAACTATCAGTCGGCGAGTAGTTGTGCATCGCTGTCCGCAAGTACCAACTGCCCCAAAAACTGTAGCACGAATAGCCATTTCTAAGTCTGCATTTTCAGTAATAATAATGGCATTATTTCCACCGAGTTCGAGCAAAGACCTTCCCAATCTTTCGCCTACTGCCTTGCCTACTTGCTTGCCCATGCGAGTGGAGCCTGTTGCAGAAATAAGGGGCATTCTTTTGTCGTTTGCCATGAGTTTACCTATTTCTGAATCGCCGATAATGATGCTAAAAACACCTTCGGGCAAGTCATTTTCTTTGAGAACTTCCCCAACAATGTGCTGACAAGCTACGGCACACAAAGGTGTTTTTTCGGAAGGTTTCCAAACACTAACATCTCCGCAAACTGCCGCAAGCATCGCATTCCAAGCCCAAACCGCTACAGGAAAGTTAAAAGCCGAGATGATTCCCACTGTACCAAGCGGGTGATATTGCTCATACATTCTGTGTTCTGACCTTTCAGAGTGCATAGTCAAGCCGTAAAGCTGGCGAGAAAGCCCAACTGCAAAGTCGCAAATGTCTATCATTTCCTGCACTTCGCCTAAGCCTTCTTGGTAAAGTTTGCCCATTTCGTAGCTCACCAATTTGCCAAGCGGTGCTTTATACTTCCTCAATTTATCACCAATTTGCCTGACTATTTCCCCACGTTTTGGTGCAGGGACTCGCTTCCATATCTCAAAAGCCTGTTTTGCCTTGCCCATCACTTCTTCGTAATCTTGGGGGGTAGCCATGCAGACCGCCCCAATGAAACTGCCGTCCGTAGGCGAATGAATGTCTTTGGTATGCGCCGAAGCCAAATTTCCCCAAGCTAATCCTGTACTATAAGCGGGATTCAATTCATTGATTTTCAGTAAATCAAGAATATCTTTGATTTCTTTTTGCTGTGTTAAGGTTTCCATTGTTTTATAATTTTTTGCAATTTAGCGGTATATTTTTGCTCTAAGGCAAATGTTTTGCTCATTCAGTCTTAATACTTCATTTTTTTCAAATAGTCAAAACTAATCTGAATACTTTCCAAAGGAGGTCGCTTGCAAACATCTTGCTCTACAAAAAAGTGTTTTAATCCCGCTTTCTCGGCGTTTTGGAAAATGCTTTTGAAGTCTATTGTGCCGTTGCCCACTTCTGTAAATTCCTTCTTTTCAGTATTATCCATGTCTTTGACGTGCCAAAGTGGAAAGCGTTTTGGATATTTATCAAAGTAGCTTGTAGGACTTACGCCCGCCTTTGCCACCCAAAACAAATCTATTTCCATAGACATCAAATCCGCAGGAACGTTGTCAAGCAAATAATCAAAGAGCATTTGCCCTTCTACTTTTTCAAACTCAAAATCATGATTGTGATAAGCCAAATGGATTCCACCCTTTTTACAAGTTTCTCCTGCTTTAGTCAGAAGCTCTGCCAATTTTTTAAAATCCTCTAAATTCTTGCGCTCTTCTGGAAAAGTAAAAGCACAAACAATGTACTTTTGCCCAATGGTATTACAAGATTCCACCATCTTTTCTAATCCTTCGCTTAGTCCTTTGGTGAGTGTATGTCCACTTATTGCCTTCAGCCCGTTATTGTCCAATAATTTTTTAAAATCAGCAGGGCTTTTTCCATAAAACATACCTTCCTTATAGCCCGCAAGTTCTACCTCTTTGTAACCAATTTTGGCAACTTTCTGAATAGTAGCTACAGGGTCTTTGCTCATGTCATCTCTTACAGAGTAGAGCTGTACGCCTTGCTTCTTCACACGAGCAGCCTCCGATACATTTGGTAAAAACGCCAATGCTGTAGCACCAAGTGCTGCATTTCTCAAAAAATCTCTTCTATTTGTCATATTTACTTGGTATTAAACAATTGTAAATTAATTTCTACCCAAAAGTAGAAAGATAAATGGAAATACAATTATTTTTGCGAAAGAACTCTGATTTCATTATTCAAAACTCAAAAAATGATAAAAGACCTCACACACACAGCACTGATTACAGATAAAAATATTTTAGACAAATATGAATTAGTAGTTGGCTTAGAAGTTCATGCCCAGCTACTTACAAACAGCAAAGTCTTTTCTTCGGACTCCATTATTTTTGGGCAAGAGCCAAACACCAACATCAGTGTAGTAACTTTGGCGCACCCCGGCACGCTGCCCAAGCTCAATAAAAAAGTAGTAGAGTTAGCCATTAAAATGGGATTGGCTTGTGGCTGTGCCATTTCTCGATACAATATTTTTGACAGGAAAAATTACTTTTATCCCGACCTACCAAAAGGCTACCAAATTACCCAAGACAGAACCCCAATTTGCAAAGGAGGCGAAATAAGTGTGAAAACCAAAGATGGCAAAGTCAGGAGTATTCCGCTAAATCGTATTCATATCGAAGAGGATGCGGGCAAATCCATTCACTTGGACGGCGGTAGCGAAACGCTCATAGACCTAAACAGGGCAGGAACGGCACTAATAGAAATAGTTTCAGAGCCTGACCTGCGCACTTCCGAAGAGGCGGCAGTCTATATGGCAGAGGTTCGCCGCTTGGTGCGTTATTTGGAAATCTGTGATGGCAATATGGAAGAAGGCTCGATGCGCTGCGATGCCAACGTATCGGTGCGGCTCAAAGGAGAAACGCAATTAGGCAAAAAAGTGGAAGTCAAGAACATGAACTCTATCCGCAACGTGCAGCGAGCTATAGACCATGAATTTGTCCGCCAAATAACTTTGATAGAAAATGGAAAAATAATCATTTCTGAAACAAGAACTTTTGATGCCGATGCAGGGCTTACCTACAGCATGAGAGCAAAAGAGGAAATGAACGATTACCGCTATTTTCCTGAACCCGACCTTGCTCCTTTTATTGTTTCTGAAGAGTTTTTGGAAAGTATTAAAGCACAAATGCCGATACTTCCCGCCCAGCTTTTTGATAAATTTACCAAGCAATATGACTTGTCTGACTATGATGCAGGAGTTTTGACTGATGAGAAAAATATTGCCTTGTATTTTGAGCAAGTTTGTAGCAAAACGACCAACTACAAAGCCGCTTCTAATTGGCTGATGGGTGCTGTCAAATATCACCTCAATAAATTGGCGATAGACATTGCAGATTTTCCTTTGAAACCAGAAAAAATAGTAGAACTCATAGATTTGGTAGATGCCAACAAAGTAAGTTTTTCGATAGCTTCGGGCAAACTTTTTAATGAAATGGTGGAAAATCCTACCCTCACAGCCCTGCAAACGGCTGAGAAGTTAAACCTTTTGCAAGAAAGCGATGATGCTATTCTACCAATTATAGAGGCGGTTTTGGCAAAAAATCCCGACAAAGTAGCTGCCTATCAGAAAGGAAATAAGAACTTGTTAGGTATGTTTATGGGAGAAGTGATGCAAATGAGCAAGGGGAAATTAGACCCAAAGAAAACCAATGAGTTGATTAGAAAAGCCTTAGAAAAGAAATAAAAAAACCTAACAGATTTTTTAGGGCAACAAAATTTTAAATTTTGTTGCCTTTTTACTTTATTGCTTTCATTGCTTAAAAAAAGTGCAGCATTAGTATTAATATTTCGGGTACTGCCAGCCGTTGCGGTACTGCCGCACCAAAAATTTATTTGCCTCATCATCATTCAAAATAAAGTCCTTTTCGTAGTCCCAAGCGATACTCCTGCCTACTTTGGCAGAAATGTTGGCAAGTAAGCCCATGTTTGTTGCTTGCCGTCCCTTTGCTATGTCGGCAAAAGGCAATTTGCCAGATTTGATAGACGCAAGGAAATCCTGCCACACAAGGTCAATGTTTTGGTCATCTGGGGCATTTAGCTCAGAGGCTTGGTGCAATATTTCTTTGTTGCTATTCATGGGGAGATACGTCCAGCCTTTCTGCCAGCC
>Ga0163144_10031972_pt1 | contig 10014 bp, 5 predicted proteins | sample OliLak19BULKMAT1_FD_123175 | JGI IMG/M metagenome (GOLD analysis project Ga0163144, IMG submission 123175) | Freshwater microbial mat bacterial communities from Lake Vanda, McMurdo Dry Valleys, Antarctica - Oligotrophic Lake LV.19.BULKMAT1 | ecosystem: Environmental > Aquatic > Freshwater > Lake...
CGGGTCTGTCCAAGGCGTCGTCAGCGCGACGGCGGCCACGTACGACCCGTCGAACTACACGCTGACGCTTACGTTCCCGACGCTCGACGCCAAACAGACGTTCGTGTTGACCCTCGCAAACGGCGCGTTCGTTGATCGGGGTCAGATCGTGCTCGACGGCAACAGCAACGGGACCGCCGGTGACGACTTCACCCTGAACTTCGCCGTCCGCGCCCCGGCGGTCGCGTTCCCGACCCCGCTCACCGCCATCAACCCGCTCGGCGGGCTGGTCTACACCGGCCAAGCCTCGGGCAACCTCTCCTTCACCCTCGACAGCGACGACTACGACCTGGCGCTCGACGCAGGTCAGACCGTCACGCTCGTCATGAACCCGGCTGCGGGCATGACGGGTAAGGTCAGCCTGGTCGACTACACCGGTGCCGTCGTCGCCTCGGCGACGGGCTTGGGTAACGGCAAAACGGTCGTCCTGCAGACCGCCGCGACGTCGCAAGGCGTCTACACGCTCCGGTTCGCCAGCACGAGCGGGACCGGCTCGTACGCCGGCAAGCTCTATCTCAACTCCGCCGTCGAATCCGAACACCAGACCGGGGTCGACAACAGCGACTTTGCATCAGCGCAAGATCTCGACGCAGCCTTCGGTACGCTCGTCGGTGGTAACGGGTCGCGTGCGGTCGTACTCGGGTCCATCGACCCGACGACGACCAGCGGCACTTACTCCAGCTCGCAACAGCAATACAGCAGTGGGAGCAACGGCTACAACAACTACTTCAGCTTCTCCGACACCACCGGCCGCGTCCCCACCGGGCCGGCGACCGTCACCGTCACCGCCGACGGTAACGGCTACAACTACGGTGCTTACCTGTACTTCTACGACGAAAACGGCACGGACATCGGTAACTTCTACCCCGGCTACTACAACACCGGCAGCACCTCATTCAGCATCCCACAGTCCACGCTCACGACCTCCGTCGCCGACGGAAGTACGTCGGTCCGGATGTGGCACAATCAGTACTATCCGTACGGGAACTACACCGTCTCGCTCAGCTACCCGTTCACTCAGGCCGCTGCGGGCAATGACGACCTTTACAAGGTCACGTTGGCCGAGAACGAAGTCGCGAGCGTGTCCATCACTGGTCTGTCGGGCACCAGCCCGTCGATCGAGCTGTACGACGCCAACTTCGACCTCGTCACGCTCGGCGAATTCAAGGGCACCAACGTCAACGAAGCCGTTGCCGACTTCGTCGCCCCGGCGTCGGGTGTGTACTACATCAAGGTCAAATCGGCGGGTGACACGGCCACGCACGACTACTCCGTCGTCGTGACCAAGGGCGCGTCGTTCGACGTCGGAGCCAACGACACCACCGAAACCGCGCAAAATATCACGCTGACCAAGACCGCGCTCGGTCACCTCAGCCCGGACGACTCGTCCGACTATTACACCTTCGACGTCGGTGACACGCTCCTCGGCGGGGGCGCGACCGACCCGCTCCGTCTCAACCTCCAGACCCTCACGCCCGGCGGTGGCGCGGGCCAGTTCGTGAACACGCTCGACGCCAAGATCGAGCTGTATGACCCGACCGGCGCACTGGTCAGCAGCAACGACAACGGCTCCAACGATCGTCGCAACGCCAAGCTCGGCTTTAACGTCACCACGCCCGGCATCTACACGGTGCGCGTCAGCAACGTAAACGGTTCGAGCGGCGAGTACGTCCTGAACGCCTCCGTCGTCCCGCTTACCGCGGGCGTCACGATCACACCGACGGACGGCCTGATTACCACCGAAGCGGCCGGCACGGACAGCTTCACCGTCGTCCTTAACACCGAGCCGACCGACAACGTCACCGTCACGCTTTCGTCGAGCAACCTCCTTGAAGGCACGATCGACGTGACCGAGATTGTCTTCACCCCGCAGGACTGGAACGTCGCCCGTACGGTCACCGTGACCGGCGTGAACGACGACAGCGTCGACCGCGACCAGTCGTTCACGATCACCTCCGTCGTCACGAGCACGGACGCGACCTACAACGGTCTGGCCGTCGAATCGGTCGGCGTGGTCAACCAAGACGACGACGCCGCCGGTGTCACCGTGACACCGGTCGGCGGACTGGAAGTGAACGAAACTGAAACGACCGCGACCTTCAACGTCGTGTTGGCGTCCAAGCCCACCGCCGACGTCGTCGTGAACGTGCTCAGTGGCAATACTGCCGAAGTGACGACCGACGTCACTTCATTGATCTTCACGCCCGAAAACTGGAACGTCGTACAGATCGTCACCGTAAAGGGCGTGAACGACGACTCGGTCGATGGTGCGCAGGCCGTCACGATCAGCACGACCGTGACCACCACCGACACCGACTACGCCCCCCTCGACCCCGCCGACGTCACCGTCACGAACTACGACGACGACGTCGCGGGGATCACCACCGGCGACACGACCGGTATGGTGACGACCGAGGCCGGTGGCACCGCGTCGTTCTGGCTTAAACTCACCAGCCGGCCGACCGAAAACGTTGTTATTGACCTCTGGACCGGCACTGATTCCGAAGGCACGCCGTCGGTGTCTCAGATCGTCTTCACGCCGCAAGACTGGAACACCGCCCACACGGTTACCGTGACCGGCGTGAACGAATACGTCGACGACGCTGATCAGACCTACAGCATCCAGTTCTCCGCCGTCGCCAGCGGTGACGTGAATTACAACGGCCTGACCATGTCAGCGGTCTCGTTGACCAACACCGACGACGACACCGCCGGTGTCAACGTCTCACCGAACCCGATCGACACCACCGAAGCCGGCGCGTCCGCCAGCTTCGACGTCGTGCTGACCAGCAAGCCGTCTTCTAATGTCGTCATCAACTTGTCGGGCAACGGCCAGGAAGGCACGCTCGGCGCGTCGGTCCTCACCTTCACCCCCGACGACTGGAACACCGCCCAGACCATCACGGTCACCGGCGTGGACGACGCCGTCGACGACGACAACGTCACTTACAACGTGACGTCGGTCGTGACCAGCGACGACACCCTCTACCAGTCGGCGACCGTCGCCGCCGTTCAGGTGACCAATGTCGACAACGATACCGCCGGTGTCACCGTCGTCACGAGCGGACCGCTCGTCACCAGCGAACAAGGCGCGAGCACCAGCTTCGGCGTCAAGCTGACCAGTCAGCCGTTAACGAGCGTCACGATTGCCCTCGTCGGTGACGCTACCGAAGGCACGCTGAACAAGTCGTCACTGACCTTCACGCCCGAGAACTGGAACGTCGCGCAGGACGTCACCGTCACCGGAGTCGACGACCCGATCGGCGACGGCGACTTGACCTACAACATCACGCAGACCCTGACCAGCAACGACGCCAAGTACAACGGCCTCTCGGCGGCGCATGTGGTTGTCATGAACACCGGCGACGAGGCGCTGGACATCACCGGGCCGAAGATCAGCCGGCTGTACGTCAACTCCAGCTCGTGGACCACGGCGTTCCGCAATAAGCTGAACGCAACGACTCTGGGCTACGCGGTGCCGGTCGGCGCGGGCAACGACCAGCTCAGATCGCTGCCGTGGTCGAACATCAACCGCATCAGCGTGGTGTTCGATGAAGCCGTGGTCGTCACCCAGGCCGACCTCGCGTTGACGGGTCGTAACGTAGCCAACTACGGCATTAACGGGTTCAGCTACAACGCCACCACGAAAACCGCGACGTGGAACCTCGCGACCGCGATCAGCAACGACAAGGTGTACGTAGGCGTCGGAGATAGCGTGAAGGACATTACCGGCAACGCGCTCGACGGCGAATGGGCCAACCCCACCGCCCGAAACGCGACCGCGTCCGACACCTTCCCCAGCGGTAACGGTACCAACGGCGGAGACTTCCTCTTCCGCTTCAACGTCCTGCCTGCCGACTTCGACGGGAACGGATCGGTGATCGTCACCGACACCAACAACATCCGCACCCGCCTCGGCTTTGCGACCAGCAACGCGTCGTACTCGGTCTTTGCCGACCTGAACGGTAGCGGCCTGATCGACAACACCGACGTCGCGGTGGGTAACGTGTTCTTCGGCCGATTGCTACCGGCACTGGAACCCGCTCTACCGCTTGTCTAACGTCGTCCGAAGGTTTCAAAACCGTTTGAAAAAGACCCACGGCAGTCATGCCGTGGGCCTTTTTCATTGCTTTAGATCCGATTGCACCACGTCGCGTCGTGTGGACTTTCGTAGCACTCGCGCCCCGCTCGTGTTCCGACTCGAAAACAGGAACACGGGCGGGGCGCCGGTGCGACGAAGACGCGCAACACACTTTAAGACTCGCGAGAATTCGCTCGCCCGTCACCCAGCCTCTATGCGGGCGGTTTATTAGCCCTTTTGTGGAAGGTCTCACTGGCCACTGAGGACGGGCAACGGACTTACTTCACCCCTTCAATTTTCCCGCTTCAACATCATTGCGACCATTCGCCACAGGTTGAAATGTTAGGATAAGATTGACTTCCCGTCGCTGGTCGGTGAAATTTTATGATCGAGGGACGACGAGCGAAAGAGGTCTTGATGAGCACGACGTACAAAGGCTGGCCGGACTGTGCGGAACAATGCTTCGGGCAGCAGGCGCGCTACAAGGCGATTCTGTTGTTCGGCGCGCCGGGTAGCGGTAAGGGGACGCAGGGGAAAATCATCGGCTCTATTCCCGGTTTCTACCACAGCAGCACGGGGGACATTTTCCGAAGTCTGGATTTGCAGTCGGAGGTCGGGCGGTTGTTTTGGGAGTACGCGGGCAAGGGCCAACTCGTGCCCGACGAAATCACGATCCGGGTTTGGAAGCAGTTCATCAAGGGGATGGAATTCATCAACAGTTTCCATCCGGAGAATCAGATTCTGGTGCTCGACGGTCTCCCGCGCAACGTGAACCAGGCGAAGTTGCTGGAAGACACGATTGACGTGTTAAAGGTGATTCATCTTCAGGCGGATATGACGAAAATGGTCGAGCGGTTGCGTCGACGGGCGCTGAAGGAGAATCGGTTTGATGACGCGAACGACGCCGTCATTCAACGCCGATTGGTGGAGTACGAACAGAAGACCCGCCCGCTGCTTGAGTTCTACCCGAACGAAAAGATTGTCCGCGTGGACGCGATGCGCAGTCAGATCAGCGTGCTGAGTGAATTGATCGGAATGCTCGTCCCTCTGAAGGAAGTGATGGACCGCGCCAAGGAGGAAAAGCCCGTGGCCACTGTCATCACGCACGCGCCGGCAACTGTCGTGAGCGTCTGAAGCATTTCTTGATCAACCAACTTGTTGAGAAAGAAGCCCACGGATTACAGTCCGCGGGCTTTTGGTTTGATCCGACCTCTACGCGACGGCGCGTTAGGCGCGGCTCAGGTATTCGCCCGTTTCCGTGTTAATGCGGATGGTTTCACCGGTGACAATGAAGCCGGGGACGCGCGTTTTCAGGCCGGTTTCCATGACGGCCTCTTTGAGCTGGTTGGTGGCCGTCGCGCCCTTGATGATGGGCATGGTATCGGTGATCTGTAGCTCGACGGTCTTAGGCAATTCGTAGCTGACGACTTTGCCATCGTGATACATCGCCTGAAGCTGCGTGTTGGGCTTGAGATAGAGGATGTCGTCGCCGAAAACTTCCTTGGCGATCGCGTTTTGCTCGTAGTTTTCAAGGTCCATGAGCCAGTGCCCGTCGTTGTCGCTGTAGAGATATTCGACCTGTCTGCGGTCCAGGGTGGTGATTTCGATGTCGTCGGTCGCGCCGACCCGCTTGTCCATGATCGTGCCCTTGCCCACGTCGCGTAGCTTAAACTGAACCTTGGCCCGCAGGTTGCCGGGGGTGTTGTGGTCGGCGTTCGTGACGACGAACAGTTTCCCGTCAATGATGACCGCTTCACCGCGTCGGACTTCGCTCGCTCGCATGGTGGTTCCTTCGTTTTGGCAAAACGTCCTCGTCAAGCGAGGGCGACGCTCGTCGCGTGGGTGAGGTCGTCGTCGCGCGAGCGAAGAGGGGAACTGTAACGACACGCTCGCGGGTGGTCAATCGCGCTCGGATTCAGAACGATCGCGGGGCAGGGCAATCAAATGTTCGCGGTTGGACCCCCTCTCCCGCGTACTCGCGGGGGAGGGACGGGGTGGGGGGCTTAGGTTTTCACTGCAAAGCCCCGACCCCAACCCTCCCCCGGCGTACCGGGAGAGGGGGCCGGACGAACATGCAATTGCCCTGGATCGCGGGGTCTGCCAACACTTCCTACGAGGAGCGACTTTGAAATCGCGCGACCCCCAATCGCGCTCGAGTACGGAGCATTTACCCGCTCCCATGGTTAAAGCCCGCGCCGGAAGTATCGGTAGACCTACGATGCGGTCATGACCCGTTTTATGGCTCCGAGCATGGCACCTGAGGACACGGAGTTCACGGACACGCGCGCATACCCCACGTTCATTTGCACCCACTGGTCGTGCGAAACGCCGTCCGTCTCGGTTACACGTAGTCCGAAAAAGTCCCACCCGCGAAGCGGCTCGCCGCACGTCGTGGTCGAGGTGTACGTGAACCCGCCGGCGTTGTCGGTAGTCCCCGTACCGTGCCGAGCCTGCTGCCCCGTCGAAAGCGTGCCCGCCAACCCGTCCGTCCGCCACGCAGTCTCCGCGGGCATGTACGTGGTCGACGCAACCGCGTCGGCACCGAAGTGCAGTCCGACCCGCTGCAACGGATACGCATTGCGGCTGAGCGGCGTCTTCCACCGCAGAGTGATCAGGTCGCTCGCGACCTCAACCCTCATCAACCGTTTAGACAAGAATGAAGCGCGTCCTAGCATCGGGGCTCCTATTACTCTCTGCGCGCTGTCCTTCACTGCGGAGGACCGGGGTCGTTGTGGGGAGATATGTACTTATCCCCTTTTCCGCTCCCGCGTCATCAAGCATCAAATTGCACAACCCGGCCACCGCACGCAGGTGGTCTACATCGCCACCACGTTGACGGAGGAAATGGGTCGGAATGACGAACAGATCATCGACGCGGAAGGGATAGCCCTCCGCACCTGGACGCCCGGCGGTGGGAAATTTAAACGTGCTTCGGATACCTGAAGACGACGATGAAGAGCGGTAGGGCTAGCCCTCCGCAATGAATGTCTTGAAGTGTCAGACGGTCGACGGCGTGATGAAGGAACTGTGCGTCTACTTGATCGTGTACAATCTGGTGCGCCTGCAGATGCTGCGATACGCGCACGAGCACGGCATGGACGTGCGACGGGTCAGCTTCATCGACGTCTTACGCCCGCTCGCCGCGCGCGGCCTGGGGCTGCCGGGGGTGGAAAGACTGATCCTCAACCCGCCCCGGCCGCTGGCAACCGCGCGTCGTGCGAAGCAGACGGAAGCAATATGACCTTCTCACCTGCCCGCGAAATGAGTGGAAAGACCGCAGAAAGGCGTGGAAATGTGCGTAAACGAATGGCATTCGGTCAGGAACCGTTTCGAGCTACTCTGAGTCGTCAGTCGGGAATCTCCCCCGACTCACCGTCCGTTCGGGTGAGACCACAACCGATTCACGTTGGAAGAAGCGAAGAAAAGCGGCTGTGTTGAAAGCCAAGAGTTTTGACGGGGGGCTTCGTCTCGCCTGGGTCGGCTCTGCCAGACCTGAATTACGAGTTTTTCGACCGCCCACCGCTGCGGTGTTCTGGACCCCGCGATACGCGCCGACGGTCGCGTGTTTTGACGCGCCGTCGGTCGTATGTTTTGACGCGCCGTCGGCGGGCGTTTACGCTCGCCAGCCATCAATCTGAAATCCTCTCATTTCCTGCTGCTCGTCGCATACGTCCTTGGCATTTTTTCGTTTTACCTTGGCCCGGCGCGGTCGTTAACGCACCACGAGTTGTACGTCGCCGAGGGCGCGCGGGAGATGATCCACCTGAACGACTGGCTCGTCCCACGAATTTTAAACGAGCCGTGGCTGGAGAAACCCCCGCTCCCGCAATGGGCGGTCGCGCTGAGCTTTCTGATCTCCGGCGGGTATTCGGACACGGCAGCGCGCGTGCCATCGGTGCTGTTCGGGCTGGTGGGCGTCGTGCTTATCGCGCGACTGGCCGCCCGGTGGTACGGATCGACTATTGGGTTGCTGGTGGGGTGCGTGCAGGCGTCGACCGTTTACACACTCGCCTACGCGCGACTGGCGGAAGCGGACATTTTTCTGTGGGCGATCGTGATTGGATGTATTTACGTGTTTGCAATGGAACAGGTCGGCCCCGCGCCAGGCAAGCCGTCCGACCGCCGGCGTATGGCGTTCTGGGTGCTGGTCGGTTTGACGCAACTGGCCAAGGGTCCGATGTTCGGCGCGGTGATGGCGCTCGTGCCGTGCGTTCTGTTCACGCTGCTTACGAGGGATTGGTCAAGATTAAAGTGGTTTTTCTATTGGCCGGGCTGGGTGGTGGCGCTGGTGCTGTCACTGGCGTGGCCGGTCGCGATCTTCATTCATTATCCCGAAGCCGCGGCGCTGTGGGGGCAGCACACGTTCAGCCGGGTCGGCGGGAGCGACGTGATCAACCCGGAGCCGTGGTGGTTGTATTTCACCACGCTCCCGTGGCAGGTTTTGCCGTGGACGATCGTCGTCTTCGGCGCGCTCGGAGCGAGCCTGCGTGTCGCGCGGTCTGATCGAACCTCGCCGGACCGGTTCCTGTGGGTGTGGCTGGTGTCGTTGTTCGTGGTGCTGTCCGTGCCGAGCGCCAAGCATCATCATTACCTGATTTACGCGCTCCCGCCGATCTCGTTCTGGGCGGCGCTGACGCTTCGACCGACCGGCGAGGCGATCGCAAGACGCTTCGCAAAACCAGGCGCGTTTAGCGTCGTTGCCATCGTGAGCGGCGTGCTGGTGGTCGTCGCGGTGATCGTGGTCCGCTGGCGCCTTCCGAAGGTCGCGACCGACGTCACGTTCATCGTCCCGACGGTGTGGCTGGTGACCACGGCCGTCGTCTACTTTTGCATGAAACAGGCCTGGACGCGCGCGTGCACGACGACGTTCGTCGGGCTGGCGATAGTGTTCGGGATGGTCCACTTTATCTCGTTCCCGCGCACCGACGTACGCATGGCCGACGCACGAATGTTGCAGCGCCTGCGCGACCGTTTACAACCGACCGATGTCATCGTCAGCGTCGGCGGAGACGTGAAACGGCAGTGGTTCTATCTGCGACGAGACGTCCCGACCCTGTCGATCGAATCCTTGAACACGCCCGGCTCCCTCACGCCGGGGACGTTCGTGCTGAGCGACGAAAAGACCCCGTTCGTCGCGCCCCCGTCGGTCAAGTTCGACCGCATCGACCGCGGCGCGACGGTTGTGGTGGACCGGGTGATAAATGTTGACGCATCTACGATGGTCAGTGAAAAACCCTAGTCCGGCGGACGAGATGCTGGCGAGCCTGTCAGGTGTCATCACCCCGTGTGGCCGACGCAAGCAGGAAGTCACACGGATCATCGTTTAAATCCGTGCGCGGTTTACAACACAAGCTTATGTGGCACGGCGTGTTCAATTGCTGACTACGCGCGCGTATTTTAACTCTGTTCCGTACCGTTAATGCAAAATTGGAACGTCCCCTAGTCGATGCCGACACTACAAAACTTTTGACTTTCGACCAAGCCACGCACCCGTGTCCGCCGCTGAGGATGTGTGCACTATCGTTAGAGTCGACGGAAACATCGGACCCGTCTCGGTCGTCTCATGACGTTTCATGGCGTGTTCGAGAATCACGCGATCCCGTCCAGATCATGCCGTGCGACGCAAGGCTCCTGCGGCGTGGGGTCGTTGTAAGAGCGAACGCACACGATCAAACTCGTCGGCGCATGCGATGAAGGTGTCGACCACGGTCGGGTCGAACGCCGTCCCGCGATCGGTAGTGATCAGTTGCACTGCCGTGGCGTGTGACATCGCGGACTTGTAGACCCGCTCGCTGGTCAGCGCGTCGTACACGTCAACCAGCGAGACGATTCGGGCGGGCAGGCTGATCTGTTCGCGTTCGAGTCCCAGCGGGTACCCTCGGCCGTCCCAGCGC
>Ga0163144_10031974_pt1 | contig 10014 bp, 8 predicted proteins | sample OliLak19BULKMAT1_FD_123175 | JGI IMG/M metagenome (GOLD analysis project Ga0163144, IMG submission 123175) | Freshwater microbial mat bacterial communities from Lake Vanda, McMurdo Dry Valleys, Antarctica - Oligotrophic Lake LV.19.BULKMAT1 | ecosystem: Environmental > Aquatic > Freshwater > Lake...
CAGGAACTGCTGAAGGTCAACCCCCGACAAGGCGATGGCAATACAGGCCCCGTTCAGCAGCACTCCGACGGCCATGATCGGCAAGGCACCAAAACGGCGGATCAGGTGCCCGGTAAAGAATCCTGGCGCGAACATGCCAATCACATGCCACTGCAGGACCAGTGCCGCGTCCGAGAACGGAAGTTGGCAAATTTGCATCGCCAAGGGTGTAGCGGCCATCAGCAGGTTCATGACGCCATACCCCAGTGCTGCCCCCAGGGTGGACACAATAAAGATCGGCTGGCGCATGATTTCTGCCAGCGGCCGCCCGCTGGATGCACCGGCAACCAGCGGCGGCACCGGCGGGAACTTCATCATGGCCACCAGCACCATGGCCAGCACGGCCACCACGGCGAGGGCGAGGTACGCGCCGGCAAACGGAGTCGACAGCACGTCTTTCGTGCGTGTCGCAATGTTTGGCCCGATCACGGCACCAATCAGGCCACCGGCCAGCACCAGTGAGACCGCCTTCTCGCGAAAAGCCGGCGCCGCCAGCTCTGCGGCGGCGAAGCGGTACAGCTGGCCGTTCGCACTGTAGTAACCTGCCACGACCGTGCCGACGACCAGCAGCCAGAAGTTCTTGTCGAACACCGCGTAGGCGCACAGCAGCGCTGATAGCAAGGCCACCAGCAAACCAGCCTGGAAGGAGGCCTTGCGGCCCCAGGCGCTTTGTGTTTTTGCCACCAGCGCCGTGCTCAATGCGCCGCCCACGACATATCCCATAACGGGCAGCGTGGCCATCCAGCCCAGGGGCGCCAGACGCAGTCCGATCAGACCGTTAATCGCGATGAAAATGATGTTGTTGGTGAGGAACAGACCTTGGCAGACCGCCAGCAGATACAGGTTACGGTTCATCCAAGCAGTGTAAGCCCGGCCAGTGCAGCGGTCTCCGAGCGCAACACCCTGGTGCCGAGCGACACCGGAACAAACCCCAGACTGATCGCCATTGCCTCTTCAGGCGGGCTCAAGCCGCCTTCAGGCCCGGACAACAGTGTGACTGCGCGCGGCTTGAAATCGGACCCCGCGATCAGCTGGCGCAACGGCATGGACCCGTTTTGCAGTGACTGTACGAAGCGTGCATCACCGGCCACGCCAGGCGGCAACGCAGTGGCCCATTGCGCGAAGCCAGACGCGGCCCGTACCACGGGTACCTGGTTGCGTCCACACTGTTCGCACGCTGCAATCGCAATGCCACTCCAGTGTTCGGTGCGCCGGCGTGCGCGCTCGTGACTCAGCCGTACCACGCTGCGTTCAGTCATCAATGGCTGAATCGACGCGACGCCGAGTTCGGTGGCTTTCTCCACCAGCCAGTCCATGCGCTCGTTGGCCGGCATGCCAATTGCAAGGTGAATGGCGCGTTCGGTCTCACGTTCGGTCGGGCGATACCCGATGACCGATACCTGCACATCCTGGCGGCCCATGCTGAGGATCCTGGCGCCGTATTCACCACAACCAGCGTCGGCAGCGCCGCCTGCGGAGCCATTGAACAGGCAAATCGTGTCGCCCGGCTGCAGGCGCAAAACCTGTACGTGGCGCGCCACAGCCGGGGCCAGCGACACGGTCTGGCCAACCGCCAGCGCGCTCGCACAGTGAAAACGCGGAGCCGAAGGCATCGAAAACTACACCCGGCCAAACGCAAAGCCGCTTGCGTCGGGCGTACCCTCAACGCCGTCTAGCAGGCGCAGCAAGGGCCGCAGTTCGCGGTAGCGTCCGGCAGTTGCGCGTAGGTAGGCAATGAAACGCGGTGTGTCTGCCAGGTACTGGGGTTTCCCGTCGCGCAGTGTCAGGCGTGCGAATATACCGGCCACCTTGAGGTGGCGTTGCAAGCCCATCCACTCGACGCCGCGGTAGAAGGCACCAAAGTCGTTTCCGACCGGCAGACCAGCACGGCGTGCCTGTTCCCAGTAGCGAATGGTGACGTCGAGCACAAAGTCTTCTTCCCAACTCACGAATGCGTCCCGCATCAGGCTGGCGATGTCGTAGGTGATGGGGCCGTAAACGGCGTCCTGAAAGTCCAGCACACCCAGGCGCGGGTCCAACTGGCCGTTGGCGTCGACGCCGTTGGGCATCATCAGGTTGCGCGGCATGAAGTCGCGGTGCACATAGACGCTGGGCCAGCCGAGGTTTTCAGCGACGATGGTCGCAAACGACTGTTCCAGCGTCCCGAGCATGGCAGCGTCTGGCTCGGCGCCGCGGTGTCGGCCAAGATACCAGTCTGGAAACAGTTGCAGTTCGCGCCGCAGCAGGACTTCATCGTAGGGCGGCAGGACACCGGGGCGGGACGCCAATTGCCAATGGATCAAGGCGTCGATGGCCTTCAGGTACAGGCCCAGATTCGCCGCAGACTTGTCATGGTCCATGCCCTGCAGCATGGTTTGCGGCCCAAGGTCGCTGAGCAGCACAAAGCCCTGCGCCCGATCCCATTCCAGCAGTTGCGGCACACGCAGACCGGCCTGCGCCATCAGCTTTGCGACTTGCTCGAACGGTCGGCAATCCTCCTTGTCTGGCGGGGCGTCCATGATGATGAGCGTGCCCTGCGCGCCTTGCACCCGCAAATAGCGGCGAAAGCTGGCGTCCGCTGAGGCAGCGCGCACGGTCGTGCCTGCCAACCCGTAGCGTGGCGTAAGTTCGCCGAGCCAGCGTGCGAAGGCCGTCGCGCGGGCCGGGTCGGCCCAGTGCACCGCTTCCGGGGCATTGTCTGCGCTGGTCGGTGCTGCGGATGCCGGGGTCTGGACAGGGTGGCTCATGGATAATCGATTCTACAAACCCGGCTAATGCGTGAGTAGGCGCCGCCATCCTTTCCCGAGACCCGTTTGACGCTGATGCGCTTACCGATGCACGACTCCAGAGCCCCGGCGGCGCCATCCGGACGGTTTGTGTCGCGTGCGCTGTGGACCTGTGTGCCGGCCGGCATGCTCGCAATGGGTGGCCCGGTGAGCGCGCAGCCTGCTTCGGACCCGGTGCTGCCAGCGCTCAAGAGCAGCCGTCAACTGCGCGACCAGATTCCTGCGCAACAACGCAGTACCTTGCCGACTTTCATGTCCGGTGAAAGTATTTCGTCGCGTGCCGATCTCGACTCGGTGATCGAGGGGCGCGCCGAATTGCGCCGTGGCGACATGGTGATCCGGGCCGATCGGCTGGATTACTACCAGCCCGATGACCTGGCGAAGGCCCGCGGCAACGTGATGGTGAACCGTGCCGGTGACGTGTACGAAGGTACCGAACTAGAGCTCAAGGTGGAGTCGTTCGAAGGCTTCTTCCTGAACCCCCGCTACCGCTTTTTGAAGAACGCGGGGCATGGCGAAGCGCAGCGGGTGGACTTTATCGACGAGCACCGCGCGGTGATCCGAAACGCCAGCTTCACGACCTGTCGGCGCTTGCCCGGGCCATCCTGGATGCCGGACTGGATAGTGCGCGCCGCCAGTATCAGTATCGACAATGAGGAGGAGGTTGGCAAGGCGCAATCCGCTGTGCTGACATTCAAGGGCCTGCCCCTGTTGCCGATCCCGGCCTTCAGTTTTCCGCTGAGCGACAGGCGCAAGTCGGGTTTCCTGCCTCCCACCTTCGGCGTGGACAATATCAACGGGCTTGAGTTGGCCGTGCCGTATTACTGGAACATCGCGCCGAATCGGGACGCCACCGTTTTCCCGGCTTTGCTGAGCAAACGCGGCGTGGATCTGGCAGGCGAGTTTCGCTACCTCGAGCCAACTTACGCAGGGCAGTTGAGGGCCAACTTCATGCCGTCGGACCGCTTGCGCGACAGCAACCGCTGGGGCCTGGCGTATTCGCACGCAGGGTCACTGGACACCGGGCTCCCGGCCGTCGGCAAGCTGGCCGTGGGCCTGTCGCTGAACCGGGTGAGCGACGACAACTACTGGCGCGACTTTAGCCGCGTCAACCCGTGGCTGACGCAGCGCCTGTTGGCCAACGACCTGTCGCTGTCCGGGTCGAGCGGCTACCTGTCGGGCAGCGTGCGGATGTTGAAGTGGCAGACGCTGCAGGATACGGCTGCGCCGATTGTCCCGCCGTACGACCGCATGCCGCAGCTCACGGCGCGTTACGCCCGCTCCAACCTGGCTGGCTTTGACTTCTCGGTCGACGCCGACAGCACACAGTTCAAGTCGGATCGCACGCTTACTTTGCAACCCAATGGACGGCGGGTTTACGCGGCGCTGCAGCTCAGCCATCCGTGGGTGTCCCCGGCCGGCTTCATTGTTCCCAAATTGCAGTTGCACGCCAGCAACTACCAGTTCAACACTGCCCTGGCCAACGGCGCCACGTCTGCAACCCGTTTTCTTCCAACCTTGAGCGTCGACAGCGGTCTCGTATTCGAGCGTGACGCCAACTACTTTGGCCGCGCATTTCGCCAGACCCTGGAGCCGCGGGCGTTTTACGTATTAACCCCCTTTCGCGACCAAAGTCAGCTCCCCAATTACGACTCGGGCTCGAATGACTTCAACTTTGCGACGATCTATTCCGACAACGCGTTTGTTGGCAATGACCGCATCTCGGACAGCAACCTGCTGACGGTTGGCCTTTCCACGCGCCTGCTGGACCCGGCTACCGGCGGTGAAGCCGCGCGTTTTGGGATTGCCCAACGCATTCGCTTCAAGGACCAGCGTGTCAGCTTGCCGGGAGGTGCCGCCGTGTCCAAGGGTTTGAGCGATGTGTTGGTGGGTGCGACGGTCAATCTGGATCCGCGCTGGTCGGTCGACACGACCGTGCAGTTCGACCCTGGCGTGGGACGCTCGATCCGATCCACAATTGGTGGCCGTTACAGCCCGGGCAATTACCGCGTCGTCAGCGCTGCCTACCGGCTGCAGCGCGGCTCCAGCGAGCAACTTGATATTGGCTGGCAATGGCCGCTGAACGACTTGTGGGGTGATCGCGGCGAGGATCTCGGGGCCGGACGCGGCCAGGGCGAGGGTCGCTGGTACAGCGTCGGGCGGATCAATTACAGCCTGCGTGAAGGCAAATTGGTAGACTCCATACTTGGCCTGGAGTACGACGCTGGTTGCTGGCTGGGCCGGGTTGTACTGGACCAGTTGCAGACCAGCACCCGGTCGTCCAACCGGCGCATCATGTTCCAGCTCGAGTTTGTAGGTTTCTCGCGCCTTGGCATCAATCCGTTACAGACCCTCAAACAGAATATCCCGCGCTATCAGTACCTGCGTGAAACCACTACCAGCCCCAGCCGCTTTGGCAATTACGATTGACCGCACCATGACCCAACGTGTAGTGAGCCTGCTGTTCGGCAGCCTGTTGTCGGCTGCCGTGGCGGCGCAGGCGCAGAACCAGCCGCTGCCTGGCGCCACGGCGTCGGGGGCCGTCCCAGCGACCGGTCAAAGGGCGGCCGATTACATCGTCGCGGTCGTCAACTCCGAGCCGATCACCAATCAGCAATTGCGCGCAGAGGTGGATCGGGTTCTGCGGCAAATGGCGTTGGCACAACAGCGCGCCCCTGATGTGCGGGAACTGGCACCGCAGGTGCTGGAGCGACTCATCAATGACCGGACGCAATTGCATTTCGCGCGCGATGCCGGCATTCGCGTGGATGAAGCGGCAGTCGACGAGGCAGAACAGAACGTGGCGCGGCAAAACCAGATCGACACGGTGGAGATGTATCGGCGGCTGGCGGCTGACGGCTTTGATCGCAAGCAGTTCCGGTCCCAGTTGCGCGACCAATTGACTATTGTGCGGGTGCGTGAGCGCGAAGTGCTGCAAAGGGTCAAGGTGTCAGAGCTCGAGATTGACCAGTATCTGCGTGAGAAGCAGGCGTCGCAGGATGTCTCGTCGATGGAGTTAAACATTGCCCACGTCCTGGTCGGGTTGCCCGACGAGCCCGATGCCACGCAACTTGCGGCAGCGCAGGCGAAGGCGCAACGGCTGCTGGACCGCGCCCGGGCCGGTGATGATTTCGCCAGACTCGCGCGCGAGAACTCCGATGCTTTGAATGCGGCGGCTGGCGGCCAGATGGGCCTGCGCCCGGCCGACCGTTACCCGACTCTGTTTGTGAATGCCGCGCGTGATCTGGCCGTTGGTTCCTTGACCACCGTACGTTCCGGCGCCGGCATCCACGTGCTCAAGGTGTTGGAGAAGCGGGCCGCCGGTATGCCGGCATCGGCTACCGAGCAGACGCGGGCGAGCCACATTCTGTTGCGCTTGTCCGCACAATTGTCCGAGGCGGCCGCACGCGAGCGCCTGTTGGCGATCAAAAAACGCCTTGAGGCGGGCCAGGCGGATTTCGCCACGCTTGCCCGGGAAAGCTCGCAGGATGGCAGCGCGGCCCAGGGCGGAGATTTGGGTTGGGCTGCCCCCGGAATGTTCGTTCCGGAGTTTGAGGAAGTGATGGGTACGCTGGCGCCGGGACAAATCAGCGAGCCACTGGTGTCGCGTTTTGGCGTGCACCTGATCACTGTCATGGAGCGCCGCACAGTGGGCCTGAGCCAGCGCGAAATGCGCGACAGCGTGCGGGCAATACTGCGCGAGAAAAAACAGGAGGATGCGTTCCTGTCCTGGGTCCAGGAACTGCGTTCACGCGCTTACGTGGAAATGCGTCAGCCGCCTGGCTGACCGCGGGATACGGTGCGCGCGCACCAACCCCGCAAGCGCTTCGGCCAGCACTTTCTGACCGATGGCGCAATCATCGATGCCATTGTGGATGCGGTCGGACCGCGTCCGGGCCAGTGGATGGTCGAAATCGGCCCGGGTCTGGCAGCGTTGACCCGGCCTTTGGCACAACGTATCGGGCATTTGCTGGTGGTCGAGCTCGACCGTGATCTTGCTGCGCGGCTGCGTTCACAGGCCGATTTGACCGTGATCGAGGCCGATGTGCTGAAGGTGGACTTTGCGCAGATGCCGCGCCCTCCGGCTGCGATGGACATTGCGCGCCTGCGCGTGGTCGGCAACTTGCCCTACAACATCTCGACACCGATTCTGTTCCATCTACTCGGTTTTGCGCCGCACATCGAAGACCAGCATTTCATGCTGCAAAAAGAGGTGGTTGAACGCATGGTGGCAGAACCTGCCACGGCGCAATACGGTCGGCTCAGTGTGATGCTCCAATGGCGCTACAAGATGGACAACATCCTGCATGTTCCACCGCAAAGCTTCGATCCGCCGCCGCGGGTGGACAGCGCGGTGGTGCGCATGCTGCCGCGTGCGCAGCCAGCGCTGCTCGACGCGCGGCGCTTGAGCGAACTGGTCCGCGTTGCGTTCAGCCAGCGGCGCAAGCTGCTGCGCCATACGCTGGGTCGGTGGCTGCAGGAGCAGCGGTTCACCGGCGAGTTTGATGTGCAGCGCCGTGCCGAGGAAGTGCCGGTCCGCGAGTACGAGCAGCTCGCGCAAAGCCTGCCATGAAAAAGGCCCGTCGCCAGGACGGGCCTTTTATCGAACCCGTGACCAGCAGCCTCTTACGCCGCAGCCAGCCAGTACCCGGCGTTGAACGGACTGCTCATGCGCAGTGCCAGCGGTGACACGTCCAGTAATTTGTCAGTGGGCATTTTTTCCCCGGATTCGACATTCAGCGCAATCTCGGTCGCCGCGTTGGCGCCGTGGCTTTCACTCTTAGCCTCATTCGCCCGTTCTGCTTGGCTGGTGTTTGCAGAACGGGCTACAGAAAAGAATAGAAACATCGGAACGGTATCTTCCGGTCGCTCCAGTAGTCGGCGGCGTCGCGGAAGATGTCGAGCAGTTGCTCGCGTGCTTCCTTGTCAAACTTGGCGTTCGCCGGGATGTGCTCCAGCACCGCAATGAAACCCGGTTGCGGCCCGGATTTGTGCACCGGGTCGGTCATGCTGTCGTACAACGCGTCGAAGTTCTTGCCCACATGGGCGGGCAGCGTGAACTGCTGCCCGATCATGTCCAGCACATCCTGTTTGGACTGCGCATTGGCCAAGTTGGCGTACAGGAAGTGTTGTCCCAGGCGTTGCGCAGCGTCCTGCAAATCCTGGACGCGAAACGCCCGGATCGACTGAACGATGTTGGTCCTCACACCACGCAACGGTGTTTCGGTTTCTTGACGAAGTGGCATGTCCATCCCCGTTTCACTTTCATAAAACTAAAACTGGCCTAGGGCACGATCCTGCGAAAACTCGCGTAATGATCGGCCGTGTAATAACAGGCATCCGACGCTCGGGGCTCACCCCCACACACGATGCGTCGCGTTCCCCGATGGCTAACCCCTGGCGTCCTGACGGTGTATTCGCGGTAGTAGCCGCGATTTTTGGCCGGAAGCAAGCGTTCCCGATTGCCGAAGACCACACCGTCCTTGTCGTACGGAAAGGGCCCCCCACTCATGATCAATGAGTGGGTTTGAGCGCCCTGGGGCGGTAGTTGCGCAATCGAGATGGTCGCGAAGTTGTCCTCAGCAGGAGGCGCTTTGGCTTGGGTCTGCAAAGCCAGGGAACTCGCTAACAGCACTAAGCCAGTAAGTACCAACTTAACGCCAGCAGCTCGAACCATGAAAAACTTCTCCAAGCTCCGGGTTAACCCGCAATCTCTTAGAGCACTAGTGTCGCTTATTCGCCCGGATAACGCAAGGGCCTGCACAAAATTTGGGCATGCACCAGCCGCGAAGCAGGTGTGTAAGTTGGCGCATGCTTTCTGTATCAGGCCAATCGAACTGCATTTGCGTCCGCAACGGTCAACGCGGTCATGTTTACGATGCGCCTGACCGTGGTGCTCGCGGTCAGGATATGGACCGGCCGCGCCGCGCCGAGCAGCACCGGGCCAATCGCAATATTGCCGCCAGCGGCGGTTTTCAGCAGGTTGTACGCAATATTGGCAGCGTCTATGTTGGGCAGAACCAACAGGTTCGCATTGCCGATCAGCGTGCTGTTGGGCATTTGGGTGGCGCGTGCTGCGCCGTCGAGCGCGACGTCGCCATGCATTTCACCGTCGACTTCCAGCCACGGCGCCTCCTTGCGCAGCAGTTCCAGGGTGCGGCGCATTTTGACGGCGCTGGGCAGGTTGCTGCTGCCAAAATTCGAGTGGGACAACAACGCCGCTTTCGGGTGTATGCCAAAACGCATCATTTCCTCCGCCGCCATCACCGTTATCTCGGTCAATTCTTCGGCGCTGGGATCGTAATTGACATGGGTGTCGACCAGGAACACCTGGCGCCCTGGTAGCAGCAGGCCATTCATGCAGGCATAGATCGGCACGTCCTGCGGCGTGCTGGGGCTGCCACCGAGACGCTTGCCGATCACCTGGTCGATGTAGGTGAGGTGCATGGCCGTGGTGCCCCAGGTACCGCAGATCATCCCGTCAACATCATCCTTGTGGAGCAGCATGGCGCCGATCAGCGTCAGGCGCCTGCGCATCTCGATCTTGGCCATCTGGATGGTCGTGCCCTTGCGCTCGGTCATCCGGTGGTAGGTTTGCCAGAAATCACGGTAGCGGTCGTCGTGTTCGACGTTGACCACGTCATAGTCTTGCCCTTCCCGCAGGCGCAAGCCGAATTTTTCGATCCGCTGCGCCATGACTGTGGGTCGGCCGATCAAGGTCGGACGCGCCAATCCTTCGTCGACCACGATCTGGCAGGCGCGCAGTACACGCTCCTCTTCACCTTCGCAGAACGCCACCCGTTTGCGGGTCGCGGCTTTCGCGGCGGCAAAAATCGGGCGCATGGCAGTGCCTGAGGCGTAGACGAAACTCTGCAGCCGAACCCGGTAGGCGTCCATGTCCAGGATCGGCCGCAGCGCGACGCCGCTGTCCGCTGCGGCCTGGGCCACGGCCGGCGCAATTTTCATCATCAGCCGCGGGTCGAACGGCTTCGGGATCAGGTAGTTGGGTCCGAATGCGAGCTGCTGCCCGGCATAGGCCGCAGCCACCACCTCGCTTTGTTCGGCTTGGGCCAGTTCGGCAATGGCGTGGACGGCGGCGATCTCCATTTCCAGCGTGATGGTGGAAGCGCCTGCATCCAGCGCACCCCGGAATATGTACGGGAAACATAGTACGTTGTTGACCTGATTC
>Ga0163144_10031977_pt1 | contig 10013 bp, 8 predicted proteins | sample OliLak19BULKMAT1_FD_123175 | JGI IMG/M metagenome (GOLD analysis project Ga0163144, IMG submission 123175) | Freshwater microbial mat bacterial communities from Lake Vanda, McMurdo Dry Valleys, Antarctica - Oligotrophic Lake LV.19.BULKMAT1 | ecosystem: Environmental > Aquatic > Freshwater > Lake...
CAATGCGGCGACGACGGCTCCGGCATCGGTGTGGCCGAAGCCCATCGCCTGGCGATTGGAGTCTGCGAAATGGACATGGCCGATGTGGCTGCCCACGCTGAGGATGGATGCTGCGAGGTCCCGCTCCTCGATGTTCATGTGGAACAGGTCGGCAAGGAGGACGACGTTTTTCAAATCGTGCTGAACCAGGAAATCCCCGGCGTCGCCAAGACGATTGAAGAGATTCGTCTCATAGCGGTTCAGGGGTTCGTAGATGAAAGGAACGCCATGATTCGCAGCCCGGGTGGCGCAACGGCGGAGTCCGGATGCCAGCAAATCGAGTGCTTCATCATGAGCTTGCTTTCCCTGCATCGAACCGAGAATCGCGGGAGCATCCAGTTGGCCGCCGAAGTCGATCATCGAGCACACGAACTCAAGTGCGGCCTCGCGTTTCACGATATCGGCATCCGTGATGGAGAGCCCGTGTCGCAACATTCCGGCTCCGGTTCCAACCGCAGCGATGGCCAGACCATTCTCAGCAGCCAAGAATTTCACCTCGTCCACCGAGACGAAATCCGGACCGGGCAGGAAAAGCTCCACCGCGTCGAAGCCGATAACCGCTGCGGTCGCGAAGGCTTCGGGAAGCGGTGTCCGCAAGACGAATGGACCTTGGAGTGCCTCTGGAACCTGGGAAATTGTGATAGCGGTTTTCATGGGATTGGCGGCTGCACAGATTCGCCATGGGGTTGCAGCGAGCCGGAAACTAGGTGGATGAATGGATTGTGAACAACGAAAAAAGCCAGCTCACGCCAGTGCGCTGTTTCGGAAGGGTGAAAAGTGGGGAGGCCCGCCGTCTCATCCGGGAAGACGGTTGGCGAAGAGAGGTGAGGTCAGCCGCCATGCGCCGTCTTCAGATATTGATTCAGTTCCCGATGCGTCTTTTCGCGGAGTTGAGGATCCGAGATCAGGTCGATCCACGGTTGAAGGGTATCTGGCGCGGAATCCCGTTCCCTGCGGATCAGGGTTTTGATGCCGGCATCGCGTCCGGCACCCGCAGGCAAGTTGCCGAGCCATTGATAGGCGGCATTGGGATCCTGATTCGGCCATTCGTCGATGACTTTCTCGATCATGGTCGATTGGTTTGCGCCGTTCCATCGCGCTGCCCAGTCCGCAGCCGCGGCCGGATCTTCTTTGAGCCAGGTATTCACCAGGATGAGGGGCAACGTGTCGTGTTGCTCAGGCGGTATCGATGCCAGCTTCTCGCCGGCGGCCACAGGCTCGTTTTCCGCCCAGTCGAAGTAAACGAACCGAAGCGCCGTCTTCCGATTCTCGTTTTCCTCTGATAGCCGGAGGACCCAATCTGTCGCCGCCGACGGTCCGTTTTTACCGGCAATCGCTCTCGCGACTTGGACGGCGAGTTGTTTTAATACCGGATCGCTCCCGTTCCGCTCCACAAAAGTTCGGGCATTCTCGGTATCCTGAATTGCCCAATTCATGAGATCCGTGTCGTTTCTCTCAGAAACGGGTTTGGAGGCCCATGAGTGATCTGTCGGTATTTGTATTGTGGAGAAACGAATTGTGGCGGTGCCGCCGCCTAAGAAACCAGCGAAGTTTGGCCCATCTCCTTTGGGCAGCGACTCAAACCACCGCTTTGCCTTATCCGGAGACAGCGTGACCCAGCTCTGGAGAACTCCGGCGATCCATTTTACATTGGTGGGTCCTGTTTCGAGAACCCAGGCAGCGGCGGATTCGGGATCGGTCTTGGCCCAGCCGCGGAGGAGATGCTCGGTCGCGGATTGAGCCTCTTTGGGTGTGAGTAGTCCCGCCTTCGTCAGTGCGTTTATCGGATCGAAGGAACCCCATGCCGCGAAAAGATCGCAGATCGTTTGACTCCGCGCTTCGCAGGCGGGCATTTTTTCGAGGTAGTCGAAGGCGGTATCCGGCTCGGATCTAACGAGAATGCCCAAGGCTCCGGCAATGGCTTTGCACCGGAGCTCGCCGGTGAGCTGGTTTTCTGCCCAATCCAACGCCTTCCTGCCGTCGTTCCAGTTTTTCAGAATCATTTCCAACAAACTGGTCTTGATGTCGGCGCTCAGGCCCGACGTCTTCAATTCGGAGGCTGCAAACTCAGGGTCCTCGGTGGCCAACTGCGTGAGGATGAAGAAAACCCCGCCTTCACGATGCGGCCATGGTTGTGATTTCGCGGCAGCAAGCGCGGCGGCTGCCCCGCTCCGATGATAGATGGCTAGGAGTTCATCGTTGGAAAGATCGGGGGCAGGCATCCGCGAGACGGATTCCCCGCGTGGAGACTCCGGATGAGTCGTGCGGGCTACGGATCGGGTCGTCGCAGGCCCCGGTTGGCGCTCCCGCTTGGAAGAGTTTTGCCAGACTGCCACGACCGCGATGGCACCGAGAAGGATGGTCGGCAGGATGATGTTGGGTTTGGATGACATCGGTTCTCGGAAGCCTGATGCAAAAGCCTATTCGTCCGGATGCACTGCGGAAAGTGGCAAGTTTGCGGGTTGTTTCAAGCCAAACGATCCCGGAAATCCGCGTAGCCGAACTCGCGGATGATCTCCAGATGGCCGTCATCATGCAGCAGCGAAATGGCCGGATGCTTCACGCCGTTGAAAGTCGTTGTCTTGACCATCGTGTAGTGGGCCATGTCATCGAAGACCAACGTGTCGCCAACCACGAGTTCACGCGGAAACGAGAAGTCGCCGACGACATCACCGGCGAGGCAGGTCGGGCCACCGAGGCGATAGAGCCATTCGCCGGATTCACCTGCGGGATGGTAGTTCTCGCCGGGAAAGGTGACCGCAGGTTTCGCGTCCGATGGCGCGCTATCGACGAGGAAAACATCCGGACGATACGGCATCTCGATCACGTCCGGCATGTGCGCGGTGGCGGAGACATCCAGGATGGCAAGTCGATGTCCGGCGGATTCGAACACGTCCATGACCGTCGCGCGCAGGACTCCCGTGTGGATCGCAATCGCTTCGCCGGGCTCCAGCCAGACATCGACATCGTATTTTTTCCGGGTCTCGCGAACGAGCTTGATCAGACGCTCCCGATCATAGAACGGCTTGGTGATCCAATGGCCTCCGCCCATGTTCAGATAGATGAACTGCGGTGACCGGAGCAGATGGCCGAATTTCTCATCCACGGCTCCAAGTGTTTTCTCAAGGTCATCCGAATTCTGTTCGCAGAGCGTGTGGAAGTGCAGGCCGGAAATCCCGGTTAGATCCGCGCCCTCAAGCTGTTCCGCCGTGATTCCAAGACGGGATCCCGGAACGCAGGGATCATAGATCGGCGTTTCACCGGTGGAACACTCCGGATTCACGCGAAGTCCGCAAAGCATCTCGCCACTTTTGAATCGTGGATGGGCCATCACCGTTTCGCGGAAGCGGAACCATTGTGATAGAGAGTTGAAATCCAGATGATCCGTGAATTCACAAAGTTCCGCGATGTCCGCCTCGTCGTAAGCCGGCGAGTAAGTGATGATGTGCTTCTGGAAATAGTCCCGCGCGAGAAGTGCTTCCCACAAACCCGATGCACAACAGCCGTCGAGATCATCGCGCAGGTAAGGAAATGCTTTCCAACAGGAAAACCCCTTGAGCGCCAGTACCAGATGGCAGCCGGCCGCCTCCTTCACCCCGCGCAAAATGGCGGTGTTCTTCTTCAGTGCTGCGATGGAAATAACAAACATGGCGTCTGCCACCGACTGAGAGGCGAATCGGCGATGGAATCCAGCAACATTTTCGCGACATGTCCCGATGCTGGAAAAGCAGGGCCAGCGAGAGTCCGCGCTTTCACGAGAGCGCTTCGAGATCATTCCACAATGGCTGCAAATCCGTATCATTCGCAGCCAGTCCGGTCAGGTTTTGATCGAGGGCGAACGCGCGCTTCAGCAGGTCCAGCGCATCCTCCAACTCGCCAAGCACGCAGGCGTAGCAGGCAAGGTTGTAGTGGATCAATCCGACGCTGGGATGCATTTGGACCGCTTTCCAAAGAATCCCCCGCGCGTCCACGATCGATTTCTCCCGCCTGACCGCATAGGCATAGGAGATCCACCAATCGGGATTTTCAGGAAATTTTTCCGCGAGCGATTCCGAGAGAAACCGGGCGTCCTTCCACTTTTCAAGCCGGTGGAAGATCTCGATCCTCAACGCCAGGACATCCGGATCCGACCGGAGCTCCTCAGGCAGATCCTGCAATTCCTCGAAGGCATCTTCCGCCATGTCCAATTGCAGGTAGCCTAGGGCGGAATCGATCATGCGTTGGCGGGTCATCGTGGAAACTCGTGATTGGAAGTGGCGTCGAAGGGATTGATCAGGCGGATTCATGGATGCCAGCGGACCTGCTCTAAATCAGCTCCAGTGACATCATTGTCGCTTTCGTTGGTGAATCGTAGAACGGCCACTGGATTGCGGTCAGGATGGCGTCGGGGATTTTCGAAATGTCGCGCTTGTTCTCGCTTTTGATCGCCTGGAGACTGAAATCGTAACTGTTGAGATCCTTGGTGATACCCAGGCTCTTGAGATTACCACGGAGGAATGCGTCAGGGGTTTTGATTCCTTCCTTCATGCCCTTTGAGAGATTTCCCAAAGGAATGATTCTTCCGGAACCGGAATTGCACTGAGCCTGGAGGAGGAACAGCGCCAGGCGATTGTCTGTCTTGCCAGTACTAATGGTGTAAACGCTGCCAAGGGAGAACTCCGAGCTTGGGTCAAACCAAAGGCACACCCGTGCCCGCTTCTCGTGGGAGAAGCGCTGCTGGATTCGGGAAATGAAAACTTGATTGAGCATCGGGAGGAAAGGATTCAGACCATTGCAATCTTGCGGTCGATGAGGAAGGTCTCAGCCTCGGCGACATCAGGTAGATCACCTATCGGAGTCTCCGTGAACTTTGCCGCCTGCCCTGTGCGATTAAAGATCACGACGTTTGTCTTTTGATCGAAACGGCTCAGGAAGTGGAAGCCGTCGATGGCCGCGGGGTGGGTCTGAAGCGCCAGGCCCCAAGCATGGGTCACACTCAGATCCCCCTGCATGAGTGTTCCCAAATCTACCCCAAGTTTGAGTCTCACCTTCTCGTCGGTCAGGTCGCACAGTTTGAAGGTCTTCTTGGATTGCACCCTGCTCAGTCGGCGGTTCTTCCAGCCTGCGGCGGCCAACGTGGAGTTCGAATCCAGCAACTCGTCGCCAAACACCTCCCACAGACAGGTCGTCACCGACACTCCCAGATAGATCAGTCCACCCGGCGCTTTTGGGTGGGAAAACCGGTGTTCCTCCACCAGACGGAAGCCGATTGCCGGAAAGTAGCAGGAATGAACCCGGAGCAGATCGAGTCCATTCACGGATTCGGAGGGCAGAGGGCGTTCGTGAAAGTCTTTGCCAGGCAGACGGATCTTGCGGGAAGCCATAGTGGGAGCGGGACGTCAGGTCACTCAATCGCAGCCTGGGCGAGGCTGATCACCTTCTGGGTATTGCCTTTCCTCAACAGATCGAGCGGTCGTTTGCCATCGAGGCTCCTCCGGGGATTGAGGAAGAACAGGATGCGGCCCCAATCATCCATCCAGGGAGCCTCGTTGAGGACGGCCAACACTCCGGGAATACCCGGCAGCACGTTGTCGTCGGTAAACTGCCAGATGGGAAAACGCACGGCATCCTGCCGCGCCTCCCTCCAACCGAGCAATTTGCCATCGTGATAGCGCTTGAGCACCGCCGTCTTGGAAATGCCGAGCTTCTCCGCGCCTTCCGCAGCGGAAATGCTGCCGCCTTCCTGCTGTTTGAGTTCCTCACGCGCCACCCGGCCGCGCAAGAGGGCTAGAGCCAACCCCGCCTTGGGGGTGGGCTTCTTGCTCGCCGCAAACTGGGATTCGACCATGCGGATGATCAGGTTTCCCGCCGTCGTTTCATCCGATTCGCGCGTCAGCGTGGCCAGCAATGGCATCATCCCCGCGACCACCGTCCGCTGCTTCTCCGGCAAGGCGGTAATCCATGGGAGTTCCGCCACGCCGGCGCTTGATCCTGCTTTCGTTTTCATGGTGCTTTGACTCTCCGTTAGGTTGCCAAAGGTGTCAACTTTGAAAAGCCTGACATCCTGACATCTCCATTTTAGAATTCGAACCGCAGATGACACGGATTGAAGATTTCATGGCCATCGGACCCTTAATCCGATAACAGCCAAGCGATGACGCCTGAAGAAAGGGCGGGAACCTTGGTCCCAGCCGGAATACTCACGAAAAAAGCAAGGTCACCAAGGGAAACAAGAACGTGATCGTTCCGATTCAAGAAAAGCCTACGATCAAGGGTAGGTAGCGCACCTGTTGGAATGCTGGCTTCAAAACGGGCGAATCCGCGAGGAAGCTGGAAAAGGTGGTGCGCGCTGCAGGGTTCGAACCTGCGACCCCTACCGTGTGAAGGTAATGCTCTACCACTGAGCTAAGCGCGCTTTCCGGAGAAACGGTCACCAAGCGGCGACCGGGCGGGAGAATGGAGGCTCGGGACCGCGCTTGGCAAGCAATTCAGATGCTCGGGATGGAATTTTTAATTCCGGCTTCGTCCGCAGGGGCTGCCGCGCATACTCTCCCGCGCAGCAAGTCCCGTGGCCCAGATACCGAAAGAAAGTGTGGAGAAGGTGCTCGAATCGACGGATATCGTCGATTTGATAGGCACGTATATCCAACTGAAGCGGGCGGGTTCGGCGTTCAGGGCGAATTGTCCATTTCACCACGAGAAGACTCCTTCGTTTTATGTGACGCCGTCGACGCAGCGGTTTCATTGCTTCGGCTGCCAGAAGGGGGGCGACGCGATCGCATTCGTTAGGGACTACGAGAACCTGCCATTCACTGAAGCGGTCCAGAAGCTCGCCCAACGTGCCGGGGTGCCATTGATTGAGGAGGCTTATGACCCCAAGGCGAACGAGAGGCGGCGATCGCGGGGGCGCTTGCTGGACATCCATCGCGAGGCCACCGCGTTTTTCCACGAGCAGTTGATGAGGAATCCGGCCGCGCAACATGCCCGCGATTACATGACATCGCGTGGCTTCGGCAGCGAGATGGCGGCGAGCTGGGCGATCGGCTGGATGCCGGACCATCCGCAGGTGTTTCTGGATTGGGCGAGGTCCAGGAAATTCACCGGTCGCGAACTTGTGGATTCAGGCATTGTGAAACTTCAGAATGATGACAATCCCCGATCCGGGCTTTACGTCAGGTTTCAGGATCGTCTGATGTTTCCTATCAGAAACGAGATCGGTGATGTGATCGCGTTCACGGCGAGGCAACTTCGCGAGAACAAGAACAGCGGCAAATACATCAATTCTCCTGAAACCGCGATCTTCAAGAAATCACGCGTGTTTTTCGCATTGGACCGGGCGAAAAAGCCGATTCTCGCGGAAAAGGCGGCGCTCCTGTGTGAGGGACAGCTCGACGCCATTTGTTGTCATCAGTTGGGCATCACCCATGCCATTGCCACTTCCGGAACGGCATGCACCAGCGAACACGCGAGGATTCTGAAACGATACACCAGCAATGTGCTGATCTGTTTTGATGCGGACAGCGCCGGGATAGCGGCGGTGGAAAAGGCCTATCGCCAGCTGGTGCCGGAGGGCTTGGGAGTCCGTGTGGTAGAGATGCCTGCGGGAGACGATCCGGATTCCTATCTGAGAGCGCATGGAGCGGATGCGTTCCGGGAACTGCTGTCCAATGCAAAGGAATTCTTCGATTTCAAACTGGAGCGCGCCAAATCGACCGGCCTTTTTGATTCACCGGCAGAGAGGGCTGTGGCACTTGGTGACTGCGCTGAAATGCTCTCTTTGATGACCGACTTTGCCGCCCGCGAGAATCAATTGAACATCGTGGCGACACACCTCCAGACCTCCTCGGTCGCATTGCGGGAAGCGATTGCCAAGGCGAAGGCTAAGCCCAAGCGCAATTTCGACGATGCGGCGTTAAGATCCGCCGAGAAATCACCGCCTGCCGAGCCGACGCGGCTTCACCGGATCGTGGCGTTCCTTTGTCATCTGGCGCTTTCATCCGGTCCGGCGCAGCGCTATCTGGCAGAGCAGTTCGAGACGCTTCACGAGGCGAATCGATGGTTGGAAGGGATCCCGTTGTTGGAAGTCATTCTCGGTGCCGCGCCGGACCCGGCTTCGAACGCAACGGTGAATGCGTTCCTCGGTGGGCTTCCTGAACCCGACCGGATGGCTCTGGCTCGCGAGACATCCAGTCTCGATGGAGTCACCGTCGATGGCATGCAAGCGGCGGAGCAAGCGCTGGCGCTGCTCTCAGGGACGGTCCTGCAACGGCGTGACGCCGCAGTGAAGGCTGAGCTCAAGCAAGCCGGACTCACTTCCGAACGGATGATCGAGCTTCTTCACGAAGCGAAGGAGATCAGTGCCCTGCTGCGCGGGATCGGGCAGAGGTCGGAATTTGACGACGAACTCCCCGCCTCGACGTGGAAGCCCAAGGAGCCGGCTTGGAAAATGCGGAACCGGACGACTCAGGCCTGATTCTTGAGTGGAGAGCGGGCGGGAAAAATGTGTCCCGACTGTCTCAGTCGGGGGGCGCAAGATCTGGCTGAGACAGCCGGAACCCATTGGAGCCAAAGAAAAATCCCGACAGCGGACGAACCACTGGCGGGATTTGTAAATCGAACGGGCTATCCGCTAACTTAATACTTTTGATTGCGGACGAAGCTCCAGCCACCGTCGGCACCGAGTTCGGGCGGGAATTCGGAAAGGCCGTCGTGAGGGTTCATTTGAATCCGGTTGTCCTCGCCGCAACGCTCGTAAGGCGGCTTGAACGTGCCGCGATAGGTCGGGCAGGTGAAGGTGAAGAGTTCGTAGAAACCATATCCAAGGCGGCGCAAGGCACGGTTTGTTCCGTCAGCAACGCCGTAACCCAGAGCCTTGCGACCGTAGAGATCGTTTTTCCGGACCATCTGTTCCGGGATTTCCATGAACCCGTAGAGGATGTTATCGACGGCACGACCCAGCTTCCGCATGGAAGTGTAGGTGGAACCTGGAGGAGCTTGGATATCGGCAGTTGCGATACCGGTCAGGGCGGCACAGGCGGTGGCGATGACGAGGAGTTTTTTCATGCTTGGGAAAAGGTAAGGAATGGAGGTCGGGGTTGGCAATGGATTTTTCGGGAATCGGTAACTTTTTACAGCTCGAAACTCAGAACCCGCAGAATGCCCGGTGTGGACCTCAGTTTTTCAAGGAGTTCCGTCGATGGCTCGGTGTCCACCTCAATGACGGTGACGGCGGTTTTCGTCTCCTTGTTCCGGCTGAGCGCCATGTTGGCGATGTTGACGGATGCGCCGCCCAGACTGGTTCCAATGGTGCCGACGATGCCGGGGCGGTCATCGTTTTCGACAAACAGAAATTTTCCGGTCGGGTTCGTTTCGACGTAATGTCCGGCGATGTGGACGATGCGTGCCGACTTGCCGAAAAACGTGCCGGCCACGGTGCAAACCTCGTCGCCCTTGATGGCGGAAACTTCGATCAGCTCGGTGCAGTTGGTGGCGAGCGCGACGGTCGATTCTGTCACTTGCAGGCCGTGCGCCTTGGCGACGGCCGGGGCGTTCACCAGATTCACCTGCGCCTCGTGATGGGCGGCGGCGAGGTAGCCGGTGAGCACCTTGCGGGTGATCAGCTCGGTATCCAGCTCGGAAACCGGACCGAGGTAGGAGACACGGATGCCGTCGCACTGCGCGGGAGCGATTTTCGAAAGCAGCTTGCCGAGCGAATCGGCGAGGTCGAGGTAAGGGCCGACGCTTTCGAGCGTGCGGCTGTCGAGATTCGGCATATTCACCGCGTTGACGATCTCGCCGGTGGTGAGGAAATTCTTCACCTGGTGGGCGACCTCGATTCCGACGTTTTCCTGGGCCTCCGCAGTGGAAGCTCCGAGGTGGGGGGTGAAAACGCATTTTTTCGCGGAAAACAGCGGGAAATCCGCAGGCGGTGGCTCGACTTCGTAAACATCGAGCGCGATGCCGCCGAGGTGGCCGGCGTCGATGGAAGCCTTGGC
>Ga0163144_10031978_pt1 | contig 10013 bp, 6 predicted proteins | sample OliLak19BULKMAT1_FD_123175 | JGI IMG/M metagenome (GOLD analysis project Ga0163144, IMG submission 123175) | Freshwater microbial mat bacterial communities from Lake Vanda, McMurdo Dry Valleys, Antarctica - Oligotrophic Lake LV.19.BULKMAT1 | ecosystem: Environmental > Aquatic > Freshwater > Lake...
CGCAAAGTTTCTCAGGTTGAATTCTTCCAATGAACCGGATATCCATTGGAATGGCTTTGCGTCTTTGCGCCTTTGCGGTTCAAAAACTCTTTACTGGCAAGTTTTGAGAGGACGCGTCCCTAGCGTAGGAACCCTACCAAGACGCCAAGCTCGCCAAGGAACACCTGATAAAATCCCGGATGCGGCCACTGAATCCCAATACACCCAATTCCAAATCTAGCCTTGGCGAGCTTGGCGACTTGGCGGTTCAATTTCTTCGCTTTCCCCCTCAAGTAATGCTCCCTGAAAGGATACCATACATTCTTGCGTTGCATAAGCACCCCGTTCGACGAAACTGGCGACGCGTTCCGGCGCTCCCATTCCCTACCGATTTCCACTTGATATGAAACGCATGACATTCGTCCGGACAGTCGCCTTGCGCTCGGTGATCCTTTTCGTCCTCGGCGCGGGGGGATTTGCCATGGGGCAGGAGGCCAAGCCGGATGAAGCCGCAAAACCGCCCGCCGCCGGTGTGGGAACCCGCGAGGAGCTGAAACTTCCCGGGCTGACGGTCTTCACCAAGGAACGTTACGTAGATGTCGATGCCACGGTCTGCCTCGGCGCTGGCTTCCTTGAGCTGATCGCCTGCACGAAGGACAGCAAGGAGCACGAGTCGATCATCGCGGTCGATGCGAAGCCTTCCCACATGCACGCGGCGCTGCTGCTCCTCAGGGCGATGCCGGGATCTCCCGCCATGGCCAGGCAACTGGAGGGGGGCGGATGGCTGGACATCGCGCCCAACGGTTCGGAAGTCGATGTTTCCCTCGTCATCAAGGATGAAAAGGGCGAGCCAAAGGAGCGTCCCATCGGCGATTTCATCGTACGCGGGCAGGGAGAGGAAGCGTATGACCCGAATGCCGGGGGGGAAACGGCGGAGGAGAAAGGCAAGTTCCCTACCAGCACTTTCCTCTTCGCTGGCTCCCAGCTCTACAAGACCGAGGATGGCACTGCGAAATATCTTTCCGATGAGAGCGGCAACGTGATCTCTCTCTCCACCTTCGGGGACGAATTGCTCTGCCTGCCGGGGAAACATTCCCAGGAAAACGGCGCGCTCTCCTGGGAGATCGATCCCACCCATCTTCCCGCCGTTGGGACGAAGGTGATCCTGCGGCTGCGCCCCAAGCAGGCAGAGCCGGATGCAGAAACGGAGAAGCCAAAACCATGAACGATTTGAAAATGAGAATAGCTACCATGATGTTGATCCCGGTTCTCGGGGCAGGCTTGGCTTTTGCCGAGGAAGAGAAGTTCGACGCCGTTGCGGACGGAAAAAAAATCTTCGAGTCGGTTGGCTGTTCCGAGTGCCATACGGTTGAAAAGGGCGACGCATCCCTGAAGACAGGGCCGAATCTATTCGGGCTTTTCCTCACCGAGCCACGCGACCGCAAGGTGGTGGTTGGCGGCAAGGAGACCGTTGTGAAAGCGGACAAGGCCTATTTCGATGCCTCCCTGCGCAAATCATGGGATACGCTGGCCGTTGCCGAGCACGGGCCGACGAAAGGCACGGCCTACCTCCAGCTGATGCCGATCTATGTGAAGGAAATGGTTGCCGACGATGGTGTCGAATCCCTCTGGCACTACATGCGCACCCTCGCCGACGATGGCCAGAGCGGGCCGAAGACGGTGATGATGAAACGCGCCAAGGAAGCCCAGGCATCCAACATCATCGACATCCCCGGCGAGGAGATCGTCACCGACCGCATCCGCGTGATGCGCGCCCCTGTGATGGGAACGAGCGGGCGTGCAATCCACGTCGGCCAGCCGAATGGCATGAACTACACCTTCGATCCCCGCATGCTTTCCGTCCGGCGTGTGTGGACCGGAGGTTTCCTGAATCTCAAGGAAGAGCGCACCAACCGGGGCAACGGCCTTTCGACGATGGGGGTTGGCGCGGTGCCATACTTCCAGGGAACCGCACTGCTCAACCCGCTGACCAGCGGCTGCGAGCCTGTTGACTTCGAGTTCAAGGAACCTGATGCGCAGGATTATGCGGCGATCGAGCGCTTCCTCACGGATGGCAAGGACTTCGCGGACAAATTGGCGGCGATGGATGCCGAGTTCCTCGGTGACCGCCTTTCTCCCGGGACGGGGGAACCGATTTTCCGTTTCCGTGTCGGTCAGAACATGTTCACCGAGTCGCTTTCCATCAGCGGGGATGGGAAGATCGAAATCACGCTCAACGGCGATTTGAAGACCGCACAGGATTTCCGGGTGGCCGGGGAAGGGCTTTCGGATGTCTCGGTGGAGGGCGGTAATCTCGCCGGTGGTGTATGGTCGCTGCCAGCGGGCGCGAAAGGGCCTTTCAAAATGAGCGCCAAGCTTGCCGGAGGTGCCATTGCCCGCATGAAAACGGATCGTGCGGAGGACTGGAAGCCGCAGGATCTGGTGACCCGCCCCGCGAAGCCGGCACGCAAGCCGCTTGAACTGCCTGCCGGATACTCCCTTGAGGATTGGATGCCGCCGGTGGATCTGCTCGGCAGGGAACAGCTTTTCGAACCCACCGGGATCGCGGTCGCAAAGGACGGCACCATCGTCATGGCCACCCGCGCCGCAGGGGTCTGGAAGCTGCGGGACAAAAAATGGACGCTGTTCGCCGAGGGAACCTACGAAGCGCTCGGTGTGGTCATCGAGGACGACAAGGGTGACGTCATCGTGGTCGCGCAGAAGCCGGAACTCACCCGCATGACCGACTCGGATGGAGACGGACGCGCCGATCTTTTCGATACGGTCTGCGACGACTACGGTTTCCACGCGAACTACCACGAATACACCCACGGGCCGGTCCGGGATGCGGAGGGCAACTATTATTTCCTGCTCAATCTTTCCCACGCGCAGAATGAACTCAAGGCATCATGGAAGGCCGGAGGCAAGTTCATGGGATCGATGGGCGGTTACCGCGGCTGGGCATGCCGCGTGACACCGGAAGGGAAATTCGAAACCTATGCTTACGGCCTGCGCAGCCCCGCCGGACTCGGTGTCGCCCCGGATGGCCGCATCTGGTATGCGGAGAACCAGGGCGAATACGTCGGCTCCTCCAAAATTGTTCCGCTGGAGCAGGGCAAGTTCTATGGCCACATGTCCGGCCTGGTGGATCTGCCCGGCATGGCTCCGGATGCCAAGGGGCTCGATTACGATCTCTGGAAGGACAAGCTCCGCAAGGGCGCCGTCTGGCTGCCCCACGGAAAGCTGGCGAACTCCCCGGGAAACCCGGATTGGGATCTCACCGATGGGAAATTCGGTCCCTTCGGTGGCCAGATGTTCATCGGCGACCAAACCCTCTCGCAGGTGATGCGGGTGGTGACGGAGATTGTGGACGGCCAGGATCAGGGCTGTGTTGTGCCTTTCGCCCGCGGTCTCGCCTCCGGGATCATGCGCCCCGTTTTCCTCCCGGATGGCAGTCTCCTTCTCGGCCAGACCGGTCGCGGCTGGGTGGCTCGCGGTGGCAGCGTCGCGGCGCTGCAAAGGGTGGTCTATGACGGCAAAACCGTCCCGGCGGACATCGCCAAGCTCACCGCCGCCCCCACAGGGCTGACGGTTCACTTCACCCGTCCCATTGCGAAAGGCGTGTCCGATGCGGATCTGCAAAAGGCTGTCCAGGTATCCTCATGGTTCTACACGAACCTCTCCGACTACGGCTCCCCCGAGCACGACAAGCGCGACGAGCCAATCACCGGCATCAAGCTTGCGTCCGACAGGGGATCGGTCCGCCTCGACATCGCGGATTTCGGCAAGGGTGACAAATGGTTGGACCGGATCTACTACATCAGGATCCCCGACACCGCAGCCCTCTTCGGCGACGCACCGGTCTGGAAATCCCTGGAAGGCTACTACACCCTCCGCGCGATCCCCAAGGCTACCTCATTTTAAAGATTCAACCGCGAATGCTCGCAAATTTCCTAGTGCTTCGAATTTCTTAAAATGATGAGTGGATGCGACGAAGGTTTGTGGGAGGGCTAGGAGGAATTCTTGAAGTGAATCGGGATTCTCAAGGACGCGTCCTCTCAAAACTTGCCAGTAAAGAGTTTTTGAACCGCAAAGGCGCAAAGACTCAAAGCCATTCCAATGGATATCCGGTTCATTGGAAGAATTCAACCTGAGAAACTTTGCGCCTTCGCGCCTTTGCGGTTCAAAATTTCCCAATGCTTGCGGGGTTACAGGTGATTTCTCCCTAGTATAGGAACCCTGCAAATTTCCGCGAATGCCTGTGAAAACGCACCAGGGGACAATAGGGATTACAAAGATAATTGAATTTTCGGCGTTCACCCACAGGGTGAACCCAGCAAATTTCGTAACTCCCTTCTAATCCGTGTAAATCCATGAAATCCGTGGTTAAAAATTCTCCGAGACGGGCAGCCATTGCTAGCGTAGGAACCATGATATAGCTCCGGATACATCTCACTGGACATTTGAAAAAACCGTTTCTGCCAACTTTGATTTGCGTGAATTCGCGTAAATTCGCGGTTAAATCTACAAACCTACCAAACAACCCGGATTGTTAACTTGCTTGGCGGATCAATGGCTTCCCAGTCGGGTGTCGCAAATGAGCGGGCATATCCCTGAAATCAGCGTAAGTATCTGTTCGCCTTCCATGAAATTGCGTTCACATTGTGATTACGTGACTTTTTGCATTCATCATCCGCGAACCATGAAAAACCACTTGTTGCCGACCCTGCAGCCCAAAGCAACCGCGAAACCCTCCGGCTTCGCCCTGGTTGCGACCCTGATGCTCATGCTCCTGCTCGGCATCCTGGCCATCGGGATGCTCTCGCTGTCGAGCATCTCCCTGCGCAGCTCCTCCCAAAATTCCGCGCTTTCCGAGGCAAGGGGAAATGCCCGCATGGCGCTGATGCTGGCCATCGGCGAACTCCAAAAGAACACCGGCTCCGATACAAGGATAACCGCTCCGGCGGACATTGTAGAACCCGGCGCGCCCCCCCTGACAGGGGTTTGGAAAAGCTGGGAGGGCACGGATCACGACAGCACTGGTCGCCCGGTGAAGCCGGATTACACGGTAAAAACAACAGCGCCGTTAGCCAGCAACCGATTCCTCTCTTGGTTGGTCTCCGGGGCGGTGGCAGGTAGCAGGCCATTGGACACCAATAACAAACCCTCCGAATTGGTTTTCACGACAAAGCCCACGGATAATAGCACGGTTCCACTGCTTTCGGACGGTACTTTGGGCAGCAATCCGGGACAGGTGCATGTCAAGCCGCAAATTGTGAACAGCAACAGGGGAGCCATCGCATGGTGGGTTAGCGGGGAAAACCAGAAAGCCCGGCTGCTACAGCCGCACAAGCCCCGCACCAACGACGCTGCGGGTTGGTCTGACATAGCGAAAACATACGCTGTTCCTGATCCCGAACCCTTCGGCCTGGATGCCTTGGTCAGTGATCCTGAGAACTACAGTCCTGATCCTACCAATCCCAAATCCGCCAGCAAAGCCCTTAGCCTAGCCACTTCGCAATTTCTCCTGGCGTCCAACCCCGCACTGCCACAGCAGAGCTTCCACGATCTCTCCACATCGGCCTCCGGCCTGCTCACCAACACCGCCACCGGCGGATGGCGTAAGGATCTCTCCATCCTCACGGAAAAATGGGATAGTATCTATGCCCCTCCCGGAACCAACCTTCCCCTGTTCCGTCTTACTCCCTCGTCCACCACGAGCGTTCAGAAACCAACCCCTACGGATCCAACGCTCAAAGGTAAGAATGGGAAATCCATATTCTATCCGTGGAGCGATTACAGGACACCACCCGCTTACACAGTGAGCAACCCCGGTGCCGATTCTTATACCAATACCCATGGGGCTGTCGCTTCGTGGCAGTCCCTCGTCAACTTCGCCACAGCCTACGGAAAAGATGTTTCCTACAGCTCTTCCACTGGTTCCGTGCCCATCAACTGGGCGCGTACACATAAACAGCAATATGGACCCCCATCACCGAATTTTAGTAATCAGGATCTTTTCAACTACCTGCACAAAACCCCGTATGCGCCGATTCTAGCTCGCGTCCAATGGGTGTTCAATGTTCGTTCCCGGAGAGCGAGCTACATCCCGACCGATGCCGTTAACTATAATAAGTTCCAGATCGATCTTCTTGTAAGTCCGGTTTACACTCTCTGGAATCCCTATAATGTGACGCTGAATTTGGGGGATTACTTCGCTGTTGCAATGAACAAGAGCTTTCCCATGGCCATCGGATTCGGGAAGAGTGCCGCAACGCTAGACTACAGAAGGTATATCAACGGGAGCAAATTCTATTCGGGAAACCAAGGCAATTACGATTCGTCGCTTGTGGGGAATTATACCGGTCATTGGGAACAAACAAACGGCCAGGCTGCGGGTTTTCCACTGAATATTTCACTGGACCCCGGTGAGGTGAAATCCTTCAGCCTTGTGGCTGATGCGTATGCCACGCAGTCGGGTATTGTCGGCATACTCAAGGACGGTTACGACGGATTAAATGCCAAAGGATTTATAAGTACGAGTGGAACCGCACCGCGCAAGCCGAGTCCAATCCTGAACAATTTCACTGCCGCTGACAGTCTGAGGATTGGCATGAAGTTTGACAACATCACCCAAATGGGGCCCTTGACCAACCAGCAAGGTCCTGGCATCCAGATGACCTTCGGTAAATGGGCTGGGCCTGGTGGTAGCCAATATATCGGTGATATTTACAAGAAATACTCGATGCTAACCAGTAAGGGGTTTTCCACCGCTTACTGGCAGGCGCCGCCAAATTTTCCTAATCCTCTAGTTACCGCCATTTTGGTGGAGCCCAGCGATGCATCGGGGAGTTACGATAGCTTCAATTCCGGTGGGAATCCGCCTTGGACGCCAATGTTCTCAGTTGTTTTCGGGCCAAGAATTAGTATCGGCGCGGGTGCAGGAAATCCGGAAGACCGACCGACCAAAGGTGTCTTGGTAAATAATCCCTTCACGACAGCTGCCCTAACTACGAGCGATACTCAGTGGACCAATCATCCCGTCAACATTCCATTTGATTTCTCAGTCCACGCGCACCAAATCGGAGGAAGCCCGACCCTTCCCGATGATACCACTTCGAAGGGATACATCTCCACCGGCTTCCAGGAATCTGACGGCCTTTCACGATTGATAATGAGTGAAGTTCCCCTTCGCCCGATGGCATCCTTGGGCGAATTGCAGCACTGGAACCTCCAAGGCAATAAACCAATTCCGCCTTACCAATATTACATCATTGGCAATAGCGATGCCTCTCCGCTGATCCAGTCGGATTCCATCCTTCCCGCAAGCCCGGTTTCAAGCATCGTGGCCGAAAATCTCCAGCATGACGATGCCTACTGCGCGAACCATCTGCTGTTTGATGACTGGTTCTTTTCTTCTATCGCGCCACAGCCTACCACATTTGGAACCTCGATTTCCAAAAACATTGAGACGGTATATCGAGAATATCTTAGAGCCGTTGCGCCGCTCACTAACCGAGCCTACAGGCCGATCACCGCAGACAAAGAAATAACTGACACCCTCGCCACGACGCGTATTGGAGAGATCCTAAACAGTTCCGACGGCTGGCTTAAGGTGGCTTCACGTTTTGAGGTGGAAGGTATGTTCAACGTCAACTCGACTTCGACAAGGGCATGGAGAGCACTCCTTGGACACGCGCGCAAGCAGCAGGTTGCTTACTACGCTGTGAACGGGGTAGATCTTGACGTCACTGAGCACGATCATATTGTATCGCGCCACACAATCGCATCGGATGTGAAGGCGGGGGTAGCCACAGGTGTTGGGGCGAAGTTCACATCCGGATCCGAATTTGCCGGCTTCCGTACCCTTAACGATAGCCAATTGGACAGTCTGGCGGCGAAGATCGTCGAACAGGTGCGCAAGCGCGGCCCATTCCTGTCGCTCTCTGAATTCGTCAACCGCAAGCTGGACAGCGATCAGGACGTGGCGCTTGCAGGTGCCATTCAGACAGCACTGGGAAATCTAGCTGATGATCCTAACGCGGCACTCAAAGATTCCAACTTATCCAGCGCAACCATGAGTCCGGCAGATCCCAAGCTCAATGGTGCGGATTATGTTCTCCCCGCTGCTGCAGCGGGCAGAAGTGTTTTTGGCTTTCCGGGCTGGATCCGTCAGGCGGATGTGCTGCGACCCATCGCACCGATCTTATCAGCCCGCGATGACACATTCACGATTCGTACCTACGGAGATGCCCGCGATTCTGTCGGCAACGTCACCGCACGTGCTTGGTGCGAGGCAACCGTACGTAGAGGGCGCGAGTTCACCAACACTTTTGACGCCGCAGACTCCCCGAATCCTCCGTCAAACGATACAAACAAGCTTTTTGGTCGTCGATTCGAGGTTGTTTCCTTCCGCTGGCTCTCGCAGGATGAGGTGTAAGGTGGGTGAATGACCGTTCCTATCGTTCCCACAAGAAAAACATGAAATACCTGATAGCCGCAATTTTTGCATTTTCCTGCTTTCCCTGCCTTGCCCAAAACAATCAGAAGGAACGTACTTGCCGGATTATCTTTTTGGAGCGCCCCCATGGCGCACCCGAGGAAGTCCAACTGTTCGATGGTAAGCAATCACATAAGGTGACCCTATCGAGCATGAATTTTTCCGAGGTCATCAAATTGCCAGGAGAAGATCTGGTCTTGGCCATGACCCCCAATCCCGTGCTCGGCCCTGCCGATTTTCCGGTAGGAGCCCCTACTGTTAAGATACCCGAGAGGATCACCGATTTTTACCTCATTGTAGTCAGTGATCCGACAAACAAGATACTTCCTATCCGCATGCAGGCGGTGGATGCAGGTATGGATCTCAAACCTGGGCAGACCCTCTGGATCAACCTGACCACGCATACGATCGCGGGTAAACTCGGCAATGAAAACCTGGAAATTCAACCTGGTGCAAGGGTGATCGGCAATGCTCCGCTGGCTGCCAACGGCTACTACAGGGCTGTTTTCGCTTACAAGCCGGAACGCGGGGACGGATATTTGCCAGTGATGCGAAAATCGTGGTGGTTCGATGCCAAGAGCAAGAATCTTGGTTTCATCATCAATTCAGGTGGTCGCCTGCCAAAAATCTTTACTTTTAGGGATCATCGAGTGACTGAAGTGCGGAAAAAGCCGGAGTAAACCGAACTCCGGGCTTCCCATATCGAAGACGTAGGGGTAAAGTGACGCTCACACATTGCCTTTGTATAAGCCCGTCAAACACCATGAAATCATTGGTTTTCCTAGCTCTTGTGTTTTCCTTGCTGCCTTGTTTCTCCAAGGGTCGGGAAAATGCGCGTACCTGCCGCATCATCTTCTTGGATCGTCCCAGAAATGCTCCTGAGTCAGTTGAGTTGTTCGACGGGATTTCTTCCCGCAAGGTTCCCCTGTCCGATATGAATTTTTCGGATGTGATTACGCTGCCATCTGGCGATCTGAAGTTGGGCCTGACGCAGCATCCCGTTTCCAATACCGGGGAGATCCCCGCAGGCGCCCCTACGGTGAAAATCCCTGCGAAAACTACCGATTTTTTCCTCATCCTGGTCAGCGACCCCGAAAACGAGATCCTCCCCATTAGGATGTTACCGGTCGATGCAAGTGATGAGCATCCAAAACCGGGGCAGACCCTCTGGATCAACCTCTCCAAGCACAATATCAAAGGGAATCTGGGGAACGGCTCCATTACGATTGCCCCGGAGGAAAGGGTGATCGGAGACGCTCCGCTGCCTGCGAGCGGGTATTTCAGGGCTGAATTCCAATACCAGCCAAAATGCGAAGGTGAATTCCTGCCCGTAATGAAAAAGTCGTGGTGGTTCGATGCCAAGAGCAAGAGCCTCGGCTTCATCATCGACTCCGGCGGGCGTTTGCCCAGAATCTTCACGTTCAGGGATCACCGCACTCCCGCTGCGGGGGAGGGGGATTGACCGTCCCGCTTTCCCGCTCCGCCGGAGGCTTTGGACTGCTGCGGTGATCCGCAGCTTTCAGGGTTCGCTCCG
>Ga0163144_10031980_pt1 | contig 10013 bp, 14 predicted proteins | sample OliLak19BULKMAT1_FD_123175 | JGI IMG/M metagenome (GOLD analysis project Ga0163144, IMG submission 123175) | Freshwater microbial mat bacterial communities from Lake Vanda, McMurdo Dry Valleys, Antarctica - Oligotrophic Lake LV.19.BULKMAT1 | ecosystem: Environmental > Aquatic > Freshwater >...
CAGGCGTGCGTCTCCACCGAGGGCGGCCCGACCCGTCGGCAACCTGCCGCGACCACACTGGTCTCGACACCCACCGTGCCAGCTAGCAACGGCCTCGGCGGAGCGCAACCAGAACCGTTCGTCACTACTGCGTCGGCTGAGCGACCCCCGCGAACCGGAAGCACGTGGGTGTCCTGAAACAGAGGCCCGAATACACCGCTCCCTCCGCGTTCTGTGGCAACACGAAGTAACCTTCGGGCACGAAGAACTGGCCCGACAGCGGGCCTGACAGCGGCCCGACGTATTGAGAGGCTCCGGAAGCATTGCGTCCCACCAGGAAGCTTCCCCTGACGTCCACGTACGTGAGCATCGCCGGGCCTTCGATCACGTATTGATTCGATTGCGCCAGAGGTCGGCAAGGCGCGCGACGTCAAGGGCACCGAACAGCTCATCACGTACGTGCCCGTGCGCGGCGGCGAGCCGCCGACAAGGCGCCCGCGGACATGGCCGAGCTGGTGCGCAAGACGTGCTCGCTGCTGTCGCCGCTCGCCGACAAACACCGCGTCAAGCTGGCCGTGGACGGTGCTCCGGTCGATGCGCCCGGCAAAGGGCCCGGCAGCGCGACACCGCCGCCGCCGTTCACCGCCAGGGTCGACACCGAGCAGATCCAGCAGGCGCTCACCAACCTCGTGGTGAACGGCATCCAGGCGATGCCGCGCGGCGGCGCGCTGTCGCTCCGCATGCGGCGCGAGGTCGCCTGCCCTCCCGCGGAGAGCAGCGCGAGCCCGCGCCCCTGCCTGCGCCTCGACGTCGAGGATCACGGCGAGGGCATGACGCCGGAGACAATCGAGCACGTGTTCGAGCCGTTCTTCACCACCAAGCCGCCCGGCGAGGGCACGGGGCTCGGGCTCGCGGTGGCCGACGGCATCGCGCGCGAGCACGGCGGCTGGATCGGCGTGCAGAGCACGCCCGGATCAGGGAGCCTCTTCTCGATGTTCCTGCCGTTGCCAATTGCCACGTCGTTGCACATCGCAGCGCGATCGCCGGGAGCTTCGCGCGAGGCCCCCCGAGATCGCCGGCGTGGCGAAGCGGCACGGCCGTTGCGAAAGACCGGCGACGACGATGGCCGAGCCCGACACCCGCGCGCCGACGAGCGTGTTGCTCGTGGAAGAGGACGAGGACCTGCGCGACCTGCTGGTGCAGGCGCTGCGGCGCGACGGCCACGACGTGATCATCCGGCGGACCGGCGCAGAGCTGCTGTGCGCCCTGGAGCTGCCCTCCGCCGACGGTCGCGCGGCCCGGCGCGTGGACGTCATCGTCCGGGACATCCCACGGCCCGGGCGCGATGGCCTGCTCGACGTGGCGAAGCTGCGCGCGGCCGGCCGCACCGTGCCCGTCATCGTGCTCACCGCGCTGGAGGTGGCGGCCTTGCGCCGTGACGCCCGCCTGCTGGGCGTCGTCGCGACCTTCGTCAAACCCTTCGACCTCGACGACCTGCGCGCGGCCGTCCTCAACACCGCCCGTGTTGCCTAGCGCCACCCGAGCCATGCCGCCGGAGCCCGGATCACCAGCGCGCACCACCGTCGTCGCCGACGCGCCGATCGACTGGCGGCGGCTGGCGGCCGCCTTCGCCGACGATACGGCGGGGGTCCAGTGGTACCTGGACCGGCGGACCGGCGAGGTCGTGCGCGGCGCCGGCGACGAGGACAGCCCGGCGGAGATGGCCGCCGAGCGATTCATTGCCATCGAGCGGGTGCGCTCCAAGGAGCAATACCGCTGGATGGAGCGCTTCATCACCGCTCTCTCGGACCGCGAGCTCGCCATGAAGCTCTCGCGGGCCATTGCGGGCAAGACCGCCTTTCAGCGGTTCAAGGTCGTGCTGGCCGAATACCCCGGTCGCAGCAATGAATGGCTCTCGTTCCGCGTCGAGCAAATCTGGAGCCATATCCGCCTCTGGCTGCACGCCAATGACCTGCACGCCGTGGAGCCGCCGCAAAACCTCCGGGCGAACTGGAAACACCTTGGCACGGAGCCCGCTCCACCGCTCGCTGGACGCCGCGCCGAGCTCGACGCCGGGCTCGCGGAGCTCGAGGTGGACGAGCTCGAGCACCTGACCGCGCTCGCCGCGTTCCTGCGCAATGGCGGCGATGCCGGAGGTGGCGAGCACCAACGTCCGGAGTGAGAGAGCCGGGCCACTGATCTTCCTCCGCTCCGCGGGGCACAGGCTGCCCGCCGCGCCGTGTCCTTCCGGATCTCCGTCCCGTGCAGGCCGGCGCGGCGGGCTTTTTATCGGTCCCATGTCTTGCGTATTTCCCGCGTCTGGCGGACGCTCGGCGCTCGGAAGGACGGTCTCGTGGCTGAAGAAAAACCGCAGGTCATGGGCTGGGGCACCCTCATCGCCATTGTGGTCGGTACCGGGCTGGCCGTGGGCATGTCGCTCGGCCTGCTCGGTGGGGCGCTCGGGATCTCTTCCAGTTGGTTTGGAAGCGGCGCCGGCGGCAGCATGGGCGTCGTCGGGGCGCTCTTGATCGCGCGACGGCAGAGAGCGCTGGCCGCTCAGAACAAGGCATGAAGCCCAGTCGCGACAACCCGGCGAAGTCGGCCTGACCGCTCGTCGCCTCGCAATGACCGCGGCACGAACCTCGCTTCCGGTCGTTCGCGGTGCGCTCCGAAAAGGCCTCGCCAATTGAGCTCTTACGCGGTAAGCGCATCTCCACGCTGGAAAGATCCTCATGATGGACATCATCGTTCTGCTGGTGAGTGGGGCGATGCTCTACTTTGGCGCCGAGTGGCTCGTCGGCGGAGCTTCCGCCCTCGCCCTCGCGCTGCGCGTCCCCCAGCTCCTCGTGGGCCTCACGGTCGTGGCGTACGGCACGTCCGCGCCCGAGATCATCGTGGGTGTGCAGGCGGCGTTCTCGGGGCACGGGGATGTCGCGCTCGGCAACGTGATCGGCTCGAACATCGCCAATCTCGGCCTGATCCTCGGTGTGGCAGCGCTCGTGCGGCCGGCGAAGGTCGACGGCGTGCTGCGGCGCCGCGAGCTCCCGGTGCTCCTGCTCACGGCGCTCGTGGTCCCGGCGCTGTTGTACGACGGGCGGGTGCACCGCTGGGAGGCGGCGCTGCTCCTCGCCGCCGCGCTCGGCTACACCGTCTGGATGGTCCGCTCGTCGCCGAGGGCGCCCGCCGTCGCGGATGCGCAGCGAAGCGCCGCCGTCACGGCAGAAGCGGCGGACATGGCCGGCGCGCCCGACCGGCGCGGCGGCCGGGCGCGCCACGTCGCGACCGCCGTCGCGGGCCTCGGGGTCCTGCTCCTGGGCGGGCACTTCTTCGTGGACGCGGCCTCCTCGCTCGCCCGCTCGTGGGGCATGAGCGAGCGTGTCGTGGGACTGACCATCGTGGCCGTCGGCACGTCGCTCCCCGAGCTGGCCACGAGCGTGATCGCCGCCGTGAAGGGTCACTCCGACATCGCCGTGGGCAACGTGATCGGCTCGAATATCTTCAACGTGCTCCTCTGCCTCGGAGCAGCCTCGATGGCGGGCAACGTGGGCGCGCCGCTCTCCGCCGTCGCGTTCGATATCGGCGCGCTGGTCGCCATGACCGCCGTCGGGTGCTTCTTCCTCCGGACCGACCGCACGATGTCGCGCTGGGAGGGTGGCGTGCTCTTGGCGCTGTACGGCGCGTTTCTCGGGTACCTGGTGGTCGCCGGGGCCGGATGAACGGCGCCGCGGGGTGCGGGAGCGCGGCGGCGCGACCCCGGGGAAAGGAATGTTCACGCCGCGGTCATTGCGCGACCTGCGCCTGCAAGACCTCGGGGCCACGGGGCTCCGTCGCCGTGGGGGCGTTTTCGGCGGTCACCTTGACCACGAACGCGGGATGCGGTGTGACGGTCTCCAGTCGGCCGGTCAGGTCGTCGCCGAGTCGCAGCGCGCCCACGTTCTGCGCCGGGCCGCCGCCCTGGGGCTGGACCCACACGACGTACACCTTCGCGTCGGGCGCCACTCTCTCGGGATAGGCGAGGTGCTTCACCTCGACGACGAGCCTGGTGTTGCCGTTCTCGCCCACGCGCGCGACGACGGTGCCCTGCGCGGCCGGCGTCCGGGGGGCGTTGAGCAACGGCACGGGCGCGGGGCCGCCGCACGCGGCGAGCAGCGGGGCGAGCGCGAGCCAGTGAGACAGCTTGATTGTCATTGAAGTGCTCCTCGGTGAAGAGAAAGAGTCATTGATTGACGGGCGCCGGAACGCCGAGCATGCCGGTGATCCGGCTCATCGCGCTCGCGGCCTCGTCCTCGGTGAGCTTACCATCGTTGTTGGCATCGGCCATGGCGAACGCCGTCTTCGCGGACGCCTGCAACGCTCCCTGAAACTCCTGCACGCTGAGGCTCTTGTCGCGATCGGTGTCCGCCGCCTGGAAGGCCGCCTGACCCAGGGCGCGCGCGCCTTGCCAGGCGACGCTCCGGGCCTCGGCCAGCGTGATCACCCCGTCGCGGTCGGCGTCGGCCACGGCGTAGAGGTCGTCGACGGCCGCGCGGGCCACGTCGCGGGCCTCCGCCATGGCGAGCGGCTTACCATGATTGACGTCCAGCAATGCGGCGATGGTCGAGAACGGGCTCCGGCCCGTCGCGTTGCGCACGCTGCGGAACAGGGACGCCATCGCGGGGTACCGGCTCTCGAGCTCCGCGCGCGCCTGCTTGCCCTCTTCCGGCGTCACGGTCCCGTCTCCGTTCGCGTCGGCGCGGAAGAAGAAGCCACCGATGATGAAATTGGTCAGCCCCCGAGTCTCCTCCTTCGAGATCTTTCCGTCCCCGTTCGCGTCGGCCAGGTCCATCAGCCGGGCGGCGGTCTCTTCGACCTCTGCCCCGGGGCGGCAGGCGACGAGCGTGCCGGCCGGGACATCGGCGCCCGCCATTTGTTGTCCTTGGGCCGCGGGCCGCGCGGCGGGCGGAGGTTGCGCGGGCTGCGCCTGCGGGGTGTCAGCCCCCCGACCGGGCGGCGCCTCCTTCTCGGGAGTCCCGGCGGCCTGTTCGCCGGGCTGATCCCGACAGCCGGTCACGAGCCCGATTATCACGAGCATGGAGAGCGGACCCGCCAACATCGATGTTCGCATCACTACCTCCCATTATCCAGCGTAGGTCGGCTCGCTGGCCGCCGCTACGCCAGAACTCTAGGAGCATTGCGCGGATAAGCAACCGCGGTCGAAGGCCGTCGATGTGCACCTCGCCTGGAACCAGGGTGTGCGCCGATTCGTAATGGACCAGAGCTCCGGCGCCGGCGGCGATCGATCGGAGCTTCCGTGCGAGCAAGACATTCGCGACCACCACGTAGAGAACGGCGAGCGCAAGCAATGCGCCCGCGACCGCGAGGACGACGGCGCGCGGGCGCCTCGGCGCAAGGGCGGCGATCCGGAACAGCGCCCGCTCGATCATGGGTAGTCTGGAGTCTCTCGCCGTCACGGCAGGCGGCTTCATGGAGCGGCGGCCGCGTGAGGCCATCTCCTCACTTCGGGTCGGAGGGCTCGACCGGCGGGGTGGTCTCCGCGTCGCGGTGCTCGCGCAGCTCGTCGACCACCGTTCGCTCCCAGAGCGGCACGCCGGAGAAATAGGCGGCGCGGCCGATCATGTGGGCGGCCACGGGGGCGGTGGAGAGGACGAACAGGATGACGGCCGCCGCCCGGCTGGTGACGGTCAGATCGGCGAAGTGGACGGCCGCCGCCGTCAACAGGCAGCCCACCCCGAGAGTCGTGGCCTTCGTGGCGGCCGACATGCGCATGTACAGATCGGGCAGGCGCAGGACTCCGAGGCTTGCCACGACGATGAAGAGGGCGCCAATCGTCATCAGGATCATGGTGATCACGGCGCCCATGGTCAGCTCCTCGACCTCAGATAGAAGGCAAAACCAATCGTCCCGAGGAACGACACGAGGGCCAGCACCACCGTCACGTCGAGGACCACGGGCTGATCGGTCGCCACCGCGGCGGCGGCCAGGATCCCTATCCCGATCGCGGCGAGGAGGTCGAAGGCCACGACGCGATCGGGCAGGCTCGGCCCGCGCACCAGGCGGACGAACGCCGCCACGACGGCCAGGCTGAGCACCGGCAGCACCACGACGATCGCGAAGCGCTGCGGGCTCACCGCAGCACCTCGATGACGCGGCGCTCGAAGCCTTCCTTGATCTCGCGCCGGAACGCCGCGGCGTCGTGCATGTACATGGTGTGGACGTAGAGCACGCGACGGTCGGCGGAGACGTCCAGGCTGAGCGCGCCGGGGGTGAGCGTGATGAGGTTGGCCAGCAGGGTGATGGCCGCGTCGCTCTCGACCTCCAGGGGAATGGCGACGATGCCCGGTTGCATTCGCATGGCCGGCGTCACGACCTCGTAGGCGACTCGCACGGTGGCCCGGATCAACGCCCAGACGAAGAACGCCGCGAAGGCGACGAGATGTCGCGGCTTGTCGTAATAGGTCGACGGGCCGGAGACGAGCCGGACCAGCCGCAGCGCCAGATAGCCGAGCGCGAAGCCGACGACGAAGTTGGCGGGGCGGAACACTCCCGTCAAGAGCACCCATACCAGGGCGAAGAGCAGGTTCAGCGAGAACATGTCAGTGCGCTCCTTGCAGGACGGCCCGGACGTAGTCGCCCGGACTGAGCAGCTGGTCCGCGGCCCGCGTGGCCAGCCTGAAGACGGGCTCCGCGCCGAGGCCGAGGAGCACTGTCAGCGCGGTGAGGACCAGCACGGGAACGAGCAGGGGCAGCTCGCTCCGGGCCGACCCCGCGGGGGGCGGGGCGGCCGGCGTCCGGGGCGCGCCGCCCTCGGGCTCGGGCTTCCAGAACGCCTCCGTCCAGATCTTCGTCATCGAGAACAGCGTCAGCAGACTGGTGACCAGCGCCGCGGCGACGAGGGCGTAGCGCTCCACCGAAAGGCCTGCCAGCACCAGGACGAGCTTCGCCCAGAAGCCCGAGAAGGGCGGCAGTCCGGCGAGGGAGAAGGCGGAGATCAGGAACAGCGCCGAGAGGCCTGGGGAGGTGCGGTACAGGCCGCCCACCTCCTTCAGCCGGTCGGAGCCGCGCCGCCTCTGGACGATGCCGCCGATCAGGAAGAGGTTCGACTTGACGATGATGTTGTGCGCGAGAAAGCAGATCACGCCGGCCAGCGACAGGCGCGTGAAGAGGCCGAGCCCCATGATCATGTAGCCTATCTGACTGACGATGTGAAAGGACAGGATCCGCCGGATCTCGCCCTGGGCCGCCGCGCCGAGGACGCCGCTCACCATCGTCGCGCCGGAGATGATCAGCAGCAGCGTGTGCGTGAAGCCCGCGTCGTGCACGAACAGCAGGGTGAAGACCCGGATCAGCGCGTAGACTGCCACTTTCGTGAGCAGCCCGGCGAAGATCGCGGCCACCGGAACAGGGGGGGTGTGGTACGAGGCCGGGAGCCAGAAGAAGAGGGGAAAGACCGCCGCCTTGATGCCGAAGGCGACGAGGAACAACATGGCGACGGTGGTGCTCCGGGCCGGCGCGACGCCCCGGATCTGGAGGGACGCGTCGGCCATGTTGAGAGTGCCTATCAGCCCGTAGAGGATGCCCAGCGCCGAGAGGAACAACGCCGACGCCATCAGGTTGAGAGTGACGTATTTGACGGCGCCCTCGAGCTGCGGGCGCTCGCCCCCCAGCGCGAGCAGCGCGAACGACGCCACCAGCATCACCTCGAACCAGACATACAGATTGAACAGGTCGCCCGTGAGGAACGCGCCGCACACGCCGAGCAGCATGACGTGCTGGAGCGGGTGATAACCGAACGACTCGCGCGGCGCGTCGATGCCGGCCAGCGAGTAGATCATCACCACGGCGGCCATGAGCCCGGCGAGCACCACCATGATGGCGCTGAAGAGGTCCGCCACCAGGGTGATCCCGAACGGCGCGGGCCAGCCGCCGACGTGGACGACCTGGATGCCGTGCCGTGCGACCGCGTCGAGGAGCGCGACGGCCGCGCCGAGGAGCGCCATAGCCCCCAGCACGGAGATCACCCGCTGCGCCCGCCGTGCGCGCCAGGAGAGCAATAGCCCGACCGCCGTCCAGAACGGAATCAGGAGCGGCAGCGTCACGACATGGCTCATCGATCCGTTGCTTTCATCTCGTCGACGTCGTCGCTCCCCATGCTCTGATCGGCGCGCCGGATCAGCACGACGGCGAAGGCCTGGATGCCGAACCCGATCACGATCGCGGTCAGGATGAAGGCCTGCGGCAACGGGTCGGCGAACCGGCCCGCGAGCGCCGTGGCGCCCTCGGGGACGATGGGCGGGGACGCCCGCGTCACTCCGGCGGCGGTGAAGATGAGGAGGTTGGCCGCGTGGCCCAGGAGCCCGAGCCCGATGACCAGCTTCACGATGTTGCGCCGCAGCATCGTGTACAGGCCTGCCGCATAGAGGACGCCCACGACCACAGCCAGCACGGTCGTCATCCGGTCAATCCTCCATGAGCGAGAAGAACAGCAGCAGGACCACGCCAATGACCGTCAAGTAGACGCCGGCGTCGAACAGCAATGGAGTGCCCACCTTGCCCAGCACCGGTACCGGAGGCACGAGCCACACGGCCGTGAGGAGAGGCCGTCCCGTGACGAGCGCGGGGACGCCGCTCGCGCCGGCCACGAAGAGGCCCAGTCCGATCAGGAACCCGGGGCTGCGCGGCAGGCTGCGCCGCGCGGTGTCCGGGCCGTGGGCAATGGCGTACAGGACGAACGCCGCCGACGCCGAAAGCCCGCCGGCGAACCCGCCGCCCGGCTGGGTGTGGCCGCGGACCAGCAGGAACACCGAGAAGATCAGGAGCAGCGGCAACAGATAACGGGTCGCCGATCGCAGGATCAGCGAGCTCTTCGTGCGGCGCGCCTCGGGCGTCGCGCGCGCCCCTCCGCCGGAGTCGGGGGTCTCGTTCATCGCGCCTCCCCCGGGCGCAGCTTCATCAGCGCATAGCCGCCGATGGCCGCCACCGCGAGGACCGTGATCTCGCCGAGCGTGTCGAGGGCGCGGAAGTCGACCAGGATCACGTTCACGACGTTGCGCCCGTGCGCCAGGGGCACGCTGCTCTCGGCAAAGTAGCGCGTCAGACGCGACGACCCGGGCTCGGCGCTCACCATCAGGACGAGCAGGGTCATCAGCCCGCCGGACGCCGCCGCCACGAGCCCGTCGCGCAGGCGGGCCGGCGCGCTGGACAGCGGGACGAAGCGCGGCACGCGATAGAGCACCAGGACGAGCAGGATCACCGTCAGGGTCTCTGTCGCGAACTGGGTCATCGCCAGGTCGGGCGCGCCGAACAGGACGAAGATCAGGGCCACGCCGTAGCCGACCACGCCGAGGGCGGTCACCGCGGCGAAGCGCGACCGGGTGAGCGCCACCACCGCCGCCGCCGCGACGATGACCGCGGCCAGCACGCCCTCGTGAAAACGGACGCCGGGCTGCCAGCTCCACGAAAGCGATCCGAGCGCGGCCGACAGGGCGGTGCCGACCACGGCGATCGTCGTGACGATCGTCACGAGCAAGTAGCGTCGCAGATAGCCACTTTGCAGCAGGCGAGTCTGGAGCCTGGCCACGGCCAGCATCCCCTGAAACGCCCCGTCGTACCAGCGCGCGGGTCCCCATTGGAGAACGGCGTCGAGCGGCTGCACGGCGCGGCGCAGCGCGCCCCGCCCGGCGTACGAAAGGGCCCCGGCCAGCAGCGTCGCGGCGCTCAGGATCAGGACCACGTTGAGCTCCTCGCCGCGCCGGAGCGACAGGGCATGAAGCGCCGACAGCTCCGCGTGGACAGGACGGCCGAGGATCGCGGCGGCCGCGGGCCCGATCAGCGTTTCACCCACCCGGCGCGAGAAGAGGCCGAGCAGCAGCCCTGTCGCGGCGAGGACGACGGGCCCCAGCCACATGCTGATCGGCGCCTCGTGCGGCGCTCCGGGCGACTCGGGCCGACCCAAGAAGGGCTTCACCGCCACGAGGCCCGCCGCGAGCACCGTCATTACCCCGGTGGCCACCGCCGCGAGCACGAGCACGAGCGCG
>Ga0163144_10031981_pt1 | contig 10013 bp, 8 predicted proteins | sample OliLak19BULKMAT1_FD_123175 | JGI IMG/M metagenome (GOLD analysis project Ga0163144, IMG submission 123175) | Freshwater microbial mat bacterial communities from Lake Vanda, McMurdo Dry Valleys, Antarctica - Oligotrophic Lake LV.19.BULKMAT1 | ecosystem: Environmental > Aquatic > Freshwater > Lake...
TTGCCTCTACTCTTGATAATATATTTATTGTTGGGAAACCCGCTGATAAAGCTATTGAGCAAACCATGAGGCTCAATAAAAACTGGGCCGGAGACAAACGGAATTTTTTTGCTAACTCTATTTATGATTGTGTGCGATACAGAAGGTTATTGGAAGAAACAGCAGCAACTTATTTTAATGGCAATGAAACCAGTTACCAGGAATTGATCATTATCCTGTTTATATATACGGGTTATGAAATGCCTTCAGCCGGTATATATAAAACCATTGATGTGCCTGCAGTTGAAAAGATCATTAATAAGCTTTCAGCAGTCAGAAAGATAAGAGAATCGATACCTGATTGGTTAGATGCAATTGGAGAAAAAGAAATTGGAAGTGATTGGGACGAATTGCTTAAAGCCTTAAACAAAAAACCACCCATTACCCTTCGTACAAACTTTTTAAAGACCACGGCCGAAGTATTAAAACAAGAGTTACAAAACGAAAGGATAAACACTGAACCCATTGAATGGTGTGAGGGTGCAATTGCTGTTGTGAAATTCGCCAACCTGTTTAGGACAAATACATTTACCAACGGATTGTTTGAAGTGCAGGATGCGGCTTCTCAAATGGTAGTAAATACTATGGACGTTAAACCGGGCATGAGGGTAATAGACGCTTGTGCGGGAACCGGAGGTAAAACAATGCATCTTGCATCATTGATGCAGAACAAGGGTAAAATAATTGCGCTTGATACAAAAGAGTGGCGCCTGAATGAATTAAAGAAAAGAGCAAGAAGAGCAGGAGCGCATATCATAGAAACAAAAGTATTGGACACAAGCAAAACCATTAAACGCCTTGCAGCAAGCGCCGATCGTTTGTTGCTCGATGTTCCTTGTTCCGGATTTGGTGTGCTCAAGCGCAACCCGGACACCAAATGGAAAATGACTCCGGAAAAATTAGAAGAGATAAAAAAAGAACAACGACATATCCTTCTCTCCTATTCTCAGATGTTAAAACAAACCGGGCTCATGATCTACGCGACATGCAGTTTTTTGCCAAGTGAAGGAGAAGAACAGGTAAAATGGTTTTTAACAGAAACAAAAAGTGAATGGGAGCTTTTGAACGAAACCAGGGTTTCGGCGGTCAAAAACAACTGTGATTGTTTTTATATTGCAGTACTTCAACGTGTAACAAAAAAATAAAATCTTCTGCACACATTGCAAACAGTGCTGTACAGCGTATTGTTATTTTTTTGTTTTTATTTTTTATTTTTTTCTTCGCACACGTTATTTCATCAAAAAATTTTCAAACTGCATTTTGGACCAACCTTATCAACAAATAAGTGTTAATAAAATAAAAGCTAAATATTTTTTTTACCTCGTGTTTTTTTCTTACTTCGTATCAATTAATTAAAAACATAAAAACCATGGCAACAAAAAAGAAAGCAGCTAAGAAAAAAGCAGCACCGAAAAAGAAAAAAGCAGCTAAGAAAAAAGCAGCTAAGAGAAAAAGATAGTTAACTATCTTCTCACAAAAACCCTCGAGTCACTCGGGGGTTTTTTTTATTATATATATTTTGTCCGTCACTCTTATTAATAGCAGATTGCCTCTTCTCCCGATAACTATCGCATAGCCGTCAGGTTAAATATTTAATATCTAACATGTCAACTGGAGTTAACTTCCTCTTCTATCAATCTACAACTTTTTATATATAAGCGATATTTCCGGTGGCCATCACAAAAAGAAATGTTTAGGTTTTTAAACGAATCCGGAGGATTCACACCTTTATAAAAAGCTTAATTTATAAAGTTCGACTCCGGCCGGAGTCGCAGAAGCAGTATTAGTCTTTTTATAAATGTATGATGCCTCCGGCATCATTACAATAAGAAATCACAGGGGAGTTATACCCAAAAGTTTACTCCCTTATCCTGACGCCTATGCGATAACTATCGGGATCATTGCAATGATGAATAAATTAGTAATTGCAACAACACCCATTTCAGGGTTTAGTTATTTAATTAAAAAATATTATAGAGCCTTAGTTGGCACTACTCCTATCCCCGGCAGATCATTCAACACAATTTTTCCTAATTCAAATTGAACTCCCTCAAAACAATTATTTTTTATAAGCAGTGGTCCATCCAGATCGGCCCAATCGCATAACGGAGAAAGCTGCGCCGCGGCAGAAACCGCACACGATGTTTCCGACATACAGCCTATCAACACCTTCATGCCAAGTTCACGTGCTTTTAACATCATCCTGTTCGCTTCAAACAACCCGGTACATTTCATTAACTTAATGTTTACACCTTTATAAATGCCTTGCAGCTTTTGTACATCATCGAAGCGTTGTACATCCTCATCAGCAATAATATCGAGCGGACTCCTTTCATTTAACCAGGCAACATCATCCAATCTGTTTTTGGGTAGCGGCTGCTCAACAAACAAAACATGTTGCCCGCTTAACCAATGGATCATCTCCAACGCATATTCTTTTTCCTTCCAACCCTGGTTCACATCAACCGATATAGGTTTATCGGTAATGCTTCTTATCGTATTTATGATCTCCTTATCATTGTCACTGCCCAGTTTTATTTTCAATATTCTATACGGCTCTGCTTCTCTTAGTTTTTCTACCAGCACTTCCGGTTTATCTATTCCTAATGTGTAAAAAGTAAGCGGCGCATCCTGTTTCTTCAATCCAAACATGGAATAGCAAGGCTTGTTCGTTATTTTCCCAAGCAGATCATGCAACGCAATATCAACCGAAGCTTTTGCAGCTGTATTGTTTTTATCCAGACTATCAATCTCGTTTAAGATCCCTGATAAATCATCAATAGTTGTATAACGCGCCAAAACATCCTTGGCTTTATTTAAGAATGCAGCAACCGTTTCATGATTTTCCCCTAAGTATGGAGGCATGGATGCTTCACCGTAACCAATAACACCGTCAAGTTCTATTTCCGTAAAAACAACAGGAGTGGAAGTACGCATACCGTGCGCAATAATAAATGGATGCTTAAAGTAAAGCGTATGTGGTAAATAGGTTAAGCGCATAGAAGAACCATCATTAAAGATAATGATAAAGCAATTGACAGAAACATTTGCTTGGGGGTAAACCAAATTTCCTTTTGTTCGTTTCGACCCTTCGAGAACCTCAGGGCTCAACAAACGGATTCCGCACTCTGAGGTTCCCTAAGGGTAAGTTTGGAGACCAACCGAATATAAAGGAGACGGGAAAATTTGGTTTACACCCATTTGCCTAAGATGCTATTTGATACATTATATATATATTTGCTTACACAAACCGTAAATCCATAAAAATGAAAAAATTATTTTTCCTCTTTTCTTTTGTTCTAACTACCGTAATAACAAGCTGCGGGGATAAAGAAAAGGATAAACCCATGAGTGTTCCGGGCATGACCCTCATCGACCTTTCAAAATTAGAATTCAATTTTCCTGCTACCATTCTTGTACCGGATTCAACAAATGGACCGATGACAATTACTCCTCAAAACTGGGGAGCACTTGAAATTAAAGTGGGTGATGGATTTCAAATTTCAGTTGAACAGGGAGACGGAGAGAATGACGACCTGAAACTGATAAAAAGCACAGAGATAGATGCTAACGAGGTTCACAAAGTAAAAAAATATATGATCGATGAGCCGAACTTTGTTTTTTACGAAACTCAAATGTTAGGCGCTGAAGATAAATCAAGTTTCCATTTTTATGGAGTATTTAAAGTTGGAGACAAAAATTTTGTTGTTGAAGACCTTAAGGGCGATGAATTTTCGGAAGAAGCAATTAAAAAAATGATGGAAAGCGCTAAAAGTTTAGCAGCAAAAGAGAAAGCAGAAGCATCTTAAAACACATACAGGTATTTAAACAAAAAAGGGGAACAAATTGTTCCCCTTTTTTGTTTCTTATGCTTCAAACACAGCACTTGGAACATAGTGCTTTTTTACTGTGCTTCTGTTTTTTTCGACATACGCTTTCTCTCGTTATCATCGAGGAATATTTTACGTAAGCGGATTGATTTAGGAGTCACCTCAACATATTCATCTCCCTGAATATATTCCATTGCTTCTTCCAAAGAGAAATTGATCTTAGGTGCAATACGGGTTTTTTCATCACTACCTGAAGCTCGCATATTGGTTAACTTTTTCTCCGTACATATATTGATCACAAGATCATCAGGACGAATATGTTCACCAATCACCATGCCCGGATAAATCTCTTCGCCCGGATCAACAAAAAAACTTCCCCTATCCTGTAGTTTGTCGATTGCGTATGCAACAGCTGTTCCCTTTTCTTTAGAAATAAGTACGCCAGCATTTCTGCCCGGTATATCACCTTTCCAAGGTTCAAAAGATTTGAAACGGTGATTCATAATTGCTTCCCCTGCTGTTGCAGTTAACACATTGTTTCTTAAACCAATTAATCCACGTGAAGGAATTTCAAATTCTATATGTATAAGATCGCCTTTAGGAGCCATCACAAGCATTTCTCCTTTACGCTGACTCACCAATTCAATTACTTTACCTGATGTTTCCTGCGGTGTATCAACAGTAAGCGTTTCTATTGGCTCATGTTTTTGTCCATTGATCTCTTTAATAATTACCTGCGGCTGACCTACCTGTAATTCGTATCCTTCCCTGCGCATAGTTTCGATCAAAATAGAAAGGTGCAGAATACCACGACCAAATATTATATATGAATCAGGAGAACCTGTTTCTTCCAATCGCATTGCCAAATTCTTTTCTAATTCTTTGAACAACCTGTCGCGCAAATGGCGTGATGTAACAAACTTACCTTCTTTACCAAAGAAAGGAGATGTGTTAATTGTAAACAACATACTCATTGTAGGCTCATCAATTTCAATTGGTATCAAACCTTCCGGTTTTTCAAAATCAGCAATGGTATCACCAATTTCAAAACCTTCAATACCCGTGAAAGCACAAATATCACCCGCGCCAACTTCCTGCACTTTCTTTTTTCCTAATCCTTCAAAAATAAACAGTTCCTTTATTCTTGACTTTATAATTTTTCCATCGCGCTTTACTAACGATACCGGTGAATTCTCCTTTATTGTCCCGCGATAAACCCTTCCAATAGCAATACGACCAATGAACGAAGAATAATCGAGTGATGTTATTTGCAATTGAAGTGTGCCTTGATTTTGTGGCGCCTCCGGAATTTTTGCAAGAATAGTATCTAACAAATAAATGATATCCGTTGTTGGTGTTTTCCAATCAGGCCCCATCCATCCATGTTTGGACGAACCATACACAACTGGGAAATCCAATTGATCTTCGGTTGCTTCGAGGTTAAAAAATAATTCATAAACCCATTCATGCACCTCATCAGGTTTACAATTAGGTTTATCAACTTTATTAATTACAACAATTGCTTTCTTACCTTGTTGAAGTGCTTTTTGCAAAACAAATCTTGTCTGCGGCATTGGTCCTTCAAAAGCATCTACCAATAAAAGTACACCATCAGCCATGTTCAATACACGCTCAACTTCACCGCCAAAATCCGCGTGCCCGGGAGTATCAATGATATTGATCTTAACATCTTTATAGATGATGGAAACATTTTTTGCAAGAATTGTAATTCCTCTTTCGCGCTCCAGATCATTATTGTCAAGGATAAGTTCCCCAGACTCCTGGTTGTCACGAAAAAGTTTTCCCGTCAAAAGAATTTTATCTACCAGAGTCGTCTTTCCGTGGTCAACGTGAGCAATAATGGCTATGTTCCTTATACTTTGCATACACTCCTGAAATTTAGGGTGCAAAGGTAGCTTTATTATTTGAATTAAACCCTCCTCAAGCTCCACAAACCAGCATCAGACCTGTAATCTGCCATTTTCTTTGATAAACGGGCACTGTTTTTTTAACGGAGTTTTGTTTCATCATCCCGGCGTAAACCGAAAAGCCTCACAGAGTAGGTATTTTAAAACATTTTTATGGAGAAGAAAAAATTAAGTCTGCAGGAAATTCAAGTGAACAGTTTTGTTACCCAGTCGGGAGAACTAAAGGAAACAATAAATGGCGGGAATGATTCTGCTGGTATAGCTTGCATTACCTTTGAAGCATCGACGGTAGTAACACCAACAACTTTATCACTTGCAACGGGACAAATTGGTACGGGGTTAACATCTATTCTTGTAATCACGATCAAAACTCAAGGTCCGAATTTACAAAGTGATATGGCTGTTGCCTGTAGCAGATTCATCTGTCAGACATATGGCAATTTAACATTTCCATGTGCCGCTGTTTAAAATAGTTATGTAAACCAATAAAAAAGGGAAGCGAATGCTTCCCTTTTTTATTGTCAAAATGTATGCTGTTATTTCTGAATATACACCACAGAATAATCCTTGTATCTCATCGGATTGTTGTAAAAATTTTTGAGGTATGAGCGGGATAGCCTGTAACTTTCTTCGTACCATAAAACCATTATCGGCGCATCGTTCATTGCAATTTGTTCGGCCTGTAAATATTTTTCGTATGCTTTTTCCATTGTAGGAGCAGTCTTTGCTTCTTTAAACAATTTATCGAACTCTGCATTTTTATATCGCATACTATTTGGATAAGATGGCTGAGACAAATCATCAGGGACACCGGATCCGCTAAGCACAATAAGGAAACTTTCGGGATCGGGATAATCCGCAACCCATCCGGACCTGGTCATGTTTGATCTGCCGAATTTTGCATCATCTAATTTTTTTGAGAACGGGACAACTTCAATGTCAATAGAAATCCCAAGCGTACTCATAATTTGTTCCTGAATTTCAAGAGCGACATTGGTATGTTTCTTACCTCCACTATTTAATTCCAGTTTTACTTTTGGGAATCCTTTTCCTCCTGGATACCCCGCTTCGGCCAATAATTTTTTTGCTTTCTCCGGATTGAAATTGTATCCCTTTACTTTAGTAATATCATATCCCGGAAATGCAGGAGGACATAATCCATTTTCTCCCGGACCATATGCTTCACTTTTTAAAACTTCATCTACAATCTTTTGCCTGTTAATAGCATAGCTAAATGCCTGCCTTACCTTTAAATTATTAAATGGCGCCTTAGCTGTATTAAATTCATAAAATTGTGTAAGCATTTCCGGCATCCTGTCTAAAACATATTGTGCAGAATCACCTCTGAATTTTGCAATGTCTTTTTGAACCACATCGCTCACTGCTTCCGATGGCAGGCCGATAATAAAATCAAGCTTGCCTTCTTTAAACGCCTGCATCTCTTTTTGCTTATCAGAAAAAATATAAACCATTACACTGTCCAGATAAGGAAGTGTATTACCTGCAGCATCTTTTCTATGATAGTTTGGATTCCTTGATAAAACGACCCGATCTTCTTTAAATTTACCCTCTTCAAATACAAAGGGGCCCGTGCCCACCTTTACACCTTCATTATAAAGATCAACGGCCTCCTTAGGATAAACTGCGGCATATGGATTTGCCAGCAAATATAAAAAAGAATTATCACGCGAAATCAGCTTGATCCTGAGTTTATGATCATCAACAACCTCTACGCCTTCCAAACCATCTTTAGGTTTACCTGAAATTGACTCACTATAATATCTATTAGCTCCAACAACTTTATCTTTAAAAGAAGACTGGAAATTTATATTGTTGGGGGTTGCGGAACACAGTTGCTCAAAACAAAATTTAAAATCTTTTGCAGTAACGGCGCGCCCCCTATTATTTTGAAAACATAAATTGTCATGAAAGTAAACTCCCTTTTTCAGATAAAAGGTATATGTCGTTCCGGCTGAATCCAACTCCCACTTCTCGGCAATGCTTGATTCAATTGTAAGCGTTTTAGCGTTAAACCTCACCAGGCCCTCATATATCTGAATGGCTATATTATATGATACTGCATCTCCGATCGCAGGTGGAAATAATGATTGAATATTTTCATTTTCGCTTTGCCTCAAAACACCGCCATATAAACTATCCGCAGAACCTTCTGTTCCCCTTTTCCATCTGAAGACTCTCCTCCACAGGAAAACAACACCGCTAAAAACCCGACTCCAATTAACCTGAAAACTATTTTCATACCACCTAAAATTCGAATTATTTTTGAAACTTAAAAGGGTCACAAACCTACATGATTTTTTTAGAAAACACATAAACCAAGCGAAAAAAATCATGTGGGTTCCTGATGCCCTTAGGAATAATATTTTTACGGAAAAAATACAATATTTAACAGCATAAAAAAGCACATAAAACACCACCCAGAGGCACTATTATCTGAATATGGCTTTATTATGGTCTAAAGAGCGTATTTTATTCAAAAAGTTTTGAATATATCAAATAAGATGCATAATATTGCGGTTGAAAATGGCTTTTAATTAAAAAAAGTTCTTATTTTCGCTTTCTCATAAGTATGAAAAGAGTATCCTATTATTTGTCTGTTGTTGGGTGCCTCGTCACTCTTAATAGTTTTTCTGCAGGAGTTATCCTTTTAGAAGGTAATTACCAGGGAAAAAACTTATATGTTTCTAACCCTTATGCTGGAAGCGGTGTTGGTTTTTGTGTTTATGAAGTAACGGTTAACGATCAGGTAACTACTGATGAGATCAACTCCAGTGCATTCGAGATCGACTTTAAAAATTTCCAGTTCAAATTAGGTGATAAAATTGAGGTTAGAATAAAGCATAAGGATGATTGCCGACCAAAAGTTATTAATCCGGAAGTTTTAAGACCAAAAAGTACTTTCAATATTGAGAACATGAAAGTGGAAGGCGATGGTACACTAAAATGGACTACAAGCGGCGAAACAGGAAAGCTGCCTTATATTATAGAGCAGTTCCGTTGGAACAAATGGGTAAAAGTTGGTGAAGTAGAAGGCATAGGAACTCCTCAAAACAATGATTATTCTTTTAAAATTGCTCCACATTCTGGACAAAATCAATTTCGTGTAAAACAGATAGATTTTACAAACGCTCCAAAACTTTCTAAGCCTGTTAAGTATTTGTCACCATTGCCGGAAACAACTTTTTCTCCACAAAAAGTTTCGAAAGAACTGTTATTCTCAGAAGACACCATGTTTGAGATTTATGATCAGTATGGTAACGTGGTTAAAAGAGGATTTGGTAAACGTGTAGATTGTACAAACTTGAGCAAAGGTGTTTATTACATTAACTACGATAATAAAACCGGCGAGTTTATTAAGAAATAAAAAACACTTTATTATAACTAAAAGCCCTCCGGAATCCGGAGGGCTTTTTTCATGCTTACATTTTTACCTACAAAATTATTTCACCTCTTTTCTTCTAGGAAATTTTTTCTTTATTTCTTCGCTCATCTCAATTGTACCGTCAGGTTTTACCTTACCCTCAATATACGCCACGTAGCATTCATGCGTTCCAGGAGTTTCATTACCGAGGCTATCACATTCGTATGTAGTTATTGTATCCGATGCATAAAAAGTAAAATCTTTTCTTAATGTCATAAACTCTTCGCAGGTAAAACCACAGTCGCCTCCGCAGCGTCCAATTGCAATACCTTTTTCGTCAATGATTTCTCCATTTGGCTTATAGGTTGTAAGTATAGGCAAGTAACAATCCGCAGCTCCTAAGGTTATCACTGCAACGTAAGCTCCATTTGTATAAGCTTGTCCGTAAGGCAATGAGTACCCAGTAACATATTTACTGCTGTCACTAAACCGCTTATACGAATCTGGATTTACATTGCAGCCCTTGATGATTAGAGGCAACTCTACTTTCTGAAAATTACTTAAGTACCGCTCAAATTCATCATTAGTCTTCGAACGTTCTGTGTTGCATGAAAAAATTAGCAAGAAAGAAATCGCCGATAAATATTTTATTGTCATCTAAAACAATAAACCTTTATTTCGTTTCTGGTTTAGGATCTGCTCCAAAATTATTTTCCCCTGCATTCCCTTTCGCAAACATTAACCACACTATATAAAACGGAATCAATTGATACCAGCCGCTCTTATTTATATCGTGGCTGCGTTTTGAGCCCTGCATAATTAATATCCCAACAA
>Ga0163144_10031982_pt1 | contig 10012 bp, 8 predicted proteins | sample OliLak19BULKMAT1_FD_123175 | JGI IMG/M metagenome (GOLD analysis project Ga0163144, IMG submission 123175) | Freshwater microbial mat bacterial communities from Lake Vanda, McMurdo Dry Valleys, Antarctica - Oligotrophic Lake LV.19.BULKMAT1 | ecosystem: Environmental > Aquatic > Freshwater > Lake...
ACTCATCGGCAGCTTGGCGATCCTCTCGCTGGTCCGTTGAACCGTTTGTCGGCCCGCTTGAAATTGAAATCTATCAAGCCAATACTCACCGCCCTCGGTCATGACCAATTCCTGCAACTCCAACAGCAACACTGGGGCCACAAGCAGAGACCGGACCTTGCTTGCGGGCAGCAACGCTAACCCACCAGCCAACACCGCTTGACGATGCTCGGCAAGCAGCGAGTCAAGCTCGATCTTTTGACCGCTCACTTCATGGACGGATAGAAGTTGAGCTATCAAGCTGCGTACGTCCCCATTGCAAATGATCGATTCCAACCATTTGGCGATTTCGTCGGGTGACTCCGGTATCTCAAACGCGATCAACTTACTCATGACATTTTTCGATCCACGCACTGCTGGAGCTGGGCTTTACTGTTGAAGAACAACTTATGTGCTGCCGATTCGCTCAACTGAAGCGTTACACACAGCTCCGCGTAACTTTTCCCGCCCAACCGCCCTCGCACCAAATTCAATGTTTTCGCGTCCAATTTCTGCTGGCAGTCCTCCAATGCCTTACGCATCTCGTCAGCGATCAATGAGGCCTCGACCGTTGGCTCAACGCAGCATACCGACGATCCAGTTCCTGGAACGGTGCATGCGCGTGGCTCTGTGGTGCATCGCTCGCCACACGCAGTCCCAGCGCTTCGTCAGTTTCATCGCTAAGGTTCATGCCCAGATTGTGGTCCGGGCAAGAGCGATGTCAACGAGCCTAATGCCGTGAGAACGAATTGATGCTGCTTGAAAACTTGGTAACCCGACGCGTAAGCGAGGAAAGTGTATCTAAGTCCTCGCTCATGCGTCGGGTTACCAAGCAAGGTCACTTACTCTATCGAACGGTCCTTAGTAACAAACCTTAACTCGGTGTGTGACCGGAATTTCAATGGTTCCGTAAAACGTCTTCCATGCGCAATATGGTGTCCCACAGGGCCTGTACAGCGTCACTTTCCTTTTGTAAGCCACCTTCTTTGTGACCCAGGTCGTGACGGTCTTGTAAACGCGAGTCGGTTCGTAGCAGGCGTCACCAGCCTGGGCGACGGGTGCGGCGGAACAAAGTAAGCAGAGCAGAGCGAGGGTGAAACAGGTAGCGGCGATTTTCTTGGTAAAAGTTGACATTCGTTTTCTCCAATTCGGAAGGAAGGTAAGGGGTTCGGATACGTAAACGCCGAGGCAACGTACTTCTTCCGAAAAAACCGTGGAACTTTTATCGCAACGATTCATTGGAAGATCGTTCGCAGGCGAGCGTTTACTGTCGCAGCGGAACTTCTTCGGCAAAAAGATGTGCGGTAAAAAATGTCCGGCAATCTTTTACCGCACATCTTTTTGCCGCCTGGACCGCCTAAACTGTACATCTCAGTAACGAATGCGAAAGCGATTCACTCGAACCTGTGACAAAACCATGAGACCTCTGACCTTCACGCTCTTGTTGCTATTAATTTCCCAAGTTGCGGCGCAGGACAAGTATGCCGTCGTGATTGGTGTCAATACCTATGACACGAGTATATTTTCGAACTTGAAGTACGCTGCGGAAGATGCAAACGATCTTGCCGAGCAGCTCACCGAAATTGGATTTTCCTCGACAGTGATGACAAGCGAATCATCGTCATCGAGGCTGCGCCCTTCGACTTCACGAAAGATCTCAGTTGTTATCAGTGCGGTCGCCAGGAGTTGTACCCATGACGACACGCTCGTCATCGCGCTGTCAGGACATGGAGTTCAATTTTCTGACGAAGACCTGTTACCAAGCGGCATTCGAGAAACCTACTTTTGCCCTTCTGACGCCGACTTGGCTGACAAATCGACGATGGTGAAAATCAGTTCCATCGTTGATTTCATGAGCCATTCGCTGGCTGGCCGAAAGTTGCTTCTGGTCGATGCCTGTCAGGAGAATCGACTGTCAGTCCAGGGGCAGAAAGGCACCAAGCGAATCGAACTCGGCAGTGTTCATGAAAACCGTCGAAGCGTTCCAGCCGGCATGGCGGTCCTGTTCAGTTGCAGCAGCGGACAGTTTAGTTGGGAGCACGAGCCACTTGGCCACAGCGTCTTCTCGCATCACGTCATCGAATACCTTGATGGCAATGCCGATGCACGATACTACGACGCTGGAAAAATCGAATTGAACGGATTGGGTTCGTATGTTTCCAAGCAGACCAACGACTATGTCATCGGTACGAATCTTTGTCCCGATGGCCAATTGCCGGTATTGCGAGGCGACAGTGCCAACTGGTCTTTCGGCAACCTTCAAGGACGCCAGAAAGATCTTTTAAAGCGTGTGATCAAGACTCTGAATGATTCGTATCTTGGATCGATGGCCGAAGGTGACGACCCGGCGATGCACGAAGTTGGGCGTGCCCGCGGTGCCTTGTATGGATTAGCCGCCAACTATCTTCTTAGCAACGAGTCGCTCGGGAATCTTCCGATTGTCGTTGCGATTGAGCGTGTCGAGTCGTCTTTGGAAAGTCTGCCGGAGGCAACCAAGAAGGAACAAAGAGAACTATCTGGATCGTTCGCGATTTCACGGAATTCACTTGGCATTTGCGAGGAACCAGCTACTGGGTTTGGTCGCGGTCGATCTTGGGGACGATGCTGATTTGTGCATCGCTAACGACCAACTCCTGCTGGAACCGCTCAGTGAATTGCAGACGATAACGGACGACGACGCAAAAATTTTTCGTGAAATCGTTGAAACTTTGATCGAGCGGCTGTTCGAGGAATGCCACTATGGTCGGGCTGACTATTGTCAACAATTGAGAGCTCGATTGGAAATCGTGGCGCAAGCCGACAAGTTTGCGAAAGAAGATGTGGAGGCCGCAATCATTGCGTCTACTTTGCGAATGCGAGGCTCACCGGGGATGTCCCATGAACCGCAGATGTTGACCATGATTTTAAGGCCAACGGCCTCAACATAGCCAGGGGCACTTCGGCAAAAAGATGTGCGGTAAAAATCTCCTGCAATCTTTTACCGCACATCTTTTTGCCGACTGATCCGCCTAAACTGTCATTCCCAGGATCGGAACGCTCATGGTTTGAGGATGCCGAGAAACGTCATCATGTACAGATTACGAAGCCTTTTTATCTCGCCAAGCATGAAGTGACCGTGGACCAGTCCAGTGCCTACGCGGGAGCAAGAAAACGACTTCGGTTATCGACGGCTAAGTACGTATTCAATCGCGTCGTCGATGCGATCACTCACCCGAAAGTCGCGTGCGGATTTCGAGCGCGTCAAACATTTCTTCTCGATGGCACCACGATCACACTGGCACCAACGGACGAGCTCCGACGTGTGTTTCCGCCCGCAACTAATCAGCATGGCGAGACGGTTTGGCCAATTATGTTGATGTTTGTCGCACACGACTTGGAGACCGGATGTGCATGCGCACCAGAGGTTGGTCGAATGTATGGTGGCAAGGGTGACAGCGAAGCTCTGCTATGCGAGCGAATTGTCAAGCAGTTGCCTTCGGGGTCCATCGTGATGGCCGATGCCGGATTGGGGATCTTCCGTGTCGCCCATCACAGCATTCAATGCGGTCACGACATCTTGTTTCGATTGACAGCAAGTCGGTTTACGGCAATGACCAAGAACGCCCAGCTCATTAGTGAGCGTTTTAAGAGCCGGACGTGGAAATTAGCGTGGAAACCGAGCAAAAAAGATCTCAAAGGTTGCAGTGGAGCTAATGGCGAGACAACTCTCAACGTGATGATTCATGAGATTGAGATCAATGAGGGTGATTTTCTATATCTGGTGACAACCTTGTCCGAAGATGCTCAGTCGTGTGCGGCTCGCTATGCCAGCCGCTATGACATTGAAACGGACATCAAGTGCAGCAAGGTTGCGATGGACACCGAGAATATTGCATCCAAGAGTGAGGAGATGGTGATGAAAGAACTCTATACATCGCTAACGGCTTATAACTTGGTAATACAATTTCGGCGTCAAGCGGCTGATGTATCTGGTGTACCGCCGCGTCGGCTGAGTTTCCAAGGAGTGTGGAATACGTACGAGAGTTTTCTTTCGACGTTCTTGGCGACCGAAGACATTGAAGCGTGTTAGGATCGTTGTAGCAGACGATGCGGGTCAACAGTTAATGGGCAAGTTTAAGTTGGCAGAAAAGAAGCAGCATCCGCAAGATAGTTTTTAATCCCTTGCGCTCGAAATCGAAGCCACGATTTTGGATAGCAATGATGACGAATTGGCAGAATTGCCCATCAGTGTCTTTGGCTCTGTGGCGCTTCAACTCGCTGGCCAAACAATTGACGTATCCCCTAAGCTACAAGAAAAAGAGCGTCAAGAAATGAAGAATTGACGCGAGATTTCGGCGACGTACGAGCCGTAGTCAGTGTTCGGTGTAATCGATAGGCCACCCTTCAACTGCGGGGCACCGGTCACATCCCACAGATTTTTTCTTTTCGGGTGGGCGGCGAGCTATCGCGATTTCGGATACCTTTACGCCGGTATTCGCGAATGCCTGTCGCTCGCGCCCGAATATCCTCTGTTGACGCTGGCGTGTTTGATTGGGCTGGGCCGCGTCGAAACGTGGTCTATCGGCGGTATTCACACCTCGTTCTCATCACAGGAAACTTTGCAGTGGCTATTAACATCCTTGATATGCTCAAGAGCCAATTGGGCGGACAAATCGCTGGTCAACTTGGGCGTCAATTTGGCGAAAGCGAACAGGCCACCAAATCCGGCATTGAAGCACTCGTGCCAACAATTCTCGGTGGGCTACTGAAGCAAGTCTCAGCCCCAGGCGGCGCGGACAAACTTGACAGCGCCTTGAAGGACGGTGGCTATGACGGCGGCTTGCTTGACAACTTGTCAGGCATGCTCTCTGGCGGCGGAGCCGATTCATTGACCAGCAAGGGTGGCGGGCTGATTTCGATGTTGATGGGTGACAAGTCTGCAATGATTGCACCGATCCTCGCCAAACTGACCGGCATGAAGGCTAGTTCGATTACCTCGCTGCTTGCCATCTTGGCACCACTGGTCATGAGCTTTCTGGGAAAACAGAAAAAGACAATGGGCTTGGACTCCAGCGGCTTGGCGAATCTGCTGATGTCACAAAAGGATTCGATCGGCGCTGCATTGCCTGCGGGCATTTCCGATGCAATGGGCTTGGGTTCGCTCGGCATCGCTGGACCTGCGGTCAGTCGTGCTGCCGCATCAAATGCACCAGCTCCTGCAGCAGGTGGCGGTGGCGTGCTAAAGTATTTGATCCCGTTAGCGATCCTTGGTGCTATCGGCTATGGATGCTATCGGTATATTTTCGACGGTATTCGACCTCAAGGAGCGGCTGGAAATACCATCGTTGAAGTTGACCCAAACGCGGTCTTAGACCTAAGCCAGGAAGGGGGCGGAGCAATGGCGGGCGAGCGTCCGGCCGAAGAAGCTCCTGCTGCTGAAGCGGCGGCACCGGCTGTAGAATCGATGGCGGACAAGCTTGGCGGGGCACTCGGCGGGCTTGGGTTGCCCGGTGCCGGCGCGATGCCTGATGTTAAGTCGATGTTTGAGTCGATGACGGGAGCTCTTGGTAAAGTCACTGACGAAGAGACAGCCAAAGCCGCACTTCCTGATCTCGAAGCGGTCGACAAGAAACTGGAAAGCATTTCGTCAGGCTTTGGTTTATTGCCCGAAGCCGTTCGCAGTAAGCTGACGGATTCCTTGAAAGACATGGCTCCCGACTTCCAAGCAACGATCGACAAGGTGATGGCGATCCCTGGGGTCAAGGACATTTTGCAGCCAATCATCGACAAAGTGATGGCCAAGGTAAAAAGCTTGACGTTGTAGTGCTTTCCGATTCTTGAATTGTTGAATGACCAGTGGAACACGGTGTAGTGCCGATCCGATACTACGCCGTGTTTTCGTTGGGACTTGTCCCGTCTTGGCGGTGAGACGGCGGACTGCGAAGAGCCTTGGTCAACAACCGGTCGAACGTGGAAGCGAAAGCTTTCTTATCCGCGTTGCCATACGACGCGCTGCCACCGACAACCATGCCGCCTCCGCGCAGGTCGTCCATAAAATTCCGCATCGACAATCGCGCTGCAATCGTATCGGGTGAATACTCCGCACCTCGCGGGTCGATGACGAACAGCCCCTTGGCGACCAAGAGGCCAGCCAGCGGCAAGTCGGCGGTAATCGCCAAATCACCCGCTTCGCCATTGGCAACGATAAACCGATCGGCTTCGTCGGCTCCGTCGCGAACCTGAATGGCCTTGATCATTGGCGAGTTTGCGGGCGTATCCATCAATCGATTCGCTACCAGCAGCGTCGTCAGACTCAGCCGTTTGGCGGCTCGGAACACGACTTGTTTCACGTCAGCGGGCGCGGCATCAGCATCAATCCAGATTTTCACTATTTAAATAGTCCGTGAATTGGCGTGTTTTGGCAAGGTTTAGGCATTTTTTTGAGTTTGCGATTTGGCGTGTGACCGCACGTGTCAAAGGTGGTCGCGATAGTAACTCTTGACGAGAGGAATTGACCGCTCGACAAACCAATACCAAGTCCAAGACCCCAATCGCTTGATCAAGGAAGAGTCTCCGATGTCCAAATTCTATACCGCCTGTGGTTCGCATTCACTGATCATCACCGCCCCAACCGCCGAACATGCCGCCATGCGACTGATCGATGAAGTGATGGCTGCACATGTCTGGATCTATGACGACGCGGACCTTAGCGAGCAAGATCGCCGAGATCACTTGATTCTCGAAGCACTGCTGCACCTTAGCTCATCGGTTACTGTCAGCCAACAGGGACTAGGTCGAGCCGATGCGGGACAGTTTGAAGTACCCGAGCTACTTGAACAGTGGCATCGGCTCATGACCGGAATCAGTCGACTGTTCGTCGCCGCCGGCTTGTCACCACGACGCGTATTGCCCGTGGTACTGGACGAAACTCACGGACCCAATCTTCCTCGCTAGACCACGACTCTACTCGCCAACGATCGTTCGCGCCGCCTTAATCGCGGTCGCGACCGTTGGCGCAATTCCAACGCCGCGAAGCGAATTGCCGATCATCGACAAACCGTGATATTGCGAGATCGCTGCCTCAGCGATTGCGAGACGTCCCAGATGCCCGACGTGATACTGCGGCATCGCATCGTTCCAGCGAATCACCTTCGAAAATATTGGTGACGCATGCAGACCAATGAGTTGTTCCAACTCTTTGTTCGCCATGGCAACCAGCTGATCGTCGCTTTGCTTCAGCAATTCTTTTTGCAACTCGCCACCAATAAAGACTCGGATCAATTTGTGCCCTGCGGGAGCGCGACCAGCAAACTTGTCACCTGTAAAACTGACGGCGAGAATCTTGCGGCCTTCGCGAATTGGAACCACGAACCCAGCGATGGGCAATGTTTGGTTGATGTCAACATCACGCACACCGAACACAACAACCGCGCTCGACGCATACCTAATCTCGCTCAACGCCTGACTCGCTGCGGGGACTGCGTCCACCAGCAGCCTCGCTGCATGCTTTGCAGGCGTCGCCACAATCACGTGATCAAACGGTCCTTTCAATACACCTGTTTGCATCGCAACCCACCAACCATCAGCGTCTCGTTGCAACGAACGCACCGGCGACGACAAGTGAGTTCTCTGCTTTTCCAAGCGGCTACTCAGCTCCGAAATCAAACGCTCCATGCCCTGCGGAAACGAGCGAAACTTTTCATAACGCGCACCAGCACTATTCTGCTCCGTCGTATCGGAACCTTCGCGGCGCTTTCGCAAAGTCGCGCGAAATAAACTACCGTCGCGACGCTCCATCTCCCAGAATTGCGGCATGGTCGCTGACATGCCGAGCTGCGCGACATCGCCGGTGTAAATGCCACCAACCAACGGTTGCACAATTCGCTCAAGCGTTTCGCGACCAAGGCGCCTGATAACAAACGATTCGATGCTCTCGTCAATCGCGTCACCGCGCCGAATCAACGGTTCGGCGAGTAATCGAAGCTTACCCGCGAAAGACAACAGCGGCGTTCGCATCATCGGCCAAAGCAACGTCGGACGCATCAAAACAAAACCATCGGGGATCTTCACCAGCTTGCCATCATGCACGATCGCGGCCCCACGAGCATTGGGAAGCGGCATCAACAGCTCGCTTTCAATCCCCAGCTCACGACAGAGTTCCAGAGCCGCAGGCGGCTCAGTCGCAAACATGTCAGCGCCATGCTCGACCAAATAGTCATCCACGCTTTCCGTACGAATTGCTCCACCGAGTCGCTCTGAAGCTTCGAACAGCTCGACTCGTATCGCCGGATTCAGTGCCCGGAGTTTGAACGCAGCGGTAAGGCCAGCGATCCCTCCCCCGACAATTGCGACTCTTGATGATGAGTTTGCCACAGATGCCATTTCAGCCAAAAACCAAGCAATGAGCGTTACAAAAATGTTCGGTTCCTTAAGGGTATCGCAGACCGCCGAACAGCGAAACGACTGCCAAGTAAAGCAATCACGACTTCGTGATAGACTCGCAGCCACTTCCCAGCCTATAATACGGACCTGCCAGTCCTCCCACCGTTCGATCCCGTAATTTGTGTCCTTCACCCATGTCGCGACTGCTGTTTTCGTTTTGCTGCGCGATTTCAATTGTCGGTTGGCCGTTCTCGGTTGTCCTGACGAACTCTTTGTTGCTGGCCGACGAGGCGGAGCAGACCAAGCAATGGGAAACGAAATTTGAACAGGATATCTTGCCGATCGTTCGCGACCGATGCGTGGAATGCCATAGCGGTGACGAACCCGACGGAGGTTTTGATGTGGCCCAGTTTTCTTCAGGAGAGCTTGTCACGAAGAAGCTTGACGCTTGGATTGAAGTCGGCAAACGACTTCGCCTCAAGGAAATGCCGCCTGAGGGAAGCCCTCAACTCAACGATGATCAAAAAGGGAAATTTCATCAATGGCTTGATGCCCAACCCAAACAAGACCTCTGTTCCCAGTTGGCGACAGATCAAACTCAAGCTTGGTATCGCGGCTTTGTGATGAGTCGTCGGTTAACTCGGACGGAATACCTGAACGCCGTCCGCGATTTAATCGGTATCCCCATCGGTTCACAAATCGAGATCCCGTCCGATGGATCGGGAGGCGAAGGGTTCGACACGAACGGCGATTCGCTGTTCACCTCGGCCATTCACATCGAGCAGTATTTGCAGGTCGCTTCAACGATTATCGACACCGCATTGCCAACTTCCATTCCAACTGACGACAACGAACCGACGATTCGTATTCGCGCGGCGCGCGAGCGATTGCTTGTCGCGATCCCCAGTGACAATCTGTCCGAGTTGGCAGCCGCCAAAAACGTGATCACTGCGTTTGCGCGGCGCGCTTGGCGAAGACCAATCATGGATGACGAAGTTGCTCGCTTGCTATTGCTCTTTGATGTAGCCAAGCAACAAGGCGGTGGATTTGTAGAAGCTATTCGCGATCCCTTGAAAGCCATTCTGGTATCTCCGCACTTTTTGTTTGTCGTCGAATCTGAAACGCCTGAAGGTGGCGTGCAACGATTGACTCAACATCAACTCGCGACTCGGATGGCGCTCTTTATCTGGTCTTCTGTTCCCGACGATGAACTATTGCGACAAGCTGATGAAGGGACACTCGATACTCCAGAACAAATCGTTGCCCAAACTCGCCGATTGCTCGCGGACTCCAAAGCGATCGCACTGGGGGAGAATTTTGGTATGCAGTGGCTTGGCTTGACGAGATTTCTTTCCGGCGTAAAGCCCGACCAAGAGGTCTATCCAGAGTACAACGCTCAACTGAGCCAGGACCTCAATCAAGAAGCAGTTCGTTTTGTTTCCACCGTCTTTCGGGAGGATCGCTCGCTGCTCGATTTGATCGATGCAAGTTACGTCGTCGTCAACGGCAATTTAGCCCAGCACTACGGACTCAACTTACCTGTGGATGCACCGTGGCAGCGGTTTGAAACCAGCGATCGACGTCGCGGTGGTGTAATCACCTTAGGTGCTTCATTGATGACAGCATCGTATCC
>Ga0163144_10031983_pt1 | contig 10012 bp, 3 predicted proteins | sample OliLak19BULKMAT1_FD_123175 | JGI IMG/M metagenome (GOLD analysis project Ga0163144, IMG submission 123175) | Freshwater microbial mat bacterial communities from Lake Vanda, McMurdo Dry Valleys, Antarctica - Oligotrophic Lake LV.19.BULKMAT1 | ecosystem: Environmental > Aquatic > Freshwater > Lake...
AGCGGATTTGGAATCGAGAAATCCAGCTTCTGATCTTCGGCCACCATCTCCATCGACAAGGCGATCGTGCCGAACGCGACGTCAACCTTGGCGTTGTTCTCAATGATTTTTCGGTGCGTGACGATCGGGTCGTAAGCCGCATTCATGCTCAGGTGCTGCGCGGACTGCCGATGGTTGGGCCAGTCGTACATCGTCTCCCATGCCTGATCGCCAAACCAGGGGATATTGAAGATCGCTGGCACATCACGACGTTGCGTCACCGAGTAGCTCTGGCTAACCGGCATCACGATCCGGCGGCCGTCGGGACAGGTCAGTGTGACGTCATCGGGGGTGAATGTGAGATCGTCGGGCGTCGCGTCGAGGAACCGCAATGCCAGCGACAACCCCATTTGCGGGAACAATCGTCCCTCACTGCTCAGCACGAGTGGTTGCGTTCGCAGGACACCGTCGCGAGATGTGCGGAAGTCGACGAATGCCGTCGCGCTCATCGCCTTGCTCAGGGAGAGGATGGGAGGAAGGTTGATTCGCGCGTCGACAAAAGCCGCCTGGTTTGACGGCGCCGTGGCGCCGAAGTGCAGGAGCTGCTTGATCGCCTCGTAGCGTTCCCGCTGTTCGTCGATCAATCGTGATAGTGGCGAGTTTACCGATGCATCGCGTCGCTTGATGAGCCTTTGCCGCAGCGCGTCGGGCGACAGCGTTTGATCGACCGACAACTCGTGCCGAACACGCTTGTAAACGACTTCACGACGCGCGTCGAGAAAGGCTTTGCCGAAATGCTTGTCGAGGTTAGCGTCCTGCGGCAGTTGCCTGGTCACGCGGATGCGCGCTTCGTCATCGCTAAGTTCGATGTCCTTTGCCAGTTCTCCGGCCACGGTGGTATAGACCAACTCCGTGTCCCGTTTGTCGTCCAGCGCGAACGAGGCAGGCAGGATCACGTCGCCGGCACGCCTTACCGCAGCGGCAAGCAAGGCGTCGTGATCGATCTCGTGGGCGGCACGTGGCGAACCATCGTCGGCGATGGTGGTCTCAAAGGTCGGCTCTTGACCCTCGACGAACAGGATATCCAGGCCGATCGCCTTTGCGCCAGCGAGGGTCAATTCGTCGATGATCTCGGCGATCGTCGAGCGATGCCAAGGCCAACGGCCGATGCCGTCGAGCGCCCTGTCGTCGATGTCGAGGTGAACCAAGTCCGCCGTTGGGGCCGGTGTATGAATCTGGAAGTGCTGCGCCCGCTGGTCGTACATCCAGTCTTCGGGCGTCTGGAGCCAGCCGAGCACATGCGCAGTGACGACCGCGCACGTCAACAGCGCGCCCGTGAGCGCGCTGTTGGTCAATACTCTGCGTTCAATACGCGTCATCGGCCTCGGCCAACAACGTTACCCGTTTCCAAGGCCTAATTCTCCTTCGGCATCCTTCAGCACCGTGTAGGCGCCGCTGGCCTTGCCCAGGTCCTTCAGGAAAGTTTTGACAGCCGAGGACGACGAGGTGTTGACCACACTTCCCACGGGGCTGAAGGGGACGTAGAAGGCGTTCTGGGCCGAAGAGGTCCAGTCGAACAGACGGTCGTTGGACGCGTTGGCGATCAGCACGTCCTTCCCGTTGCCACCGAACGCGAAGTCGGCGTCGTTGAACGGGGCGGCGTCGGTGCCGGCGGTGTCGAGGTTGTCGTCGGCGTTGAGCAGGTCGTCACCAAGCCCACCGAACATGCGATCGTTGTTGGTGCCACCAACGATCCAGTCGTTGCCGTTATCACCGAAGATGCGGTCGTTGCCGTCGTTGATCTTGCTGCTGGACTCGTCGAGCGACAGGAAGTTCAGGAAGAATCCATCGATCTTCACGAATGGCGTGGCCGGGTTGAACTGAGCAAACTTCTTGAGCGACGAGCTGTAGTTCAACGGGTTGGTCGAGCTGACCGGTGAGGTGTTGTAGAACGCCTCAAGCGATTCGGCGCCAGAGATGCCGTCGTCACCCGCGCCACCATGGATCCAGTCATTGCCGAGGCCACCGTAGATGATGTCGGCGCCGCCCTGGGTAAAGTTGTAGTAGCGGGCCGTCTTCGTCAGTTGCCCGGTCACGTACTCAAAGCTGCTGGTGGACGCACCGGCGAGCGTGAGCGTCTTCTGCACGCTCGCGGTGGTGACGCCGAAGAGCGGCTCGGTCGTGCCGTTGCGGCTCGTGTGGATGAACCCATCGTCACCGAGGATGCCGTCCTCGCCCGTGCCACCGTAGATCCGATCGGACCCGCTGCCACCGATCAGGTCGTCGTCCTGCCCGTTGCCGAAGACTACGTCGTTGCCCGATTGCGCGACGACCAAGTCGTCACCGGCTTCACCTTGGATCAGGTCGGCACCACCGAGGTCAGTGGCCCAGTTGCGAGGTTTGTAGTCGTACAGGTCGAATGCGCGGGGGATGATTCGCGTCGACGAGTAGTTGTCATAGTTGAACGTCAGGTACTTCGGACCACCAGAGGTCGCGACCAGCTTGTAGATGTGACCATTGTCACCAAGGATCGTGTCTGCGTCCCGGGCATGACCGGTGGCCGACGTGTCACCGGGGTCGTTGATCGCGGTGCGGGTGCCCGCGCCACCGAAGATCGTGTCGGCACCGTCCGGCCGTGAAGCCGTCGAGGTCAGCCCGAACAGGCTCGAACTGCCACCGATCAGGTCGTCCTGGCCGAGGTTGCCGAACAGCAGGTCGCTGCCACCGTTGCCTTCGATGTAATCATCACCGTCGGTCGCGGCCTCGACGGACGGAACGGTCACGCTGACAGCAACGCTGATCGAGCTGTCGCCTTGAATGACGTCGTTGCCCAACGCGCCGAAGATCAGGTCGTGACCTGCGCCACCGGCGATATAGTCGGCGCCGTACTGGTCTGCCGAGGTGCTCGACGTGTGGTTCAGCAGCGTGATGTCGCGACCGATCGACCCGTTGGGGTTGGCCTGCGAGGTCGTCGTCACGTTCGCGCACCCGACGGAGTTGAACATGCCCGAGCTCGCCAGCTTGCGAGCAACGCGGCTGAGCGTGTCGTTGCGACGCACGACGACCGCGTTGTCACCGGCGAGCACGTCGTTGCCCTCGCCACCATCCATGGCGTCGCTGCCATCGAAGCCGTTGGCGACGTTGTGACCACCGATCAGGTCGTCGTCACCACCCTCGCCGAGCAGCGTGTCGTTGCCCTGGCCACCGAGGACAGTGTCGTGTCCTTCACCGGCGCTGATGGAGTCGTCACCACCGGGGCTGGTGTTCGTCATGAACTGCGACGTGAAGCTCGTCGCGGTCGACTTGGTCTTGTCGACCTTGCCGAAGTCACCAAAGACCAGGTCGTTGCCTCCGAGCGCATTGATCACGTCGCCACCGGCGCCACCGATGATCGTGTCGCTCTGGTCGCCACCGATGATGTCGTCGGCGGCGCCTTCGTCGTCGTTGACCGACGTGATCGTCTTGAGCGCCCCGGTTGTCGTGTTGTAGGTAAGCGTTGCAAAGTCGCCCACGAGGATGTCGTTACCACCACCACCGACGATCGAGTCGCTACCGTCGCCACCGATGATGGTGTCGTCGCCGGGAGTGCCGACGAGCGCCCCGGCCGCGAAGAGCGTTCTGAGGTTAACGTCGTCGCCCGAGGCGTCACCGTAGAGCCAGTCGTCGCCGTTACCGGCGACGATCGAGTCGTTGCCCGCGCCACCGAAGACGGTGGTGGGGGTCACACCGTCTTCGGTGGTGTCGACCGTGTCGTCACCGTCCAGCGCGTTAACGACGATGCCGGTGATGTCCAAGGCTTTGTACGTGTAGAAGTCACGGTTGATTTGCACGCGGATGACCGCGTTGCCCGGCTCGTCCTCGGTGCGGGTAATTTTAATGTAGTCGCCGAACTCGGTGCCGGTGACGGTTAGTATTCCGGCCGCATCGACCTCGGGAATAAGGATCAGGTCGATCAGGTACTGCGGAAGCGTGCCCTCGTCGCCGACCTCGCCATCGTCGTTGGTGTAGGTGAATGGCAGAGCCGCCACGTCCTCGTCCTCTAGGATCACTTCGGCGATTTCGTCGCCCGGGCCGCTGCCGTTGTATCGTGCGACGGTGATGGGGAACACACCCTCGCCTTGGAACGAGACGCCCGCGACGACGATCCTACCGTCGGACGCGATGGCCATCGCTTGGCCGATGTCGTCACTGTTGAAGGGATTGTCGAGCACGTTGGTCGATACATATGGCTTATCGACGTTGAATGTGTCATCACCTAGCAGTTCGTCGAAGTCGATGTCGAAGCGCATCGTGAAGTAGTCTTCGTCGATGCTGTCATCCTCATCGGTGCCGAAGACCACTGCACGGCCTTGGGGGTCGATCGCGACGGATCTGAGCAAAAGGGTACCGAACATGATGTTGGTCGGATTCGCGATTTCCAACAGGTTGAACGGGCTCAGCTCGTAGTACGTGCCATCGCTCTCGATGGTGGTGACGTCAAGCGTGGCAATCATGCCCGAATTACCGCCGTTGACGGTTTCGCCGACGATAACGAGCCGGTTGTCGCGAATGGCGATGTCGGTTGGGGCGGTGCCCTGCATCTGGAATTCGGGGTCGGACGACGTGGCGAGGACGTAGCCGGTGCCACCGAAACCGTAAATCACTGTGGTCGTGAACGGGTTGGCCTCGACGAATGCACTGAATGACACGGGGGCGTACTCGGCGGCGGCGACCCAGATCGCGCCGTTGGCGTCCAGTACCGCGCCGGCGGCGGTCGTGTCGGAATTGCCCTCTTCTGAGCCGTCGCGCGTCGGGGAGAAGTCGGGGTCGATCGAACTGTCGCCCAGGAACCGGACAACCGCGATCTCCGTACCGTCGTTCGACGTGGTCGAGTTGCCAACGACCGTGTAGATGTCGGTGCCATCGCCGTCCGAGACGAGCACCTCGACGGCTTCGTCGGAATACTCGAACTCGTCGTCGTAATATTCACTGAAATCGAAAGTGACCATGCCGGTCCGCAAGGACGACTCGCCTTGGAAGAAGCCGAACGAATCATCGATGGTGCCGTCGGGCGTGAACTTGGCGATGGCGAAGTCGGCGGTCGGGTTAACGCCTTCGGTGTCGGCGTTGGGGTCGCTACTGGTGCCCGCGACGACGATCCTGCCGTCAGGCGTGAGCACTGCACTGGCGGCGACGTCGTTACGCACGCCGTAGCCGAGGCCCATGAATCTGAAGTCCGCCCGGGCATACCCAAGGCGAGAGAAGCCGTCTTCGCCCTCGGGGTCGGGGTCACCGAACGACGTGTCGAGCGACCCGTCGTCAAGCAACCGCATGACGAAGAAGTCCTGGTCGAAGTCGTCGTTATACGTGGTGCCGACCAGGACGATGCGGTCCTCCGTGAACCCGTCACCGATGTCGACCGGTTGGATGAGCACCTGCGATACGGTCGAGAAGTAACCGAGGTCACCGATGCTCTTAATACCGTCGGGCGACTCGTTGCCGTCGAGGTCGTCGCCGAACGATAAATCGAGGTCGGCGGGGTTCTGACTTTCCTCGAACGCGGCAAACCGTGCTAGAAAAGCGGCGCTGATCACCGGTGCCGCGGCGGCAGTGGCGACGTCGGCGACGGGGGAAGTGTCGACTTGGGCCGAGTCGGTGCCCGGTCCGTCGTTAACCTGGTCGGCAGTGCCTTCCTTGGCGAAGAGGAAGTCGCCACCGTCTTCACCCCAGATGGTATCGATGCCGATGCCACCGGTCAGTGTGTCGTTGCCACCGCGACCGGCGATCTGGTCGTTGCCGGCGCCACCGTCGATCACGTTGCCGGCCGAGCTGCCGATCAGTGTGTCATTGCCCAGACCACCGACGATCGCCTCCGTCTGAACGTTGTCCCCTTCACCGGTCGAACCGTCGTTGGCGACGTTGTCGAGCGAGACGCGGACCGCGGCCGCCGAGTAGGCGTAGTCGGCGGTGTCGAAGCCGGCATTGCCCACGATAAGGTCCGCGCCGAGGCTGCCGACCAGCTTATCGTTGCCGTCGCCACCGTTGAGCGTGTCAGCGCCGTGCCCACCGTAGATCGTGTCATTGCCTGTGCTGCCGTTGACGACCGTCTTCATGGGCAGCGCGAACTGCCCGTCGACGGTGGTCATGCGCAGGTAATCGTTGCCCGCGCCGAGGTTGACGGTCACCTTTGTGACGGGCCCGGTCGACGCTTCCACTACACCGGTGCGCAGGTTCGTCAGGTAGACGAAGTTTGACGCCGACGTCAGCTGAAACTGGTCGGGCGTGGTGGTGCTCGACGTGCCTGTGATGGTGATCTCACCGGCTGAATTGGGAACGAAAGCAAAGAGAAGACGCTGTTCAAGAGTCTCAAGTAACACGGATTTTCTCCCTAGAAACCCACCGATGCCCGCGGAACAAACTGAGGAGGTGGTGTAAGACGTTAGGGTATCCCCTTCGTTCGGCGAATCAACAACAAACCGCCAATATTTAGGGGATGGGGCTTAGTCAATACGAGCGAGCTCGACCACGTCTCTGCATCGTAGTGGCTGGCCGTACCGTACAGCTCGATCGCTATTTCTTTCTGGAAACCTTGGCGACTTTGATCGGTTTTGATGCCTTAACAGAGTTAATTTTCTGCGATTTCCCGTACTTTTTGGAAAGAGTCGACGACGCGGCAGTCACGCTCCCGCTGGTGACGGCCGTCAGTGTGGGTGGGGCACCGGGCTCACCATCCGTGCCGGATGGGGGCGGTCCACCGGGCTCGCCACCTCCATTGTCAGTACCCGGAATAGTTACCCCAATCCCTACAATCCCAATCGCAGTGCCTTCACCGATGCCCGGGATGGGGGGTGTTACGTCGACGGTTGCGGTGCTGACGAAGTTGGCGCCGTCGTAAATGTCGATCTTCTGTCCACCACGAAACACGTCGACGGTCGCGGTGGTTGTCTCACCGGACGCGAGGATGACACCGAGCCCGTAAAGGCCCTGCGGCTCGTTACCGGCCCAGTAGCCGATCTCGATACCCCCGTTGGGTCCGCCGCGATGGTCGAACGATATTCGGCCACCACTGGCGGTCTGATTCAGTCCTGCGACGGGGTACAGAACCTCACCGGCACCGTTGAGGCCCCCCGGCGCGCCGATGCTGAAGTTGAGGTCAGCGTCGGTGCTCCAACGCAACACGAAGTTCAACTGACCCGGCAGGGCGGGAATAAGCTCTGCATCTGTCGGGGGGACGCCACCACGCACGACATCAATCCCGGCGACGCGGTCAAAAAATACGGTGCTGCCGCGCGACAGCAGGACATCGACCAACTCCTGTTCCGATTCGGAGCGGGCCATCGAAACCGTCGGGTCGATGACCGCATCGTCCATCGCGACCGAAGCGGCGTTGTCGGCGGTGGTGTTGACGACGGTCTTGCCTTGTCCCTTGTTACCAAACGCCAACTGCTTCTTCCCATCGCGGAAACTGGCCCGACCCGTCAAGCTGACCGCCTGCGGGTTGAAGGGACGCTGGTCGTAAAGACTGACTCGGGTGCCACGGATCGCCAGTGTGCTGCTGGGGCTTGTGATCGACGATTCATGCTCGACACCGGCAGCTTCGATGTCATAACGCGTCCGGCCATACTTCATGCCGACGTTCGTATAAACCTTGCCGTTCTGCTTGATCGCCTGCAGCAGTTTCACCGTCCCCAAGCGGTCCAGCGTGATCGTCTGGTCGGGTGGAATGGTCAACTGCACGGCGCTCTTCGGACCGGTGCGAAACTCCGCATCTTCCAGCACGACCTCGCCAGCCACAGCTTTGCGCCAGGGTTGGTCTTCTGCGTTGCGCACTTGCACAAGACCCTGAACTGCGTTGATCGTCACGCGCAGTTTTTCCGCAGACGCATTGGTGGTCGACGCAGGCATCGGCGTGGTCGCAGTGTCCTGGGCCAAAAGAGCTTGCGTAGCGAAAAGAGCGAGAGTTCCGACTAGAACGGCGTGCGATGACTTGCGCATAACAGGCTCCTGCGTACGGTGTACGACTTACTGCTGTGCTGAAGACTGCTCACCGGCGTCGGGCAGTTCGGCGGCGGGTTTATCGGCGGGGTTGCCGCGCTGGTAGTCTTCCATCCTACCAATTATCCCCACAAACTCAGCCCCCGAAAAAGTCTGATTCGGACTGCTGGGTGGATACAGCCCCACATACTGCAACTCGCGCACCGCGTAACGGGGTGTCGGGCCCAGCAGGGTCAGCGCGACCCCACCACGCAACTTGATCGTCCGCACGATCGCGACCGCGAGCGTTCCACGGGTGATCGCTTCGTCCGCAGGTCGATCGAAGTTAGCTGGCAGCATCTTCAACCGTTTCAACTGTGCGACCCGTCCTGCATAGTCGGCTGAGTCATCTTTGCCGTCGACGTACAAAAGCAGTCCGTGAAACGCATCGTCATGGCTGGTCATGGGATACGCGTTAAGCCGATGCCAAAAATCCAGTTGCGATTCGATATCGCTCTTGCCGAACTCGCCAACCAATGGCGGTTCCGTAGTTCTGGGTCCGTAGCAGCCGCTGACGCCCAGCAGCAATGCTGCGCTGACCAATACGCGGGAGGATGTTTTAAGCCCAATTCGCATAGCGCGCTCAAAACGCAAACGTCAAACTCGTCGAGAAGAACTGCCGCAGTTTATCCGACGGGAACGCGTCGCTCGATGGTACGAACACGCCATACCGTAGCGCCAGCGTCACGTCACTGACGACCTGCCAGTTCATGAAAAAGTCTGGCTCCCAGCCGAGGTACGTTTCGTCCAATGACGGTTCGTCGATCGGCGCCCCATGTGACGCTTTGCCAAACACGTACACGTCAGCGCCGACCTGCATTCGCCGAAAGGTTGGGACATCCGGGAAAGGGAAGGTCGAGACGCCACCACGGATCATAACGAGGTTAGACACCGCCGGCGCGAACGCCAGACCTGTGTTGATGATGCCAAAGCCGTTGAACGCCCTGTCACGCGTGCCGGAGGTGTTACCACCAAACGTCGTCGATGAATTCGACGCTCGATCGTCATCCCCGGTCGCGTAAACGAATTCACCACTGAGGCGTGTCCGACGTGGGTCGGCGAACAGGTAGTCGAGTCGAGCGTCGAACGCGAACGCGCGGATGTTATCGCGCGTCTGTGGCACGCCGGCAATGAACGGTGGGTTGACCTCGAAACTGTTCGACAGCGTGCTGCCACCTTCAAATACGGCTTCGACGCCGTAGAGAAACCGGTCGGTCAACGCGCCACCCGTGCCGATGCCCAGGTAATAGCTGTTGTAATTGAATTCCGTCGTCGTCGGTGGAGAAACGAGCGGATCGTCGTCGTTGTAGTCTCGCTGGGCCAGGGCATAGGCGTAGGGTCGATGCTGACCAACCTTGACCGACGCCATCGCGCCGTAAAACCCGCGGCGGGTGTTGTCATCAAAATCCGGGCGTGAACTGTCGAAGTCGACTGTATGTTTGGGGGTGATCCCTGCGATCAGGTCGATCGCAGCGGGGCCGTCGGAGTAGTTGAGGGTAAGACCGTCTAACTCCTGCCCGAGCGTGAGCCCATTGCCCCAGTAAACCAGGTCGCGACCGACTTGGACGATCAGGTTCTGATCGATTTCCTTGTCGTGATAGACGCGCATTGCCCGCTGCAGGTCAAAGCGGTAGTAGGCGCGGTCGAAGTCGGGGTGGTCCCATTCGTCCCCTTCACCATCGAAGCTGTCACCGCTATGGAAGTCCAGATAGTTGGCACGGAAGCGGAGAAACAGCTCGTGAGCCCCGTCGACGTTCAACCGCGCGTAGAGTGTCGTGTCGTACTGGCGCAGGATGTGTTCTTCTTCGAGGTTATCGTCGACGGACAAGTAGTCGAAAATGAAGTACCCACCATAGTCCAGCAGCGCACGCTGACCAACGGGGACGTCGCGCGGAACCTGCACTTCGTTGTCGCGGCGGATGAGGTCGAGCTGGCGGTTGAAGCGTTCGAGGCTCGATTGTGACTGCGCGAGCGCCATCGGGGGGCCACTGCTCAGTACGACAAGCGCGGCCGCCACGCC
>Ga0163144_10031986_pt1 | contig 10011 bp, 3 predicted proteins | sample OliLak19BULKMAT1_FD_123175 | JGI IMG/M metagenome (GOLD analysis project Ga0163144, IMG submission 123175) | Freshwater microbial mat bacterial communities from Lake Vanda, McMurdo Dry Valleys, Antarctica - Oligotrophic Lake LV.19.BULKMAT1 | ecosystem: Environmental > Aquatic > Freshwater > Lake...
CATCCTCGGTATCGGGTTGGCGGCCTTCTTTCTTATGCCCCTTATCGCCCGGATCAATGAATCACTCCATATTCACGATAGCAGCATTGGGCTGATCGCACTACCCTGGAATCTTACACTGGCCAATGTCATGCCAGAGGTCTTTCCATTGGCTGATTGGACGCCGCACTACTATACGGTGACGCTCATACTTGGAATCATGGGATGCGCCTTGAGTTGGCGTACAAGGAGCAATCGCCGAGCGATTCTCTTTTTTGCAGTATATGGCGTGATATTCTACCTGAAAGTCTATGGCTTTCCACTGGTATCATGGATCGGGCTGCTGCCTGGGTATAACCAGATCCTGCTGTATAAATACCCAATTCCATCAATCAGCTTTTGTCTGGCGATCCTGGCCGGATTCGGATTAGATCGGATACTACGCACATCTGTACCACGGTGGCTGTTCCTATTGATTCCGATCCTCGTCGGCGGTGTGGTTGCCGGAGCATGGATAAATCCCAGCGGGCTTGTGTATGATCCAGCAGTGCTGATGAGACAGTCACTCTTGCTTGCCGAGATCACACTCCTTACCGGTGGGCTAATCTATGCCGTGCAACTGCCACGCTGGAAAAATCTTCGGTATGGCGTGTCGATGACACTGCTGGTAATACTGGTGATTGAGGCTGCAAACAGCAGTAGCTGGATCGTCAGGCCACAGCGATATGATCCATATACCATTCCGCCATTTGTCTCCTACCTGAACGCCCACCGCAGTGAACCGGAGCGCATCTTTGGTTTTGATGGCATCATCATTCCAGAACTCGCAGCGGTCTATGAGCTTGATGATATTCGCTTCAATTCGGCGCTCCTCTCCATCCGGCGCTATCTGTATATTGCACAACTCCTGGCACCAGGGGAATATCCGCCAACCTTCCTCATGCATCCAGGCGAGTCCGTAACGACGGCCTGGCCAGATCGGATCGGGCAGGCACTCTCCGAGAACCGAATACAAGATCGCAACGGGTTTATTGATAATTTCTCGCGCCTGACCGGCCTCGAACAGCCGCTGTATACAGGAACCTACCTGGATCTGCTTAATGTAGCGAAAATCCTAACGACCGATGTTCGCCTGCCCAGCAATGTCATTAACTTGCTTGAACTCCCGATCAATCGGGAGGCTATCGATGCATCTCCACGCATGTCTGTGCAGGATCTGACAATCACTGGTGATACGCGCCATGGCATTCTGATCAGCCCACCAGCGCAGACGATGTGGAGCCTGATTGTACCAGCTGGCAAATCGCAGTTGCGGCTGGGTGTTGGCCTGAATCCGGCTGCCCTGAAGCAGATTGGATCGTTGGGTGGGCGGGTTGCCTTTCGAGTGACCATCACCGATGCAACTGGTGAACATGCGGTATTCTCTGCCGATCTAGATTCCCGCCAACCAGCAAAAGAGGGCCGGTGGATCGATCAATCGATCAATCTCTCACAGTGGAGTGGGCAGCAAATTCAGTTGCGGCTTACCGTAACTGGTGATTCAGCCGCAGGCTTGGCCTTCTGGTCGGCACCAATCATCCAGCTTGAGAATCGCCCCGGACCATGGGTTGCGGAACGCCTACGGGACATGCACGAGATTCAATTGCTGGTTCCCCTGCTGGACCAGAGTGCGATGCGCGTTGGACCAGCACTGTCTGGCAGCCACCTGATGATCGACACGACGCGCTATCAAACGCTTGCGATGCAGCCAGAAAATCTCGCTGAGGTGGATGTCCATCTGCCTGATCAACCAGCAGCGCTACAATTTGCAATCGGCGCAGATTCTGCCAACGGTATCATCGATGGCGTACATTATGCGGTGCGTGTGATCGATGGCACCACGGATACACTGGCGTTCGAGTATACGCTTCGACCAAGCATTTTGGAGAACGACCGCCATTGGATTAGCGTATCCGTCGATCTGACACCATGGCGTGGACGAGCCATTACTCTCAAACTTGTGACGAGCGGTAGCTCTGATCGATCACATCTAGCACATTGGGCCAATCCTCGCATTGTCGGTGCAGGGATTGCGGCTGCAAATCCGAACCTGGCTCGCTTTCGGCTTGAATATGATAACGAAGTGCAGATCTATGATAATGCCTATGCCTACCCACGCGCCTTTGTCGTCAATCAGGTGGAGCGTGTAGCAAACATCGATCAGGCCATCAATCAGATAGTTCAGCCAGCATTCGATCCATCACTATCGGCTGTGGTTGAGGCGCCGGCAGCAGATGTCGAACAGCTTGAACGACCCACGATCACGACATTAGCAACTCCGGCGGTTCATGTTATTGCAAACACAACCGATTCAATTACGCTGCAAACCAGATTGACGCAACCAGGCTGGCTGGTACTCTCCGAGACCTACAATCCAAATTGGCAGGCGACAGTCGATGGGAAACCGGCTACAATCTCCCCAACAAATATCTTCCTTCAAGGGGTCGCACTTACGCCGGGCGAGCACCAGATTGTGTTTCGCTATCGCTCGAAAGAGCTGTTCCTGGGCATGTATGTGAGCCTATCCGTATTGCTGCTCCTAATGATCGGGCTTACAATCTGGTGGTGCTTGGATCGCAGAAGAGAGCATCGGAACGGGTAACTGCCACGAAAGAGCGTTGGCGCTGACCACTGCTACACGTCCCCGCGCTACACTATCTCAACTGGCAGGCGGATCGTGAAGGTCGAGCCCTGGCCGACGACACTCCGAACCGTCACATCGCCGCCCATTAATTGACAGAAGCGGCGCGTGATTGCTAGCCCAAGGCCGGTACCACCATACTTTCGTGTTGTCGAGGCATCTGCCTGTGTAAATGGTTGAAACAGCTTTTTCAGCTGATCTGATTCCATCCCAATTCCAGTATCGGCGACTTCAAAGAAGACCATTGCAGCCGCTTGGAAGATAGCATTACTATCCGGTACACTCGTTGCCTCGCCGCGATCGCCTTGGATGATCCAGCCGCCATCATTGACGGTCCATACTTTCAGGGAAACCACGCCGCCATCGGTGAATTTGCATGCATTCGAGAGCAGATTCAGCAGCGATTGGCGCACCTTGGTCAGATCCGCGTGCATGATGCCCAGATTATCTGCCAGATCCACAACCAGTGTATTGGCCCGCCGCAGCGCAAGTGGCCGAGCGGTATTGATCACCTCATCGACCAACGCAGCAATATCAAATGCCTCAATATACAACTCCATCTTGCCAGCTTCGATCTTGGAGAGATCGAGAATATCATTAATCAGGGCCAGCAAATGTTTCCCGGCAATCTGAATCTTGTTCAGATCGGGCCGAAACTCAGGCTGATCGACATCATCAGCCAATTCTTGCAGCATTTCGCTATAGCCGATGATCGCATTCAGTGGCGTTCGCAGTTCGTGGCTCATGTTGGCCAGAAAGGCGCTCTTGGCCCGATTCGCAGCCTCGGCCTGTTGGCGCGCTGCGCTAATTTCCTGATTGGCCTGCAGGAGTTCTTCTTCCGCACGGCGACGCTCGACCAACTCGCGGCGGGCGTTATCGTAGAGCCTGGCATTGCGCAGCGCAACAGCAATCTGATCGGCCAATGCCTGTAGCACCATCAGATCATCATTGGTGAATGCGTCGGCCAGATCGCTTTGAATGTCCAGAACGCCAAAGACTTGCTTACCGATCTGGAGCGGCAGCCCAAGTTCGGCTTTGGTGACCTGAAACTGTGTGTGTGGCTGATAATCGGGTGTATCGGTAATCCGATTAACCAGGCGAGCCTGCCCACTGCGATAGACACCTGAGATAATACCAGGGCTATTGATCGAAATAGTGACGCGGCTCATCCGTAGGGTGCGACCATGCTCACCACTGCCTGCTTCGAGGGTCATCATGGATTCATTCGTATCATCAAGCCAGACGCCAACGAAATAATAGCCAAACCGCTCGCGGATGAGCGTTACCACATCAGCCAGGAGCGCTTCCTTATCCAGAATAGATGTCACACTGCGGGCCACAAGTGCGCTCGTCTCAAGCTGCGCCGCTCGTTGAACCAGAGCCTGATTGGCGCGCTCAAGTTCAACAGTGCGTTCAGCAGCGCGCTGCTCAAGGGTTCTGGCCCAGGCTTCCAATTCACGATTAGCACGTGCTGTTTGTTCATGCAATCGCGCATTTTCAATTGCCGTCGCGGCCTGTGCCGCAAACAGCGCCAGCAGATCGATATCGGCATGCGTAAAGCGCCCACCAACCGCAGGGTTATCGACATACAGAATACCAGTAAGCTGGCCGCCAACGATCAGCGGCACTCCCAACACAGAACGGGCCATGGAAGAGCCAGCAGGCGGCTCAAGCAGTGAGTCGAACAACAGCGGACGCCGTTCGCGTGCCACCATGTCGAGCAGTGCCGTGCTCATTTCTGATCGAATATGCTCGCGATCTCCCTCCGAGATACCCCTGGCTACGGCGAGATCCAGTTGACCATGCCCATCGGCGAGCAGCAGGAAACAGCGTTCAGCACCACTCAACTCGGCTGCCTGATCAATGATATGATCAAGCAGCGCGGTTGTATCGCGCATTTCATTCATCTGCAGGCTGACCTCAAGCACCCGCTGCAGCTGGCTCTTTGGGCTGGCGATATCCGCTGCTGATGTTGGGCGCAATTCGGGCATCACCACCGAATCCAAGGGCAGCACATTGCGGGCCGCAGCCCAGCGCATCCATTCACTCAGAATATCCCGATTGATCACGACACGACCGAGATAGCTGCGGCGCAATGCCTCATCGCTCAGTGAAGCGACCGCCCGTTGCATCTCGGTATGGGCGCACTGGAGGTTGTGCCATGCATCTTCACCCGGTTCTCCCTGAATAGTATGGCCAGAATGGTCAGGAGCCGCCATCAATACCCGGTAGCGCAGCCACCAGATATCCTGGGTGGGATAATCGCTATTGATGATACCAACCTGTTGAACAATCTGCGTGGCCTCTGCGGTTGCCTGATGAGCCAACAACCAATCGCCGAGCGCCAGATGCGCCATGCCAAGCCAGGCCAATGATGTTGCCAGTTCGGCTTGAATGCCTAATTCGCGCTGGATGTCGGCAGCAACCTGAATCGATGCAAGGGCCTGATCTGCGTAGCCATCGATCAGCGCAATACGCCCGAGCATCAGCCAGTAGGGAGCCTCTGCCGAGCGATCACCAATTGTGTGGGCCAGTTCACGCCCTTCTGTGAGCACGCGCTGGGCCGCCTCAAACTCACCCAGTTCGAAATAGACACGCCCAAGGCTTTCCAGGCAATAGGCCAGATTGAAGCGACCTTCTGTCTCACGGGCCAACACAACGGCCTGTTCAAGGCATTCGCGGGCTTTGGTATACAGACCCAGACCCCAATAGACCAACCCAAGATTATTATAGGAGCGCGGCTGGCTGGCGACTTCTCCAACCGAGCGACGGATGGCCAGCGCCTGTTCGTAGTAGGCGCGCGCCCTCCCATAATCTGCGCTCAGATAGCCAAGCTGGTTTAGTGCATCGGCCTCACCAGCTCGATCATTGACTTCGCGAAATAAATGCAGCGCCCGTTCAATCGCATATTGAGCCTCTGCCACGCGGCCATTCAGCCGTGCAATATCGCCAAGGGCGCACTGATTGACCGCCTCACCAGCCTGATCACCAAGATCGTAGAATAGTGTAAGTGCCTGGGTGTGCAGTTCGATTGCGCGAGGGTAATCACTGAGCGCAGTATGAGCGCGCCCAAGAGCCGTCAGCGCATCCGCCTGAAGTGGTGGATCGGCAGCGCGGCGTGCCAATTCAAGCGCTCGCTCGGCATAGTTGCATGCTTGGGCAAGCTGCCCACGGTAGCGTTCGAGTGCTGAACGTAATACCAGCACTTCGACAAGCATCTCGGGTTCATCGCATGCTGCGGCAATGAATGACATGCGCTCAAGATCTTCTGCCTCGGCAGCAACACGGCCAAGGCGTCGGCAGCATTCTGCATGGCCAGAGCGTAGTGCGTACTCACTCTGCTGATCAAGCGAATCACCCTGGCTCTCGGCCAATCGTAATGCGCGATTGAAGTGATCGAGTGCCGACTCGACGGCACAACGCCGCAGTGCCATATCGGCAGCACGCCAGGCATAGCGCAATGCAGAAGCGAGATCACCGGCACGCTCATAATGCGCGGATAGGCGATCGATAATGCCATCTTCCGCACTCCGAGCGCGAAGCGCATCGGCAGCGCGCCCATGACGGCGGGCCAACTCCGGTGGATCGAGGGTCGCTTCGATAGCAAGGCGCGCATCTTCGGAAACAAACCGGTAGCTTGGTGCGCCTGGCTGCCCAGCATTGGCCAATAATTGCTGGCGAGCGGCGGCAACAGCAGCACGGCGCACCTGTTCAAGCGAAAGGCCAGAGACAGCTGCAATCAACTCCAAATCAATCCAACCGCCGAACACCGCCGCCCACTGAACGATTGTGAGCGCATGGCTATCGGTTGGGATTTTAATTATTGGTTGATTGTTGGTCATGTACTGGATTGGCTGATGTGATGAATGCTACATATGCCTATTGGCCACCCTGAGGCAACCGCAGCGTGAAGGTCGAACCCTGGCCTGGAGCGGAATCAACAAGAATATCGCCACCCATGAGGCGGCACAGGCGTTTCGTGATTGCCAGCCCTAAACCGGCCCCACCATGTTTGCGGGTGGTTGCATCCACAACCCGAAATGGCTCGAACAGAACCGCAACCTGTTCGGCATGCATGCCAATACCAGTATCGCGAATTTCGAACACAACGGTGGCCGATTGTTGCATGGGCTGTTCTGCACTATTCATAATGCGGCCATTGTAGCGCTCAGGAGATGGCTGGCGACCATCATCTTCTTCGTGCATAATTCGGACGGTGATCGTTCCGTGATCGGTAAACTTGCTTGCATTAGAGAGAACGTTCAACAATACCTGGCGGACACGCACACGATCAGCGATCATTTCGCTTGGGGCCTGTTCTGTTTCAAAGGTAAGGCTATTATCCTGCTTCTCCAGCAGCGGCGTTAGGACAACACGCAGCTCATGCAGCAGTTCCAGCAAACTAAATGGTTGTGGGTTGAGCTTCAGCACCCCCGATTCGATATTGGCCATGTCAAGCACATCATCGATCTGGCGCAACAACTGGCGGCTCGATGTATCGATCTTCTGGAGATCGGCCAAAAGATCTAGATGCCCGCGCTCAAGCAATTCTTCCTGGATCATCTCGCCATAGCCAATAATATGGTTGAGTGGTGTGCGCAACTCGTGGCTCATTGTCAGTAGGAAGGTGCTCTTGGTGCGGCTGGCGGCCTCGGCTGCATCGCGGGCACGGCGCAGTTCATCCTCAATCTGCTTCCGGCGGGTCACATCACGAACAATCAGGATGTACATACGCTTGCCACGCAGCTGCATCTGGCCGCTGGTCATATCCATTGGAAAGGTCGAATGATCGCTACGGATGCCGATTGCCTCACGGCCAATGCTGATCAGTTTGTACAGCACATGATCGGGTGGAGCGATGATCCGAACCAGATTTTCACCGATCATCTCAGCCGTTTTATAGCCGAAGATTTTTTCTGCTGCTGGATTAAATGACTGGACGGCACCATTATCATCAATCAGAATGATGCCATCGACGGCATAATCAAGCACCGCGCGGCGGTATTCATTGGCAGCCAGAAACAGCCCGATATAGCGACGCAACAGTGCAAGTGCGATACCAAGTGGTAGCGTACTCAGCAGGCCAAGCAGAATTGGGCGAAACCATGTCCGTAGTGTTTGAGGCATGCGTACCGTGCCCGCCACCGATCCTGATCGGCCAGCGAACCTACATGGCCGATTGCCGATCAGCCAGCCGTTCCCACACAATATGGGCCATTGGGTTTCATTCTAGCATATCCGCTTTATATGCTTTTGCCTGTTGCGTTACGATTGCGAATTACAATCGGATCAGCGGCGGGCGCGTTCCCGGCCATAGGCCTCGATCTCACCAAGAAACCGTGATGGTTTGGTTTCACGGCCACGCGCTCGCCCAGATGCCCACGAAAGATACAGGCGTTCAGCGGCGCGGGTGAGTGCAACATAGCATAAGCGGCGCTCTTCTTCAATCCCCGCTGGATCGATCAGGCTGCGTTCGTGTGGCAGTGTGCCTTCTTCCAGGCCACCAACAAAGACGACAGGCCATTCAAGGCCCTTGGCCGCATGGATCGTCAGGAGTTGGGCCTGATCGCGATCCTCGCGATCCTCATCGAGATTTGTCAGCAACCCGACCTCCTGTAGAAAATCGCTCAGACTGGTATGTTCAGCGGCGGCGACCATCAGTTCTTGCAGATGTCCCCTGGCATCGGCCAGTTCTTCGGGATCGAGCCGTTTGGTCAGATCAGCCATATAGCCACTGCGCTCAAGCACATCGGCCAGCAGATTATCCGGGGTGAAACTGCCATCGGCAAAGGCCCGCCAACGAGCCAGCAGATTGGCCATGAGTTTGGCACCATCGGCTGCTTTGGCCGATATACCCTGCCAGGCGGCTGGGGTTGCAAGCGCCTGGGAGAGCGAGAGATTGTGTTGGGCTGCATTGGCCGTGAGTATGGCAATCGATTGGGCACCTAGCCCGCGGCTTGGCAGGTTGACGATCCGATTGAGGCTCAGGTTATCGGCAGGATTATTGATCGCCCGCAGATAGGCCAGCACATCCCGAATCACCGCTCTGTCGTAGAAGCCAGCGCTGCCGCGTACTGCATACGGAATTTTAGCATGGCGCAGGGCAGTTTCATAGGCGCGGCTCATCTGGCGGGTACGATAGAGCACTGCAATCTCACGCGGCCTGCGGCCCTGGTTGATCAGATCGCTGATTGTTCGGGCAATCTGATCGGCTTCGTCCTTGGCGTCCTTGGCATCCAGGATCATCAGGCAGCGCTCGCCCGGAACAGCGGCCACAGCAGCCCGCAACGCCATTGGCGGCACGGCTTTGCTATGGCGAATAATGGCGTAGGCAGCATCGAGGATTGATTGGCGGCTACGATAGTTCGTATCGAGTTCGATCACCACTGCATCGGAAAAATCGTTGGTGAAGCGCGTAATAATTGAATGATCGGCATTGCGAAAGCCATAGATGGCCTGCATCGCATCGCCAACAGCAAATAGCGAGCGCGGTTTGCCTGGCAGTGGGCGGGTGAGCAGTTCAATCAGCGCATGCTGGCTTGGGTCGGTATCCTGGTATTCATCGACAAGCACATGCCGCCATTTGTGCTGGTATTCATCGAGCACATCCGGTTGTTCGGAAAGCAGCCGATGCGTCAGCAGGATCAGATCATCGAAATCCAGCGCATTGGCCTGTTCAAGCATGCGCTGGTAGCGGCGATAACACCCGGCCACAAAGGCATCGAGTGGATCGGCGGCAAAGCGCGCGGCATGGCGTGGGGTGAGCAGGCGGCTCTTGGAGCGCGATATACGGCGCAGTAGATCATCTGGTTCCAGCACAGCCGGTGAGCGCTCTTTGGCCGCATCAAGCGCCGCCGAGGCCAACTGCAACTGCTCATCGGCAGCATAGATCGTAAAATCGGCGGTATAGCTGCCAAGTTTACCAGCGATCTCGGCCCGCAGGATTTTGGCACAGACAGCATGAAAGGTGCCGCTGGTCAGCCCACGCACACGCTGCCCCAGACGCTGGCGCAGGCGTTCGCGCATTTCGCGGGCGGCCTTGTTGGTGAAGGTTAATGCCAGAATACTACCAGGCGTTGCCTGATGTTGTTCGATCAAATAGGCGATCCGTAGCGTCAGCACACGGGTTTTGCCACTGCCAGCGCCAGCTCGCACAAGCACCGGGCCGATTGGGGCTGTCACAGCAGCGCGTTGTTCGGCATTCAGGGAGCGTAAATAATCCACAGTTGTGTTCTCATAGGCACGAAAAAAGGGCGATTGCGCCCGATGCAGAGTATACCATAACCGAGTATTCAGGAGTCAGGAGTCAGGAGTCAGAATGCGGAACCGAGTATTCAGGAGTCAGGAGTCAG
>Ga0163144_10031987_pt1 | contig 10011 bp, 9 predicted proteins | sample OliLak19BULKMAT1_FD_123175 | JGI IMG/M metagenome (GOLD analysis project Ga0163144, IMG submission 123175) | Freshwater microbial mat bacterial communities from Lake Vanda, McMurdo Dry Valleys, Antarctica - Oligotrophic Lake LV.19.BULKMAT1 | ecosystem: Environmental > Aquatic > Freshwater > Lake...
ACATCCCCGGCCTCTCGAACCGCAAAACCGGCCGAAAGGATTAATGGCGAGGTATTTTTACTCCGCCCGCGGACGACAAAACGACGCCGCTTCAGTGATGTAGTTTTGCACCGGCGCGCACAGCGCGGGTTAACCACGGCGGAGGTGTGCCGCAAACGCGGCATCAGCTCGGCGACGTTTTACAAATGGAAAGCCAAGTACGGCGGCCTGGACGTGTCCGACGTGCGCAAGCTGAAGGGGCTTGAGGACGAAAATCGGCGCCTGAAGAAGCTCCTGGCCGAAGCCATGCTCGACGTTGCGGCGCTCAAGGACATTCTAGGAAAAAACTAATCACGCCGGCGGCGAAGAAGGCGGCGGCGGTGAAAGCCGTCGCCGTCCATGGCCTCTCTCAGAGACGCGCATGCACGCTCGTCGGCATTGATCCCAAGACGGTCCGCAAGGCCGACACCAGCGATAACGCGGACATCCGGGCGCGGATGAAATCGATCGCCGAGCAGCGGCGACGGTTCGGCTATCGCCGGATCGGCCTCATGCTCGAACGCGAAGGCATCAAGATGAATCCGAAGAAGCTCTTCCGTCTCTACACCGAAGAACGCCTCACGGTGCGCAAGCGCCGTGGTCGTAAGCGCGCCTTGGGCACGCGCAATCCGATGCCGGTTCCGGTTGCCCCGAACGCGCGCTGGAGCATCGACTTCGTCTCCGACACGTTCGGACCATCGCGGCGCCTGCGCATACTTGCGGTGGTCGACGATTGCACGCGGGAAAGCATCGGCATGGTCGCCGACACCTCGATTGGCGGCCATCGCGTCGCGCGCGAACTCGACGCTATGATCCGCGTGTACGGCAAGCCCGCCTGCATGGTCAGTGACAACGGCACGGAATTCACCAGCCGCGCGCTCCTCGAATGGCAGACCCGCGCGGGGGTCGCCTGGCATTATATCGACCCCGGCAAGCCGCAGCAGAACGCCTTCGCCGAGAGCTTCAACGGACGCCTGCGCGACGAGTGCCTGAACGAGACCGCGTTCGAAAGCTTGGCGCACGCGCGCAAAATCCTGGCCCTCTGGCGGCACGATTACAATCACGTCCGCCCGCACAGCGCCCATTCCGGCGCAACACCCGCGTCGGCGCGTGCTGGAGCCGCGGACGGCTGGCCTGGCTCGCCGGACGGCCGATCCAGCCGCCCGCTAGCGTCAAAATCCGGATCGGGCTAAATGGCGTTGACTCTACCTTCAGGCGCGGGACGCCAAGGGGGCGTCTCATACCTGGGCTGCGTCGGGAAGCGGAGTTCACTGAGTGAGACTAGGCTTCTTCGCGCGGAAAGTATCCGAACCGTCCTTGACCCGGGATGCCCGTGAACTTCACCGTCTGATCTGACTCTCGGACGTTCTGAGGCGGGTCGGTGTTTTCGATGATAATCACCTGACGGTTGGCGGCAAGCGCAGCCAGATAATCATAGAAGCGCGAGTTTAAGTCGGAGCTGCGCAGGTCGTCCGCTTCGCTCTCCGGTTCGCGGTATGAGAGCAACGGAGAGTCCAGCAAGGCGAACCCAGGATGGGAAGTGTCATTCTCGAAGCAATACTGCATCAGTCCGACTGTAAATGCGGACTGCGTAATTGCACGCAAGCCTTTGCCGAATGAGGTTCGGTTCTTCCCGTTGATCACCAAGTCTTTCGACTTAAGGTCAAAATGAACTCTGTCAGCGCCTGGAAAATGCCAGTCAGCAAGAATTGATTGAACCAGCGCAGCAAATTTATCGACAGCGGAGGTCGGCAGTTCTGCCTCAACGCCAATGTTGCCATCGTCGCCGCCAGCATCCGGCCCTTCCAGATGAATCTTTCGCTCCTCGAAATCCTGAAGCGTCCGGTAAAGACCCAAAGCTTCGCGGACCTCCCCACTCTTATCCGCCAACTCCTTATAGCTTGTTCGCAACCTGCGCAGATTGGGCGCCACAATCTGCTCGATGCGTTGCGACACTTCGCTCAAGCGCGCTTCCAATGAAGGAATTCGACGCTCGAATGCTGCGCCTTCCTTTTTTAATGATGTGATCGTCTCACCGAGTTCGGTGCGACGAAGTTTGATCTTTGCCATTTCCGCACGCGCGGCAGCTACAACACGATCCGCATTGCCATCGCATTCCAATTTATTCTGATGCTCAGGCGGTGAACCGCACAGTGGACAGGTCTTAGGGCCCAACGCAACAAAAAGGCTGCCTGCCTCCTCGATGGAACTGAGCCGCTCAAGGTCCGAAGCATAGTGGCCGTCGAGCAGTGCGAACCGGTCGAGAATTGTCGCGATTTCAGTTAAACGATTTCTGCCTTCTTCCACGTTCCTGATGAGCCCGCGGCGCTGACCAGACATTTCCCGGAAGCCCGCCTCGGAAGTGGCAAGCAGCTCAGTTTGCGCAGTCATCGAAGTATCGAGTTTTCCAAGCTGTTCGGCGAGCTCTGCGGGAGGGCCGGAAAGATCTTTGACCTTCCGTTTGTATTCCGCGATGAGGTCGTCCAGCAGATCCATCTGCGCGCTTTTGCTCTGCTCCTCCGGCGATTTTTCCGCCACCGCCAGAGCCGAGTCGTCGACGCCCGTGAGCAGAAGCTTGAACACCGCCGTGTTCGCAGTATCTGCAACTCTGTTACCGTCAGACAGAGGAGAGCGTTGCTGGATAATTTCTTCTTCGTTGACAATGGTGAGACGGGCGAGGTTGCGAAAGCTCAGGCTTTGCGTGTCGCCACGTTTGTTCTTCCGAATGCGCTTGTGGTTGAGGTCGAGCTTGGACAGGAGGAACGCCGAAAGATTGTCCTCGCGCTTATCATTGTGCTGCTCATTGAGAAGCGTTCCGTCTCCGTCCGGAAGTTTTGTCGAATGCAATCCGCCATACAAACGGAACGCGCCTCCATCAGTGCTTCGCACGATGGTGAACGCCTCATTCGCATGGGTTTCGACGGCAAGCAGAACCGTCCCATAGCTTTCGCGCTCGGGGATTTCTCTTAGGGGCCCTTTTCCCCCTAGCATGAAATCAATGGCGTCCGCGATGAAGGACTTCCCGGTGTTAGATGCGCCAAAAATGACATTGAGGCCCGCACCAAACTCAATGGTCGCGGGTTCCCGGCTAGGACTGTGAAACGAGAGATGCCGAAGCCTCAACCCATTTGTCATGGGTCCCCTCCCAAACTGCTCTCGATGTGCTGAAACTCGACCACCCATGCGTCGAACAGCTCACGCATGAGCGTGTGGAAGGCCTTGTCGTCATAATCCGCAAGGTGATCGACTAGCCAGGCGGCGCGCTCCTTCAACCGCTCAATGTAAGGGGTCCGCAGCGAGTCCAAAAACATCGCGGCGCTTTCGCCGGCTCGATAGCGGATGCCGTCGTCTTCGACGACGCGCTCAATAAGGTCACGCGTCATCATGAGATGAAGAGAGTCCTGAACCACCTTGTGCCGGACCTCGGTAGCAGGCGTTTGAATCAAAGCCGAAGGATGCAAATCGTCGGGGCCTCCCAGAAGATGAGTGCGCACCAATAAGTAGTCGAACGCCGTTAGCCGCTGAATGTCATATGCCGCCGGGAATGCAGCCGCGAGAACGGCAACGGCGCGAACGCCGGCTTCTAACGGACCGTTGAAGGTCAGGACGCGAAATTGCTCAGTCATTTCGTCCATTTGAGTCGATCCTCATTGGCGAGCTGATGGCAGATGCCCCTCCGATCCTGAACGAAGGCGCTTGGACCAAGTGGATGCGCGTTGAGAGAAAGCGTCTGCGCGGTGTCGGTGACAGCTTTCACGCACTCAAACCCGTCAGCGTGAGTGCTTTCGCAAGTGTCGACCACGCCCTGATAGATTTCCTCCTGCAAACTTTCAAAAGTCCCTGGCTCCACCTTGTCGCGGACGAACACGCGCAGAGACTCGGCGTGATAGAACGCAACGCGCTGGCGCTCGAAATGCGAGCGCAAGGGGCCAGACAACCCAGATGCGCAGCTTAGTGGTGACTTTGTGTGGTCCGCGTATGCGTCCAGCAGATGAGCGACATAGCGGCTCTCGCTCGCATCAATTTCCGCCGGCGGCGCACCGGGCTCCGGGCGCGGAGGCAGCGCGCCCCCAAACCTAGCGAGAAAGTATGGTGATTCCCTGTGCTGCTCGACGACCTCGCGCACAGCGATCGGCTTAAAGACCGAGAAGTCGAACGCATCGACGTAGGCGGCAAAGTCACCTTCGAGCAGAACGGATTGCGTGTCGGTAATCACATCCTGAATGTTTTTCACCCACTCCTCTTTGACGCGAGCCTTCAACCTGACCGAGTTGGCCAAAAGCTGCGTAAGGGTGGTGCCGGTGCCCCGCGGGGCCACGAAAAAGCAGGCGCGCGGCGGCGCGTATTCGCCTTTAAACGAATACCAGAGTGTTTTTCCGATCTCCGGCCACGCATCGCCGGGAGCAATGGGACCGCCATAGTGCTTGCACTGATAGTTGTCCCAGATCCCCTGAAGTAGCTTCGTATCGGCAAAACCAGCGACGTCTATGCCTTTGTCGTTTGCGCCGGAGGTTCGAAGGACCTTGTGATACTTGCTCTTCAGGCAGTGCGAGACCCACTCGTCGATAAATTTTTCCCATTCCGCGGAATCGTAGGTCACCAACCGCGTAAGGGGATCAATCGACGGCCCGCTCTGAAATTGCGCAGCCGTCAGTTTATTTTTTGCAGATGGCGGATCAGCAATTTCAGCGAAACCGTCCATGTGTCACCGCGCTGCTTCAGCCGCGATATGGCCCGCAAGCGTCGTCACGAAGGTCTTGAGGTTGGTCAGCTCTGACAGCTCGGCAAACGCACCGCTGTTCACCGCGTCGCGCGGCGTCGCGAGCACGCTCGCCGTTGTATAGAGCTGTTCTTGCACCAGACGCTGACAAAGCAGGTCATAGCGCTTCAAATAGGATGCGCCCTGAAACTCGGGAAACACCGGGAAGTGCGGTGAGTTATCGCGCACGGGACTTCGCGATCCCGGCGCATCCTCGACCATCATCAGCCAGCCGAGGAACGGGCGCGGATGTTTGCCAAACGCGCCTTCGCGATAGGCTGTCCAGAAATCGTGTGCGGTGCCGATCGACTCTTCTGTCCGGTTGTTGAAGTTGTTACCGAACGAACCGACCTGGCTTTTCAGCTCGACTGCCGCGACCAGCCGTCCCTCGTTGATCACGAGAAGGTCCCAGAGCTTGGTGGGACGGAAGTATCCCGGCAGCGTCAGCACCTTGCGCTGTTGGTGAATGGCCGCGTGGGCAAGGCCGTTCGCCTTCACGAGATCAATCACCAGAGCAATGAATCCGTCCATATTGTTGCCGGCTGTCACGCTGCCGCGTTCACCCGCATCGACGTTGCCCGCTTCAATCTGCTTTTGACGCGCCTTCTCGCGATTGCCCCAGAAGGCCATCACCGCGTCCCGCGCCTTTGTTTCGTAGTCAGCAAGATCGAGACTCATGCGGCGTCCTTGGGCTGGAGGACGGCCTGCTCGACCTCCGACAATTGGTAGAGGGCGGCGGCGGCGGCGTTGCAGCGCGCGATGTCGCCGGACTCGGCGGCGGCGATTAGACGTTTGCGCATGGCATGTTTTACGCTGGACCAGCTCGGCACGCGGATGCGCCGGAGATATTGTGCCTGGAAGCGGAGATAACCGCCGCGCATCTTTGTCGAATACGCGGCGACGAACAGCCGTCCAATCCCCGATTGCAGCACCGCCTGCAATGCGCGCAAATCCCATTCGTCGGAGGTGATGAAGTAGAGATTGTGGTGCGGATAGTAGCGCCCCTCGTCATAGACGATGTGCGCAGCGCCTTTGATATCGGGGATCAGCAGCTTCGGCTTCTGCACAATCGCCGGGTAGATCCGGTCGATGGTGCGATACCAATTTGCGGGAGCCTTTTGCGCGACATGGCGACCGGCGATCACATCGCGGCGGGCTTCGAGATAGCGCCCGAGTTTCGGGAAACGCTCGAACGGGGCGAGCTTGCCGTCGTCAAGGAACGGATTGATCACACCATAGCCGCGCCACTTCACATCGCCGGAAACGATGTCGCGGGTCATGACCAGCGGCAGCTTGCGCTCGGGTTCGACATCGAGTTCGTCCATCAAGCCGATGAAGGCCTGGTCGGCGCCGGTCGCGACACCGATGCCGACCTTACAGCCGGCCTCTTCCAATGTGGGATGCTCGTCCTCCAGGCGGCGCACCAGCGCCAATTCCTCGAAATTGTCGATCATCCAGGGCTCGTCGCCCTTCCCCACCACATGGAGTGAATGGACGGCAGGATTCTTGGGCGCAGCCGCCGTCATGGCTTTGGCCAATCGCGACAGCTCCTTGGCCTCAATGCCGGGCCGATGGGCGATACGTGTTTCGCCTGCGCTATCGCGACCAATGACGAAAATTCCCGGATAGGCGATCACATCCGAATGGAAGGCCGGCGTATCGACCATGTCCACGTAGGCGCGGAGGTGGAATTTTTCCGCGACCAGGCGACGTAGCGGTCCGCCGTAGCGGTTCTTCATCCAACGGTCGGCGCAGATAAACGCTAGCACCCCACCGGGCGCGAGATGCTGGAGGCTGCGTTCGATGAACGGAATGTAGATGTCGGCGCGATCAAATATCGTCGCAAAGCGCCGCCTATATTCATCGATGAGAATCTGCGGGATCATCTCCTGCCGGATGTAGGGCGGGTTGCCGACGACGTGGGTGAAGTCGAACGGCAGATCGGTCAGCAGGAAATCGCCCTGGATCATCCAGACATTGGCGAGCGTGCTTGCGTCGCGCGTGGACATTCCATGCTCGCGCAACAATTTGACGACCTGCAGCCGCGTCGCGTCGAGAGTATCGACATGAAGCTCGACCGCCCGAATGGCGTTGCGCAAATTCGCGACGACTGATCCAGCGGGCGCCGCCTTCTGGTATGCGGTCATCAACCGACCGACCGCGAGAAGGAGAAAGTCGCCGCCGCCGGCTGATGGCTCCAGCAAGCGGCGCTCATGCAAGGGCTGGTCGGCCGTGTAGCCGACGAGATCAAGCATGAATTCCACGACCTCGTGGCGGGTATAGATCGCGCCCCGCTCTTCGCGACCCGATGACGCCAGGGTCGAGACAGCGTCCGTCAGCGGGCAAAAGCCCGGCAGGGATTGCTGGTATGCTAGGCTGCTTGCTTTCGCCACGCGGATACGGCCCTTCAATTCAGCGCCAGACTAGAACGAAGAGAGAACTTCGGCAAGAATTTCGCGCCCGCGACAGCCTAGACTGACTCGAAGCAAGCGCATGCGAAACGGTCGCGTCTCAGATCGCTCCGACTTGGCGCATTGCTTGTTGCGCCCGTAGACGAATTTGGCGGCGAGCATGCCGGGCTGGTACTGGCCGAATGCGAACTGGAAGCGGCGGACGCCGAGCTCTCCCTGCCCGATTGGATCGGCGACGAGGTCACCGACGATCCCGCCAACCGCAATTCGGCGCTGGTCTGAGAACGGCGCGAGCAGGGTTGGCCCAGGAGCTGAGCGGGCCGAGATGCACCTCTCCCGCCCGGCCGGTTGGCGCGAGTCGCGGGGAAGATGATCCCACCCGCCCACCCTGACGGACCTGCCGTGGCCGTCGCTTGCAGTCGAGATGCTGGCGTAGCGGTTCTCATTCCATGTGTTGGCGTGGGCGATCCCGGCGGCGGAGCCGCCGGGCCGGGCTCTTGTGAACCGAGCCCATAGGGTCTCGGCCCTTTTGGGCGGCGATCCCTATCGCAACACCCGCCCTCCCGCCCTTTCAAGAGACGTACCCGGTCCTCGGGCGAGCCTCGAAGGCGCATCCGCTTGCGCGCGCCGGAAACCGACACATCCTTGGAGGCGTGCGAATAAGGACGCGAACCTGGCTTGGCTTCGGTGCGGCGGCGATGGCGCTCTTGGCCGTCGCGTCTATGAATGCACGCGACTGGCTCCTCTACAATCACACGCCCTCGGTGCCGCCGGGATGGTACGTGCGCAGCGCAGACGAGATCGCGCTCGGCGCTCTCGTCACGGTGCGTGCGCAGGACGTGGCGCCGGGCTACGCCGCAGCACGCCACTTCACCGATGCGGGCGATCGCTTCATCAAACGCATCGCCGCGAACGATGGCGACAGCGTCTGCACCGAGGGCGACGCCATACTCATCAATGGCCGCACCGTGGCGCACCGTGCGACGCACGACAGCCAAGGACGCGCACTGCCGCATTGGAGCGGGTGTCGCACACTCTCTTCCAATGAAATCTTCTTGATGGGCGATACGCCAGACAGTTTCGACAGCCGCTATTTTGGGCCGGTGTCCGCCGATGATATCGAAGGCGTTTCGCGGCCGATTTTCTAGCAACCAACGCGGAAACAACAAAGCACGGTGGAAGGCTAGATAAAGAGAGAGTCGTGTCGCTCGCCAAGCGGTTGAATGCGTTGGCGCAAACGCACCGTGCCAAGCATAATCGCACAGTGCGTCGCACGGTGCGCGCACAGCGCTGGCGAACATCGCACCGATGACCTCCACGACGATCACCGCACCGGCCTTTCGATTCAGTAAATTGCTGCGCGACGCCATGCGCGGCGAAACCTTCTCGCCAGGCTCACGCTTGCGCATCGCGCGTCCCATCGATGCGGAGAGCCTCACCGGTCGCCACGATGGACGCGGCAGCAGAAGCGCGGGGGCGACGCCGGCGCTGTCTTCTCAATTGCAGAAGCGCATCGGCTCCTCGCGCAAAGCTGCGAAGGGTTTGGGCAAAGCCGGCAAGTTCAAGTTCGATCCGCGACAGCGTGCGATCGTGAAAATCCACTACTTCAGCCATGGCGGCGGTGGCGGCGCGGCGCTCGGCGCCCACGCGCGCTATGTGGCGCGCGACGCAGCCGCCAAGGCGCCATCACCGGCGCTGCCGAACGAAGACGCGGCCATGAACGGGGAGCGCGAGCCTGAAGCGCCGGCCCATGCGCGCTACTTGCAGCGCGGTGCTGAACGATCGGTCTTCTACGATGCGCTGGACGACAGCGTCGATGGCGGCGCGCGTGCGACGGCCTGGGCCCGCGAAGACCGGCGTCACTTCCGGATCATCCTCTCGGCCGAGAATGGCGGCCGGCTCGGCGACCTCAAGAGCTACACCCGCGAGGTCATGCGGCGCGCGGAAATGGCGCTCGGAACCCGGCTGACCTGGATCGCGGTCGACCATTGGGACACCGACAACCCGCACACGCACATCATCCTGCGCGGCCGGCACGAGGACGGACGCGATCTGGTCATCCCGCGTGAATATGTGAGCCATGGCTTTCGTTCCGCGGCGCAGGACATCGCCACCGAACGCCTCGGCCCGCGCGGCCGGGACGACGCTCGTCTCGCGCTGGAGCGCGAAGCGCGTGCGCACCGCCCGAGCCGCCTCGACCGCATGATCGAGGGTCAACTCGATGAGCAAGGCCGCGTCCGTCTCGCCCACCTCCAGGCGCCGGACCGGTCGCCGGAAGTCACCGACGCGCTGAAAGCGCGGGCGCAGGAACTCAAGCGCCTTGGTCTCGCCACCGAGACTGGACGCAACATCTTTCAGTTCGATCCGGAATGGCGCGACCGTCTCAAGGCGATGGAGCTCCACCTCGATATCCGCAAGGCGCTGGTGCGCTCGCGCACGCAGGACCTCACGCGCACCCTTTCCGATCCGGCACGGCAAATGTCGAAAGCGCTCAAGCCGCCCGGATTGGATCGCTAAAGCGCGCATCGCGCTTGCGCCGTATGCGCGCTTGTGCTCGCATTGGCGCACCGAGGATCGGCGTCCGGCATCGCGCACTGACATGGTGCGCGAGAAGGACGACCAGAGAAAGAGCCGGGAGCCCACCCGGTCGGACAGCAGCGCCTCATCCCTTGCAGGAAATGGCGCCATGCACGCAGTCGTCTTTGATCAATCACCGTTCTCAAATTTCGTCCGCTCGCGATGGAGCGGCCAATGATCCCGGAGCATATCCTTGTCGTGACCGCAGCGCTTTGTGCGCTCTATGTTTTGATGCGCTGGGGTCCG
>Ga0163144_10031988_pt1 | contig 10011 bp, 11 predicted proteins | sample OliLak19BULKMAT1_FD_123175 | JGI IMG/M metagenome (GOLD analysis project Ga0163144, IMG submission 123175) | Freshwater microbial mat bacterial communities from Lake Vanda, McMurdo Dry Valleys, Antarctica - Oligotrophic Lake LV.19.BULKMAT1 | ecosystem: Environmental > Aquatic > Freshwater >...
CACGATCACGATCACGGCCACGATCACGACCACGGCCACGACCACGACGACAGCCACGGCGCCGCCGGGCCTGCGCACCGATGAGAGCGCGCCGCCGCCGCGCCCCCCACGCCGCCGGAGCGCTCGGCGCGTCCGCCCTGCTGCAGCTGATGCGCCTGGCCTCGCCCAGCCTGCCGGTCGGCGGCTTCAGCTACTCGGAAGGCCTCGAGGCGGCGGTCGAGAGCGGCCGCCTCGTCGGCGAGGCCGGCGCCCTCGCCTGGCTGCGCGACCAGCTCTCGCTCGCCCTGACCTGCAGCGACCTGGCCGTCGTCGCGCAGGCGTTCGGTGCCTGGAAGCGCGGCGACCTCGAGCGCATCGCCGCCCTGAACGACTGGTTCGCGACCACGCGCGAGACCCGCGAGCTGCGCCAGCAGAGCGAGCAGATGGGGCGCTCGCTGGCGCAGTGGCTGGGCCACGTCGACCCGCCCGACCCGCGCCTGGCCGCGCTCGCGGCGCTGGCGCCGGCGCCGGGCTGGCCGGTCGCCTTCGCGCTCGCGGGTGTCGGCACCGGCGCGCCGGCGCGCGACGTGCTGCTCGCCTTCGCCGGCGGCTGGGCCGAGAACATGGTCCAGGCGGCGATGAAGGCGGTGCCGCTCGGCCAGGCCGGCGGCCAGCGCGTGCTCGCCGGCCTGTCGGCACGGATTCCCGCGGCGGTCGAGGCCGCCCTCGCCCTGCCCGCGGGCGAGATGCAGGCGTTCACGCCGATGCTGGCAATCGTCTCCTCCCAGCACGAGGCCCAGTACTCGCGCCTGTTCCGCTCCTGAGACCTTCCTTTCCTCACCCTTCACGAGACCATGAGCGCACTCCACTGCATCCGCGGCCGCAGCCGCAGGCTCCCCCCCTTGCGCGTCGGCGTCGGCGGCCCGGTCGGCTCGGGCAAGACGACCCTGGTCGAGATGCTGTGCAAGGCGATGCGCGACCGCTGGGACCTGGTCGTCGTCACCAACGACATCTACACCAAGGAAGACCAGCGCCTGCTGACCGTCGCCGGCGCGCTCGAGGCCGACCGGATCATGGGCGTCGAGACCGGGGGCTGCCCGCACACCGCGATCCGCGAGGACGCGTCGATCAACCTCGAGGCGATCGACCGGATGCTGGTCCGCTACCCGAACGCCGACATCGTCTTCGTCGAGAGCGGCGGCGACAACCTGGCCGCGACCTTCAGCCCCGAGCTCAGCGACCTGACGATCTACGTCATCGACGTCGCCGCCGGCGAGAAGATTCCGAGGAAGGGCGGCCCGGGCATCACCAAGAGCGACCTGTTCGTCATCAACAAGACGGACCTCGCGCCCTACGTCGGCGCCAGCCTCGAGGTGATGCGCGCCGACACCCTGCGGATGCGCGGCGACAAGCCGTTCGTGATGACCAACCTGAAGACCCGGGACGGCCTGGACGAGGTGATCTCGTTCATCGAGCGGCGCGGCCTTCTGCAGGAGTCCGCCGCGTCCTCCTAGGGGCTCGCCGGATTCGGCGTCAGCGCCGGGTTGGGGCCGCCGCCCCAGTCCTCGAGCCACAGGTCGGGCCGCTCGCGCCGGAAGCGCGCCACCAGGGCGATGCACTCGCTCGCCGCCGGGCTGGTCGCCGGGTCCATCACCAAGACCTCCACGCCCTTGCCGCGCAGGAAGCGGATCGTCTCGCCGCTGGCGGCGTTGACCGCGTCGCCGATGACCACCCGCGGGATGCCGAACTGGACGATCGTCCCGGCGCACATGAAGCACGGCTGCAGCGTCGTGTACAGGGTCGTCCGATGCCGGTTCGGCAACCGGCCGGCATCGCGCAGCGCCGCCATCTCGCCGTGGACGATCGGGTTGCCTTCCTGCACCAGGGCGTTGTGGCCGCGGCCGAGGACGGCGCCGCTGTCGTTGTCGACCAGCACGCCGCCGATCGGGCAACCGCCTTCGGCATGGCCGCGGGCGGCCAGGCGAAGGGCATCGGCCAGGTGAGTCTCGTCGTCCATGCGCCGATTGTTCCATCGGCCGGACCGCTTCGCGTCCTCTGTTCGCCAGCGCACAGACGGGAGGGCGCGCCGACCCTATCTTGCCGCCGAGGCCGTTCTCGACAACGCCCAGGAATGCCTTGAGCGAACACGCCGCCGACCACGCCGCCCGACCCGATGCGACCATCGTCCGGGACAGCCCCGCGCGACCCGCAACGCGTCCCACCACCCTGACCGCCTTGCAGCAGAGCCCCGGCAGCGGCTACAGCCGGGACTACCTGCGCGAAAGCGTGCTGGCCTGGGCCAGGAGCAAGTGGCCCGAGCTGTTTGCCGGCCGGGACGCAGGCGAGGCCGGTTTCGAAGGCCGGGGCGAGTCGTCCCGCGTGCAGGTCGCCCATGGCCGCAGAGGCAGCTCCTGGTGGTTCAGAGGCGTTCGACCCGACCTCACCGGCAGCCGGTTGTGGGAGACGCGGATTCTGTTCGTCGGCGAGGAGGAGCGTGACCTCCTCCTCGTCGGCACCGGCTATTTCGGCGACGCCGACGCGAGGGTGCTCGTGGCCCAGCCGGCCTTCGTTTGCCCGCTCGTCGAGCACCTGCCCTTCGACGACGGCGGCTATCCCGTCTGCACCACGCCGCGCCACGTCCTCGACGACGCCGCGCTCGCCAATTTCCGCGATCACCTCCTGAGCCCGCGCCGGACCTTGCCGGTGCTGGCCCTGGGTGCGCATCCGACCTCGAGCGAGTCGCGCGACCGGGACGAGGCGCGCCTGCCCGATGCCCGGTCGCTGGCGCGCAGGCTCTGCGGTCTCGCCCACGTCGTCAGCCTGGGCCCCCTGGTGCTCGGCCGGCTGGAACGCTGGCTGGGCAGCGAGCTGGCACTGCAGGCGGGTGAAGCGCGCCTGTTCCTGCCGGGGCTCGAGGAGTCCCCCGGCCCGCGTCGCCATCCCCGGTTCTCGCGTTCCCGCGCGGCAGCGACGGCGGCCGCCACCGGCGACGTCGGCGCCGCCGCGCAAGCGGCCACCTACGACTGGAGCGTGGCCCCTTCCCGGCGTCTCGATTTCGACGCGCTCTGGGCTTCGGTCGCAGGGGCGGCGTCCGCCGGCGCACGACGATGAGCCGGGTCGACGCCTTGCGGGCCCGGCTGGCCCGGGGCACCGAGCTCGGCGTTCCGAGCTCGAGCTCGGCGCACCCTGCCTGCCGGCCGTCGAGCGGGCGGGCCGAACCGCCGCGTCGAAGGTGGTCGAGAATGGACCCGGGAACGGCGGGCCAGGGGCGCGCCGGAATGGAGCACCATGGCCGACGTGAAACACCTTGACGAGTCGCTGAACAACCTGCGGGCAGAGATCCGGGCCCTCGGCATCGGCGACCAGGAGGCGCGAGAGCGGCTCGAGACGCTGATCCGGGACATCGAGCAGACACTCGAGAATCCGAAGGACGAAGACGACCAGTCCCTCGGCGAGCGGCTGAAGGCGCAGGTCCTCGGCTTCGAGGTCACCCATCCGCGCCTGGCCGCGGTCATGAACGAGGTCATGGAGAAGCTCGGCTACATGGGAATCTGACGCCGGTCGAGACGACGGCTTGATCAGGATCAAGGGCGGCGGGCGCGCTCTCCGCGAATCTCGCAAGGCAGCCGAGTCCACTTCTTCGAGGCCCCCATGTTCGACGCCCGTCACCCCGACTTCCAGGCCAACGCCGCCGCCCTGCCCCTGGCCGGACTGGCGCCGATCGAGGTCTCCTCCGAGGTGTTCGGAAAGGTCGGCGAAAGCTTCGCCGTCGCGCTATCGCGGACGCTGACGAGCGCGCTGGCCCAGGAGCTCGACACCGCATGACCTACCGCAGCCTTCTCGTCCTCCTCGATGCGGACCGCCGGGCCGAGGTGCGCGTCGACTACGCCCTGCGCGTCGGCCGCGAGACCGGCTGCCATGTGCTCGGCGTGGCGCCGACCGGCCTGGTGCCGCTGGCGACGGAGATCTCGCTCGAGGCGTCCACCTCGCTGACGGAGTACGCCGAAGCCGCCTGGACGGCGCTGCAGCAGCGCGCCGAGGCGGCGCGAGCGCGCTTCGAGACCTCGTGCCGCGGCGCCGGCATCGCTTCCTTCGAATCGCTCACGGAGCATGCCGGTCGGGCCGAATCGATCGTGCGCCATTCGCATTCGAGCGATCTCGTCGTTCTCAGCCAGCCGGATCCCACCGAGCCGGCGTGGGCCGGCGATCGCGGCTTCATCGCCGACGTGATCCTGCATTGCGCGCGGCCGACCCTCCTGGTTCCGTTCGCCGGTCGGTTCGACAGCGTCGCGTCGCGGGTGCTGGTGGCGTGGGACGACAGCCGGGAGGCTGCACGGGCGATCGCCGATGCCTTGCCGCTGCTGCGGCTGGCGCGCCAGGTCCGGGTCGTCACCTGGAACGCGTCGGGCGCGACGGACGACAGCGCATGGTCTGGCCGACAGGCCGACCTGCAGCGCTGGCTCGCGCGGCACGGAGTGATCGCCGAGATGCGGGTGGCGCGGACGGGAATCGGCCTGACCGAGACCATGCTTTCCCACGCCGCCGAGGTCGAGGCCGACCTGTTCGTGATGGGGGCCTACGGACATCCGCGCTGGGCCGAGCGGATGCTGGGCGGGGCGACGCGCGGCATGCTGGCCACCATGACCGTCCCCGTGCTGATGTCGCACTGAGGCTCGCCGGGCCGGAGGCCCTAGACATCATGGTCGTCGCTAACACGAGGCGGCCGGTCCCCAGCATCGTAGATTGCATGCCGAGGCATGTAGGGCTACATGCTGTGACTCGCGTCGTCAGCAACAAGGAGACCGACCATGGAAGAGCGTACCAAGTTTCACGTGGGCCTGGACGTCCACAAGGGCAGCATCAGCGTTGCAGCTGCCGGGTTGGGTCGAAGCCCAGCGCGTTTGATCGGCCATGTGGCCCACGACGTGCACAAGCTGCTGACGGTGCTGGCCAGGATTGGCAGCGCAGGGCAACTCCACCTCGTGTACGAGGCTGGCCCGACGGGTTTCGGACTGCAACGCGCCTTGAAGGCCAAGGGCTACCTCTGCGAGATCATTGCGCCGTCTCGAATCCCGAAGCGACCTGGCGACCGCGTCAAGACCGATGGGCGTGACTGCCTGCAACTGACCGAGTACTCGCGCGCCGGGCAATTGAGCGCGGTATGGATACTCGACCCGGCGACGAAGCGATCCGAGATCTGTCGCGAGCGCGCGAAGACGCCGTCAACAGCCGCGTGCAGGCCCGGCATCAACTCAAGGGCTTCTTGCTGCGCCATGACCTCCGCTACACCGGCAAGACCTCGTGGAGTCTTGCCTACTACCGGTGGTTATCGACGTTCAATTTCGACGCCGGCGCCACCCAGACGGCGTTCACCGAGTATTGGCATGCGGTCGAGGCCGCCGACGAGCGCGTCGAGCGACTGACCAATGCGCTGCAAAGCTCGATCACGGGTTGGCGCTTCGAACCGGTGGTGGGAGCGCTACAGGCGCTTCGTGGCGTGGCCTCGATCACGGCGATCAGCCTCGTGGCCGAGAAAGGCGACCTCGCACGCATTTCTCATTCCCGCAAACTCATGGGCGATCTCGGTCTGGTTCCATCGGAGCACTCGAGCGGCGAGCGAACTCGCCGCGGCAGCATCACGAAAACCGGAAACGCGCACGCGCAGCGCCTGTTGACCGAAGCGGCCTTTCGGCGCACGAGCGCAGCCAGCGCGTCACGACGCGTACCGTGCCCGCCGGCACGTGGCGTAAGAGAGGTCGCATGCCATACTGATGGGATGCGCCCTTTACCTGCCGTTGATCCCTTGCGGCATGGCGCCCCGTGTTGCGCGACGTGACTCGGCCTATGCTTTCAGCCTCGGTTGCGGTTCATTCGAAACGCACGAACCACAAGAGCTCCGGCGCGAAGTACACGGCGAGGTACCTTCTGGTACTTGAAGCGGCGGCGCGTCAGTTCGCCGACAAGGGGTATCGAGTCGCAACCACAAAAGATATCGCAGATTCGCTCGGCGTACGGCAGGGGAGTTTGTACTACTACATCAAGTCTAAAGAGTCTGCGCTTGAGCAGATCTGCGTCGTCGCAATGGAAGGCTATGTGGATTTCTCAAAGGAGATCCTGGTATCAAAACGACCGACCGTTGAGAAGATCGCGGAGCTCGTCTTCCGTCATCTCAAGACACTCGAAGAGCGTCCGGGCTTCTACAAGGTGTTCCTTTCGCATCGACACGAGCTGGCCACCGAAGCGCGCCAAGCGCTGGGGCGGCAGATCCGGGAGTACGAGAGCAATGTCGAGGCAATTCTTCGTCAGGGCGTCAAGCGCAAGGAGCTTCGCGCCGATCGTGACTACCAATTGGTCACGCTCGCCATCCTTGGAATGTGCAACGCCGTGGCGACTTGGTGGGGGAAGCGCTCGAGTGCTCCGATTCAATTGATGGCCGACGAGTTCGCCGGATTGGCACTCGAAGGATTGCGCGCCGACAAGCACGCTGCCAAATAGCTTTCAGCTGCTCCGGGTCAGTTCGCCTACAACTTGCAGCTGGGTGCGGGCTGCTCGAGTGCTTCGATCACTACGCCAGCCAGGACATTCTCGGTCCCCTTCACGTTGCGAAGGTACATGTTTTGGATCGGGTTGTGCGATCTCGAGAACGTCACGGGCCCACGCGGGCTGTCGAGCTTGGCGGCGGACATGGCTTTGATGATCTGATCGCGCTTCGAAAGGTCGCCGTCAACGGCCTTCAGGCCCGCCACGTACAGCTGTGCGGCGTCATAGCCTTGTACGGCGAAAACATCGGGTACCGACCCGTAGGCCTTCTTATATGCGCTGATGAAACGCTGATTGGTGGGTGTGTCGATGCCGTCCGCGTAGTGCAGGACAGTCTGCAGACCTTGGGCCGACGATCCCTGTGCCGCGAGCGTTCCTTCGGTGACGAACGCACCGGACAGTGGGATCTTGCCCTTGAGCCCCGCCGCTTCGTAGTCCTTGGTGAACTTCACCGCCCCGGCGCCACCGAAGAACACGTAGACCGCATCGGGCTTGAGGGCTGCAACTTCGGTTAGCAGCGCCTGGAACTCCACGTTCGGAAACGGCACCCAGAGTTCCTTCAGTACTTTCCCCCCACCCTTTTCGAACGCTTCCTTGAACCCGGCAACAGACTCCTGGCCCGCGGCATACTTCCAGGTGATCGTCACAGCCGTCTTGTGCTTTCCTGCTAGCAGCTTGCCCGTCGCAAATCCAGGTTGCCAGTTGCTGAAGGAGGTGCGAAAAACGTTGCGTGAACACTGACTGTCCGTCAGTTCGTCGGCTCCGGCATTCGGGACGATCATGATCACGTTGTTGTCGCGAGCCACTTTTGCCATGGCGAGAGCGACTCCGGAATGGACGCTGCCGACGAGCACGTCGACACGATCGCGATTGATCAGTCTGCTTGCGTTTTCGACCGCGCGAGATGGATTGGACTCGTCGTCGAGCGAAACATACTCGACCCGTCGGCCTGAGATTGTGCCCCCATGCTCTGCGATCGCCAGCCTGAATCCCTCGTCAATCGACTTGCCGAGGCTCGCAAACGTGCCCGAAGCTGGAAGCATCAAGCCGATGCGGACTGGCTCCGCCGCCAAAACTGAGGTACTGATGAACCAGCCCGAGATTGACAGCGCGGCGCAAGCTGTAGCTCGGACAATGCTTTTCGATTGCATGACTCTTCTCCGTGGTGAAGGTTGTTGCGTACGGCTGTTCGGGCGCGGCCTATGACGGTCGGTTTGCATTGAGAGAATCGACAAGCTGCTGCCTGAGCACCTTGTTCAACGCACTCTTGGGCAGTGCATCGAGAAAGACATACTCTCTGGGTCGCTTGAAGTCAGCCAGCACACTCATTCGACAGTACTCGTCAAGAACTTCCGCGCTCAACAACGCGGTTCCAGACGGGACAATGCAGGCAATCACCTTCTGGCCCCACTTCGGGTCATCGATCCCGACAACCGCCACCTCCGCCACGTCGGGATGACTGCCGACGACGTGCTCGATCTCGGAAGGATGGAGGTTCTCTCCTCCCGAGATGATCATGTCGTCGACCCGGCCGAGCAGCTGGAACCGACCCCCCTCGAGCTCGACGGCCGCATCGCCGGTCCGATACCAGCCACCTGCACACTTCTCGAGCGTCGTGCCAGGTCGATTGAGATACTCGCTGAAGGTCGCATCGGCAGCGGTCGAAACCCAAAGTTCCCCCTGCGCTCCAAGGCCTGCCCGATCGGCCGACGTCGAGCCAATTGGTACGGTGCGTACTTCGCTGAAGAAGCCTGGTCGCAGCACGGTGCCCGTTTCCGGTGATCGGGCATACATCGAATTCATCGCCTCGGTCGTTCCGTAGATGTTGACCTTCTCCCCCGGAAGCTGCGAATTGATTCTGTTTAGGAGGGCGTCCGGCATCGTTGCGCCCGCGAACGTTATGTGCTGCAGCGAGGTCAGGCGCGCGTCGGAGAAATGTGCGTCGGCGAGCAGCGCGTGCAGGTGCGTTGGCGTCACGAACATGCCGGTAACCTCTTCACTGTCGATCAGAGCAAGCGTCTCTGACGGCTTGAACTCGCCGACTATCACGTAGCGGCCATTCAGCGCGAGTGTGGCAACGAGGACTGCAAAGAAGCCGATGACGTGATAGAGCGGCATCGCGCCAAGGATGCGGTTGTGCTCCCCATGCCGGTATCCGACCTGCGTTGACATGAAGAGTACCCGGCTCTCGGCTGCGCGATGAGGAATGACAACTCCCTTTGGCAACCCAGTCGTGCCGGACGTGAAGAACACGAACGCCGCTCCTTCGGGAACAGCCTTCAGGGCTGACGGCTCGTTGGCCTCTGTCTCCCACGCGGTGATGTCGTCGGGCGCGTCACCGCCGGCGAAGAACACAGATTGGCGCAGGCAAACCGCACGCAAGTCATCGCGGTAGCTTGCGCGTGTCGGCAGCACCGCCGCCGCGACACCGCTGTGCTTGGCAAGTTCAATCACTTGCTGGGTTTTCAGCCGCGGGTTGAGCATCACGGGAACGGCATTGGCGCGATGCAACGCGAGAATGGCGATGACCGCTGCGATCGAATTTCCGAGGACGACGGCCACGCGGTCGCCGGGCTCGACGCCATGTCGGATGAAGCCACCTGCTACGCGGTCTACTCGCTGCACGAGCTCCGCATATCCCAAGCGTACCTCGCTCTTGGGGTCGACCAGCGCCGGCGCCTCCGGGCAGCGCGCCGCAGCGCGTCGCAGCATTTCGTAGACAGTCTGCATCGCCGTGCCTTTCGCAGGTCAGGCGAGTCTCGGCTAGCCCGGAAACTCCACCTGCGGCCGGTCCGCCTTGTTGCCCGAAAGGAAGCTCTTGAGACTTGGTAGGAAATGCTCTGTGCTAACCGACGCGAGCACGTTCTGAATCTCGTATTCGGTGCACTCCTCTATGGACTGATTCCAGCCCGCGTGAAATCGCTGCTTTGCCATCACCTGCAGGTGCGTCGGCCCGGCCGCCAATTCGCGGGCCATTTTTCGTGCGACTCCCATGAACTTGGCCTGCGGATAAACGGCACTCACGAGTCCCCAATCCTTCGCCTCCTCCGGCAGGACCGAACGGTTTGTCAGCATGATCTCCATAGCGCGTCTCATGCCGACGATCCGAGCCAAGCTGTAGCTGGTGCCGGTGTCGTTGCCGATGCCAATCGTCTGCCACGCGCAGACAAAGCGCGCGTTGTCGGAGCAGATTGCAATGTCACTGGCCAGCAGGACGCCGAGGCCACCACCGGCGGCAACACCGTTCACAGCAGCCAGAACCGGACGCTTGATCCGGATAATCTTGTGAATCATCTGATGCCACCACAGGGCCGCGACCCTGAAGTGCTCGCGAACGCCCTCCACGCCCGCGTCGAGCGGGATCTCGCGAAGGTTGAATCCTGCGCAGAAAGCGTCATCTGCGCCGGTGATCATCACAGCGCCGACGGACGAGTCGTCTTCGGCCTTGTTCAAGGCGTCGAGGATCTCCTGCATCGCCTTCACTGAAAGCGC
>Ga0163144_10031990_pt1 | contig 10010 bp, 6 predicted proteins | sample OliLak19BULKMAT1_FD_123175 | JGI IMG/M metagenome (GOLD analysis project Ga0163144, IMG submission 123175) | Freshwater microbial mat bacterial communities from Lake Vanda, McMurdo Dry Valleys, Antarctica - Oligotrophic Lake LV.19.BULKMAT1 | ecosystem: Environmental > Aquatic > Freshwater > Lake...
CCCCCGGGGACTACCCCTCGGACAGCGTGGTGCTCCTGCGTGGCTACGACAGCAACACGATCCTGCGACTCGACCCGCGCGCGCGCCCGGGAAGCGCGAAGCAGCTGCTGGAGGATGGTGTTTTCGCCGCGCTCTCGCCGGGTGGCCGGCACTTGGTTTGGCACACCTCGGCCGCGACGCAGCTCTCGGTCGCCGCGTTCCCGCCTGGTGCGGGGCTCGTGCAGGTCGCCACGGGTGGCGTGGAACCGCTTTGGCTCGGGCCGAACGAGTTGCTCTACCGCAAGACCTCTTCGTGGTGGCTGGCCCGCCTGAATCCGGAGACGCACGAACTGCTGGCCGCGCCGACACTCTGGGCCACCGATCCGCAGTTTCTCGACACGCCCGGCTGGTCCAATCGTCCGAACTGGGATGGCGGCATCATCTACGCGCGGAATCCCGAGTCCCCGTCGGCGCACTACCTCCGTGTCGTGCCGGACTTCGTGACCACGATGAAGGCCGCTGTGAAAAACGCGAACCGATGACCGACGCGGCGCAACTCACCACCGACCACACCGATTGCCGAGCTGCCCTTCGCCGACCGAAGTCCCGATCATGGAGACGCGCACATGGGCGATGGCATCACATCGGCCGTGCGACAACTATCCTGGCACAGGGGGTGGCGGAGCGCGGCGTGCCTATGCGTTGAGCGATGTAGTGTCACAACGTTTTTCAGAGGAGAACGAGTGGAATGGGCTCGACATCAGCGTCTGAATAACGGGGTGGTGGCCTAAATAATTGATGGAGCGGGACTTTCTCGAACGGGGCCACACTCAGGATCTGTAGCATTTCGGACACGCGTTGCCGGTCAAGCGGTAGACCGTGCTTCGCGATCCAGAGGTGTGTCTTCACCTGAACACGTGGGGACATTACTCTTGGCGTCGCTGTGCTTCGCGGGCCTTCGCGATCTTCGCGGACGTCGCGCGAACTGCGGTGCTGGCGGCTGCCGCGGAGCGAGCGGAGAGCGAGCTGGTTCGCGCGAAGCTCGCGGAGAACGCGGAGAGACGCGAAGAACAGCAAAATGATTGAAACGGGAATCGTGCCGACGGACTAGAGCGCGGCGAACCACCACTCCTGTTGTGGCGGTTCTTCGGTGCATGACGGTCCCGCGCGCCTCCGCTCAAAAGACCGACATGCAGCGCCTCGTCGTTCACGTCGAGACCAAACCAAACGACGCCGTTCCCCAAGCAAATCAACCACGTACACCGTTCTAATCCCCAAACGTTGGGACGCTACTGCGTTGAGAAAAGTCATCCGCACATCCATTGACGTCCGGCAGCCCAGCGGGAAAGGGAATACCGGCGCCGCAGAAGAACACCACGCGGCCTTCCTCGTGCGCTTGCAGGAGTGCATCAGGAATGTCCGGTTCGTTGGTGACGAACTGCGTTCACGTGCTCCCGGCGAACACGCGCTCCAAGGTTGCGGGTAGGAGGGCGGCGTTGGCTTGGCGGATGGCGGTGTGCCGGGCCTTGAGAGCTTGGGTTTGCCGGTGCATCTCGCGCAGTTTCAGCTGCGTTGCCATCGATGGAAGCGGTATTGAGTAGCCGAGAAAGGCAGAGGGCTGCAAGCGGCGGCGGCGGGCATTTGTTCCTCCGCTGATTTGTGCAAGAACAGACCAGACTTCGGGTGTACGGAAGTAGATGTCGAGCACTTCGGGCAGCACCTCATCGGTGTTGATGGAGAAAATCGGGAATTCGGGTGACACCACCATGCCGTCACACGCGGAAGGCACCACGCCGAGCGCTCCTTCCCAAGCCATCAACTTCGGATATATGAAATCACCAGCGCGAACCGTTGAGAGGCGCTTGTACGAGAATTCACTGCCAGCCTTGACCACGCTCGGAAATACTCCACGCCCGAACGAGTAGACACCGGCGAAGCGGTATTCTGCGGTGCCATCCACAGTCACATCCGGTTGCCGCTGACGCACCAGTTCTGACATCGGTCGCTTCGTGGGCCGCTCGCCGGACGGATTGAAAATGTAGGTTCGTACCAATCGTTCGGCGTCGCGCTCAACGGCCGCCAGATGCGTCTCTACCTGTCGCGTTTTCTCGGCCAGCGCGTCGAGGCGCGCGACGATGGCTTCCTGTTCGGCCAACGGCGGTATTGGGACGCGAATCTGTCCCATCTTTTCGATGCCCAAGGTCCGATTTCGCCCTGCGCCCCCAGGCGAAGCTCTCTGTACTTGCTCGCGCCCCTCCGGGGATGTGGTCAGGTAGAGCTTGAGAAAGGTGGCGTTTGCAATCTCGGCATCAGCGACGCAAGTGATGAAGCGATGCGATCCGAAACGTCCAACATCCGCAGATGATGCGACAGCAATCGCGCCCTCCCAAGCGAATACGTTCGAGAAAACCAGATCGCCGGGCTCGATTCCGAACAATCGCTTGGTGCCAAGATCAACGCCGGAAACTGCTGGTTTGTGGAACGTTCCGCGGCCGAACGAACGGATTCCAAGTTCGGGATACGACCGGTCGCTGTGAATCTTCACGGGGCGTCGACGAATCGGCGCTATGTCCGAAAGCGCAACTCTCGGCCACGCCTTCATAACGCGCCATCCCCACCGCGCCCAATCCGCCGCGCGTCCAGCTCGCGCCGCGTTTTGTCCAGCTGCTCGGCCAGCAGCTTCTCATCCGGCAACACCATCTGATATTCAGCGGCGAGCACCTTGTTTGACAGACCCTCCAGCGCGTAGTGCGCTTCGGCCGCGCCCTTTTCAGCGCACAGGATCAGCCCCACCGGTGGATTCTCGCCGGGCTTCATCCAGTGCTCGCGGGCGTAGTTCAGGTACAGGTGCATCTGTCCAGCGTCGGCGTAACTGAACTTGCCGACCTTGAGGTCGACGACCAGCAGGCAACGCAGCCGGCGGTGGAACAACAGCAGGTCCACGCGGAACCAGCTGTCATCGATGCGCAGCCTCCGCTGGCGGCCGACGAAGGCGAAGTCGTCACCCATCTCCAGCAGGAAGTCGGCGAGGTGCTGGATCAGCGCGTCTTCGAGCTCCGATTCGGAATACTCGTCCTTGAGGTTGAGGAACTCGAGGACAAAAGGATCTTTGATAGCCTGCTCGGGCGTGATCGCATCGCCGGGTTCGGCCGGCTCGCCCTTTTCCAGCATCGCCGCCTTATTCCTGGAGAACGCGGTGCGCTCGTAGAACTGGCTGCCGATCTGGCGATGCAGTTGAGCGATGGTCCAGCCACCGCGCAGCGCCTCGGTCTCGTAAAAGGCACGCGCCTGCGGGTTCTTGACCGATAGCAAGCGGACGTACGCCGACCACGGCAGCGGGAAGGCGTGGGCCAGCGCGGGCGGATCGGTGAACTCGCCAGATACTGTCGGGCGAATTGCCGTTTCGGAAGATTCGCCAGACGGCGTCTGGCGAATTCGAGCGGCGGCGAATTTTGCAGACGGCGTCTGCAAAATTGTCTCGGGTGGCCAGACAAGGTAGAACTGGCGCATCTGCTGCAGGTTTTGCCGACTGAACCCTCGACCAAACCGGGCAGAGAGGTCGGCCGCGAGGCTCACGATCAGCGCGTCGCCGTAACCCGCCCGTTCCTGCCCGCCCTGCTCGAACTCCACGATGCGACGGCCAACCGACCAGTAGGTGGCCGTCATCACTGCGTTGATGCTCCGCGCGGCGGCCCGCCGAGCGGCATCCAGCAGTGCGACGATGTCGGCGCGCACGGCTGAGTAGTCGGTCTGATTCGGCGTCAGCTCCGTCACGCTTGCACCTCGGCCACCAGCACTTCGATCTCACCCAGCAGGCGCATGACCTCGATCTCGTGGCTGCGCATCGACGCGATGAGGTCCTTGGGGTCGGCGTGTTCCAGCCCCGCTTTGGCGTGCGGGTTCTTGAGGTCGAGGTTGTAAATGGGCCAATACAGCGCGTCACCCTCCGCCTGTGCGGCTTTGGCCGATTGCTCATGGGCCGATTGCTCGCTCTTGAGTGCCTTCAAGCGCGCCTGCAGTGCCGCCTTCTGGCCGACGGCGGCGGCGCTGACGACCTGCTCCACTTCCCGAATAGGCTTGCCCAGCGCGACGGCGGCGATGCGATCGCTTTCCGCTCGTTGCCAATGTGGCGAGGCGGCATCGACGGCGGCGGCGCGCCTGGTGGCGAAGTCCACCTTCCAGGCCTGCGGGCCTTCTTCACGAGCATTCCACCACGCCTGCGCGGGGGCGAATTCCTCGAATTGCAGCGGCGCGGTTTTGCTGTATTTCTTGCGCCCCACCGGAAGTGGCAACTCGTAATACCAGATGGAGTCGGTGGGGCCGCCGCGCTCGAAGAACAGCAGATTGGCGGGGATGTCGGTATACGGGGCAAACACGCCTTGCGGCAGACGCACGATGGTATGGAGACGGAATTCCTCGAGCATCTCCTGCTTGATGACCGCGCTGATGCCGTCGCCGAACAGGGTGCCGTTGGGCACGACCACAGCGGCACGGCCACCACGAACGGCGGGTTTACCACCCTGAACCGGTGCGCCCGCCACGCGCAATTTGCGCATGATGTATTGCAGGAACAGCAGCGCGGTTTCCGCCGTCTGCATGTTGGGCGGGAAGTTGGCCTTGATGCCCACCTCTTCCTCACCACCGAAGGGCGGGTTGGTGAGAATGACGTCCACGCGCTCGCGGTGGCCGATCTCATTGACCCGGCCCTCCAACGTGTTGCCGTAGGCGATCTGCGGCGCTTCCAGACCGTGCAGCAGCAGGTTCATCTGCACCAGCATGTACGGCAACGGCTTAGCTTCCTGGCCGTACAAGGTGCCCTGCTGCAGCACGCGACGCTGATCGGGCGTGCTCACCTGCGGCGCGAGGTGGTCGTATGCTTCCACGAGAAAACCACCGGTGCCACAGGCCGGGTCGAGCACCGTTTCGCCCAGGCGCGGATCGCTCACCTGCACCATGAACCGCACCACCGGGCGCGGCGTGTAGAACTCACCCGAGTCGCCGGCCGCGTCACGCATCTCGCGCAACATCGACTCGTACAGATGCGACAGCGTGTGGATCTCTTCACTGGCAGAAAAGTGGATACCGCTGATCTTGTTGATGATGTCACGCAGCAGGTAGCCGCTGACCATGCGGTTTTGTACGCCCTTGAACACGTTGGCAATGACTTCGCGCTGGCTGCCTTTCTCGCCTTCACCAGCCAGTGCGCGCAGGTAGGAGAACAGCCCTTGGCCGACACGACCGTCCGCGCGCGTCGTGACTTCCTGCCCGATGAACGCCAGCAGTTCGTCGCCGGTGATACCGTCGTCGCGTGCGGCCCAGTCACGCCAGCGGTACGGCGCTTCGATGATGGGCTGGTACGGCTTGCCGTCGAGTTGGGCCTCCTCTTCGTGCACGGCTTCCAGGTCGTCGAGGAACTTGAGGAACATCACCCAGGTGAGCAGTGGCAGGCGATCCACGTCGCCGTTCAGGCCTTTGTCCTTACGCAGGATCTGGCGTGCGGAGCCGATCAGCGCCGAGAGGTTTTCGCGCGTGGTGAGGGGTGCCTTGGCCTTGCGCGATGCGCGTGGCTTTTCGTCGACTGAAGTTGCGGACTTGGTGGAACGTGCCATCGGATCGAATTCTCGCTATTGGTAGAGCACGGCTTGTAGCTGCGACACGGCGTCCCGCAAACCCGCGACGCCGCCGAAGTGGCGGGTGGCGATTTCGGACGGACTCCCGAATCGATCGAAGGGTCGAACCTTCATCAGATCGGACAACGAACTGAATTCGATGATCCCGCGGTCGATGTACTTGTCGAGTAGCAGGGAGAGCACCTCGCGCGCGGTTTCGCCATACTGGCTGAACAAGTCCTGCGCTTGCGATCTCGCGCGTTCGGCGCGTTGGCGCCGAGTAAGCAGCGGCGCATTCCATGCCAGATGGCACAGCAAGTCGAAGGGGTCTGCATCGGGTTGCTCGCTGCTGCTCGCCAGCTCCTCGAAGCTGATCCCGCGCTCGGCCAGCGCGTGCAGCACCTTGCTGCGACTGTCGGGGCTGACCCATGCCGATTGCAACGCCGCGCGCGTGGGAAACAGCGTGCGGACGGCGCGTGCGGAGTATTCCGTGTACTTGACGACCTGTAGTTTTTTGCCATCGGTATCGAGGTCGTACACCAGGTGGCCGATGACTTCGACTTCGCCGCCGTCGACATAAAACTTGCGCGGTTCTACGCTCGGTGCGGTCACGAGTTCGCCGCCGCCTTCTTGCGGCGTTTCGACGACGTATACTGCTTCGGGTTCTGCCACGACGAGCGGCTCGTGGGCGAACGCCTCGACGACTTCGCCTTCGCGATCGACCATCACTTCTTCGATGCGCGCAGGATCGCCATCGAAGTCAGGGTCGGCGAAGTGGCGCGTGGCCGTACCGGTGAAGTCGATGATGGTGAAGAATTCCTTGCCGTAGTCGACGTTGAGCCGCGTGCCGCGCCCGATGATCTGCTTGAACTCGGAACGCGAGCCCACCACACGCGCCAACACCACGTTCTTGACCATCTCGGCATCGACACCGGTCGTCAGCAGCTGAGACGTCGTGAGGATGACAGGCGTGGGCCTGTCTACATCCTGAAAGTGCGACAAATGCGTGAGGCCGATCGCACCTTCGTCGGCGGTGACACGGCAGACATAGTCGGGGTACTGCTTCACGAGATCGCTGTTCAGGTTGAGCAGTTCCTGCCGCATTTCGGCCGCGTGCTCCTGATCGACGCAGAACACCAAGGTCTTGGCGAAGCGGTCGGTGCCCTTGAGCAGATCGGTGAGGTGGCGGGCCATTGCGCGGGTGCGTGAGCGCAAAGCAACAACGCGTTCGAAGTCCTTCGTCTGGTATTCGTCATCGGGCACTTGACGTCCATACCGATCCAATTCGTCCTTGCTGGGACGCCAGCCGGCAGCATCGACGGTGGTGATGACGCGGTGCACGCGATACGGCGCCAGGAAACCATCGTCGATGCCTTGGCGCAGGCTGTACGTATAGACCGGGTTGCCGAAGTATTCGTAACTGTCGCGAGATTCCTCACGCAGCGGCGTGGCCGTCATGCCGAACTGCACGGCCGGCTCGAAGTAGTCGAGCACGGCCCGCCACGCGCTCTCGTCGCGACTGGAGCCGCGATGACACTCGTCGATGACGATCAGGTCGAAGAAATCAGGCCGATACTGACGGAACACGTCTGCACTGGCGGTGCTGAGCGCTTGATAAATGCCGAAGTACATATCACGGCTCTGACTGGTATCACCGCCGGTGATCTTGTGTCGCGCATCGCCGAACGGCGCGAACATCTTCGCCATCGGATCATCGACCAGGAGGTTACGGTCAGACAGGAAAAGAATCTTGGGTCGGCGGTACTCGCCAGTGCGGTTCCAGCGGCTGTTCCAGAGTTTCCAGCAGATCTGGAACGCCACACAGGTCTTGCCCGTACCGGTCGCCAGCGTGGCCAGGATGCGCTTCTGCCCCACCAGAATCGCCGCGATCACGCGGCTGATCGCAATCTGTTGGTAGTAACGCGGCACTTTGCCGGAGATCAGATTGAACGGCTCCAGCACATGGGCAGCAGAGTCTTGCGACATGTGCGCGGAGGCAGTCAGGCGGGCAAACAGCTCGTCCGGCGTGGCAAATTGTTCGACCTCACGCTCGGTGCCCGTCGTGTAGTCGACCTCGATAATGCGACGGCCGTTCGTAGCGTAGGCGAACTCGAGCCCCAGCATTTCCGCGTACGCGCGCGCCTGCTGCACGCCCGTTTCGGCTGGCAGGCCGATCTCCTTTGCTTCCACCACAGCCAAGGGATAGTCGCGGCGGAAATAGAGCAGATAATCGGCACGCTTCTGTATGCCGCGACGCACCTTGCCGCCCGTCACGATCATTCGGCCATTGGTGAACGTGCGCTGCTCGCCGATAGCGTGTGGTGCAGTGCTCCAGCCAGCCGCGACCAGTTTGGGCGTGACGAATTCACGGCAGGTGTCTGCTTCGGTGATCACGCCCTCTCGCATACCCTCGCTTTTCTTCGTCACAGTCAGCCAATCTGAGAATTGAGGTGTGATCGGGAAGATAGGTGCCCGCCGGATACCGCGGCGGACAAGACCGACGACGGCGCTGCCGGCTCCCTAACGACGAACGTTCACGTTGCAGGTTCGCTGATATAACTTCATATTATCCCATATCATTTGATATGAGGCAAGCATGGCCACGGTTCAGATCAGTGCTCGCATCGATGCGCGTCTCAAGAAGGCGCTGGACGAAGTGTGCCGTTCCCGCGGCATCGTGATGAATCACTTCATTCAGGAAGCGTTGCTCGATCGACTCGAGGAACTCGAGGATGTCGACGACCTGAAGGCCATCCGTCACGAGCAGACGCGGCCACTGGCAGAGGTGTTGGCCGAGCTCGGGCTGAATGGCGAGGTATAACCTTGAAATCAGTCGTACGGCCGAGAAGCAACTTCGCTCCCTACCCAGTGAAGCGCAGCAGCGTCTCGCGCGCGCGATGCTGGCGCTCGGTGACGTTCCGTTTCCGCCAGGCTCGCGTGGGCTGACAGGTCATGACGATGTCTATCGCATTCGCGTCGGCGTGTACCGCGTGCTGTACAGCGTGATCAACGCACAGTTGATCGTGATCATCCTTAAAGTCGGACACCGCAAGGACGTCTACCGGTGACCGATCACGCGACTGACCAGCGCGCCCGACTGACCACCGCCCTCGCCGACCGCTACCGCATCGAGCGTGAACTCGGTGCCGGCGGCATGGCCACCGTGTATCTCGCGCACGATCTCAAGCACGAGCGCGACGTGGCCATCAAGGTGCTGCACCCGGAGATTGGGGCCGCGCTCGGCGCACAGCGTTTCCTGCTGGAGATCAAGACCACCGCCAACCTGCGGCATCCGCACATCGTGCCGCTGTACGATTCCGGCGAAGTGCGTCTTGATGCCGGCGATGGCCCGCAGACGCTGCTGTACTACGTGATGCCGGTGGTAGAGGGCGCGACACTCCGCGAACGTCTCGCCGCCGATGGCCAGCTGCCGATGGACGACGCGCTGCGCTTCGCGCGCGAAGTGGCCGAGGCGCTCGGCACGGCCCATGAACGCGGCGTCATCCACCGCGACGTGAAGCCCGAGAACATTCTGCTGGAGCGCGGGCATGCCGTTGTCGCCGATTTCGGCATCGCGCGCGCGCTCAAGGCCGCCGGTGGCGAGCGACTCACGCAAACCGGCATGTCGATCGGTACGCCGATGTACATGAGTCCCGAACAAGTGGCCGGTGGCGATGACGTAAACGCGCGCAGCGACCAGTACAGCCTGGCGTGCGTGCTCTACGAGATGCTCGCGGGACAACCGCCGTTCACGGGACCAAATGCGCTGGCGATCACGCGGCAGCACCTGATTGCCGACGCGCCACTGGTCACGCAGTTGCGCCCGGGGGTGCCGAGTGGCGTGGTGGCAGCGTTGCAGAAAGCGCTGGCTAAATCGCCGGCGGATCGGTTCGCAACCGTCATGCAGTTTGCTGAAGCGTTCGGCAGTGCAGCCGTCACCGTGCCACGTCGTGCGTGGCCTGTACCGGCCGCGATCGGCGCGGCGCTGTTGGCCGTCGTTGCTGCCGTTCTGCTGTGGCAAGGACGCACGGTGAGCGGAGTGAGCGGTGCCGCGAAAGCGACCTCCGTTGCCGTGCTGCCGTTCGCCGACCTGAGTCCCGATCATATCGACACGCACATGGGTGACGGCATCGCCGAAACGCTCATCAACGCGCTGGCGAATGTCCCGGGATTGACGGTTACGGCGCGCACGTCAGCGTTCGCGTTGCGAGACAAGGCCAGCGATCTGGGCGAGATCGGCCGGCAGTTGGGTGTGGCGCATGTGCTGGAAGGCAGCGTGCAGCGTGCGGGCGATCAGTTACGTATCACGGCGAAACTGATTCGGTTATCGGATGGTGTTACGCTGTGGTCGCAGCGCTTCGACCGCGGCGCGGCCGACATCTTTGCGGTGCAGGACGAAGTCGCGCGCTCGGCAGTGTCGGC
>Ga0163144_10031991_pt1 | contig 10010 bp, 14 predicted proteins | sample OliLak19BULKMAT1_FD_123175 | JGI IMG/M metagenome (GOLD analysis project Ga0163144, IMG submission 123175) | Freshwater microbial mat bacterial communities from Lake Vanda, McMurdo Dry Valleys, Antarctica - Oligotrophic Lake LV.19.BULKMAT1 | ecosystem: Environmental > Aquatic > Freshwater >...
CGAGCAGCGATGAGCAGTGGAAGGGCGGTGGTGATTGCGGTCGCCCTCGCGGGTTGTGGCGGCGGCGGTGGCGGCGGCGGCGGGTCTGCACCGGATCCGTCAGCGACTACAGTCGTCCCCGCCAGTGCGACGCCGGTGGCGAGCGCGACCGCTTCCTCGGCTGCAACCGCAACCACCGCTCCGGTTGCCACGCCGAGCGCAACGCCGGAGGGCGTCGCGACGCCGACGCTGAGCGCGGTGGCGACGCTGGCGGCGCCGACGGCGACGCTGAGCGCGGTGGCGACGCTGGTGCCGCCGTCGGCGACGCACGCCATCGTCGCGCCAACGGCGACACCGACGTTGACGGTACCGGTACCGGCGGCGACCGCGACGCCGACCGCGACGCCGCTGACCGGACCGATCGTCTCGGCCTTCGGCTTGGCCGACAGCAACGGCACGTTCGACACCCCTGCGGGCCAAGATGTACTCGGCCGGCCGGTGTTCGGTCGTCAGGTCGGCGACGGCTTCATCTTGTTCGTCGAGGGGCGTCCGGGCGCGAGCGGACTGCCGGTGGCGACGAATCTGCTCAGTTCCGTGCGCGATCGTCCCGAGGGCCGGCCGGACCTGCAGATCCAAGCGAGCCGCGCTCTGGGCGACGGCAGCGGCGCGGTGTGCGACAGGGCGTTCCCTAATGACGGCGGGGTGCCTGCTGTCGAGCCGCCGAGTTTTGCGGTGGAGCAGGCGATCAGCGACGCGATGAACGACTTGAGTTGTCGCTTTCGCATGTTCCTCGAACCGAACTTTGCTTGCACGCAGGACAACAACGGCAACTTTCGTTTCGCCAGCCTCGGCTCGAGCACGCAGTTCTGTACCCTCGTCAACGAGGCGATACCCTTTCCAGCGGGGGACACCGTTCTCAGAGTTCGCCTGCGCGACACGGCCGGCAATGCGGGGCCGGTTGCCGAGATCGTCGTGCGCGTGCGCGGTTTCTGACATTGGGTTGCGGGCGCTAGCCCGCACGAGTGATCTTCGACCGTGGAAAGTCGTTCGAGATGAGTCAAATTTTTGTACGTGTATGGCGCAGCGACCCAACGGCCCGTCCGCCGACCCGTCCTCCGCAGTGGCGCAGCCACGGAGGGTGGACGGCTTTGGGCCGCAGGCGGGGGAGCGGGGCGCTGGAAATATGGTCCGGGGCACCGCCCCGCTAGGAGACCGGAGGAGCGACCGATGCCGAACTTCGAAGTGCGCGTGCGCCTGTTGGACGTCAGCGAGAACGATGCGTGGACCGCGCGTCAGGCGGTCGAAGAGCGCATGCGGGCTGCCGGCTTCAAGCACTGGCAGATCGTCAATCTGCGGTTGCAGGACGCCGCGCCGCCGCCCCGCCCCGCGATCCGGCAGCGGCGTGGCCGCCCGGGCGAGTCGAGTCTCGCCGGCGGGCTTATCATCACGGCCGCGCTGGCCTGGAGCCTTTGGGTCTGGTGGACGGTATTTTGAGGTTCACTTGCCCTGCGCACGGCGCGCGGCCTGGTAGCAGGTGGCGCACATCCCCTTGGCGACGCGTTCCTTCTCGCAGCCTTTGGTCGAGCAGCGGCGCTCCTTGGGCACTATCTGTTTTGCCGGCGGCTTCCAGGTCTTGAGTTCCTGCTCGGCCGAGGAGAGGCCCTCGTTGAGGATGGCGATCACGACTTCCGTCTTGGTCGCCCCGAGGTTGCTCGCCACCTGATCGATCCGGTTCAGCACGTTCGCCGGAACCTTCACGTTCATGAGCTTGGTCTGCTCGCGACCTTTCTTGCCACGGATCAACAAGTCGGCCAGTCTCAGATTCGGGTCTCGCATGTCTTCCTCGCTTCTACATGGTGCGCATCGTCAGTTGCACTTCGCTAGTTTGACTCAGCTACTTTACGCTCCAGAAAAAAATATTCAAGTGTGATTTACTGGTTTGTCGGATAGCGGCGTGGGTAGCTGTCCCGTGATCCATTCCCGTTGTGACTGCGCCGGAAAATCAGTTGCGCAGGGCGGCCGGCCTGCGCAGGGACGGCAGCCACGGGCGAATCTGCGGGAACGTGAGAACGAACCAGATGATGGCCGGTGCGCCGACGAAGCCGATCATCCCCAGGAACGTGCCGCCGATGTCGGTTGCCGCGTTGTTGTAGTGGACCAGCAGCGGAAAAAGAACGATGATCGCGACATCGACGGCGAAGAAGAGGACTGCCGCGAGCGCGGCGGTGCGCAGGTGCCGCAGGGGTGCCAGGCCCGGCGTGGCGGCGACCAGGGCGAGCAACGGCACGAGGCCGACCGCGAGCGCGTCGAAGTGGATCTTTAAGTCGACCCGGGCCGGATCGCGCACCCAAACCGGGAACCCGCCGGCCGCTCCTGGCTCGAGAATCCAGCCGTGCAGCGCCGGTCCGAGCGCAGCGGCAGCGTAGAGCAGGGCGCCGGTGTACCATTCCGCAGCAGGGGTTCGGTTCCAGAGCGCCAGCAAGATCGCGAAGAACAGCAAGAAGGTTGCGAGAAAGCGGAGCTTGCTCATTCCGAGTGCTCGGCCCAGGCGATCGCGCCGACCAGCACCACCACCATGAACACGCCCTGCCAGACGTACTCGTGGAAGTAGACGAACGCTCCGGGGTAGATCTCGACGATGCGCGCGAGCGTGCCGATGCGCACGACGTTGACGGCGAACAGCGCCGGGATGCCGACGCCGAGGCCGACCGCGCGGGCGCGCCAGCTCGTCGGGTAGGCGAGCACGAAGCTCGCAAACAGCATCAGCACGAAGATGCCGGTGCACTCGTGATTGATGTGCAGCGTCAGCGTCTCGATCACGATCAGGTCACCGCTTGCGACCATGCTGCCGCCCGCGAGTTGGCCCAGGGTGGCGCCAATCGCAGCCATCGCGCGCTGCACCGGGCCGAGTGCATGGTGCAGACTGAACCACCAGAAGACGACGCTGCTCAGGAGCAGGAGCGAGAAAAAGCGCACACCGAACGTAGCTTCCAACGACAGGCGCGCGCGGTTCACGAAATCTACCTTGGCTTCTCTTCTTCGCGATCGTACAAGCCCGCCACGAAGCAGCGTTCGAGGGCGACGCCGATTTCGCTGTCGCGCGTCGAGCCGAACTCCTTGCGCCACTGGCGAAGCGGCACGACTGCCTTCGCCATCGAACGGTGGCCGCCGCCGCGGCCGAGCGGGGTGAACAGGCGCCGCACCATATCGCCGGCGCTGCGCACGTACCCGGAGTTGCGCACACTCATGACCACCGCACCGTCGAACTTGCCCGAAACCACGACCCAGTCCGTGCCTTCGAACTGCATGCAGAAGTCCGCCATCTGTGGGATGAGTTCCTCGCGCTCGATCGCACCGATGTGCAGTGTCAGCAACTCGCGGTGCTTGCGGATGCGCGGCAGGACCCGTGTCAGGAAGTCGGCGAACGCCATCGGCATTTCGGGGCGCTCGATGCGGCGCATCGTGCTGTAGTTCGTCAGCGGATACAGCGCCATGAACGCGCGCAGGTCCGCCGGACCGGTTTCGCGGTTGAGCATCAAGGTGTCGCTCTTGATGCCGTAGAGCAGCGCGGTCGCCAGGCGTTGGCTGACGTCACAGTCGGCCGCTTCGAGATACTCGACCAGGATCGTCGAGGTCGCGCCGTAGCTGACGCGCAGGTCGCAGTAGGGGACATCGACGTTCTCCACCCGCGGGTGATGGTCGATGACGATCTCGGCGTGGGGGAGTCGCTCGCCGAAGTAGGGTGGTTGCACGTCGAGCAGGGCGACGCAGGGAAACGAGCGCAGCACTTCGGTGGTGGCGACCTCGACGTTGACGTCGAGCAGGCGCAGCATCGCCAGGTTCTCGGCGCGGGTGGTGCGGCCGAAGGCGAACAGCGGCGTGGTCGACCGGTTGCGACTCATCACCGTGCGCAGCGCGATGGCGCTGGCGACGCCGTCGGGGTCGGGGTCGTCCTGCAGCAGCAAGGCGATGCGTTCGTGCTGGTCGGAGAGCTCGCGCAGGCGGCGGACGCGCTCGCGGTTGGCGGCCGTGTCGACCTCGTAGGTGCTGGGATTGACGAGTTGCATGGGGGTTTGCATCGCCAGAACAACGCCGCCGCGGCGTTCTCCTGGCGCGAGGGCGTGCGGCTCAGTCCACCTTCGCCGGATCGACGACGGCGGCGTCGGTCTCGCTCAATTGGCGGCTGATCTCCTGGGCGTGGATCTGCGAGGCGATGCGCGTGAATAGTTCGCGCTTGTTGATCGGTTTGGTGAGGAATTCGCTGACGCCGAGCACCATGCCGCGGGCGCGGGTTTCCATGTCGTCGCGCGCGGTCAGCAGCATGACCGGAATCTGGTTGAGTGAGGGATCGGCACGCAATTGCTCGCAGACCTGGAGCCCGTCCATCTCGGGCATCATGACGTCGAGCAGGATGACGTCCGCCGGATCGCCGCGCAGGATGTCCAGCGCAACGGCGCCGCGCAGCGCGCTGCGGCACTCGTAGCCCTCGCGCTCGAGCATGCGCGTGAGAATCTCGAGCGCGTGCGGATCGTCATCAATGATCAAAATTCGCCCCTTGTTCATCCTGGTTCGCCTTCGGCTCCCGTGTCGCTAGAGAACGAGATTCTCATCTGCGTCGGATTGCGTATCCTTTCGTCGCAGTTTGGCGACTAAGGTCGTTCTCTTCAAGCCCAGAAGCCGGGCGGCTGCCTGCTTGTTGCCGTTGGTGCGCCGCAGCGCTTCGTCGATGAGGCGTTGCTCGAACTCCTCGACGGCTTGGTTGAGGTTGATGCCCTCGTCGGTGAGTTGTGGCCGCGGAATCTTCTTGTCGGAGATGAACGAACGGATATTCGGCGGCAGCGCGTCGACGTTGATCTCGCCTTCATCACAGAGAATCACCATACGTTCGATCAGATTCTCGAGTTCGCGCACGTTCCCGGGCCAGTCGTACTCCCAGAGGTGCACCATCGCATCGGCGCTGATGTGCGCCGGCTGGCTCGGACGCTGCTGGTTGTGTTTCTCGAGGAAATGATTGACCAGGCCGGGGATGTCCGACCGCCGCTCGCGCAAGGGCGGCACGACGATCGGAATCACCTGAAGCCGGTAGAAGAGGTCCTCGCGGAAACGACCCTTTTGCACCTCGGTGGCGAGATCGCGGTTGCTCGCCGCGATCACCCGGACGTCGATGTGGATCATGCGCTCGGAGCCCACCGGACGAACCTCACGCTCCTGCAGGACCCGCAAGAGTTTGACTTGAAGCGCCGGCAGCAATTCCCCGATTTCGTCGAGAAAAATGGTCCCACCGTTGGCGAGTTGGAAGAGTCCCATGCGGCTCGACACGGCACCCGAGAAAGCACCGCGCTCGTGGCCGAACATCTCGGCCTCGAGCAGGTCGGGCGGGATCGCGCCGCAGTTGACGGCGATGAACGGATTGGCCGCGCGCCGGCTCTCGGAGTGGACGTAGCGGGCCAGCAATTCCTTGCCGGTGCCGCTTTCTCCCATGAGCAGAACCGTCGAATCCGTCGGCGCCACGCGCTTCGAGATGTTGATGATCTTCTGCATCACGGGATGAGACCCGCGTACAAATGCGCTCGTTCCAGACATGCTTTGCAACCTGAGTGTCAAAAAATTAACACCCATCGGGCCGCGCCGTCAAGCAGGGGGGCATCAGGCGGGCTCGGCGCCATCCCACGGCCGTTGCGCCTGGCCGTTGTGCATTGACCGGACGACGTTGCTACAAGGCGCCGCATGACACGCATCGACGGTAGGCAACCGGCGGACCTCAGGCCCGTCCGCATCGTGAATGATTTCGTGAAACATCCCGAGGGGGCCGCGCTGATCGAGTGCGGCGACACGCGGGTTCTGTGCACGGCCAGCGTCGAGGAATCGGTGCCGCCGTTTCTGCGCGACAGCGGCCGCGGCTGGGTGACGGCGGAATACGGCATGCTCCCCGGATCGAGCCAGCCGCGCATCGGCCGCGAGGCCGCCAAGGGCAAACTCGGCGGCCGCACGATGGAGATCCAACGGCTCATTGGCCGCAGCCTGCGCGCGATCACCGACACCTCGCTCCTCGGGCCGCGCACGATCTGGGTTGACTGTGACGTCCTCCAGGCCGACGGCGGCACCCGCACCGCATCGATCACCGGCGCCTACGTCGCGCTGTCGCTCGCCATCCGCCGCCTGCTCGAGCGCGGCGTGCTCGCCACCAACCCGCTCACCGGCTCGGTCGCCGCAGTCAGCGTCGGCGTCGTCGACGCCGTGCCCTTGCTCGATCTTTGCTATGCCGAGGACTCGCGCGCCGAGGTCGACATGAACGTCGTGGTCACCGGCGCCGGCCAGTTCGTCGAGGTACAGGGTACCGCCGAGGGCGCTCCGTTTTCGCGCGCCGAAATGAACGCCCTCACCGACCTCGCGCTCGACGGCATCGCGCAGCTCAGCGCGATCCAGCAAAACGCCATCGCCGGTTGAGATGTCCGTTCTGGTGATTGCCACCGGTAACGCCGGCAAGTTGCGTGAGTTCCGCCGCCTGCTCGACGGCCTCGGCATCGAGCTGCGGTCGCTCGCGGACTACCCCGGCGCGCCGACGGTCGAGGAGGACGGCGCAACCTTCGCCGCCAACGCGCGCAAGAAGGCGTTGGCCTACGCGCAATGCACCGGCGCTGCGGTGCTGGCCGACGATTCCGGGCTCGAAGTCGACGCGCTCGGTGGCGCGCCCGGCGTCCATTCGGCGCGCTACGCCGGTGCGGCGCAGGACGCCGACGCGAACATCGACGCGCTGCTGTCGGCGCTCGCCGACGTGCCCGTGGCCGAGCGCAGCGCGCGCTTTCGCTGCGTGATCGCGGTGGCACTGCCGAGCGGCGCGACGCTGCTCGGCGAGGGCACCTGCGCCGGCCGGATTCTCACCGAACGCCAGGGCGAGGGCGGCTTCGGCTACGACCCGGTGTTTTTCTACGAGCCCGACGCCAAGACGTTCGCCGAACTGCCGGCGGCCCGCAAGAACGAAGTCAGCCACCGCGCCGCCGCACTGGCGGCGCTCATCCCGGAACTGGGGACGTTCCTGGCAAGTGGGAGCTAAGAGCCAGCCCGCCTTCCGTTATTCCCGCGGACGCCGGAAGCCACGATTGCTGCGGGATTCTGGGCCCCCGCGTCCGCGAGGGCGACGGGGATGTGAGAAGGTCGACGGTGCACACGGCTTTCGCAGCCGTGCAGCGAGCGACCCAACGGGGAGCGGCCTGCGAAAATCTCGCTGGGGCCGCGCCCCCCGCTAGCTTCTCGTCCCGATCCTTTGTACTCTCCGCGCCGAACCGGGGTGTGGCGCAGCCTGGTAGCGCGCCTGCTTTGGGAGCAGGATGCCGGAGGTTCAAATCCTCTCACCCCGACTTGATCGCGGCAGCCGGGGGCAGGGCAGGTGGCAGCACCTGAACCCCGCCCCCGGTGGCCGGCAACCGACGTGGCGCCAGCCGCGCGTGCGCGCCAGTAGCTCAGTGGATAGAGCACCGGCCTTCTAAGCCGTAGGTCGCAGGTTCGATCCCTGCCTGGCGTATCTTCCCTCGCTTGCGCTCCGCGGTCGCCACGGTCGATAAGGTCGTTGCGATTCGGGTAGCGTCAGCCCCGGTGGTAATCTCCACCGTTTTCGTCACGCCCTTGCTGGGCCTTCGGGACGGTAAGCGAGGAGCGCTATGGCAGTCACCGATGTCATCTGGTCGCGTTGGAAGATCGGCGCCAACGAGTTCGAGGCCGAGGGCCCGCACGAACTGGTCGCGGCGCATCTGGCGACCTGGCAGGAGGGACAGCATGGACCCCGTCGATCGCCGCGGGTCGGGAAACAGGTGTCCACCTCGTCCCTCCACGTTGTCCCCCAGTTTGGGAAGTCGCACGCCCATCCTCCGTTCGCCCTGAACCTGTCGAAGGGCCGTCGGAACCAGGAGTTCATGCTTCGACAAGCTCAGCACGAACGGGACAGGAGTGGGACCGATTTGCCCCGTTTGACCCGCTCTCCGTTGACGGCCTGGATGGCTGGTGTCAACTTCGCACCATGTCCGTGACCAGCGGATTTGTCGCGCTTGCAGACCATCCCGCGATCGCGTATTGCACGAGGCCTGCCCGCAGTGGGCGGCCGGCGCCGATGGCGCCGTACGGTGGGCGTAGCTCAATGGCAGAGCACTGCACTGTGGCTGCAGCGGTTGTGGGTTCGAGCCCCATCGCTCACCCTCTTTCTTCTCCTTCCTTCATTCTCGTGGAAGCCACGCCATGATCGTCGGTGTCGGCGTGGACTTGGTCGAGGTCGAACGCATCCGCGCGGCGCTCGCCAATCCGCGCACCGGCGAGCGCTTCAAGATCCGCGTCTTCACCGCCGGCGAAATCGCCTACTGCGAGCGCCGCCGCAACTGCTGCGAAAGCTTCGCCGCCCGCTTCGCTGCCAAAGAGGCGATCGTCAAGGCGCTCGGTCAGGCCTGCAATTGGTGCGAAATGGAGATCGTTCGCGCTGACGCCGCGCCGTCGATCCGCCTCAGCGGCCGCGCCGCCGAGCGCGCGGCCGCGCTCGGCGCGACCCGCTTGCATCTCTCGCTCAGCCACACCGCGACCCACGCGATCGCTTACGTCGTCGCCGAGGATTGCTTGCCGCGCTGATTGCGGGCGGGGAGAAGCAGCAGGGCGACGAGCACCCAGATCCCGCCGACGAAACCGATCGCCGTCCATGGCCAGCGCGGCCGGCCGCCGTTGGCCGCGAGAATGCCACAGACGACGGCGTCGCAGATGTGGACGATGAGCATCGTTCGCCACAGCGTTGTGAACGGCATCTCCGGCGCCAATAGCGCCAGCCCGCTCCAGTATCCGAGGACCGCTTCAGCCGTCACGCGCTGGTTCTTACCCGGCGCCGCCGCCCGCAGCAACGCTGGCGCGGAGCGAACGGATCTGTAAACTTCGCGCGGTGACGACGCCAGCGTATGATGTCCTTCTCTTCGACCTCGGCGGGGTGCTGATCGACTTCTCGGGTCCGGCCGAACTCGCCGACCTGCTCGCCGCGCCGCCGCCCGTCGCCGAGATCAAGCGCCGCTGGGGCCTCGACCCGTGCGTCGCCGCCCTCGAGCGCGGCGCGAGCGACCCGGCGACCTTCGCGCGCTGCTTTCTCGACGCCTGGGGCCTGCAATTGTCGACCGAGCGCTTCCTCGCCTTGTTCGCAACCTGGTCGAAGCGCTGGCTGCCGGGCGCCGTCCAACTCCTCGCGGAACTTCGACCGCACTACCGCCTCGCGTGCCTGAGCAACTCGAATCCGCTGCACTGGCAACGCAACTACGCGGTGCACCGCATTCACGAGAACTTCGAAGTGTGTCTCGCGTCGCACGAGTTGCGCTGCCTCAAGCCCGAACCAGAGATCTTCGCGCACGCACTCGGACGCCTCGGCGCGCCGGCCGAGCGCGTCGTCTTCTTCGACGACAGCCAGGTCAACGTCGCCGGCGCTCGTGCCGTGGGCATCGACGCGCACCACGTCGAAGGTGTCGAGGCATTGCGGCGCGAACTGATCGCGCTCGGCGTGCTGCGTAGCTAACAGTCAGCTGCCCCTCTTCCCTCCGTTCGCCCTGAGCCTGTCGAAGGGCCTGTCCTGAGCTTGTCGAAGGGCTGCTGGAACCAGGAGTGTGTGCTTCGACAAGCTCAGCACGAACGGGACGGGCGGGTGAACTTGCCACGACTCTTCGAACCCGCTGCTGGGGTTGGGTGCTGGCAATCGGTGCGTGGCCTCGTGTATACGCCCGCCATGTCTGCCAAGAAGAAATCATCCAGCGAACACCACCCGCTGCAGTGGCTCCTCGAGCGCGGCGGCGAGGCCGTCACCCAGGCGATTCGCGATTTCGCCGCGCAGCCCGGCGTGAGCGAAAGCGTCGCCAATTTTGCCCAGGGCGCGATCAAGACCAAGGGACGCGTCGACAAGAACGTCGAACAGGTCCTGCACGCACTCAACCTGCCGTCGCGCGCCGACTACGACAAACTGCTGCGCAAGATGGAACACCTCCAGGGCAGCCTGGTGAACCTCAACATCAAGCTCGACCGCG
>Ga0163144_10031993_pt1 | contig 10010 bp, 8 predicted proteins | sample OliLak19BULKMAT1_FD_123175 | JGI IMG/M metagenome (GOLD analysis project Ga0163144, IMG submission 123175) | Freshwater microbial mat bacterial communities from Lake Vanda, McMurdo Dry Valleys, Antarctica - Oligotrophic Lake LV.19.BULKMAT1 | ecosystem: Environmental > Aquatic > Freshwater > Lake...
GGACCCGGGGGGGGGCTGGCGGGGGGCGCGAGGGGGGTGGGCGGTGGGGGGGTGGGCGGTGGGGGGGTTGGGGGCGGGGGGGTTGGGGGTGCGGGGGTTGGCGGCGCGGGGGTCGGCGGCGCGGGAGACTTCGCCGGCCGCGCGGCCGCGGGTGGCGGGGAGGCCGCATTCGTCCCCACTTCGCCGGGTAGCGCCCCGCCCAACCGCTGGCGGCGCTTCACGTGCCCGCGCACCCCGCGCGCGAGGCGCAGGAGTTCCTCGTGCGGATCGGGCTCTGCCCCTTCTGCGCGCTCGTCGCGGTCCATGCACGCACTCTAGTGGGGTGAGCCGGAAGTACGCAGCACTTCCGTCTCACCCCACGAGCAGCCGATCGAACGCGCGGAATCGGGCGGTTGCGCTGGGAGTGCGACTTCGAGGATGCTCGCGGGATGAAGATCCGCACGGCGTTTTGCGCGCTGGCGCTCGCGAGCGGCGCCGCCTGCTCGCGCGAGCAGGCTCCGCCCGTGCTCGCTCCGCTCACGGACGCCACCACGAATCCTCCCGGATCCGTCGCGACCGCCGCACCCGCTCCCGAGCGCGCCGAGCGCTCGCACGCGGACCTGGTCGTGAAGCTGCGGCGCGCGATCGAGTTCGGCGACTTGAGCGCTGTGCGCGAGCTCGCGTCGGCCGCCGATGCCGCCGGACCGGAGGGCCAACTGCTGCGCGCGCGGATCGCCGGCCTCGAAGGCCGCGGCGTCGAGGCGATGCGACTTCTCGAAGCGCAGAAGTCCGCGCGCCCGCGCGATCCCGACGTCTACGCGACCGCGGCCGAGCTGTACGCGTCGCGCGACGCCTTCGACACGGCCTGGATCGAGATCGTGGCCGGCACGAAGGCCTGCGGCGAGACGCCCGAGATCCTGCGCGCGAAGGGCGTCTGCTGGATCTTCCGCGAGAACGGCGCCGAGCGCGGGCTCGCGACGTTGCTCGCCGCGCGCGCGGCGGATCCGGCGCTGCCGTTCTGCGATCGCGCGCTGGGTCAGGCTCATCTGCTGGTCGCGAAGCTCTACGTGAAGGCCGAGAAGGTCCCCGAAGCGCTCGCGTCCGTGCGCGCGTCGCTCGCGCACGATCCGCTCGACGTGGACGCGCGTCGCTTCCTGGGCGACTGCCTCGCGTCCGCGGGCGATTTCGGTGGCGCGCTGCTCGTGCTGCGCGAGCTGATCGCCGAGGGGCACCCGCTCTCGGGCGAGCTCGCGCTCATGGAGAAGCGCGCCGGTTTCGCGCGACTCCTGGCCGAGGACAAGGCCGGCGCCATCGATCACTTCCTGTCGGCGCGCGCGGCCGGATTGTCCGACGCGGACCTCTCGAGCGCGGCCGAGATCCTGATGGACGCCGCGCGCGCGCGCTGCGACGCCGGCACGGAGGCCTACGAAGCGCGCGACTTCGAGCGCGCCGAGGCGGAGTTCCGCGCGGCGCTCGACCTGTGGCCCGACGATCTGGCGTCCAAGAACCACCTGGCGCTCGTGCGCTTCCGCCGCGACGACCCGGCCGAGGCCGCACGCTTGTGGCGCGTCGTGCTCGAGGTCGCGGCGAAAGAGCGCCTGGAGCTGCCCGAGCCGGTGCACGTGAACCTGGCGCAGGCCGAACTGCGCCGCGGCGAGCCGGCGGCGGCGCGGCAGGTGCTCGAGCACTACTTGCGCGAGTCCCCGCAAGGCGAGTGGGTCGGCGTGACGCGCACGCTGCTCGTGCAAATCGAGAACGACGCGAAGCGCTGAATCTCAGGGCTCTCGGGTGCCGCCGAGCCGACGGTATCGCTCCAAGTGCTGCGCAGCGGTCTGCGACTCGCCCGCGTCGCGCGCGAGCCGCGCGAGCGTCAAGTGCACCTCGACGAGCTCTGCATCGCAGGCCAGCGCCGCAGCGCAGCCGAGGCGCGCGCGTTCGAGCTCACCGAGCCGTCGCGCGATCTCCGCGTCGAGTTCGAGCCCGCGGCAGAAACGCGCGTCGAGCTCGAGCGCGCGCTCGACTTCGCGTCGCGCGCTCGTGAACTCGCCCGCCGCGAACCACAGTTGCGCGAGTCCGTAGCGCGGCAGTGGCTCCGCGGGGCTCGCGCGCACCTGCACTCGCCGCGCGCGGTAGAACGCGTGCCACTCGGCGCTCTTCGCGCGCGTGCTCTCGCGCCGCTGCGCTTCGGCCGCGTCGCCGCGAGCGCGCGCGGCGTCCACGAGGAGGAACCAGGCTTGCGGTGCCTCGACGTGCCAGGGTGCGCGCTTCACGAACTCCGCCAAGTTCGATTCCGCGCGCGAAGTCTGTCCGGCGCGCGCCTCCGCGCGTCCGAGCAGGAGCCAGCACTCGGATTCGTCGGGAAATCGTGGCGTTCCAGCCGTCGGTCCCTCGGCGATCGTGAGCAGCTTCGCGGCCCGCGCGATCTCGTCGGCGTCGAGCGCGATGCGCGCGGCGGCCAGCACGAGCGGCGCGGACTCGCCGCGCGTGAGCAGCTTGCGCGCGCGCTCGTCCTCGCCGGACGCGTGCAGCGCGCGCGCGTAGAGCGCCGTCAGCTCCGGATCCACGCTGACCTCGCGCTCGACCCAGGCGCCGGCGGTCAGGATTTCGCTGGGCACGTCGAGCTCGAGCGCTTCGCGCCACGCGGCTCGCAGCGCCGCGATCTCCGTCGTGTCGCGCATCGTGGTCACGCGGGCTGGCGTCGTCGCGGGCGGAGCGGGCGCTTGCGCGGTGAGCGCGATCGCCGCGACGACGTGCGCGAAGAGAACCGCCGTCATCGGAACGCCTCGCGCGCGACGACGCCGAGGCCTTCGCACACCGTGATGCGCGCTCCGGCTTCGCCGCCGGGCAGCTCCTCGACGCGACCCGAAGGCCAGCGCACGATCAACTTCTCGTAGCGCTTCGACGCGCCCAGGCCGAAGTGGAGCCAGGGCGTCGAGGCCGACTGGAAACCCGCGGCGGTCTGCACTTCGCCGAGCAGCGCGTGCTCGTCCGCGCCGGTGCCGACGACGACGATCGCCTTCGCGCCGTGCCCGCCGCGCGGCGTGCGCGGCGCAGTTTCTGTCGGCAATTCGGGCCCGAGGAGGCGCAGTGCGATGCGCGCGTTGCCCGCGCCCGTGCGGTTCATCCCGAGCGCCGCGCGCGCGTCGATGCGCGCCAGCACGAGGTCGGGCGCGCCGTCTCGATCGAAGTCGCCGACCGCGCTGCCGCGCGCACCGATCGCCGCGGTCAGGATCGAACTCGCGCTGCGCGGCTCGACGCGCACGGCCTTGGGCTCCGGCCCGAGCTTCCACAAGGTCGCCGGCTGTCCGTAGCGCGTGCCCGTGTGCGGCTCGTCCGCCTGCGGGTAGACGTGGCCGTTCGTCGTGAAGAGCTCGAGCCAGCCGTCGCCGTCGAAGTCCTGGATGTGCACGCTCCACGACAAGAGGCTGCGCGACTCGCGCATCAGCCCGAACGCGTTCGTCATGCGCCGGAAACCTTGCGCGCCGCCGAAGTAGAGCTCCGTCGCTTCGTCCGAGAAGTTCGTGACCGCGAAGTCGAGCAGCCCGTCGCGGTTCACGTCGCCCGCTGCGGCGCCCATGCCGGCTTGCATGCGGCCTTCCGACGAGAGCGCGACGCCGGCCGCGCGCGCGACGTCGGTGAAGATGCCGCGGCCGTCGTTCACGAGCAGCAGGTTCGGCGACGTGTCGTTCGCGACGAACACGTCCGTGTCGCCGTCGCCGTCGGCGTCGAAGGGCAGCACGGCCAGCGTGAAACCGGCGACGTGCCCGGGCAGCGCCGTGCTCGAAACGTCCTCGAACGAGCCGTCGCCGCGGCCGCGGAAGAACGCGTCGGGTTGCGGCACGAGCCCGGCCGGACCGCAGAACACCGTGTGTCCCTTCCACGTGCACGGGACGGCGAGCGGGCCCTCGCCGAGCTTCTTCAGCGGCGGATTCGTCGGATCGAGATCGAGGTAGCGAGCGGCGTACAGGTCGAGGATGCCATCGCCGTCCGCGTCGAACAGCGCGAGGCTCGTGAACCACGACTGCGCGTGGCCCTTCTCGCGCGTCAGGCGAAACGCGTCGCTCGGGATCGCGCCGCTTCGCAGCGTGAGTTCGCCGCCGGGTCCCTGCAGGTAGACCGCGATGCCCGGCAGCCCGCCCACGACGAGATCGTCGTCGCCATCGCCGTCCACGTCGCCGGTCGCGAGGCCCGTGGTCCACATCGCGTAGAAGCTCGGCCCGAGCGCGCGGCGCGTGAAGTTTCCCCGGCCGTCGTTCTCGAACACTTCGGGGCGCGGGAGCTCGGCGGCGTCGAGCGCCGCCGCGCCTTGCGCGAAGACGATGTCGAGGTCGCCGTCCGATCCGAGGTCGAGCACGGCGACGCCCGCGCCGTTGGCCTCGAGGATCACGCGCTTCTCCGCGGACCCCGACACGTTCAGGTAGTCGAGGCCGCGCGCGGCAGCCTCTTCGGCGAAGTCCCCGGCGAGGTCCACGGCCAGTGCCGGGGCCAGCGCCGGGCGCGCGGGCTGGGCACTGTGGGCCGCGGACTCCGCGCCCGGAACCTCGGCCCGCGAAGGGTTCGACGCCGGGGTCGGGGCGCTCTCGCCGCAGCTCGCACCGGCGAACAGGCAGGCGACTCCGAAGCGGTTCCGCGCGCGCATGGCGCCGTGTCTAGCCGCTCGCAAGCCGCGAAAGAAGGCCCGCGCCGAGCCGCGCGCGTTGACCCCTCCGACGGCTGCGCGTACCTTCTTCGCCGCGCCTGGTCCACGGCCAGCGGTCCCTCCATGCCCATGCGGCGCCCCAATCTGCTCGACGCGCTCCGTCGGGTGCCCGTAACGTCCGTCACTCCGACGGCAGGCCCGGGGTCCGCGCCTGCGCCCGTAGCGGGTGGCGCACCGGCGCCGACGGTGGGGCGCGTGGTGCCGACGAGCGTGCCGACGAGCGTGCCGACGAGCGTGCCTTCGAGCGTCACGCCGACTGTGACTCCGACCGCGACACCGACCGCGACACCGACCGCGACACCGACCGCGAGTTCCGCGCCGCGTGCCGCCGCTCCGGCCGATCCGCGTGCGCGAACGAGCCAGCCGGCCGTTGCGCCCGCGCGCGCGCAACCCGAAGTCGTCCCGCCGCGCATCGCGCCGGCCGCGCCGCCGCCGACCGCGCCCCCGCGCGAGCGCATCCTGCTCCTCGCGCTGGCACTCGCCGTCGCGACGCTCGCGCTCGTCCTGCTCCTGCGCCGCGACGGCGATGCCGGAGATCCCGCCGTGCAAGCCGCGGGTGCGCAGGCCGGACAGGGCGAAGTGGTCGCGCCGATCGCGACTCCGCCGGCGGCGCCGGTGCCGACGCGCGCGCCCTTCGACGCGGCGCTCTACGACGTGACGAACCGCTACACCGTGCGGCTCATCCAGTACCCGAACGACAAGCAGGGGCTCGCGTTCGCGACCGCGGCCTACCACTTTCTCATCAAGGCCGGTTTCCCCGTCGGCAGTCCGATCCTGCTCTCCAATGGGCGCGGGATCGTCTTGTGCGCGAGCGCGAAGCCGACGCGCGAGGAGCTCGTCCCGTTGCGCGACAACGTGCGCCGCCAGCGCTATCCCGAGTCCTCGAAGACGATGCCGTTCTCCGATGCCTACATCGACGAGATCGACGACGTCCTCGCGCGCTGAAACAGGCACTCGACCCGCTCGACGCGCCACTCCCCATCGAAGAACCAACCACGCCCGCTGAACCGGGCGCACGAAGAACCTGACGCGCGACAAGGCGCGATCCGAAGAAAGCGAAAACCAGATGTCCATCCATTCCAGCCTGCGTGTCGGCGACAGTTTGAAGGGCGAGCGCAGCGTGTTCACGCGCGTCGAGCGCCTCGCGGTCCTCAAAAAGAGCGGCAAGTTCAACGAGGAGACCGGCGTCGTCCACGGCCTTCCGAAGGTGCGCACGCGCTACAAGCTCGCGGTCGTCAAGAAGGTCAAGGAAGCGGCCGCTCCGGCGGCGGGCGGTTCGGTCGCGGCTCCGGCCAAGGGCGCGGCCGCGGGCAAGGCCGCGGCTCCGGCGGCGGGCAAGGCGGCGGCTCCGGCCAAGGCCGCGGCTCCGGCGAAGAAGAAGTGACCCGATCCGGCGCGGCGTCGAACGCCGCCCCGGTGCTCGAGGTCTTCGCCTCGATCCAAGGCGAGGGCAGCTTCGTGGGCGAGCCGCAGGTCTTCCTGCGGCTCCGCGGCTGTCCGCTGCGCTGTCGCTGGTGCGACACGCCCGGATCGTGGCACCTTGCGGCGGAGCAGACGGCGCGCATCGACCCGGCGAGCGGGATCTCGCGCCGCGAACCGGCCTGGGCGTCACCGTTCCAAGCAGCGTGTTGGATCGCCGAGAGCGAGCCCGGCTCGCCGCGCACGGTCAGCGTGACCGGCGGCGAACCGCTCCTGTGGCCCGACTTCGTGGTCGGGCTGCGCGCGATGCTCGGGGACCGGCGCATCCACCTCGAGACGGGCGGCGCGCATCCGCGCACGCTGTCGCGCGTGATCGAGAAGGTCGATCACGTGAGCCTCGACCTGAAGCCCGACCTCGATCTCGATCCGCCCGAGGAGGTCCCGGACGCCGGGACCGACGAGCTCGCCCCGCGGACGCCGAGCGAGTGGCGCGCCGCGCGCCGCGCGTCGCTCGCGCTCGTCGCCGATCGCGACGCGTGCGGGAAGATCGTGGTGTCGGGCGAGCGCGCGGCCGAGGACTTCGCGCTGCTGCTCGACGAGGTCGAGGACGTCGCGCCGCGCTTGTCCGTCATCCTGACGCCCGCGAGCGCGGTGGGCGTCGCGACGGCGCCGTCGATGGATCTCGTGCTCGCGGTCGCCGAGATGGCGCGCGACCGCGACCTCGACGTGCGCGTGGTGCCGCAGATGCACCGGTTGATGCGGTTGCCGTGACGGTGCGCCCGGATCGACCACGACGCGTCGCTGACTCGGATGAGCCGAGTGCTACGTCACCCGTCCTCGGACTCGGCCCCCGGATCCAGAGCCACCGGACCGCGCTCGTCGAGCGCCACCTCCGAACGGTGACCAGCGGCAATTCGCACCGGAATTCGCAGGCGACCGACTTGAATCTCCGCGAGGTCGGCCGGAACGTCGCGCAGGACGCAGATCGCCGTGGTGTCCCATGTCCGGCGCACGACCCGCCGGGTCGGCGAACTCGCTCGCTCCGCCATGAGGGTTGGTGACGAGCTCTTTCTGACCCGCGGTGCCGGTCGAGAATCCGGCGGACCCTACGTTCGCCGCCGGCGGCGGGCTCGTTCGGACGAACCCGTAATAGCCGTCGGTCGGGCTGATGCCTCCGGAACCTGCGAGTGCGAGGGCGCTGATGGCGACGACTGCGACCGGAATCAGGCGAGCTTGGAACAGGTTGTCCTTTGTCGACGGTAGGGAACGAGCGGGTTGTCGGAGGAACACCAGCCGCACGCCAACGGGGGGCGGATTTGTGCAAGCTCATCCTGCGGGATGGTGGTCCGACCCCGGTCCATGGGGGACTGCGTGCCCGGTCCCACCCAGGGCCATCCCACGTGACGATGCCGTCGTTGCTCTAGAAGCGGAAATAGATGAACGGGCTGTAGGAGTTCGCCGCGAGCTCCATCGCGCACAGCACGAAGAGCACCGCCAGCGCGACGAGCGCCGCGCTCTCGACCAACGTCGCGATGACCGTACGCCCCGACTCCCACAGCGACTTCGTCCACGCCGCCGCCGCCGGGATCACCGGCGTCGCTCCGACGATGCCGACCAGGATCGCGATCCACGTGCGCGCGTCGGCGAAGAGGCCGACCGGGTTCAGCACGTTCGCCGCGACGATCGTCGTGCCCAGGTCGATCGGTTGCGAACCGTCCTGGATCCCGCACATCGCCGCCAGGAAGCGGCTGGCGTCGTGGAACGTCTCGGCGCGGAAGAACACCCAGCCGATCATCACGACGAGCATCACGTAGGCATGGCGCACGACGGCCCACCGGCGATCGAGCCAGGCTTGGAGGCCGATCCGCTCGAGCACGAGAAAGAGCCCGTGGTACAGGCCCCAGGCGACGAACGTCAGGCTCGCGCCGTGCCACAGGCCGCACAAGAGGAACACGATCAGCAGGTTGGCGTACGTGCGCGCCTGGCCGCCGCGGTTGCCGCCCAGCGGGATGTAGAGGTAGTCGCGGAACCACGTCGACAGCGAGATGTGCCAGCGGCGCCAGAAGTCCGTGATCGAGACCGCGACGTAGGGGTGGCGGAAGTTCTCGAGGAACTTGAACCCGAACATGTAGCCGAGACCGATGGCCATGTCCGAGTAGCCCGAGAAGTCGAAGTAGATCTGGATCGTGTACGTGACGATCCCGAGCCAGGCGAGGGCGGGCGTGAATTGCTCGGGCGGCAGCGCGAAGATCTTGTCCGCCGCCGCCGCGCACAGGTCCGCGACGAGCATCTTCTTCGCCAGGCCCAGGATGAAGCGCCGCGCGCCGTACGCGAAGCCCTCGAGCGTCACCACGCGGCGCACGATCTGCTCGGCGACGTCCAGGTAGCGCACGATCGGGCCCGCGATCAGTTGCGGGAAGAAGGCCACGTACAGCGCGATGTCGAGCGGGTTCCTCTGCACCGGCGCGTCGCGGCGGTACACGTCGATCACGTAGCTGAAAGCCTGGAAGGTGAAGAACGAGATGCCGATCGGCAGCCGGATCGAGTCGTCGGGGTTGAGGAACGCGTCGCGCACCCACGAACCCGTGCTCAGGTGGCTGCCCAGGCTCGCCGGCGGCGTGTCGAGGACGCCCAGAGCGGTCAGGAGTGAGCCGGCGCCGTGCCAGAGCCAATCGGCGTACTTGAAGACGAGCAGCAAGCCCAGGTTCGCGGCCACCGCGAGAGCCACGACCGGTTTGCCGCGCGGCGTATCGCGCTCGCGATCGACCCACAGGCCGAACCCGTAGTTCATCGCGATCGATGCCAGCATCACGACCGCGACGACCGGCTCTTCCCAGGCGTAGAAGACGAGGCTCGTGGCGAGCAGCCACGCGTTGCGCACGGCTTTGGGCGCGACGAAGTAGACAGCCAGGACGAGCGGCAGGAACGCGAAGACGAAGAGGGGGGAGCTGAAGAGCATCGACTTCGTTCAGGGCGCTTCGCCCGTCGGTGTCTCCAGTCGGGGCACGAAGACGAGCGTAGCCAGTCCCGCGATTCCGAGCACGCAGACGGCCCAGAAGAAGCGCTCGAAACCGAGTGCTTCGACGAGGTTGCCGCTCCAGCGGCCGGCGGCCCACGCGGAGAGGCCCATGAGTCCGGTCGACAACGCGTAGTGCGTCGTCGCGTAGCGCGAGGACCGCGCCAGTTGCAGCAGGAACACCATGTACGCCGAGAAGCCGAAGCCGTAGCCGAGCTGCTCGACGCCGACGACGAGCGCCGCGGCGGTCGCGCCCGGCTGCTCGTGCGCGGCCCAGGCGTACAAGAGGTTCGGCGCGTGCATCGCGAGCGCCATCGGCCACAGCATGCGCGTCAGCCCATGCCGCGACACGAGCCATCCGCCGCCGATGCCGCCGACGAGCAGCGCCACCACGCCGACCGTGCCGTAGATCCAGCCGACTTGCGTCTCCGAGAGCGCCAGACCGCCGCTCGCGGTCGATCCGAGCAGGAACGGCACGATCATCGGCACGAGCATCGACTCGGCGAAGCGGTACAGGAGGATGAACGCCAGGATCGCGGGGAAGTGCGGGCGCGTGACGTACTCGAGGAGCATCGTTCCGATGGGTGAGCGCTCGCTCGCCGCGCGGACCGCGCCGTCCGCCGCCGGTCGCGGCGCGAACAGCGCGATCGCGATCGCGCCCGCGGCGTACACGCTCGCGCCCACCGCGAACGCGACGCCCCAGGCTTCGCCGCGCGGCAGTCCGCGCGCGAGGAAGTGCGCGCCCGGTTCGGCCTGGAGCTCACCCGCGAGCGCGACGACGCCGCCGGTGGCGAGGATCCGGCCGAGCCGGTAGCAGGCGTTGCGCACGCCGACGTAGGCTTCTTGCTCGCGCTTCCCGAGCGCGAGCATGTAGTACCCGTCGCACGCGATGTCGTA
>Ga0163144_10031995_pt1 | contig 10010 bp, 9 predicted proteins | sample OliLak19BULKMAT1_FD_123175 | JGI IMG/M metagenome (GOLD analysis project Ga0163144, IMG submission 123175) | Freshwater microbial mat bacterial communities from Lake Vanda, McMurdo Dry Valleys, Antarctica - Oligotrophic Lake LV.19.BULKMAT1 | ecosystem: Environmental > Aquatic > Freshwater > Lake...
CTTTGGGTAGTGAGTACGTCGGGGTGGGCGGAGATAAAAAATGGTACACCTCTGAAATCGATGGCAGATATTTTTATAACATTTGGGGAGATTTAGTTTTAAGATCTCGTGCTTATGCTTCAAAACATGAAATCGTTGATGGCCGTTCTATACCACGCACCGAAAAATTTACCTTGGGTGGATCGCGCAACTTACGCGGTTATGACTTTCAAGCAATCGGTCCATTTAATACAGTCACACTTCCTGCCGGTGGTAATCGTACCTTTAATCAAGGTGGATTATTTTATACTTTCGGTCAGTTTGAGTTAGAGCATCCTCTTGCACGTGAAGCGGGATTAAAGTGGGTATTATTTTACGACATAGGAAATGTTTACGACCGTTATATGGGTAATCAAGGCAAGTATGATTTATACTCTGATTACGGTTTTGGATTTCGTTGGTTTTCACCCATCGGGGTTTTACGTTTTGAGTTTGGTTATCCACTTAGACAAGCACCCAATGGTGGTGGTTTAGGTAGTCAGTTTTATTTTGATTTAGGACAAAATTTTTAAATAGAGGGGGATCTTATGCAAAAATTATTAGGATTAGTGATTGTAGCTTGTTTAGTTCAAGCTCCTGCTTTTGCCATGGTTATTGGGAAAGTTGATGTACAAAAAATTCTTGTGAGCATCAAAGAAGGCGTCAAAGTGCGCGATGAACTAAAAGGCACTTTTGATAAACGTCAAAAAGAATTACAAAAAGAAGAAGAAGCAATTCGTAAACAACAAGAAGATCTACAAAAACAAGCTAGCGTTCTAAGTGAAGCAGCTCGTGGTAAAAAAGAAAAAGACATTCAAGATTTGATTGTTGCTCTTCAAAATAAATCAACTGGCTACCAAAAAGAATTGCAAGAACTAGAAAACAAAAAGAAGAAACCAATCTTAGATAAAATTAAAGGTATCATTGATGAAGTTTCTAAAAAATCTGATGTTGATGTAACTTTTGAAGCAAGTACAGCTCCAGTTATTTACGCCAAACAAGAAAAAGATTTAACTGATGAAGTTATTGCTAGCTACGATAAAAAATACCCAGCTAAATAATGTTTACGCTCTCGCAGCTTTTAACATTTGATAAGAGTTTAAAATTAACCAATTCCTCTACTGGAAATATAACGGTAGAGGGAATTTGTATTGCCGAAAATCTGCAAGACCATAAAATTTTATTCATTAAAGATGAAAAATATCTAAAGTCATTTTTGGCGGCAAGAACGACGCAAAAACCAATTGTCATTACCAGTGAAAAAGTGGCCCTGCTTTTATCCTCAAATGATGTTAGCGCTATTTTAATATCGGGCGATGTACAACTATCGATGTGTCAGATCTCTAAACCCTTTTACAATAAAAAGTTTAACGATTTAAACGATGTAGTCGATGGACGCCAGATGGGAACAGTTTCTGTGCACCCGACGGCCTTAATCGCGCAAAATGTTTTTATCGGAGAGAATGTCGAAATCAGCAGTGACGTTAAAATTCATTCTGGTTGCGTGATTATGTCTGGTTGTAAAATTGCTGAAGGATCTATTTTGTTTCCCAATGTGACACTTTATCCTTTTTCAACAATTGGAAAAAATTGTCGCTTACATTCTGGAGTGGTGATTGGTGCCGATGGATTTGGTTATCATTTCTCAGAGGGCGTGCATCATAAAATTTGGCATATCGGCGATGTGAAAATTGGCGATGAAGTGGAAATTGGTTCTGGCTCAACTATTGACCGCGGCGCTTTTATTGACACTGAAATTGGTAGCGGCTCAAAAATTGATAATCAAGTACAAGTTGGTCACAATTCTAAATTAGGCAAGGGAGTTATTCTGTGCGGCCAAGTTGGATTATCAGGTAGTGCAAAATTATCTGATTATGTAGTGTGCGGTGGCAAAGCGGGAATTGGACCTGATGTCGAGTTGGGTGTGGGCGTGCAAGTGGCGGGCAATGGAATGGTGACTGGAGATTGGCCAGCGGGCGCACAAGTGGCGGGACATCCAGCACGTCCAGTTAAAGAATGGCTGCGCGGTGTGGCCGCTGTTCGCAAATTAATCGAAAAAAAATAAAAAGGGCGCAATGGATAAAGATCTAATGATGATTTTGGGCACAATAGGCGCAGCATTAGTGGTGTTCGCGTTAACTATCTACTTCCGTACTGGCCTTTTTTAATTCCTCAATAAACGGATCCTCAGGCGCTAGTAGATAGCGTTTTACACCCAGCGTGTTGAAGATCGCCTCTTGCGTGCGCACTTTATAATAGATGCCTTTTTCGTGCGTTAAACATTGAACTATGTTGGTATTGGCGCGAAGGCTCGAATGATGTTCTCCGAACTCGTAAGGCACAAACAAATCATAGGCGGTTTGTTTACTTAAAAAATAATCCACAATAAAGGCGCGCAGCTGCTTAATGTCTTCCGGGTTAAAACTCGAAATACAAAAGCTATTGGGGTAATTGCGTTTAATGATTTTTTCCGTCAGCATATCGTTTAATAAATCGCGTTTATTAAAAACAATAATCAATTCTTTGTTATCAACTTTTAGTTCTTTTAAAACTTCCATCGTGACATCGAGTTGTTTTTTATAATGAGGATCAGAAATGTCACAGACGACAATCAGCAGATCTGCTTCCATCGCCGATTCTAAAGTCGTTTTAAAACCTTGAATCAAAGTGCTGGGTAAATTAGAAATAAATCCTACCGTATCAATTAAAATCATCGGTGGATGAGTGTCTGGGTTGAGCATGCGATGAGTAGAATCTAGTGTGGCAAATAATTTATTTTCTTCGAGCACATTGACGCGGCAAAGACGATTCATCAAACTAGATTTTCCGGCGTTGGTATAACCTACAATCGCCGCCATCACCGCCTTATTCTGCCTGCGTTTTTTTTGCTCCGTGCGATTGCGTTCAATATGTTCGTATTCTTTTTTGTAAAATTCAATTTTTTCGCGAATGAGACGACGATCAAGCTCGATCTGCTGCTCTCCTTCACCACCCATGACACCAACCCCACCTTTTTGTCTCGACAAATGCGTCCAAAAACCAGAAAGGCGTGGCAGTAAATATTGCAGGCGTAAAATTTCAATTTGAATTTTCGCCTCTTTGGTATGGGCGTGACGAGCAAAAATTTCTAGAATAATTTGAATGCGATCAGCGCACTCAAGACCAGTCGCCTCTTTAATATTTCTCGCTTGGCTGGAAGTAATTTCAAAGTCAAAGACTAAAAGGTTTGAGCCTTTTTCTTTAGCAACCACAGCAATCTCTTCTAATTTTCCAAAACCAATCATGCTGGCCGAATCAATTGATTTGCGATTTTGTATGAATTCCGCGCCGGTTTTAATTCCTAGCGTGCGCAATAATTCTCGCAGTTCACTGAGTGAACGCTGACTCTCTTCCATCGAGTCATGGCCATTAAAGCCCGGGCAGACCATTGAGACTAAGGTGGCATGGGATTCTGTGGGGATGCGGTATTCGTTATCTAACATAGATTAAAAACCATATTATCAATCAGGCGCGTCTTGCCAATTTTTAAGGCGCCAGCGATTACAACTTTTTTACTTTTTTCGGTAATTATTTCCAAGGTGTCTCCATCTAAAATTTCTAAATACTCATAACGTGTATCTTGAAGAATTTGTTTTCGCAAGTTTTCACTTTGCGGATAAGCGTTTTTTAATTCATTAATGTTTTTAGTGAGGATTAATGCCTGGTTTTTTTCATCGCTACTTAAATAAGCGTTGCGACTGGACATCGCCAGTCCCGATTCTTCGCGGATAATAGGCATGCCAATCAGCTCAATATCTAAATCAAGATCAATGGTCATTTTTTCGATCACTTTAAATTGTTGATAATCTTTTAATCCAAAATAAGCGCGATGTGGTCTTGTTAGCTGAAAAATTTTAAACACCACAGTAGTAACGCCATTAAAATGAATGGGTCTCGAGGGCCCACAAAGCGGTGCAGTTAATTTTCCTACCGTGACTTGGGTATCAAATCCTGGTACATACATTTCTTCAATTGATTCAGGACAAAAAACAATAATTTCTTTTTGTGTCAAAACTTCGGTCTTAATTAAATTTAAATCAGCTTCCAGGGTGCGCGGGTAATTTTTAAAATCTTCGTTTGGTCCAAATTGTTTGGGATTCACAAAAATAGTTATCACTGTGATTTGATTATCTTCAACGGACTTTTTAATAAGAGAGATGTGACCAAGATGTAAATTCCCCATGGTCGGTACGATCCCAATTTTAGTGATGCTGGGAATATGTTCGCGCCAGTTTTTAAGAGCTGCTTTAGATTTAAAAATTTTCACGTTTAAATTTTTCCCGTCAGATGATCAAAAGTAAATTTGGCCAAATGATTTTTAGAGAGTTGTTGCTCGTGCATAAAGTCGCCATCAAAAATTAAATATTTGGCGCTAGAGGCTTGAAAGCCCTGCAGGTCATGAGCGGGGAGTAGTCCATTGTCAACTTGCGTGCCGATTAAAAGATTTACCGGTTTTCTGGAATATTTTTCCTGTAGCATTTCTTCTGTTAATTGAGTTTCTGCCGCAAAGCCTACAACGATGGTTTTTTTAGTTTTATTTTTTATGACGTAATCTAAAATATCTGGAGCAGGAATAATTTCTAAAGTTTGTGTGAGATTAGTTCTTTTGATTTTTTGCGAATTTGTTTTAAAAGAAAAATCACTAACTGCTGCCGCCGCAATAAAAACATCCATCGCTGGCATTTCATTTTTAACTAGTGCCAGCATTTCTTCGGCCGTAGTCACTCGGTGCAAAGTAAATTGCGGCAGATGCTGTAAATGATCTAAACGTTCAGTACTATTTTTTCCCGCAATCACAGTGACTCTATCACCGCGTGCCATCGCTTCAGCCGCTAAGTAAAAACCAGTCAGTCCATTCGCAGCATTTGTTAAATAGCGCACTGGATCCATTGGCTCTATTGTCGCACCAGTGGTAATCACCACGTGCCTTGAGTTGGCCTTTTCTGGATAATAATTTTCACTAACATCAATAATGTTTTCGATGCTACTTAATTTTCCGTTACCAATCTCACCGCAGGCCAGCTCGCCGCTTTGAGTTGGGTGAATAAAAATATCGGGTTTTCTTTTGAGTTTATCAATTGCCATTAAATTTTTTTCCAGCATTTGGGTATTCATGGCCGGAAAAAGAATCAATGGTTTTCCGGGGAGGCGAGCAGAAACGACTGTGCTGAGCAAATCATCACATAAATTTTGTGCTATTTTATTTAAGCTGTTGCTCGATAAGGGAGCGACGATGATGCGATCGGCCCAATCGCGTAGAGTCACATGTAAGACACCGGCGTGATTAAAATCATCGTGATGATAATAAACCTGTTCAGCTCCTAAATATAAAAAAACCTTGCCGCGAATAAATTCTTCCGCGCCTTTAGTTAGAATCACTTTTACTGCATGTCCACGATTAACTAGTCCGCGCACCACTTCGTAAGATTTGTAGGCAGCGATTGATCCGGTTATTCCAACAAGAATTTTCATTAGCGCCAAGGTCCTGGATTGTGTTCAATAAAACCAATCTCTCGAGGAAAAGAATCCGCCTGTGGTTTTTGACGATTGTTAAGCCAAGAATACATTTGATCTACCACCGTCACCACTTGATTGGGACTCCATAGGCAATGTCCAGGATTAGAGGTAAAAAGTGGCAAATAAAATTCTTCGCGGCGATTATTAATCACTTTCGTTTTATACACCGTAGTGTTTTCAGTTGTGGTCACTAAATCTTGTAAATTACTAATGGTGATGAGCGGAACTTGTGGCGTTCCTGCTGGAACATAAGATAATTCTAGCAAGGATCTAAGGTCAGCATTCCCTTTGAATTTTACTGTGTTCATTTTTTTTAATAATTCATCAGTGTTTAATCCTAAACTTTGTAGGTAATCAAATTCTTCCGCGGTTAAAGCATAATTAGTCGTAGTGTTATCGACAAAAGCTCCTCCAATTTTTCGCTCTAATTGAGCGCGTGCTTCTGTGCCAAAATAAAGTTGGAAAAAGACTGAGGCATTGCTATCTGGATTGTAATATATTTCTGGGTCTTTACCGTTGCCGTAAGAGAGAGTGCGCATGAATTCCATTTTCGCCATATTTTTTTCATCTTTTAAAATATTGGTGAAAAAAGGCAATACTTCCGTTTCAAAATCCAAATCATCACGCATGTCACCTGGTGTTCCCCAACTCTCTGGCATACCAAATAAAAGATCAAAAGCTAAAAGAAAATTAATACTGCGATCAAAAACTTTTAAAACGCCTGCGCCTAAATGACAGCCGGCGATCACTCCATCATAGGCATTCCCTAGAGTCTCCACGCTTTTTAGTGCCACCAACGATCCCATCGAGTCGCCCCATAAAATAGTGCGCTTGGGTTTTTCCCCTAATAATTCTTTAAATAATATTTTTACGCGAAGGGTATCTTGCGCTCCTTCATCAACGGCCCAGCCATTAAAACGATAAGCTGAACCAGCGAGGGCAAAGCCCTTTGCCAAAAGTCTGGTTTGTGTTTCTAAATTATTATACGGCACAACATCAGCTCTAGTGATATCAACTTCACCCGGGTGATCGGCCAGATCGCGATAACCGTGAGCGTACATAAATAAAGTTCCATTCCAATTTTCCGGAACGATTATTTTATAAGGTGCACCCTCGTTAACGCCTTCGAAAACTCGCGGTAGCGCCATCGCCGGCATGGTAAAAACTAGACTTAAAGTAAGGATAGAAATAAATTTTTTCATACTTATAAAATACCTCCGCAGTACTTATAATTCAAGATCAAAGCACCAAGTGTTAAATTTGCCACAGTTTACTTACTGGCGCTATAATGGGCCTATGGAAAAGGCCATTGGATTAATTGGTTTTGGTTCACAAGCTAAAACTTGGGCACTGAATTTGCGCTCCTCTGGGCGAGAGGTGCGGATTTTTTTGCGCGCTAAAAGTGCCAGTTTTAAAGCCGCCCAAGATATGGGATTTCCCGCTTTTTCTATCACCGAAATCAATCATCACGTCCAAGATATCGAATTCTTCTGTTTGTTAACTCCCGATCATACCCACAGTGAGATTTATCGAGATTACTTACTAAATTGCTCAAAAATGAATATTGTTTTAGCGCATGGCTGGTGGCCGTGGAGTGAAAAATTAGAACAGAAAAACTTAAAGCACTCTGTCATTTTATTGGCACCAAAATGCATTGCGAGTGAGATGCGTTGGCGCTATGAAACCAAGGCGCCCTTAGGCGCGGTATATTCTTTGGAATTAACCGATGCGAACCCAGAGCTATTGGTCGGCATCTTAACTTTGGCGCAAGAACTAGGGCTTACTGGCATTTATCCAGCAAAAATTAAAGACGAAACAGCAGCGGATCTTTTTTCTGAGCAAGTTATTCTCTGTTCAACTCTGCCTTATATTGCTAAGGAGAGTTATGATTGGTTAGTTGCTAAAGGAGTGCCAGAGCAATTGGCCTACTTAGAGTGCTGGTTCGAATTAAAATTGATCGTTGATGCTATGATTAAAAAAGGGCCAGTAGAATTTTTTAAATTGATTAGTCCCAATGCTCTTTATGGCGGGGAAAAAGCGCGAGCTTTATTTTTGGATGAAAATTTTAAAACGAAAATGGGACAACTTTGGGACGATATTGAAAGTCATAAAATTGTAGAGGAAATTAATAACACTGATCTAGAAGCTTTGCGCGCAAAAATTATCCAACGTTGGCAGGAATCAAGCCTAACTTCTCATCATAATATTTGGGAAAAGATTAAGGAATAAAATGAAAAAATTAACTACTAAACATTTTCGTCACTACAAAAAACCTCAAGGTGGCGTGCCATTAAAAATGCTGACCGCCTATGATTATCCTACGGCAAGATTATTAAATGACAGCGCCGTGGATATGATTTTAGTGGGCGATAGTTTGGGCAATGTGGTTTTAGGTTATGATACCACGGTGCAAGTGACTATTGACGAAATGTTAATTTTTAGTAAAGCGGTTAGAAGAGGCGCGCCAGATAAATTTTTAATTGTGGATATGCCTTTTGGCACTTATGCCACAAGAAATATGGGAATAAAAAATGCTTTGCGCGTTTTTCAAGAGACACAATGTGAGGCAGTTAAAATTGAAGGCGGTCATCGCGACAATTGTCGTTTGATTGAGATCTTAACCAAAAGTGGTGTAGCAGTTGTTGGTCATATTGGTTTAACTCCGCAATCGATTCACGAACAAGGTGGATATTATATTCACGGCCAAGATGATGACTCGGTAAAACGTCTGATGATCGAGGCGAAAGATTTAGAAAATGCCGGAGCTTTTTCTATCGTTGTGGAATGTGTGAATAAAGAAGTGAGCCGCGATATTACTAAATCACTGAGCATTCCAACCATCGGCATCGGATCGGGCATTGAGACTGATGGACAAGTTTTGGTGATTAATGATTTATTAGGATTAGGCGATTATCTTCCTCCTAAATTTGTCAAACCTATCGCTAATTTATTTCAAGTAAAAAAAGATTTAATCGGAAAATATTTAGAAACATTACAATGAAAACGGTTTGGACACTCGATATAGGCAATTCACATCCCCACGTTGGGAAATTTGTGGGAGGAAAACTGATTAAAGTGATGCCACTTAAAAGTGCCGCAGTGCCGACTAGAAATTCCGAAGATTTGGTTTTAGCTTCGGTGGTTGGGACGCAAAAAATAAAACAAAAATTAAATCGACCGGCAAAAAAACGGCGCGCCAAAAACTTTTTAGGTATGCCAGTTCATTACGCGAAAACTTTAGGCGAGGATCGTTTACTTTGCGCTCGTTATCTTTTTGATTTATATCCTGGGGGAAAAATTATTTTTATTGATGCCGGAACTTTTACCACCGTTGACAGTATTGATACAAAGGGATTTGCCGGCGGTTTTATTTTACCAGGGAAAAAAGTTTTAGAAGATTGTTTTCAAAAAGGTCAAAACTTAAAAAAAATTAAATTTGATTATCAAAAAGAGTTGGATTGGCCCAATGATACGCAAAAGGCCATGAGCTTAGGTATTAAAAAATTACAAGTTGAATTTATAAAGTCGCTTTTAAAGCAACATCCAAAACACAAAGTAGTTTTAACTGGCGGCAATACTCAATTTTTTAAATCGTTTATTCCTAAAAATAAAATGTTAATGATTGATCCTCATTTGATTCATCGAGCGCTTTTTCATTGCGGAGTGATTTTGTGTTCATCGTAACTTCTGATCGCATAGTTTCTCTTGCTGATTGGTCCATGCCGCTTAATCATGCTTTTTTATATGGGACTTCTGAATTTTCTACGATGCGTTTATCTGACGGGAAGTTTTATTTTTATTTTGAGCATTTGGCTCGTTTACAAAATAAATTGGGATTAAAAAATATTCTTGAAAAAGTGCGCAGCAACTTTCCCGAGGGAGAGTGGAGTGTTCGGCCGACTTTTTATCACAGCTCAACTGATCTTTATACAACTAGCGAAGAAAAATTATTGGTATTGGTAAAACCGCTGGTAAAAAAAATTCACCAGGAAGTTCCCGTTGTTTTAACCTTGACGGAACGTGGAACAAAAAATCGATTGGGAATTGGTCAACAAAAAATTGGTCAGTATTTTTCAGAGACAAAATATCCAGAGACACTTTTTCACGACGGGATAAAGATTTTAGAAAGTAATGTTTCTAATATTTTCTTTCGCATAAAAGATAAATATTTTTTCCCCCAAGATGAGGCCAGTATTTTTTGGGGCATAGGCATTGAGTGTTTTTATAAGTTTTGCTGTGAACAAAGCGTGGAGTGCTACTCTGGAAGTTTTCGGTTGGATGATATTAAAACAATGGATGAGGCTTGGGTGATAAGTTCAGTTAGAGGGTTACGAGCGGTTGCTCAGATTGAAGAAAAAAAAATCTCTGTTAATGATAATATTTCTAAAAAATTATTGGAGAAATTCAAGATTAATTTACAAGAAAACTTTTATTTA
>Ga0163144_10031999_pt1 | contig 10009 bp, 7 predicted proteins | sample OliLak19BULKMAT1_FD_123175 | JGI IMG/M metagenome (GOLD analysis project Ga0163144, IMG submission 123175) | Freshwater microbial mat bacterial communities from Lake Vanda, McMurdo Dry Valleys, Antarctica - Oligotrophic Lake LV.19.BULKMAT1 | ecosystem: Environmental > Aquatic > Freshwater > Lake...
CGAGCGGCGTCGCGATGGGCATGTACAACCTCGACGAGTCGATCATCGGGTTCGCGCGCAGCTCGTTCACGTACGGGCTCAGCCGCGGCGAGCCGGTGTACCTGTCGACGAAGAACACGATCCTCAAGAAGTACGACGGCCGGTTCAAGGACCTGTTCCAGCAGGTGTTCGACGAGGAGTTCAAGGCGCAGTTCGACGCCAAGGGCATCACCTACGAGCACCGCCTGATCGACGACATGGTCGCGAGCGTGATGAAGTGGGAGGGCGGCTTCGTCTGGGCCTGCAAGAACTACGACGGCGACGTCCAGTCGGACCTGGTGGCGCAGGGTTTCGGCTCGCTCGGCCTGATGACCTCGGTGCTGCTCACGCCCGACGGCAAGACCGTCGAGGCCGAGGCCGCGCACGGCACGGTGACGCGGCACTACCGCGAGCACCAGAAGGGCAAGCCGACGTCGACCAACCCGATCGCGTCGATCTTCGCGTGGACCCAGGGCCTGCGCTACCGCGGCCGGTTCGACGGCACGCCCGACGTCGTGAAGTTCGCCGACGCGCTCGAGGCCGTGTGCGTCGAGACCGTCGAGAGCGGCAAGATGACGAAGGACCTCGCGGTGCTGATCTCGAAGGCGCAGCCGTGGCTGACCACGGAGCAGTTCCTCGCGGCGCTGGCCGCGGGGCTCGAGACGAAGATGGGGAGTTGGTGAGCTGGTGAGCTCGTGATCGACGGCCGGTACCGCCGCGTCCGCGACCTCGGGCGCGGCGGGCTCGGCGAGGTGTTCGAGGCCGAGGACACGCGCACCGGCAAGCACGTCGCGATCAAGCAGATGCTGCCGCAGTTCCGCGCGCTCGACGGCGCGGCGCAGCGGTTCGAGCGCGAGGCGCAGGCGGGCGGGTTCACGCGCCACCCCAACCTCGTCGACGTCAGCGAGCTCGGCCGGCTCGACGACGGCTCGCTCTACCTGGTGATGGAGCTGGTCGACGGCCTGCCGCTCGGCAAGGTGATCGACGGCAAGCCGCTGGCGGCGCGGCGCGCGATCGCGCTGGTCCGCAACGCGCTGGTCGGCCTGCGCCACGCGCACCAGATGGGCCTGGTCCACCGCGACCTCAAGCCGGACAACCTGATGGTCACCACCGGGCCCGCCGGCGAGACCGTCAAGATCCTCGACTTCGGCATGGTCAAGCTGATGGGCATCGCCGAGTCGATGCTGGGCAGCGCCAAGCTCACCGAGACCGGGATCGTGTTCGGGACGCCGCTCTACATCGCGCCCGAGCAGGCCCAGGGCCGGCCGGTCGACGCGCGGGCCGATCTCTATGCGATGACCGTGATCCTGTTCGAGACGCTGACCGGACAGACCCCGTTCGGCGGCAAGGACGCCCGCGAGGCCATGGTGCACCACGTCAACACGCCGCCGCCGACGCTGTTCTCGACGGGCGTCCCGGTCCCGGCCAAGCTCGAAGGCGTGGTGGCCAAGGGCCTCAAGAAGCAGCCGAAAGACCGCTGGGCGGACGCCGCCGAGATGATCGCGGACCTGGACGCCGCCTCGCGCTGACTGCAATCAGTCGTGGGCACCGACCGTCAGGTACCAAGCCAGACCAACGAGGTACCAACCGGGGCGGATCGCGGGCGCGTAGGGTGCTGGCGGGGGGCTGTCATGTCGATCCGTACACTCCAGATCTCGGTGGTCGCGCTTTACCTGGGCTGTGGGCCGTCGGTCACGCCGATGGGTGGTGGCGATGACACCAGCGGCGGCGACGACACGGTGACCTGCCCGGCCTGCAACGCGGACAACACCGCGGTGATCGACTGCGACGGCAGCGTGTGGGAGTGCGCGCCGGACGAGTCGTGCTCGAGCGGCTCGTGCATGGACCCGTGCACCGCCGCCGAGGAGAACCACTCGTCGGTCGGCTGCGACTACTACGCGGTCGACATGGACGCGGCGCAGGGCCCGCCGATGGACGCATGCTTCACCGTGTTCGTCACGAACACCTCGCGCGCCAACGTCCACATGAACGTCGAGTGGAACGGCGCCGCGGTCAACCTCGCGCAGTTCGCGAAGCTGCCGATCGGCCAGGGCAGCTCGCTCACCTACGGCGCCTACGATCCCGTCGCCGGCCTGCCCCCGGGCAAGGTCGCGGTGCTGTTCATGGCCTACGCGCCCGCGCTGATGAACGTCGCGTGCCCGGTGCCCGCCGCGATCGGCACCGAGGCACAGATCTCCGGCAGCGGGTTCGGCCGCGCGTTCCACCTCACGACGGACCTGCCCGTGGTCGCGTACCAGATGCTGCCGTACGGCGGCGGCGCCGCGGCCGCGACCGGCGCGTCGCTGCTGCTGCCGACCAGCGCGTGGGGCGACAACTACGTCGCGGTCAGCGCGTACGACAACGAGGGCGCGGTGACGCCGCCGATCCCGATCCCGCTGCCGCAGCAGGGGCCGTCGTACAACATCGTCGCCAAGGAGGACAACACCACCGTCACGATGCGGCCGAAGTCGGCGATCGCCGGCGGCGGTGGCCTGCCCGCCGGCGCCGCGAACGCGCCGTACAGCTTCGTCCTGCAGAAGGGCCAGTACGCGCAGATCACGCAGATCAATCCCTTGTCGGGCTCGCCGATCGAGGCCGACAAGCCGGTGGGCGTGTTCGGCGGCCACCAGATCATGTCGATCGATCGCTGCTGCGGCGATCACGGCGAGCAGATGCTCGCGCCGGTGCGGGCGCTCGGCTGGGAGTACGTCGCCGCGCCGCACGCCGATCGCAAGCCCGGCGGCGAGCCGCGCGTCTATCGCATCTTCGGCGCCGTCGACGGCACACAGCTCACCTACGAGCCCGCCGGCGTCGGCCCCGCGACGGTGAACCTCGGCCAGATGCTCGAGATCCGCTCGCCCACGCCGTTCGTGGTGCGCAGCCAGGGCGACGCGTACCCGTTCTCGATGTTCACGTACATGACCGGCTCCGGCGAGCAGGGCGAGGGCGGCATCGGCGACCCCGACTTCGTCCGCCTCGTGCCGCCGCCGCAGTTCCTCCAGCACTACGTGTTCTTCACCGACCCGACCTACCCGTTCACCGTGCTGACCGTGGTGCGCAAGGCCACCGGCGGCGCGTTCCACGACGTGACGCTCGCGTGCATGGGCAACGTCACCGGGTTCACGCCGGTCGGCACCTCCGGCGAGTACGAGCTCGCGCACGTCAAGCTCGTCGACGCGTGGACCGGCATGAGCGGCTGCAACAACGGCGTCCAGCAGATGGACTCCGATGGCGCGTTCGGCGTCTGGGTGTGGGGCTGGGGCAGCGAGTCGACGAACACCGGCTGGGTCAGCTACGGCTACCCCGCCGGCGAGGCCGTGCTGCCGATCAACGACGTCATCGTCGACTGATCACCGCTGCCAGATCGACGCCGAGTCCCGGATGTACTCGCGCACCGTGCGCGGTCGCCGGTCGAGCAAGCGCGCCAGCGTGGGATCGACCTGCTCGGCATCGCCACGCCGCAGCCCGACGTGGAGCACGGTCTGGACGATGACCTGCATCCAGGGCATGCGTCGCTTCGTGCGCAGGTGCCTCGCGTAGCCCGGGATGCTGGCCGGCTCGTACCGGATGGGGCGTCCGAGCACCTCGGCGAGCGCCGCCGCCGCCTCGTCGAACCCGATCGCCTCGCCTCCGGTCAGCGTCAGGGTCTGGCCGCGGAACGCGTCGGGGCTCGCGAAGATCCGCGCCACCACCGCCGCGACGTCCCGGACATCGACGAACGCGACGCGTCCCGTCCCCGCGGGCACGTAGATCCGGCCGTCCTCGACGATGTCCGCGCGGTAGGCGTCCTGCAGGTTCTGCGCGAAGAACCCGGGGCGCAGGAGCGTCCACGCGACCCCGCTCGCGATCAGGTGGAGCTCCACCTTGCGATGAGGGATCCACTTCATCCGGTCGGCCCCGGCCACGGACAGGAACACGATGTGCTTCACGCCGCTCGCGTAGGCCGCGTCCACGAACGGACACAGGGTGGTCTCCATGTTCCCCACCGGCGGCGGACGCAGCAGGAACACGAGGTCGCAGCCTTCCAGCGCCGGCGCCCACGTGGTCCGGTCCTGGAAGTCGAGACGCACGGCCTCGATCGCCGGGAACCGCGCCGCGAGCGCGGCTGGATCGAGGTGCGCGCCGCGGACCGCGAGGCCCAGCTTTACGACCTCCTGGACGACCTCGCGTCCCACGTTCCCGAGCGCGGCGGTCACCAGGACGCGAGTCATCGAAGCTCCACGACTGAACCTACCCGCCTCTCGCCGGCGACGGGCGCGTCAGTCGTCCTTCTTTTTGTGCTTGTCCTTCTTCTTCGCCTGCCCCGGCGGGACGAAGCCCTCGTCGCTGTCCTCGTCGCGATCCTCGCCGCGATCCCGGCCGAGCGCCTGGCGGACCTGATCGAGGTAGCGGCGCGCGGTCGCGTTGTCGGGATCGCGCTCGAGCAGGTCCTCGAGCAGGTGCTCGGCGGCCTCGTAGTCACCGTTGCCCATCGCGGCGCGGATGTCCTCGAACGGGTCGTCGTCGCCGACGTGCACGGGCGCGGCGTCGGACGGGCGGGTCGCCGGCGCCGCGGCGCGATCGCCACCGCCGCGGCTGGCCAGCGCGGCGACCAGGCCGACGACGAGGATCGCGACGAGGCCGGCGATCACGAGGGTGCGCGTGGGGACGGCGGAGGCGGCGACGATCGTCGTGAGCGTGGTCGCGGGGACGCCGTCGCGCTCGGCGAGGGCGACGGCGAGCTGCTGCGCGCTCGGGCGTTCGTCGGGCCGACGCGCCAGCGCGCGGTCGAGGATCTTCGCGACCGGCGGCGGCAGCTCCGGGGCGCGACCGGCGATCGACGTCACGCCGTCGTCGAGCGCGCCGAGGATCGCGGCGTAGTCGCGGTCGCCCCACGGCGGCGCGCCGGTCAGCGCCTCGTGCAGCGTGGCGGCGAGGCCGTAGACGTCGGAGGCGGCGCCGAACTCGCCCGCCTCGAGCGACTCCGCGGCCGCGTACGCCGGCGAGCCGAGGAACTGCCCGGCCAGCGTGAGCGTCGAGTCGGGGACGTGGGCGACGCCGAAATCGGCGAGCTTCCACCCGCCCTCGCCGTCGCGCACGATGTTCGCCGGCTTGACGTCGCGGTGGACGATCCCGCGCGCGTGCGCGGCGGCGAGCGCCTGCGCGATCTGGATGCCCACCGCGCACGCCTCGTCGACGGACAACCGCGGGCCCTTGGTCAGCCGATCGGCGAGCGAGCCGCCGGTCGCGAGCTCCATCACGAGGTAGGGCGTGCCGTCGGTCTCCCCCATGTCGAAGATCCGGATCACGCCGGGGTGGGAGAGCGCGGCGACGGCGCGCGCCTCGTGGAAGAACCGCTCGAGCGACAGCACCGCGTGACGTCCGGCGGCGCGGACGGTCTTGATCGCGACGTCGCGGCCGAGCAGCTCGTCGTGGGCGCGGTAGACCTCGCCGGCGGCGCCGCCGCCGAGGCGCTCGACGGTGACGTAGCGGCCGAACTTCGGCAGCGCGCTCACTCGGCCCCCGGCGCGCGCAGCCCGTCCCACGGCAGCGCCTGCTCGAGCGCGCGGCTGAGCCCGAGCACGACCGCGTCGCCGCCGGGTCGCCCGGCGAGCTGCACGCCGATCGGCACGCCCCAGGTCGCGACGCCGACCGGGATCGACGCCGCCGGCTGGCCGGTGATGTTGAACGGCGCGGTGAACGCGCCGAGCTCGGCGGCCTTCGCGAACGCCTCGCGCGGCGCGAGCGACTTCCACGCGCCGATCTGCGGCGGCCGCACCGCGACGGTCGGCGTGATCACGATGTCGGCGTCGCCGAACCAGGCGAGCACGCGCGCGGCGAGCAGGTCGTGCGCGGCCTCGAACGCGCCGCGCGGCAGCTGCTTGCCCGCGTCGTACAGCCAGCGCGTCACCGGCTGGAGCCGCGACGGGAACGGGATCGGCGCGCCGCCGATCGCGCGCTGCCACAGCGGCAGGAACTCGTCGAGCTCGCCCTCGAGCCGCGGCAGCTCGCCGACGACGCGGTGGCCCAGCGCCTCGATCGCGGCGGCGACCCGGTGGACCGCGGCGACGAGCTCGGGATCCACGGTGCACAGCGAGCTCGACAGGCCGATCCGGACGTTCAGCGGCTCGTGGTGCGGCCTGACGTCGATCCGCTCGCCGGCGAGCACCTCGAGCATCGCGTGCGCGTCCTTCACCGTGTGGGTGATCGGCCCCACGACCGCGAGGCCGCGCGGATCGGCGCGCCCGACGTTGGGCGGCACGCGCCCGCGCGACGGCTTGAACCCGTACAGCCCGCACAGCGCCGCCGGGATCCGGATCGAGCCCGCGCCGTCGGAGCCCTGCGCGATCGGGATCAGGCCCGCGGCGACCGCGGCCGCCGAGCCGCCGCTCGAGCCGCCCGGCGTCACGCCCTCCTTCCACGGGTTCCGCGTCGGCGGGTGCGTGTCGGGCTCGGTCACCGGCATCGCGCCGAGCTCCGAGGTCGCGAGCTTGCCGACGATGACGAAGCCACCGCCGCGCAGCGCCGACACCGCGCGGTCGTCGACCGGCGACCACAGCCAGGTCAGCGCGCGCGAGCCCACGCGCGTGAACGCGCCGCGCACGAACACGGCGTCCTTGACGCCGAGCGGGACGCCGTGGAACGGCGGCAACGGCCCGTCGCCCTTCGCGACCCTGCGGTCGGCGGCCTTCGCGGCCGCGAGCGCGCGGCGGTGGAACACCTCGACGAACGCGTGCAGCGATGGATCGACGCGATCGATCCGCGCGAGGCAGGCGCGGGTCAGCTCCTCCGACGACACCTCGCGGCGGCGCACCTGCAGCGACAGATCCAGCGCCGACGCGGTCATGCCGACAGTGTCGCCGATCGCGCGACCAGCCGCTGCAGCAGCGCGCCCGCGATCAGCCGCTCGCCAGGTGCGAGCGCGTGCGACAGCCCGTTGAGCAGCACGAACGCGCGCGCCACGACCGCGAAGTCGGACGGCATCCCCTTCATCGACGCCGCGCGCAGCGACTCGAGCGGGTTACGCGCCTTGGACCGCTCGCCGGTGAGCAGCAGCAGCAGCTCGCGGAACGCCTCCGGCTCGCCCCGGATCTCGAACCCGAGCGCGCGCGCCGCCGCGACCGCGCCGTCGAGGTCACCGCCGAGGCCGCGCCGCAGCATCGTCGACACGCCGTCCGCGAACCCGGGCGGCAGCTCCTTGGACAGCCCGAAGTCCAGGATGCCGATGCGCTTGCCGTCCGGCAGGACCATCAGGTTGCCGGGGTGCGGATCGCCGTGGAAGAAGCCGTGCTCGAAGATCATCCGCGCGTACAGCGTGGCGAGCGAGCGCGCGACCGCGCGCAGATCGACGCCGGCGGCGCGCAGCGTGTCGAGCGCGGTCAGCGGCGTGCCGGTGATGAACTCGAGGATCAGCACCTGCGGGTGCGCGGCGTGGACGCGCGGCACGATCACCGTGAGATCGCCGGCGAACGCGGCGCGCACGCGCTCGGTCGACGCCGCCTCGCGCTCGAAGTCGAGCTCGAGGCAGACCTGGATCTTGAGCTCGTCGGCGAGCGGACGGAGATCGACGCGCGCCAGCCAGCGCGCGACCCGCACCGCGCGGCGCATCGAGCCCATGTCCACCGGGAACAGCTTCGCCGCCTCGGGGTACTGGAGCTTCACGACCACGTCCTCGCCCGTGATCAGCCGCGCGCGGTGGACCTGCGCCAGCGACGCCGCGGCCAGCGCCGGCTCGTCGATCGACGCGAACACCTCGTCGATCGGCCGCCCCAGCGCGCGCGTCAGGTGGTCGCGCAGGGTCGCCAGCGGCCGCGGCGGCATCCGGTCGCCCGCGGACCTGCTCGATCTGCTGTTCGAGCCCGGCTTCACCACCACCGCGGCGGTGACGATGGTGTCTGGACGGGGCGTCGGCATGGACGTGATCCGGTCGGCGGCCAGGGAGCTCGGCGGGCGCGCCGAGCTGACGACCTGGCCCGGTCGCGGGACCCGGATCCGGATCGAGCTGCCCGCCGATGGTCAGGTTCGCGCGGGCGGCGGCACGTCGGCCGCCTCGTCGAGCAGCGCCGCCGCGCGCCCGAACACGGTCGCGGCGACCGCTTCGTCCGCGGACCGGACGATGACGACGATCCCGGCGGGATCGTCGATGACCTCGACCTCCGCACCCATCACGGTCGTCGGATCGTAGCCGAGGTAGGCCGCGTCGAACCCGAGCGCCGCGGCGCGGGCTTGCTGACAGGCGATCGCGCCGCGCATCCACTCGGCGCTCAGCCCGCGGAGCTCGCGGAACTGGATCCGCGCGCCGCGGGTGACCTCGCCGTCGCGCTCCTCCGTCACGGCCGCCACGGCGACGATGTCCGCGCGGTGCGCGAACGGCGAGTAGGTGACGTCGTCCTCGGGCATCCCCACGCACGACGCCCGCTCGACGGCGAGCAGCTCTTGCGCGCGGTCGCGGTGGCCCTCCGCCTCGGCGCGCAGCCGCTCGGCCTCCTCGCGGTGCCGCTCGACCACGTCGGCGCCGTCGTTCCAGCACGGCGACGCCGGGTGGCCCGGCGCCGCGCCGGAGGTCGCCGGACCGGCGAGCGCCGGATCGCCGCACGACTGGGTCACGACCTCGGCCTGCGCGGCCTCCTCGGCGACCACGTCGTGACGCGCCGCCTGGGCCTCGCGGTCGTCGGCCGCGGCGAGGTGATCGCTGGCGCCCATCGGGGCTGGCGTGGACGAGCCGCCGCACGCCGCGAGCACGAGCCAGAGCGCTGGTGAGAACCTCATGACCCCCAGGTCGTGCATCGGCCGCGCCAGCGACGAGGCGCGAACTCCTGTGGCCGCCCCGCGCGGCCTCGCCCGAGCGCGCCCTCACGCCCGCCGACCGTGAGAAAAGTTGCACCCGCCGGCCGCATCCCCGCAGGAGACCGAGATGAGGGCCATCGTGGCGTCGCGTCGACCGAGGGCTCTGCACCGCCGACTGCGAGGCCGAGCTGACGGGCTCGCGATCCCGCCCGCGTGCGTGACGTGCGCGCACGAGTCCGCGTGCGTCGCGCACGACGACTGCCTCGATGGGTGCTTCGCACCTGTTCTTCTGAGGGAAGGACGGTCCGGCCAGGGCGTACCATCCGGGGCATGTCCCGCGCCGTACCCCTGGTGTTCGCGGCGCTGGTCGTCGCCTGTAACGTCCCCGACAAGTACTTCGCCGATGGCGGCGGCGGCGACGACATCACGCTCGACGGCGGCGGCGACCTCGACACGACGCCGCCCGAGACGACGATCGACGACGGCCCGGACGCGCTCAGCAACGAGGCGCCGCCGGAGCTGACGTTCTCGTCGGACGAGCCGGGCACGTTCGTGTGCACGATCGACGGCGGCGCGCCCGAGGCCTGCACGTCGCCGCACGCGCCCACGCTGGCCGACGGCCCGCACACGTTCACGGTCGCCGCGATCGACGACGCCGGCAACCAGGACGCGAGCCCGGCCGAGCACCTGTGGAACCAGGACACGCAGGCGCCCGACACGACGATCACGAGCGGGCCGCCGACGGTCGACAACAGCACCGCCGTCCAGCTCACGTTCGACGCCGACGAGGTCGGCGCGACGTTCGAGTGCCGGCTCGACGGCGGCGCGCCTGCCGCGTGCACCAGCCCGCACACCGTCAACGTGACCGACGGCGGCCACACGTTCGACGTCCGCGCCGGCGACCTCGCGGGCAACGTCGACGGCACCCCGGCGACCCGCGCCTGGACCACCGACACCTCGACGCCCGACACCGTGATCAACACCGGGCCGAGCGGCACCGTCAGCTCGACGTCGGCGTCGTTCACGTTCTCGTCGCCCGACGCCGGCGGCGGCGCGACCTTCGAGTGCTCGCGCGACCTGGCCGCGTTCACCGGCTGCACCTCGCCGCAGAGCTACGCCGGCCTCGCCGAGGGCGCGCACAACTTCCGCGTCCGCGTCCGCGACGCCGGCGGCAACGCGGACCCGTCGCCGGCGAGCCGCGACTGGACGATCGACGCGACCGCGC